>Ga0306920_100006873_pt1 | contig 14914 bp, 17 predicted proteins | sample flu12Cox44000170_FD_204666 | JGI IMG/M metagenome (GOLD analysis project Ga0306920, IMG submission 204666) | Lab enrichment of tropical soil microbial communities from Luquillo Experimental Forest, Puerto Rico - flux4day.12C.oxic.44.000.170 (v2)... | ecosystem: Environmental > Terrestrial >... | reverse complement strand
GGCGCTCGACTTCCTGCCAGATGGTGACGTCGAAGAGCACGGCTACGAGGCGCTCATGGCGAGCGTCGATGCGCTCGTCATCGGCCGGAAGACGTACGAGACCGTCCTGGGCTTCGGAGGCTGGGCCTATGGTGCCAAGCCGGTCTTCGTGCTGAGCAGCCGCCCGCTGGTCGCGTCGCCGCCCAGGGCCGTCGTCGAGCGGATGGAGGGGGATCCGGCTGACATCGTGTCGCGGCTCGAGGCGCGCGGTATCCAGCACGCCTACGTCGACGGCGCCCACACGATCCAGGGGTTCCTCAGGGCCGGCCTCATCGACCGGCTCGTCATCACCCGCGTCCCGGTCCTGATCGGCGCCGGCATCTCGTTGTTCGGCCTCCTGCCGCACGACATCCGGCTCACGCACGTCGCGACCCGCTCGTATCCCAGCGGCCTGGTCCAGAGCGAATACGCCGTCGCCGGGTCCAGAGCCTGATCACGAGGATGCGCATCGGCATCCTGGGTTCCGGCCTGATGGGAGGGAAGCTCGGCACGCTGTTCGCGCGCGCCGGGCACGACGTGGTGTTCAGCTACGCGCGCAGCACGCGGAAGCTCGAGCGGCTGGCGCGCGAGGCGAAAGGGAGTGCCCGGGCGGGCACGCCGCGCGAGGCCGCACGCGGCTCCGACGTCCTGCTGCTCGCCATCCATTGGTCCCGGGTCGGGGACGTGCTGAAGCAGACGGGCAGCCTTTCCGGCAAGGTCGTCGTGAGCTGCACGCTGCCGATGAGTGTCGACGACACGGGCCTCGTCGTCGGGCGCACGTCGTCCGGTGCCGAGGTGCTCGCGAAGAGGCTGCGGGGAGCGAGGTTCGTCGCCGCGTTCGGCACGGTGCCCAGCGAGGTGCTGTTCGGCGTGTTCGCGGCCCGGCGCAGGCCCAGGCGCCCCAGCATGCTCTACTGCGGGGACGACCTGAGGTCCAAGGCGGTCGCCGAAGCGTTGATCCGCGACATCGGTTTCGAGCCGGTCGACGCCGGGCCACTGCGCATATCCCGGTTCCTCGAGCCGTTCACGCTGTTGATCGCGCAGCTGGCGTACGAGGGGGACCGGGGGCCGGAGCTCGCGTACCGCTTCGAGTGGCTCCGGAGGCCGGCGCGCAAATGAGCGCAGAGGACTGACCGGCGAGTGCTAGTCTCGCGGGGTCGCATGAGCTGGCTCACGAGATCCCCCCGGTTCGGTCCAGCTTGGAGGTGCCCCATGCTCCGCGCCCGCCTCGTGCTCGGCCTTGCCCTCGGACTCGCGCTCGCGCCGCATGGGGCCTGCGCCTCGGCAATCTCGTCGCGCATCCTTATCGACCCCGGCGGCGAAGGCGACGGCGACGTGTTCGGTTGCTCGGTGGCCTCGGTGGGCGACGTGAATGGCGACGGCTACGACGACGTCATCGACTTCAACGGCGACGGTTACCCGGACATCATCATCGGCGCGCGCTACTCCGGGCTCCCCGGCAAGGCGTTCATCTACTTCGGCGGGCCGACGCTGGGCACGAAGCCCGACGTCACGCTGAGTGGCGAGGTCGCGCATTCCAGCACCTGGTTCGGCGCCTCGGTCGCCTCCGCGGGCGCGACGGATGACCCCGAGGGTGTCGGCTACAACCGCGGCCGCGCCTACGTGTTCGCGAACGCGTTCGCGACGACGGATGCACCGCCTTCACCCATCGCCGGTCTCTCGTTCGTGGGCGCGCAGCCGAATCCAGCACGCGATGAGGTCCGACTCGTCTTCGCGTTGGAACACGCGGTCCCGGTGCGGATCACCGTGTATGACGTCACCGGACACGAGGTGGCTCACCCCGTGGAAGACGAGTGGCTCTCCGGCCGCGTCATGCGGACGTGGCGACCCGAAGGGCTCACGAGCGGGATGTACTATGCCTCCGCGAAGCTTGGGGACCGAGTCGACGTGCGAAGGATGGTGTGGCTGGGCCACCGGCGTTGAGACCGCATCATGGAAAGACATGATCGTCCAACCGGACACGGTGATAGATTCGATAACACAGGTGCAGCTGCATCCGATGGACAACGCCATGGATCGGCTCCTCGTGGGGAGGCAGTTATGGCGATCGGCACCATGCTGGACTATGTCTCGCGGAACTGGGGCTGGATGGTGTTCCGGGGCGCGGCCGCGATCGTGTTCGGTGTGCTGGCGTTCGCGTGGCCGGGTATCACGCTCGCGGTTCTCGTGCTGTTCTGGGGCGCCTACGCGCTCGCCGACGGCCTGCTCTCGCTGCTGGTCGCGTTCCGCATCAAAGACGAGGGCAAACCCATGTGGCCGCTGATCGTGGTCGGGCTCTTCGGCATCGGCGCCGGCGTGCTCACGTTCATGAACCCCGCGATGACGGCGGTCGTGCTGCTGTCGTTCATCGCCGCGTGGGCGACCATCACCGGCATCTTCCAGATCGTGGCTGCCATCCGGCTGCGCAAGGTGATTGCGAACGAGTGGATGCTCGGCTTCTCGGGCGCGCTCTCCGTGCTCTTCGGCGTGCTCATGCTGCTCCGCCCGGGGGCGGGCGCGCTCGCGGTGGTGTGGCTGATCGCCAGCTACTCGATCCTGTTCGGCATCACGCTGGCGATGCTCGGCTTCCGGCTGAGGGGCCTCGCCCGCGCCACTATGTCGCCCGCGTGATCGGACGCCCGCTCAGGGGACGTTCGGCAGCTCCGAGCCGGCGTCCCCCGGGCGTGTGGGCACCAGGCGCTCGTATTCGAGCTCCATCAGCGGGCTCGAGAGCATGAAGTCGGCGCTCGCGCGGTTGCAGGCGATCGGCACGTTGTAGACCACGGCGATCCGCAGCAGCGCCTTGACGTCGACGTCGTGCGGGTGCGGCTCGAGCGGATCCCAGAAGAAGATCACGAAATCGATCCTGCCCTCCGCGATCCCGGCGCCCACCTGCTGGTCGCCGCCCAACGGACCGCTCAGGAACCGGTGCACCGTGAATCCCAGCTCCGCCTCGAGCAGCGATCCGGTCGTGCCGGTGGCGTAGAGCTGGTGGCGGGACAGGGTCCCCCGGTTGTACCGCGCCCAGTCGAGCAGATCGAGCTTGCGGTTGTCGTGAGCGATCAGCGCGATACGCTTGCGCTCGGCCATCGGGACGCCAAGGGGTGCCATCGGGAAAGCCTAGCGGAGGTTCCGAAGGTGCGCCAAATCCGCCGATGCCGCGTCTCGCCGGCGGCGCTATGCTCTGGCCCTCGTCGAGTGGCTTGGAGAACGGCGCCCTTAAGCGGAGGGAACACATGGCGGAGCATCAGACGGATCAGCAGGTCCTCGAGTCGATCAAGAAGCTCGTGGCGGAGGAGCATGCGCTCCACACCGGAGGGACGCTGAATCCGAACAACGAGGCGCGGCTGCGTTCTGTGCGCGTCGAGCTCGACCAGTGCTGGGACCTGCTGCGCCAGCGTCGCGCGCTGCGCGAGTTCGGGGACGATCCCGACAAGGCGCAAGTCCGGCCACCCCAGATCGTGGAGAACTACGAGCAGTAGACGGGCGGGCCACTCGCCGCTCGATGTCCGTGGTCTACGCGCGCTGAGCACCGCTGAGGCGTCGCACCGAGCGCGGGCCGTCCGGATCGGCCCGCGCTCCGGTGATTCCGGCAACGCTCCCCCCGTGTATTTGCGATTGTCGTTCCTACTCGAGTCGCCGTCGTGCTAGCGTTCCTCGTCCACGCAGTACCTGCCTGGCACGGAGGCTCGCGCGTCGAGCGAGCGATTAGAGTGCAGCGCTCCATCAACACTCCGGAGACGTCCCCAGCCGCGGTGCGGGCATGGTTCCGCCGCTGGCGGGTCGCGCTCTACCTCTTCGTGCTGTTGTGCGTCGGCCTGTTGGCGCGATGGGCGGGCGAGCGCGCGGCCGGGCCCGCGCCCGGCGCGAGCGTCGCCGCGCACGCCGGCGACGACTAGGAGCCCGGCGCGGGTGGCGTAGCCTTCGCCTCGTCCTCACCGTGGCGGGGCAGGAGGCGACTCGTGGCGCTCGTAGTGCTTCTCCGCGGACTCAACGTCGGCGGTCACCGGAGGTTCCGTCCCTCCGTGCTCGCGAGACAGCTGCGACACCTGGATGCGGTGAACATCGGTGCCACGGGCACGTTCGTGATCCGGCGTCCGGTGAGCGCGGCGCGACTTCGTGCGGCCATCGCGCGCCGGCTGCCGTTCGCGGCCGAGATCGTCATCTGCAGGGGCCGGGAGATCGCCGAGCTGAGATCGCGCGACCCGTTCGCGGGTCAGCCCACGCGACCCGACGTCGTGCGCTTCGTGAGCGTGCTGTCGCGGCGCGCCCGCCTGTCGCCGAGACTCCCGATGCAGCTCCCCGCCCGCGGCCGCTGGCTGCTCAAGGTGCTCGCGCGCGAAGGCCGCTTCGTGCTCGGGCTCTACCGCCGCCACATGAAGGTGATCGGGTACCTCGGCGAGATGGACCGACTGTTCGGTGCGCCGGCCACGACGCGGAACTGGAACACCGTCGCCGCGATCGCGAAAGCCGTGGTGACGGGCGCGAGTGACCCGCCGCCCGTCAGTCCTCGACGATGATCGGGTCGTCCTGCTCGAGGAGGCGCGGCTTGTCCTCGAACTCGATCAGGTGCCCGGAGCGCGCGGCCTTGGTTTCGAGGTAGAAGCGATTCCACTCGGTCGCAGGGATGACGTGCGCGATGCGGTCGCTCACCTTGATCCCGAGCTGCTCCAGCTCCCGGACCTTCTTCGGGTTGTTCGTCATCAGCCGGATCGAGCCCACGTTCAGGCTCGCGAGCATGTGCGCCGCGACCGCGTAGTCGCGCTCGTCGTCGCGGAAGCCGAGCGCCAGGTTCGCCTCGACGGTGTCGAGCCCGCGGTCCTGGAGCGAGTACGCCTTGACCTTGTTGATGAGCCCGATGCCGCGGCCCTCCTGCCGCATGTAGAGCACGAGGCCCAGCTGCATGCGGGCGATCTTCTCCAGCGCCACCTCGAGCTGGTCGCGGCAGTCGCACCGCAGCGAGCCCATGGCGTCGCCCGTGAGGCATTCGCTGTGCAGGCGCGTCGGCACGTTCTCGGCGCCCATGGCGTCGCCGTGGACGAGCGCCACGTGCTCCTTGCCGTCCCGGTTGTTCCAGAACGCGACGATCCGGAACCGTCCGAACCGGCTGGGAAGGTTGGCGACGGCGACCACGCGCACGCAGATGTGGTGCGGGCCGAAGCCGGCGCAGTCGTGGTCCTTGTCGCGCTCGACCAGGTCGTCGAGCGTGGCGACACGCGTGATGCCGGAGCAGGGTGGGGTCTTTTCCATGGCGCCAGCCTAGCACGCCGCGAGAATCGGGTTGACCCGGCGCTGCGCTGCTGACCATCCTCCCGGCCAACGGGAACGGAGGACATATGAAAAGAAGGGTTCAGGCGGCATGGCTGCTCACGCTGGCGTTCGCGCTGGCGCCAGCAACCTGCGGGGCGGCGTCGGCCCCAGCTTCCCGTGCGAACGATGCGGCGGTGGCGCTGGCGGCTCCACCACCCACGCGCACCGACAACGTCCGCGAGACCATGCACGGCGTCGAGATCGTCGACCCGTACCGCTGGCTGGAGGATCAGCAGGCCCCCGAGACGCGGAGCTGGATCGAGGCGCAGAACCGCTACACGGAATCGCTGCTCGCCGACCGGCCCTCGCTGCCCGAGATCCGCACCCGGCTCGCAGGCCTCATGCGCTCCGATCGCATGAGCGTGCCGCGCGTGCGCGGCGGCCAGTACTTCTTCACAGAGCAGCGCGCCGACCAGGACCTGGCCCAGATCTGCCGACGCACGTCGCCGACGGCGGCGCTCGAGGTCCTCGTCGACCCGCTCCCCATGAGCCCCGATCACACGACGAGCGTCGGGCTCGTCGCCGTCTCCCACGACGGGAAGCGCATGGTCTACAACGTGCGTCGCGGCGGCACGGACGAGGTGGAGCTCCGCGTGCGCGACGTCGAGACCGGGCGCGACCTGCCCGACACGCTGGGCTACGGGCTCTACGGCTCGGTCTCGCTGACGCGGGACGGCGACGGGCTCTTCTATGCGCGTCGTGACCGCGAGACCGGCGGCCGGATCCTGTTCCACCGCATGGGCACGCCGGTGGCGCAGGACGTGGAGGTGTTCGGGAAGGGCTACGGGAAGGACATCTGGGTGAACGCCTCCGTCTCCGAGGATGGCCGCCACGTGCTGTATTCGGCGGATCACGGCTGGGGGCGGAGCGAGGTGTTCGTGGGCGGCATCGCCGCGGACTCGCCGATCGTGCCGCTCGTCACCGACATCGACGCACACTTCAACTGTACGCTGGTCGGAGACCAGCTACTGATCCACACCGACTGGAAAGCGCCCAGGTACCGGCTGATGGTGGCCGACCTCGCTGATCCGGCGCCCGCCGCGTGGCGCGAGGTGATCCCCGAGGGGAAGGACGTGCTTCAGGATGTCACCGTGATCGGCGGCAGGATCTACGCCACATATCTTTACGACGTCGCGACCGAGATCAGGACGTTCTCGGTCTCCGGCAAGCCCCAGGGCACGGTGCCGCTGCCCGGTCTCGGCGCGGCCGGCGTGAGCGGGGAGGTCGACGGCGCCGAGGCATTCATCTCGTTCACCTCGTTCACGACGCCGCCGATCGTGTTCCGGGACGACGTGAAGACGGGCAAGCGCGACGTGTGGTCCAAGAGCGGATTCGACGTCGATCCCGAGCGCTTCACCGTGTCGCAGGTCTGGTACACGTCCAAGGATGGCACCCGCGTGCCCATGTTCCTCGTGTACAAGAAGGGGCTCACGCCAGACGGGAACCGGCCGGTGCTACTCTACGGCTACGGCGGGTTCAACGTCGCGATGACGCCGTCGTTCCGCGCCTCGGCCGTGATCTTCGCCGAGCACGGAGGGGTTTACGCGCTCGCGAACATCCGCGGCGGCTCCGAGTTCGGCGAGGCCTGGCACCGGGCCGGCATGCTCGAGAACAAGCAGAACGTGTTCGACGACTTCATCGCCGCCGCCGACTGGCTCGTCGCCAACCACTGGACGAGCCCGTCACGGCTCGCGATCCAGGGCGGGAGCAACGGCGGGCTCCTGGTCGGCGCCGCGCTGACACAGCGGCCCGATCTCTACCGCGCCGTGCTCTGCCAGTTCCCCGACCTGGACATGGTGCGTTACTACCAGTTCAAGAACAACAACCCGCCGGCGCTGCTCGAGTACGGCAATGCGTCGGACCCGGCGCAGTTCAAGTACCTCGTGAAGTACTCGCCGTACCAGAACGTGAAGGACGGCACCCCGTATCCCGCCGTGATGCTGACGAGCGGCGATGCCGACACGCGCGTGCCGCCGCTCCAGGCGCGCAAGATGACCGCGCGCCTGCAGGCGGCGACGTCGTCCGGGCGCCCCGTGCTGCTGCGCTACGACACGCGCGCCGGCCACGCCGGCGGGCGGCCGCTCGCCAAGGTCATCGACGACACGGCAGGGGAGATGGCGTTCCTCTTCTGGCAGCTCGGGATGGAGGGCGACGCGAAGACCGCGGCATCGCACTGATCACGCACGATCGCCCAGGAGTCGCCTCGCCTCCGGCTCGCGCGCGAAGTAGGCTTGGCGCGTGGTCATAAAACACGCGTCCACCGCCACCACCCGATCCTTGAACGGGAAGCCCGTGCGGCACGAGCCCGCACGGCGCATGGTCGCGGCCGGCGAGTCGCTCGCGAGCCCAGAGACCGGCCTCGAGTACCGCGTCGGCGAGTTCCTCGGCGAGGGCGGGTTCGGCCAGGTCTTCCTCGCGCAGCGACAGGGCGCGTCGGCAAAGGTGGCGCGCGTCGTCTGCGTCAAAGTCAGCGAGCGCATCGATGGCTGGCTCCGGGAGGCGTACTTCGGCCAGGTGCTCGACGGGCACCCGCGCGCGATCCGGATCTACGAGGCTTTCCCGAAACTCTCGCCCGCCGGCATCCTGTACTGCCTCGTCCTCGAGTACGCGCGACACGGCGACCTGCGCGCGTTCCTCCGCAGCGCGGGCAGGGGCTGGCCGGAAAAGAAGGTGCGCGCGGAGATCGCGGGTGTCCTCGAGGTGCTCGGCAAGCTGCATCGCGGCCAGCTCCTGCACCGCGACCTCACGCCGCTCAACGTCTTCGTCTGCGACGGCCCGACGCTCAAGCTCGGGGACTTCGGCCTCGTGCGACAGCAGAGCGACGCCCGCGGGATCGCGGCCCGGACCATGAACGTGATGACCGCGCCGAGCGAGTTCCTCGCTGGGACGGTCCCCAAGTGGCAGGCGCGTGACGACGTCTACCAGGTCGGGCAGCTCCTCGGGATGCTGGTGAAGGGCGACGCGGAGTCGCGGCTCGGCACGCGCGACGTCCGCCAGCTGGCCTGCAGCGATCACCTGAAGGAGATCATCCATCGCTGCCTCGGCGAGCGCCGCAAGCGCTACGAGAGCGCGAACGAGCTGATCGAGGCGTTGCGCCATCCACCCGCGCCGTTGCGGACGGGCCAGGTCCGCTCGCTCAAGGGGGTCCACCTCGCGTTCACCGGCATCCTCAGCCGGCCGCGGCTCCAGGCCGCGCGCGCCGCCAAGCGCGCCGGCGCGATCGTCCATGGCGCGCCCTCGTCGCGGACGACGGTGGTCGTGCGCGGCCGGCCGAACGCGCAGCAGGCCGCCGGCAAGGACGCGGGCCTGAAGCTCATGGAGATCAAGCGCCTGCGCGAGAAGGGGCACCGCATCACGCTGCTCGACGAGGCGCGCTTCTGGAAGCTGGTGACGAAGTAAGCCGGCGCGGTCTGAACGGGTGTCGCGGCATGTTGGGCTGGTTGTCGGCGTGCGCGACCGCGATCGCGGCGATGACGATGAGACCGACGCGCATGAGCTGCTCCTGCCGGCGATCGCGGTATCCATAGGTAGTAGTCGTTCGCGATTGACGGCGTGTCGCGGGACGAACAGTGTTGAAGTCGATGGCGACCGTGGAACCCGATACACGCTCCGCGAGCATCGCGCAGCGGCTCCGTTCGCTCGGCCGGATGATCGGCAACACGCCGATGCTGGCGATCGAGTGCCGTGTACGCGGCGAGCGGCGCATCATCCACGCCAAGGCGGAGCACTTCAACCTCACCGGCAGCATCAAGGACCGGATGGCGCTGCACATCCTGCGCCGCGCCTACGCCGAGGGGCGGATCGCGCCCGGTGACACGATCGCCGAGGCCACGAGCGGCAACACCGGCATCTCGTTCGCCGCCGTCGGGCGGGCGCTCGGCCACCCGGTGACGATCTTCATGCCCGACTGGATGAGCCGCGAGCGAGTCGATCTCATCCAGGGCCTGGGCGCGACCATCGTCCCGGTGGGCCGCGCCCAGGGCGGCTTCGTGGGCAGCATCGGCCTCGCCGAGGAGCTGGCGGCCAGCACGCCGCACGTGTTCCTGCCGCGCCAGTTCACGAACCAGGCCAACGTCGAGGCTCACGAGCTCACGACCGGGCTCGAGATCTGGTGTCAGCTGCGCGAGAACGGCCGCGAGCCGGACGCGTTCGTCGCGGGTGTGGGGACCGGCGGCACGGTGATGGGCGTCGGGCGCGTCCTCCGGCGGCTCAAGCCCGGCGTGCGCATCCACCCGCTGGAGCCCGCCGAGTCGCCCACGCTCTCTGCCGGGCGCAAGGTGGGGCACCACCGCATCCAGGGGATCTCCGACGAGTTCGTGCCCGACATCGTGCGACTCGACGAGCTCGATCCCGTGGTGGCGGTGTCGGACGGCGACGCCATCCTGATGGCGCAGAAGCTCGCCGCAACACTCGGCCTGGCGGTCGGGATCTCGTCGGGCGCAAACTTCATCGGCGCGCTCAAGGTCCAGGGCGATCTCGGCGCGGACGCGACCGTGGCGACCGTGTTCGCCGACAGCAACAAGAAATACCTGTCGACGGACCTGATGCGCGAGGAGCCCGCGCGGCCGGACTACCTCTCACCCGCCGTGGAGCTCACCGGGTTCCACGTCTACAATCGGCTGTGCCAGATGTGCACGACACGGACGGAGCCCTAGAGCGGGATCGCTCCCGCTCAGGGCTTCGGTCCGTGGTCCGACCGACCGCTATACGCTCCCGGGGCTCGGGACGAAGTGCGTGCAGCGGTTCTTCTGCCAGCACCCTTCGATGTGCTCGCTGCAGAACGGCCGCTCCTTGCCGTACGAGATCGTCTTGATGTGCTCCCCGTCGACGCCGGCCGCCCTCAGGTAGGCTTTGGCCGCATCCGCCCGCCGCTCGCCCAGCGCCTGCCGCCGGCCGCCACGGAGGATCCGCATGCAACCCGGCCGGCCGACAAGAACCGCACGCCTTGATCGGGCGACCAACGGACCAGGTGGCCTGCTCCCTCCGCACCATGGCAACGGTGGACCCTGAAGCGCACCGTGATGTCGAACAGGGAAGTGACGGATGTGGGATCGGCCCGATCCCGTCGGCATCCACCCGAAAGGGGGATCGACATCATGGGCCTGCGGCAACGAAGATTCGCGCTCGTCGTAGGGGTCCTGATTCTCGGCGTTGTCGGCTTGGTCTTGTCGTGCCAGAAACGCACACAAGCGCCGCCCTCGGCCTCGAAAGTCACCTTGGCTCTCGATTCGACCACGTTGGCAGCGCTCGACCCTGGGCAGAGAACGTTTCTCACACACTGCGCGATGTGCCACGGCGCCTGGGGCGCGGGCGACGGTCCGCTCACCGCGCAGCTCGAGCGCGAGGCGAAGGTGCGGCCCGCAAGGCTGAACGATCGCGAGCGCATGAACCACCTGAGTCGCGGCGAGGTGATTCGCGTGATCGAGAAGGGTGGCGGGCACACCGGACGTTCGAACCTCATGCCACCCTGGTCCGGCAGGCTCGATCAGCAGACAATCGAGCAAGTGGCGGACTTCGTGAAGCAGCTACCAGACCTCAGCCCGGACACGTTGCCGCCTTCGATACGGGCCTTCCTGGCCGCCCCGCCGGGGAGCCCGCAGGAAGGTCGACGTGTGTTCGTCTACTATTGCGCCATGTGTCACGGGGCCGAAGGCCGCGGCGACGGCCGCCTGGCCGACACATTGTGGGCGCGCAACCGGATCCGCCCCCGGAACCTCACCGACAGCGCCTATTTCGCAGCGAGGACCGACGAGCAGGTGTTCGCCATCATCTCGCTTGGGGGCGCACACTTTCACAAGTCGCGCTTCATGCCCGTCTGGTCGGTGACACTCCAACCGGCCCAGATCAAGGACCTCGTCGGCTACATCCGGACGATCTCGCACACGGAAGCCCGACCGTAGCTCAAGGCGCTCGACCCCCCCGGCAGGATGGCTCACAGTAGGCCTCCATGAGAGGGACCGCCTTCGCGCTCGTGAGCCTGTTGCTCGTCGCGATCGTCGTGTTCCTCGGCAGGAGCACCGGCATCGGGCCGTTCGTTCACGCCGCGCTCGTCAACCTCGCCGTCGTCGCCTGGGCGGCGTTCGTGCTGCCACTGCGCGGTCTACCCCGATTCGACGAGTACTACACGCTGCGGGCGTGGGAGCGGAGCGGGCGCGTGTTCCACTGGCTCGGTGTCCCGCTGTTCCGGGCGCTCGTTCGGCGCGGACCCCTTTCGCTTCCCAATCGTGCGCTCCCTGCGGCCTGGCGGAGCGGTGACCCGGAGCGCATCGAGCGCGAGACTCGCGCGGCCGAGGGCGGACATGCCATCGCGTTCCTGATCGTGCTCGTGCTGGCCGTCGTGTCGCTGGTCCGCGGAGCGGTCGAGCGCGCCGCGTGGCTCGCGGCGCTCGATATCCCTATGAACCTCTACCCTGTGCTCCTGCAGCGCGACCACCGCCACCGGCTTCAGGAACTGGTCCGCGCCGGGCAGCTGCAGCACGAGCGCACCACGGCTGGCGATGCCCCGAGTCTCGACCCATAGCGGGAATGGGATATCCCTCGACCTCGATCAGGCGCAGCCCTTAGAGTTCCGTTCGTCCCCCGGCGTCTCCGCACGCTCACGAGTTCCACCCGTCACGCGAAGGGGCTCCCCATGAAGCCGAGACTCGTGCTGCTCTCGTTCCTTTCCGCGCTCGCACTCGCCGTCGCCGCCAGCATCGTCACGGCGGACAACCATCAGAGTTGGGGCAGGAACGGCCACGACGACGATGACGATCACGCCCTGCAGGGCGACAGCCGCGTCCAGCGCGGGCTCGAGATCTCGCCGGTGAGGCTCAACTTCGATGATCGGAAGCGGAATCTCGTCGGCCTCGGCAGCTACCTGGTCAACGCGGGCGGGGCCTGCGCCGACTGCCACACGTGCCCGACCTACGCGCCGGGGCACAATCCTTATATGGGCCAGCCGAAGCAGATCAACCCGAACAACTTCCTGGCTGGCGGCGTCCCGTTCGGCCCGTTCAAGTCCGCCAACCTCACGCCCGACATGCAGGGCCGCCCGGCCGGGCTCACGCTGGAGAAGTTCATTCACACGATCCGCACCGGGCAGGATCCTGACAATCCGAGCCAGATCCTCCAGGTGATGCCGTGGCCGATCTACGGCAACCTCACCGACCAGGACCTCAAGGCCATCTACGAGTACCTGAGAGCCATCCCGTCCGCCCAGCCCGGCCTCTGCAACGGCCCGGGAGAGTAGGTCCCTCGCGTGACCAGCACCAAGAAGAAAGCCACGCGTCCGAAGGCGGAGTCGAGAAAGCCGTCCCGGGCGGCAGCAAAGACCGGCCCAAAGTCGGCCCCGAAGGCGAAAGCCATCGAGATCCCGCCCGCGCTCGCGCCCGTCGTTCGTGCACTGTCGGGCGAAGCGGGGGTCACGGTGGAGAAGGGCTGGGGCTCGGCGAGCGTGGCGCTCAAGGTACGTGGCAAGATCTTCGCGATGACGATCGGCAAGGACCTGGTGCTGAAGCTCCCGAAAGCACGCGTCGACGAGCTGGTGGGCGACGGTGCGGGAACGCGCTTCGATCCCCGGAAGGACGGCCGCGTCATGAACGAATGGGCGGTCGTCCCACCGGGCGGAGCGGCCTGGCTCAAGCTCGCGCGCGAAGCGCACCGGTTCGTCGCGGCAAACGCCTGAGGCGTCGAGCGCGTGACCCGTCCATCTTGACGCCCGGATCGCTGGCGCTCTGGTGTGCGATCGGGGGGCTCTCGGCGCTGCTCGCTCCGGCCGTGGGCCACGCCCAGGAGCACCACCATCATCCACGTGTGGCGGGCACCGAAGATTCATCCATGGCCGGAATGCCCATGGGCGAGATGTCGATGACTGGAATGTACGGTCCGTACACGATGACCCGCGAAGCCTCCGGCACGTCGTGGCAGCCGGACGCTGAGCGGCACGAAGGCGTCCACCTGATGCGCGGGCCGTGGAGGTTCATGCTCCATGGCTTCGCCGACATCGTCTACGACGACCAGGGTGGGCCCCGAGGGGATACAAAGTTCTTCAGCAGCAACATGGGCATGGCCATGGCGCAGCGATCGCTCGGCGCGGGAACGCTCGGCCTGCGGGCGATGCTCTCGATCGAGCCGGCGACGATCGGCAAGGAAGGCTATCCGCTGCTGCTCCAGACCGGCGAGACCGCGGACGGGCGCACGCCGCTGATCGACCGCCAGCACCCGCACGACCTGTTCATGGAGCTGGCGGGCGCGTACAGCGTCTCGAGCGGCGATCGATCGCTGTTCGTTTACGCCGGGCTGCCGGGCGAGCCGGCGCTCGGGCCGCCCGCGTACATGCACCGCTTCTCGGGCGCGAACGATCCGGCGACGCCGATCACGCACCACTGGCTCGACTCCACGCACATCAGCTACGGCGTGGTCACGGCCGGCGCGGTCATCGATGCCGTCAAGGTCGAGGCGTCGGCGTTCCGCGGGAGGGAGCCCGACGAGAATCGCTGGAACATCGAGTCACCGAAGCTCGACTCGGGCTCGTTCCGGCTGTCCGTGAACCCGACCGAGCACTGGGCGTTGCAGGCGAGCTACGGCCGCATCCACAGCCCAGAGCAACTCGAGCCCGACGTGGACCAGGATCGCGTGACGGCTTCCGCCATGGTCGACGGCGCGTGGGGCGAGGCGGGCCGATGGGCGGGCACGCTGGCCTGGGGTCAGAACCGAGATCAGCCTGGACACACGCTGAACGCGTACCTCGCGGAAGCAGCGCTCCAGACCAACGACCGCCACACGCTCTTCGCACGCTACGAGTGGGTGGAGAAGGACGAGTTGATCATCGGGCCCGATCCGCGGGGAGGGCAGGTCTACGACGTCGGCGAGCTGACTGCCGGCTACCGGCACGATTTCATCCGTCACGAACACGTCGCCGTGGGTGCCGGCGCTTCCGGCACGCTCTCGCAGGTGCCCAGCGACCTTCACGCCGACTACGGCGAGACCCCGGTTTCGGTGCTCGTGTTCATGCACGTGGCTCTGCGTTAGGAGCGGCCATGCGTCTACTTGTCGTGCCGTGTATCGCTTGCACCATCTGCGTCCTCACTGCGGCGGCATGGCAACCGTCGCCGGGGCATACGCAGATCCCGATCTGGCCCCCGGCGTCGCTGGCCGGGCGGTCAGCGCCCGATTCCGAGTCCGCGGCGACCGTCGAGAAGAAGGAGTACGTGGCGGGCCAGCCGTGGGTGTACGTGAGCAACGTCACGCGGCCCACGCTGACCGTCTATTCGGCCAAGGGGAAGAACACCGGCGCCGCGGTGGCCGTGTTCCCTGGCGGCGGCTATCAGATCCTCGCCATGGACCTCGAGGGCACGGAGATCTGCGACTGGCTGACGTCCAAAGGGATCACGGCGGTGCTGCTGAAATACCGCGTGCCCAATGCCGGGCCGCACTGGGAGCAGTTCTGCGGTTGCGATGTGAGGACGCGATCCTCGAAGCCGCTCGAGGACGCGCAGCGGACGCTCCGGCTCGTGCGCCATCGCGCCGCCGAGTGGCACATCGATCCGCACAGGATCGGCGTCATCGGGTTCTCCGCAGGTGGCCACCTCGTCGCCGCGACCAG
>Ga0306920_100006872_pt1 | contig 14915 bp, 13 predicted proteins | sample flu12Cox44000170_FD_204666 | JGI IMG/M metagenome (GOLD analysis project Ga0306920, IMG submission 204666) | Lab enrichment of tropical soil microbial communities from Luquillo Experimental Forest, Puerto Rico - flux4day.12C.oxic.44.000.170 (v2)... | ecosystem: Environmental > Terrestrial >... | reverse complement strand
GGGGACGTCGCTGCCTGGGCCGCTTCGACGTCCGAGGTCGACTCCAGATCGAGACTTCCGGGGCCGCTGCCTGAAAGCGGACAGATAGTCGTGTCAAAAGCGGTCACTTGGTCTTGCCAACAACAGTCGCTCAGGGCGGCGGCTCGCCCGCCTCGAGGCCGCGCAGCACCTCCAGCGAGCGCAGGCCCTGGAAGCGCTGGAAGTGCATGCGGAAGAAATCCTCGATGACGCGCAGCAGCTCGCCCGCGCGCGGCAGCTCCACGAACGTGCCCGCTTCGAGCAGTGGCCGCGACAGGAGCAGGGCGAGCGACGCGAGCGCTTCTGCCGAAAGAAACACCACGCCGCCCTCGCGCGCCGCACACGCGTCGCACAGGAGCCCGCCGCGCGCGGGCGAGAACGCGCGACGCTGCGACACCGGCCGGCCGTCCACGGCGCACTGGTCCAGGCGCGGGCGGTAGCCCAGCTCGCTCGCGAGCTGGAGCTGGAACGCCAGCGTCACCGCGGGAAGCGCCTCGAGCGGCGCGCGCGCGCAGCCGTCGAGCGCCTGGACGAGCAGTGCGTAGAGCCGCTCGTGCGGCTCCTCGCCCCAGACCAGGCGGTCCACGAGCTCGAGCGCCGCCTGCGCATGCGCGAGCCGCGACAGGTCGGCGATCCGCGAGCCGAGCGGGTCCACGACCTCGGCGCGCGAGAGCAGGTGGAGGTCGCGGTCGGCCTTGAGATAGAGCACGAGCCGCGAGCGCGACAGCGGCTCGAGCGCGTAGCCGAACCGGCTCGGCGTCTTCCGCGCGCCCTTGGCGACGAGCTTCCGCAGGCCGTGGTCGCGCGTGAACACGGTGACGATGCGGCTCGTGTCGCCGAGCGCGTGGGTCTTGAGGACGATGCCTTCGGTGGTGACGATGGCCATGGCGGGTGGGGCGCGGTTGGCGCGGCGGGGGCGCGCGACATCAGTGTAAACCAGCGGCGGCGGCGCGGCGCGCTTCAGCGCGGCGCGGGCAGCTGCTGCGCCGGCACCTCCATCCCGGGCTGCACGACTCCGCCCGAGACGATCACCTTCAAGCCGTCCTCCACCGCCCAGTCCAGCTCGACGAGATCCTTCTTCGGCACGTAGTGCACGAACCCCGACGCCGGGTTCGGCGTGTGCGGAACGAACACGCACGAGACGTCCTGCCCCAGGCGCGCCTTGAGCGCGGGGTCCACGTGGCCGGTCAAGAACCCCACGCGCCAGATCCCCGGATGCGGCCACTGCACCAGCACCACCTTGCGGAACGTCTCCTCCTTCTGGTTCAGGAACGCTTCGCCGAGCGACTTGGTGGAGCCGTAGACGATGCCCACGCCCGGGATGCGCAACAGCAGCCGGTCCCACATGCGCGCGAGCGGCCCCTGGCCGAGCACGGTCGCGAGGAAGCCGACGATGAGCAGCAGCAGCAGCGTGGCGACGAGGCCGAGCCCGGGGATGCGCTGGTAATCGAGCGCCGCGAATCGGAGGTAGCGCCCGAGCAGGTTGTCCACCCAGTTCAGGAGCCGGAACAGCACCCAGAACGTGACCGCCGTGGGTGCGATCACCAGCACGCCGGTGATGAACCAGGCGCGCACGCGGGTGAGGAACGGCTCGGGCGGGGGCTTGTCCTTGATGGGATTCATGCGGCTGGCACTCTAGCGTGGCGCTATGGCCGCGTCACGCTTCCTCGCACCGGCGTCGAGCGCGCGGTCGAGCGCGCGCACGACCGCACGCGCGTCGCAGAGCGCCTTTGTCTCGCGCGCGCGCATCGCGGTGCGCTCGGCCGCCTTTGCGTGGTCGTGGCCGCAGAGGTGCAAGGTGCCGTGCGCGACGAGGCGGGCGAGCTCCGCGCCCTCGCTCACACGGTAGCGGCGCGCCTGCGCGCGCACACGGTCCAGCGACACCACGAGGTCGCCGCCCACGGGCCGCGAATCGGCGTCCGCCTCGGCCTCGTCGTAGGCGAAGCTGATGACGTCGGTGGCGCGGTCGATGCCCCGCCACTGGCGATTGAGCTGGCGGAGCCGGGCGTCTCCGGAGAGCACGACCCCCACCTCCCCCAGCCGCCGACCCTCGCCGCGGAGCACGAGCGCGACCAGCGCCCGCAGGGGCGGCGCCAAGCCCGCGAGGCCGCGGGGAGCGGTGACGGAGACGGCCATGAACCGGATTGTTGTCCGGCGCCGGACCTGCCGACAACTTCATCAGCCCCTCCGCTTCGCGGCGGGGCCCGGATCCGCGTGGCTTGCCCCCTCCGTCGGCCGCGTGCTACACGGGACTTTCCCGCTCGGGAGTCCCGCACACGGAGGTGTGGACCGATGCTCGAAGCCCGCCAGATGATCGAACCCCACCCGATGCCCGAGCCGCGACCACGCGAGCGCTCGCCGTGGGCGTGGATCCCCTCGCTCTACCTCGCCGAGGGACTCCCGTACACGGTCGTGATGACCGTGTCGGTGATCATGTACAAGAGCTTCGGCGTCTCGAACACCGACATCGCGCTCTACACGAGCTGGCTCTACCTGCCGTGGGTGATCAAGCCATTCTGGTCGCCGGTCGTGGACCTGCTCGGCACCCGCCGGCGCTGGACGTGGCTCATGCAGCTCGTGATCGGCGCCGGACTCGCGGGCGTGGCGACGACCATCCCGATGCCCGCGATGTTCCAGTGGTCGATCGCGATCTTCTGGCTCATGGCGTTCGCCTCGGCCACGCACGACATCGCCGCGGACGGGCTCTACATGCTCGCGACAACGTCACAGCAGCAGGCGTTCTTCGTCGGCGTGCGCAACACGTTCTACCGCGGTGCGCTCATCTTCGGGCAGGGGCTGATCGTGGCGCTCGCGGGCGTGCTCGAGAAGCAGACCGGCAGCAGGCCGCACGCGTGGACGATCGCGATGGCCGTGCTCGCGGGCATGATGCTGCTGTTCGGGCTCTGGCACTCGTGGGCGCTGCCGCGCGCCGGATCCGACCGGCCGGGCGACGCGCGCCGCATCCCCGAGTTCGTGCGCGCGTTCGTGGCCACGTTCGGATCGTTCTTCAACCGGCCCGGCATCCTCACGATGGTCGGGTTCCTGCTGCTCTATCGCCTGGGCGAGGCGCAGCTCGTGAAGATGGTGTCGCCGTTCCTGCTCGACGGGCGCGACCAGGGCGGGCTCGCGCTCTCGACGACGCAGGTCGGGGTCGTCTACGGCTCGATCGGCATCCTGGCACTCACGCTCGGCGGCATCGCCGGCGGCATCGTGGCCTCGCGCGACGGCCTCAAACGATCGCTGTGGCCGATGCTGCTCGCCATTCACGTGCCCGACGCGGTGTTCATCTACCTCGCCTACACGCAGCCGACGAACCTCTGGGTGGTCCAGGCGTGCGTGGTGCTGGAGCAGTTCGGCTACGGGTTCGGTTTCACGGCGATGCTGCTCTACATGCTCTACATCTCACGCGGCGAGCACCCGACGGCGCACTACGCCATCTGCACCGGCTTCATGGCCATGGGGATGATGTTCCCAGGGATGTGGAGCGGCTGGCTGCAGGACCACATCGGCTACAAGCACTTTTTCCTCGTCGTGATCCTGGCCACGATCCCCAGCTTCCTCGTCGCCACGCGGCTCCGGATCGACGAGTCGTTCGGGAAGAAGGCGGCCGCCTAGCGACGTCGCGGAGCAGACGCATGCGGCCACCCGCGGGTGCGGGTGGCCGCGTCCGTTTTCGGGCCCGACGGGGCTCACCGATATAGCGCCTTCACGCTCCCCCACGTGGATCGCTGTGTCGGCGTCGCGGCCGGGCAGCCGATGACGCCACCGACGTTAGGGCTGCCGCCACCCTGCCAGGTCACGAAGTTGCTGCCGGGCGCGGTCCCCGTGGTCAGCTTGCGCGGGTGCAGGTTCCCTTTGTCCACGACGTTGATCGAGTTGAGCACGATGCACACGGGCACGGTGCAGCCGGCGCAGGCGCCAGAGCCGACCGTCTTCCCGTTCGTGATGCTGAGCGAGAAGTCGTAGTACTCGACACCGGCGGTGAGCGTCGTGGCGGAAGACTGGGGCACGGCATTGATGGCCTTGATGACGGCGGCGTTCGGGCTGGGCACTGGTGCGGCGCACGGGAAGGTCACGGTGCAATAGGCCCCGATCCCGCCCACCATCTGGCCCTCGGACCAGTCCACGCACACGACGTCCAGCGGATCGGGGAGGAAGACGCCGGCGAAGTACGGCTGGCGGCAGCTCCCGGGGTTCTTCAACTGCCACCATGCGGGGAGCGCCGGGCTGTCAGCGGCGAGCTGCAGGATGATCTCGGTGCCGATCACATCGGGGAAGTCGCTCGAGAGCACGAACGAGCCGTGCATGACGTGGGCGCCGATGTTGGTGTTGCAGGCGAAGTTCTGGTTCTGGACCCCGCCGTCCCCCATGCAGTGGTCCCAGGCGAGGTTCATCCCCTGGGCGGCCATGGCTCGGACCGGGACGAGCAGCAGGCAGAGGCTGGCGACGACGAACGAGGCGCGGACCTGGCGTACCGGATCGCTCATGGGTGTCCTCCCACGCGCGGCGGAGCGGGCCGACGGCAAGGTGTTCCGCCTCATTGCCGGAACGGGGGCCTCGACCACGTCACATCGCCGGCGTGATGTGATACCTCGATCGCGGCGGAACGGTTCCATGACTTCGAGACGTCCGCGTTCGCGCCCGGCGCTCCGGGCGCGGACAACCTACTCCTCGCGCTTCGTCTCGCTCTCGCGCTTCGCCCGGGGCGCCGTGGGGTACGGCGCGCGCACGTGGAAGATGGCGGTGAGGACGGGGATGAACGACTCGCGGATCCTCGCCAGCTCCTGGAGCGTGATGTTCGCCTCGTCCAACTGCCCGTCGCGCACGCGCTCCTCGATGATGCGCTGGACGAGCCCGCGGATGCGGCTCGGCGTCGGCTCGGCGAGCGCGCGCGAGGCGCCCTCGACGCCGTCGGCGAGCATCAGGATCGCCGTCTCCTTGGAGCGCGGGCGCGGGCCGGGGTAGCTGTAGTCCTCGCGCCGCGCGGTCGGGTCGATCTCCAGCGCCTTGTGGAAGAAGAACGCCATCACCATGGTGCCGTGGTGCTCGGGGATGGCGTTCCGCACCGCACGCGGCAGGCGCTCCTTCTTCGCCATCTCGAGACCCTCGGGGATGTGCGACTTCACCACCAGCGCGCTCATCGACGGCGTGAGCTTCTCGTGGCGCGAGCGCGAGCTCGCAGGCTCGTTCTCGGCGTAATACTCGGGCTTCGAGAGCTTGCCGATGTCGTGGTAGTAGGCCTGCACGCGGGCGAGCAGCGAGTTGGCGCCGATCGCCTCCGCGGCGGCCTCGGCGAGCGAGCCCACGACCATGCTGTGGTGGTAGGTGCCCGGCGCCTCGAGCTGGAGCCGGCGGAGCAGCGGGCGGTTCAAGTCCGAGAGCTCGAGCAGCGTGATGTCGCTCGTCAGCCGGAACACCTGCTCGACGAGCGGCAGCAGGCCGAACGCGACCGCGGTCGCGAACAGCGCCGAGAGCAGACCCCAGGCGCCGTCGCGCAGCATGGCGGCGGCCGGGACGCTGCGCGCCAGGTCCCAGGCGAGGATCGCCGCGGTGTTGGCGAGCGCGATGGCGAAGAACGCGCGCACGAAGTGCCAGCGGTGGCGCAGGCGCTGCACCGAGTACACCGCGGTGACGCCGCCCATCATCGCGACCGCGACGAACGGCGCGCGCAGCTCCGCCACGGCGAGCACGAGCACGGAGAGCATGAGCGTGAACACGAGCGCCGGGCGCTTCTCCATGAGCGAGGCCACGACGAGCGGCGCCAGCGCCAGCGGCACGGCGTACTCGGAGAGCCCCGCCACCGGCACGATCGCGACCACGCAGCCGAGCACGGCGAGCGTCAGCACGGTGAACATCGCCAGCATGCCGTTGTCCGCGAACACGGCCGGCAGCTCCATGCGCAGGTAGGTGGCGAACGCGGCGATGAACAGCAGCATGAGCAGCATGCGCGCGATCGGCGGGTAGAGGTGCTCGGTCTGCGGGCGCTGCGCGGCCTCGAGGTTGCGGAGGCTCCGGAGCTTGAGCATCGCGTCGCGCGACACGCGCTGGTTCGCGTCGACGATCAGCTCGTCCTTCTTCACCATGCCGACCATGTCGGGCACGGCGCTCTTGGCGTTGGCGCGGCGCCACTCGGTCTCGGCCCGGTCGTAGGTGACGCTCGGCACGAGATAGGGCTCGGCGAGCGCCAGGACGAGCGGGATCGCATGCGCGTCGGCGCCGAACGCCGCCTTCGCGTGCTTGGCGAGCCAGTCGCGCGCCTCGTCGCGATCGAGGAACTGGGTCGCGGGCACGGACGTCTCCACTTCGCCGTCGCGCAGCGTGATGTTGCGGTAGCCGAGGATGAAGCCGCCCCGCTTCTCGTCGACGACGCCGGTGGTCAACACCTCGACGAGCCACGGCCCCATCTCGGTCAGCGCCTTGCGCGCGCGCGCCGGCACCGAGAGCGCGTCGGCCGCGTCCCCCTCGAGCGTGGCGCCCAGGAGCTTCAGCTTCTCCGCGCGGTCGCGCGGGCCCACGGCCGGGTCCGAGACCACGGCGAGCGCGCGCTCCTGGAACGCCGCCCAGCGCTCGGCGGCGTCGGTGCGCGCGCGCTGGTCGATGGTGAACACCGGCGGCACCGCGAGCGCCGCCTCCTCCTGCTCGCGGCGCAGCGTGACGTCGTCCTTCTGCACGCGGAAATCCGCCGGCGCCACGATGCGCTCGCGCGCGATGTCACCCTCGCGGTAGCGCAGGCGCTCCCCCGCGCCCTGCCCGGTGGGCAGCAGCGCGGCCGCGGCGAGCAGCACCGCGACCATGGCCAGGCGCGCGGAGTGGTGTCCCCAGCGGACCGACCGCGCCCGGTCGGGCAGCGCGGGTCCCGCAGACGGCAGGTCGTCCGTGGTCGTCATGGAAGGGCGGCCGGGGGGGTGACGCTCGCGCGTCAGTCCTCGGAGTCGCTCGATCCTTCGCCCGGACGGTGTTCGTCGGGCAGCAGCGGCGCATCCATGCGCGATGCCTCCTCGTCGATCTCCGTCTGCAGGCTCGCCGCCAGCGGGTCGAGCGTGGGCCCGATGCCGTCGTCGATCTTGCCCTCCACGCGCGCGTGGTAGACGTCGAACGCGTGGATGATCTCCTTCACGAGCCGGTGACGGACAACGTCCTCGGGATGGAAATAGACGAACCGGATGTCGGACACGTGGCTCAGGATCGACTGGATGCGCACGAGGCCCGAGGTCTCGGGCGCGCGCAGGTCGATCTGCGTCAGGTCGCCGGTGATGACCGCGCGCGAGTTGAGCCCCAGGCGGGTCAAGAACATCTTCATCTGGCGCACGGTGGTGTTCTGCGCCTCGTCCAGGATGACGAACGCGTTCGAGAGCGTGCGCCCGCGCATGAACGCGAGCGGCGCGATCTCGATCACGCCCATCTCGAGGAAGCGGCGCATCTTGTCGTACGACATGAGATCCGCGAGCGCGTCGTACATCGGGCGCAGGTAGGGGTCCACCTTCTCCTGCATGTCGCCCGGCAGGAAGCCCAGGCTCTCGCCCGCCTCCACGGCGGGACGCACGAGCACGATGCGGTCGACCTTCTTGGCGCGCAGCGCCGCCACCGCGGCCGCCACGGCGAGGTAGGTCTTGCCGGTGCCGGCGGGCCCGATGCCGAACACCACCTCGTTCTGCTCCAGTGCCTTCAGGTACATCGCCTGCGTCGGCGTGCGCGGGCGCACGGCCTTCCGGTCGAACGTGTAGCCGGGCGCGCCGTCGTACGCCTCGGCGAGGCGGCCGGGCGACTTGCCGTTGCCGTTCATGTCGTGCGCGCCGTTGCCGTTGCCGTTGCGCCGCGCCTGGCCCAGCGCGGTGGCGACGTCGGCCTCCTCGATCACGCGGCCGCGCTCGACGAGCTCGACCAGCTCCTCGAGCACACGCACGGCCGGCTTCACCTCGTGCTCCTCGCCGGCCACGCTGAGCGTGCCGTCGCGGAGCGTGATGCGGACCGGGATCTCGCGTTCGATCTGGCGGACGTTGGAGTCGTTGTGCCCCAGCAGGGAAATGGGGTCCAGATGCTCGATCGGGAACTTGCGAACGATCACGTGTGTGCCTTCTTCGTGGTGGCCCCGAAAAGCGCAAAACTCTTGACCGGCGTGGCCTCAGACGAGGCCAGGTCAAGAGCTTGAGGACGTCCAGATGTCGGTGCGGGGTGTCGTGTCAACCCGGTGTGCCCTGGGTCATCCTTCAACGAGCGCCCACCTCGGGGAGAGCGTGGCGTCTCGATATCGCGCTGCGGCTTCGCGCGTCTTCGAAACGGTAACAAGGGCTCAGGCGGGGGTCAATCCTCTGCCTGCGCCGGTTCCGATGCCCGGGATATCGGCACCGCTTCCCGCATTGTTGAGTCTCGTATCGCATTGGACAGGAGCGTGTTGGCACACGTGACGGCGCTCGGGAGCCTGCCCGCTCGAACGGAACCAGGGAGCATGGCAGGGTTGTGCCCATGCGCCACCTCCCTCCTCGGCACCGCTCCGCGCTGGTCGTGATGGCCGCGTCGGTGCTTGGGCTCTCCGCACCGTACGCCGCACCGCCCGCGCACGACACGACGCACGCACACGAGGTGCACGGCGACTCGGCGCACGTGGACTCGTTGCGCGCGAGGGACCTGATCCAGCCCGACGAGCTCGGTCGCCTGCTCGCGGGGCCGTCCGCGCGACGGCCCGCGCTCCTGCACGTCGGCTTCAAGGTCCTCTACCGCAGCGGCCACATCACGGGCTCCAAGTACGTCGGCCCGGCGTCCAAGCCCGAGGGGCTCGCGGCGCTGGAGAAGGTGCTGCGGCCCATGCCGCGTCAGGCGCTGCTGGTCCTCTACTGCGGCTGCTGCCCGTGGAAGGACTGCCCGAACGCGCTCCCGGCGGCGCGGATGGCGCACGCGATGGGGTTCAAGGACGTGAAGGTGCTCTACGTCGCCAAGAACATGCAGACCGACTGGATCGACAAGGGCCTGCCGACGAGCGAAGGCGAGCCGTGAGTCGCGGAGCGCGCGCGCGGCGGCGGCGCGGCCGCCGCTAGCCTTCCAGCTCCACCAGCGCCGCGCCGGCCTGGACCATCTGTCCCGGGCTCGCGGCCACCTTCTTCACCCGGCCCTGGCGCGGGGCGCGGATCAGGTGCTCCATCTTCATCGCCTCGAGCGCCACAAGCGGCTGGCCCTTCGACACCTCGTCGCCCACCACCACCATCACCTTGGTGACGACGCCGGGCATCGGCGCCTCCATCCCGCCGTCGTGAGCGCCGGACGCCGAGCGCGTCCTTCCGCCGCTCTCTCGCTCGAGCACGAAGTCGAGCACCCCGAGCCGCACGAACCGCCGCGCGCCCTCGGGCGTCACCTCGGCCACCGTGTCGCGGCCGTCGCCGACGAGCCGCAGTTTCCCGTCGGGCATGGTCTCGGACATCAGCTCGAACTCCGACTGGTCCACGCGCACGCGCCAGCGGCCCGGCGCGACCTGCAGGAGCTCGACCTCGCGCACACGGTCGCCGTCGCGCCACCAGGACTTCATTCCGAGAGCCCCGCCTGCCGCCACCGGCCGAGTGCGGCGAACGGGTCGAGGGCGCGTTCGGGGGCGCCGTTCACCGGGCGAGCGGCGGGCGCGCCCGACGCCTCCGCGATCGCCACCGCCGCGAGCACAAGGTCCGGCGCCGGGGCGCGCATGAGCGCTGCGAACCCCTCGAGGAACTCGCGCTCCACCCATTCCGTGTCGTAGGAGCCTTTGCGCACCTCCGGTGCGCGCAACAGCGCACGCAGGAACGGCAGGTTCGTCACCACGCCGTGCACGCGCGTGTCGTCGAGCGCGCCCAGAAGCCGGGCGATCGCCGACTCGCGCGTGGGGCCGTAGGCGATGATCTTCGCCAGCATCGGGTCGTAGTGCACCGTCACTTGGTCGCCGGACTCCACGCCGGCGTCGACGCGCACGAACGGCCCGTCCGGCCAGCGCACGCGCGCCGCCGTGCCCACCTGCGGCAGGAAGTTGCGCGCGGCGTCCTCGGCGTAGAGGCGCGCCTCGATGGCGTGGCCGTGGCGCTTGATCCCGTGCTGCTCGAACGGCAGCCGTCCGCTGGCCGCGATCTCGATCTGCGCGCGCACGAGGTCGATACCGGAGACCAGCTCGGTGACCGGGTGCTCCACCTGGAGCCGGGTGTTCATCTCCAGGAAGTAGGCCTGCCCCTCGCGCGTGATGAGCGTCTCGATCGTGCCCGCGCCGCGGTACTTCACTGCCTCCGCAAGCCGCACCGCCGCGTGGGTGACGATCGCCCGCTGGTCGGCGGTGATCGTCGGCGCGGGCGCCTCCTCCACCACCTTCTGGTGGCGGCGCTGGAGCGTGCAGTCGCGCTCGAACACGTGCACCGCGCGGCCCTGGCCGTCGCCCAGCACCTGCACCTCGACGTGGCGCGCGTGCTCGAGCAGCTTCTCCACGTACACGCTCGCGTCGCCGAACGCCGACGCCGCCACGCGCTGCGCGGCCTCGATCGCCTCGGCCAAGTGCTTCGCGTCCTGCGCCACCTGCATGCCCTTGCCGCCGCCGCCCAGCGCCGCCTTGATCATGACCGGGTAGCCCATGGCGTTCGCCGCGCGCACGAGCGCTTTGGCATCCGCGCCCTCAGCGCCGGGCACGATCGGCACGCCCGCGCCCTCCGCGAGCCGGCGCGCCTCGCGCTTGTCGCCCATGGCGCGGACCTGCGCCGGCGTGGGCCCGATGAACGTGAGCCCGGCGGCCGCCACGGCCTCGGCGAACGCCGCGTTCTCGGCGAGGAAGCCGAAGCCCGGGTGCACGGCGTCCGCGCCGGATTCCAGGGCCGCGCGCACCACGGCCTCGGCGTTCAGGTAGCTTTCCCGCGCCTCGGAGGCGCCGATGAAGCGCGCCTCGTCGCACACGCGGGTGTGCAGCGCGCCGCGGTCGGCCTCGGAATAGACGGCCACGCTGCGGATGCCCATCTCGTGCAGCGTGGCCGCGACGCGGCACGTGATCTCGCCGCGGTTGGCGATCAGGACCTTCTTGAACATGGGGGCGGAGCTTACTCGACCCACCCCGGATTGCGCTTCTCGAAGAACGCCGCGAGCCCGTCCTTCGCCTCGTCGCCGCTGCGCACGCGCGCGAGCGTCTCGGGCACCGAGGCGCGGTAGTCCTCCCAGCTGGTCTCGCGCCAGCGGACGAGCAGCGCCTTCACCTCGGCCTGCGCGCGCGGCGCGCCCTTCAGCAGCTCGCCCACGCGCTCGCCGACCTTGACGTCCAGCTGCGCCGTCGGTACGACGTGGTCCACGACGCCGTACGCGAGCGCGCGCGCCGCATCGAAGCGCTCGCCGGTGAGCATCAGCTCGCGCGCGCGGCGGTCGCCCAGGCGCCGCAGCACCCACGGGCTGATGACGCCGGGCAGGATCCCCAGCCGCACCTCGGTGAGCCCGAACTTCGCCTCGTCGCTCGCCACCACGATGTCGCACCCGCAGCAGAAGCCGACGCCGCCGCCGTAGACGCCGCCGTGCACGCGGCCGATGATCGGCTTCGGGAAGTCGCCGACGGCCGCGAACATCGCCGCGAACCGCCTCGCGTCGACGAGGTTCTCGTCGTACGTGGCGTTCGCGGACGCCTTCATCGTGTGGATGTCGGCGCCGGCACAGAACGAGGGGCCGCGCCCGCCGAGCACGACGACGCGGCAGCGTTGGTCGTCGCGCAGGGCGCGCAGCGTATCGGCGAGCGCGCCGCCCAGCTCGGGCGTGAGCGCGTTGTGCGCCTCGGGACGGTTGAGCCACACGCGCGCCACGGCGCCGTCATGTTCGATCTCGATGAGCGGACCCTGGGCCATGAGCGCTCCTTATAGATGTGGGAAGGCGGCGCGTGCAGGATAGGGAGCGCGCCCCGGCGGCTCAATTCGCCTCCGTACTCGCACCTAGGCATGCGGCGAACCGGCCCGACTCCAACCACATACGGCGCGGCGAACGGTTTCTCGCGCGGATGTGACGGGCGTCATACGGCGCCCGAGCCCCGGCACCGATGCTCTCGCTGTCATGAGCACACACCTCCGCACCTCCGAGAGCCAGGGGCCGTTCGCCCGCTTCCGCCGCGATCACCGCCGCGTGCTCGCGCAGCTCGACGCGCTCGAGCGCAACGCGTCCGGCAACGGCCGGCCGGCGCCCCGCGATGCGGAGCTCGCCACGGTGCTCGAGCTCCTCGGCCGCCAGTTCGCCACGCACATGACCGCGGAGGACACCGTGCTCTACCCGGCGATCTCCGCGGCGTTCCCGGAGTCGCGCCCGATGCTCGCGCCGCTGCGGCTCGAGCATCGCGAGCTGCGCCTGATGCTCGCCGCGCTCGCGGACGCGTTCGCGCTGGCGCCGGGGCCCGTGCGCGACGAGCAGCTCCAGGTGCAGACCTGGGACTTCGTCCACCTGCTCCGGATCCACATCCGGAAGGAAGAACACTCGGTCTTCGACCTGGCGGAGCGCGTGCTCCGCTCGCACGAGGTGCGGGACCTCGTGGATCGGCTCGAGGCCTGTTTCCCGTCACCGAGTCGGGGCGTCCGAGCCGGGCGCCGGAAAGGAAGTTCGAGATCATGAGAACGCCTCTTGGGATCGCCGCGCTGGCGGCGCTCCTGTGCATGGCCGCCGGGTGCGGCGGGAACGGTGTCCCGAAGGACGGCGGTGCCGCGTCGGGAAGCGCGAGCGCGAGCGTGCCCGCGAGCGCGCCCGCGGCGGGCAGCGTCGCGGCGGTCTCGCAGTACGACGCCGGGCCGCGCGCCGCCGAGGGACCGGAGGACGAGGCTGGGTCGAAGCGCGGCGCACAGCTGTTCAAGGACAAGGGCTGCTCCGCCTGCCACGCGTTCGGGAAGAAGCTCACGTGCCCGGACCTGGCCGGCGTGACGCACCGCCGCACGGTGGCGTGGATCGAGAACCAGGTCATGCACCCTGACGTCATGGTCAGGACCGACCCGATCTCTCACGAGCTGTTCGCGAAGTACATGTTGCAGATGCCCAACCAGGGACTCACCCGGGAGCAGGTCATGGACGTCATCTCCTACTTCCGGCACATGGATCACGAGGCCGGTGAGGCTTCGAAACAGGAGGCGGGCAAATGAGACGCGGGTCGAGGTTCGGGATCGCCGTCGCGCTCGCCGCCACGCTCGGGGCCCTCACGGCCGGGTGCGTGGCGTCGCAGGGCGGCGGGGCGGCGGGCTCCGCCGCGCAGAAAGTGTACGTGAAGCCGGGAGAGCACGACGCCTACTACGCGTTCCTCTCCGGCGGGCACAGTGGAAACGTCTACGTCTACGGCATCCCGTCGTGCCGGCACATCACCACCATCCCGGTGTTCACGCCCGAGCCGGCGGTGGGCTACGGCAACGACGAGGAGTCGAAGGCGATGCTCGGCGGCTTCACCTGGGGCGATGCGCACCACCCCGGGCTCTCCGAGACGGACGGTGACTATGACGGTCGCTGGCTGTTCATCAACGACATGCCGAACGCCCGCATCGCGCGCATCGACTTGAAGGACTTCAAGACGCGCCAGATCTTCGGGCCGATCCCGAACGTGTCCGCGGCGCACGCGTGCCCGTTCCCGACGCCGAACACGGAGTACGTGTTCGCGGCGTCGCGGTTCTCGGTGCCGGTGCCGAACCGGTACGTGCACGTGGAGGACTACGCCAAGGAGTTCAAGGGCATCATCGCCGGCATCAAGGTGGACCCGAAGAGCGGCACGATGTCGATGGGCTTCGAGATCCAGATGCCCCCGTTCGACTACGACCTCTCCGACGCCGGCAAGGGCCCGAGCATGGGCTGGCAGTTCTTCACCTGCTACAACAGCGAGATGGCGCACGACTCGCTCGAGATCAAGGCGTCACAGAACGAGATGGACTACTTCGCCGCGGTCGACTGGCGGGCGGCGCAGAAGGCCGTGGACGAGGGCAAGGCCACCACGATCAACGGCGCGCCCGTGCTCGATCCGGTCAAGGTGAAGGACCTCGTCTACCTGATACCGGTGCCGAAGAGCCCGCACGGCGTCGATGTGGACCCGAGCGGCCAGTACGTGTGCTGCTCCGGCAAGCTCCAGGCCGAGGTCTCGGTGTACAGCTTCGCCAAGATCAAGGCGACGATCGACGCGAAGAAGTTCGACGGCGAGAAGATGGGCGTGCCGACGCTCAAGTACGAGGACTGCATCGAGGCGAAGGTCCCGGTCGGCCTCGGGCCGCTGCACACGCAGTTCGACGGCAAGGGCTACGCCTACACGTCGCTCTTCCTCGACTCGCAGATCGCGAAGTGGAAGATCGGCCCGCCTTGGAACGTGGTCGACAAGATCGACGTCTACTACTCGATCGGCCACCTGATGGCGTCCGAGGGCGACACGCGCCATCCCACCGGCGACTACGTCGTGGCGCTCGACAAGCTGTCCAAGGACCGCTACCTGTCGGTGGGACCGACGCACCCCGAGGCGGCGCAGCTCATCGACGTGCGCGGGCCGAAGATGGAACTGCTGTACGACTTCCCCACCTATCTCGAGCCGCACTACGCGCAGATGATCAAGGCTGAGAAGCTCAAGCCCTTCACGGTCTACCCGCTCGCGGAGAACGACAAGCCGGGCGTGATCAAGCGTGCGGAGGACGCGCGCATCGAGCGCAAGGGCAACCGCGTGGACGTGTACGGCCTCGTCGTGCGCACGCACTTCACGCCCGACATCGTCAAGGTGAACCAGGGCGACGAGGTGTATTTCCACTGGACCAACCTGGAGCAGGACGACGACATCGCGCACGGCTTCGGCATCCTGTGGTCGAGCAAGAACATGCAGATCGAGCCCGGCGAGACGAAGACGATGCATTGGACCGCCGAGAAGGTCGGGATCAACCCGTTCTACTGCTCGAACTTCTGCAGCGCGCTGCACCAGGAGATGCAGGGCTACA
>Ga0306920_100006871_pt1 | contig 14916 bp, 11 predicted proteins | sample flu12Cox44000170_FD_204666 | JGI IMG/M metagenome (GOLD analysis project Ga0306920, IMG submission 204666) | Lab enrichment of tropical soil microbial communities from Luquillo Experimental Forest, Puerto Rico - flux4day.12C.oxic.44.000.170 (v2)... | ecosystem: Environmental > Terrestrial >... | reverse complement strand
AAGATCCTGCCGCAGCAAATACCTGGAGCCGCAATCGATTCAGTTTGAAACGATGCGCTCTAGCGCCGGCGGTACTTGCGCCGGTAGAACCCTGTGAAGGTCACCATGGCGCCGCCGCACGGTTCGTTGTCTTGCACCACCAAAAGATCCGCAATCCGCTGCATGTGAACGAGACAATCGCCGGCATCGGCGCTTGCTTGATTGAAAGGCGCGCTACCATCGCCGGCGAATTGGAGAATCCCGTTTGCGGGCGCGGCCGTGGCGTGAATGACGCCGTCGTGAACGCTCTCGGCGGCGGGATATCGGTTCGCCGCCGATCCTTAGCCGGTCGCGCGGGCCTTTTTTGATGGTGATTTTCCCGCCGGCTCGAATCCAAGCGCCGATCCAATCCGCGCGCGAGGGCGACGGTGTCGGCAAAACCGGCGTCAGGCTCGTGGAACGAACCCAGCCGACGGTCGAGTACTGCTTGCGATCGGCCGCCGATTGATAGGACACGCAGCTATAGGCGCCGCGCGTTTTGCCGACCTGCATCAGATTCGCCGGGCACCAGATAGGCGGAGTCTTGGCAGTCGCCGGCATCCGCCGGGCATACCGCATTGTCGGAAGCGTCCTTGACAAAGTGAACTTGCGGCTCGTCGGCAATGATCTTGGCGATTGCAACCGGATGCTGCACGTCGAAACCGACGCCGAGGCAGTCGCCGGGGCCCTGGTCGGCGGCCGCGAAGGATGAAAGACGACAAACAGACCGGCCGCAACATGTCTGCGCCGGCCGCCGCGCGCCGTCATGCATGGAGCAAGTCGTGGTTCTTCAGCGGCAGCGAGCGGACGCGTTTGCCGGTCGCCGCAAAGAGCGCGTTGCACAGTGCCGGCGCCAGCGGCGGCACCGGCGGTTCGCCGACACCGCCCCAAAAGCCGCCGCTCGGCACGATCACGGTCTCGACCCGTGGCGCATCGGCCATGCGCAGCATTTCATAAGTGTCGAAGTTCGATTCAACCGCGGCGCCGTCCTGGATGGTGATTTCGCCATAAAGAGCGGCGGTCAGGGCATAGACGATCGCGCCCTCCACCTGCATTTCCACCGACAGCGGATTGACGACATGACCGGGGTCGATCGCGGCCACGACGCGATGCACGCACAGGGCTCCGTCGGCGACGGAGGCCTCGACCACTTGCGCGCAATAGCTGCCGCAAGCCTCATTGAGCGCGATGCCACGGAACACGCCGGCAGGCAGCGGCGAGCCCCAGTTCGCTTTACGCGCCGCGGCGTCGAGAACCGCGAGATTTCTTGCATCGTGCGCCAGCAATTTGCGCCGGTACAGATAGGGATCCACGCCCGCAGCATGCGCCATTTCGTCGATGAAGCTTTCCTTATAGAAGGCGTTCTGGGTGTAGTTGATCGCCCGCCAGACGCCGAGCGGCACCGGCGTCGGGCGCACCACATAATCGACCAGATAATTCGGGACCGCGTAGGGCATTTCCTCTGCGAGGCCCGAAACGAAGGTCCGGTCCGCGATGTGCGTACCGAAGCCGGGCACGAGCGAAGCCACGAATGACGGTCCCGCGAGCCTGATGGTCAAGGCAAGCGGCATGCCTTGCGCATCGAGCCCGGCGGTCAATCGCGCCATGCCGAATGGTCGATAGAGATCGTGCGCAATATCTTGTTCGCGCGTCCACACGAGCTTAACCGGCTTGTCGAACTCCTTGGCGATATCGACGGCTTGGCGGACATATTCCTGGATCGGCGCGCGGCGGCCGAAACCGCCGCCAAGCATCAGCCGGTGGACCGTGACTTTTTCGTTCGGCACGCCGGCGGCGACCGCCGCGGTGGCGAGCGCGGTCGCCGGATTCTGCGTCGGCGCCCAGATTTCGACGCCGTCGGCGCGCACATGCGCGGTGCAAGTTTGCGGCTCCATCGTGGCGTGGGCGAGAAACGGTACCGTATAATCCGCTTCGATTCGCCGCGCCGCGCGCGACAACGCCGCCGCGGCGTCGCCCTCGGCGCGGCCGATTTCGGCCTCGTCCATATCAAGCCCATCGCGAACGAATGCAGCGATCGTGTCAGTCGAGACCGTGCCATTGCCAACGTCGTTCCAACTGACGCGCAAAGCCTCGGTGGCGCGTTTTGCCCGCCACCAGGAATCGGCGACGACGGCGACCGCGTCGGGCATGCGCACGACGCCGCGCACGCCTTTCATCGCCGAAACGGAGCTCTCATCCACCGATTTGAGCCTGCCGCCGAAGACAGGGCATTGCAGAATGGCCGCGTAGAGCATTCCCGGCAGGCGCACATCGATGGCGTAAACCGGCTTGGCGGTTACTTTGTCGAATACATCGAGACGCTTTTGCGCCGTGCCGGCGAGCTTCCACGCCGACGCCGGCTTAAGCGCGACATCGGCGGGCGGCGCGATCTTGGCAGCGGCTTCGGCGATGGCGCCGTAGGAGACCGTTCGGCCGCTCGCATGATGCTTGATCGTCCCGTTATGGGCGGAGCATTCGGCCGCCGGTACTTTCCATCGCGCGGCTGCGGCGCCGATCAGCATTTCGCGCGCGGTGGCGCCGGCGCGTCGCAAATAATCCTGCGACGATGCGATGGAGCGGCTGGCGCCGGTCGACGTATCGCCCCAAACGCGATTGCGCATAAGATTGAGCCCTTCCGACACGAACTCGGTGCGAACCTTGCTCCAATCGCATTCGAGCTCTTCGGCGACCAGCATGGCGAGCCCGGTAGAGGCGCCCTGCCCCATCTCGGAATGCGCGACGCGGATCGTGACGGTCTCATCGGCCGCAATCGCGACCCAGCAGTTGATGTCCGGCGTGCCGTCTGCGCCGCGGGCAAGCGAACGACCTAAGGGAACGGCAAAGCCGAGCGTCAGCCCCCCTGCGGCGGCGCTCGCGCCGATAAGCAAGGAACGGCGATTGAGTTCGCCGCCGGACGTCATGAAATCCCCCCACTCCCAATGCTCCGGCCGCGCCACAGGGGCACAGCCGGCCAGTGCAATGAGTGCCTCAGCCGCGGATATTGTACCCGATTGAGGGCATGAATCACAATTCGGGGAATTTGATCCTGGTTGAGCAAGAATTGAGCCTGGAACGGCGCCTTCGCGCGGTCGAGGACAGGCTGGAGATCTACAATCTGATCGCCGCCCACCCGCCAAGCGCCGATACCGGCGCATCGCGCTACGCCGAGGCCGTCTATACCGAAGATGGCGTTTTCGGCCGCGGCCCAGACCTTTCCGGCGCCGCCGGCAACAAGGCGATCGGCGCCAGCCTGCAAAGCGCTGGACATCAAGCCGCGATCGCCGGCGGCCTTGCGCATTTTACCTGCCTGCCGCACGTCACAATTAACGGCGACAGCGCGGTTGTTGTTTCTTATTTGCAAATTCTGACGCCGAAAAAATCCGGGGAACCAATTGAGGTTCCCAATCACGGCGCCTCGCGCGGCTACCATATTCACCGGGTCGTGACCAATCGCTGGGACCTCGTGCGCACACCGTCGGGATGGGAAATCAAACGGCGAACCTTACGCCTCGTGGACGGCACGGAGCCGTCGCGCGAAATCCTGCGCGGTGCGCTGCCGGCAGCCTAGAGCGGGGCGTAATACTGGCGCGGCGGAATACCCCCCTTGCGGGGCCTGGCGTTGCTCCATGACGCTCTTCAATCTAGAACCGGCCGCGTCGGTCGTTTCTGGAATTCTGACAATGCTTAAAAAACGGAGATGCGGTGCGTGCGCGAATCGCGGAGGAAGTCGCGGCGGCAACATCCCCCTCCCGCACGTCGCGAACGATGTTCGTGACGCGCGATCTCCCCCTCAGGGGAGGAGTTGAATTTAGCGCGCCCGCGGGAGGCCAAGACCTCAAATGACTGCCATCACGGCTGACGTCAAAGTCCGTCCGCACCGCTCATTTCAAGAAGTCTATATCGTCAGCCTCGGCCATGCGCTCACGCATTGGTACCCGGCGACCTTTTATTTGCTGTTGCCGATCATCGGCAAAGAACTCGGCCTGAGCTACAGCGAGATCGGGTCGGTACTGACCTGCCAATACGCCGCTGGCGCTATCGCCAACATCCCGGGCGGCATCTTCGTCGACAGCGTCGGACGCAAAGGCCTGCTGATGGCGCTGTCATTGTTCTGGATCGGCTTTCCTTATCTGCTGATGGGCTTCTCGCACGCCTATTGGATGGTGCTTGGTTGCGCCACGCTGGTCGGGATCGGCAACAATCTGTGGCATCCAACGGCGATCCCGTGGCTGGCCAATCGCTTCCCGCAGCGCAAGGGCCTCGTCACTTCCATTCACGGCATGGGCGGCAATGTCGGCGATGCGGTGGCGCCGCTTGTGATCGGCGCGCTGCTTGGCGTGCTCAACTGGCGCAGTGTCGTCGTCCTCAACGTGCTGCCCGGCATAGCGCTGTCGGCCTTCACGCTGATCTATATCGGACGCAAGCAGAGCGCCGATCGTGACGCCGGCCTTGCCGACGTCCATGCGGTCGCGATGTCGGCCATCGAGCGTCTGCGGATGTTCGGCGCGCTTCTCAAGAACCGCGCGCTCATCACGCTCGCGGTCGGCTCGGCCTTCCGCACCATGACGCAGGGGGCGCTCTTGACCTTCCTGCCGATCTATTTGGGCCGCGTCATGGGATACCCGACGCTGTGGATCGGCGCCTGCATGTTCGCATTGCAAGCGGGGGGCTTTATCGCCGCGCCGGTCGCGGGCCATCTTTCCGACAGAGTGGGCCGCAGGCAGATCATCGTCTCCAGCATGGCGATGAGCGCGATCGTGATCCTGCTCATGATCGTTGCCGGCGGCACCGGCTGGTTCGTGCTGTTCGTATCGTTGCTTGGATTTTTTCTGTTCGCCGTCAGGGCCGTGCTGCAGGCCTGGCTGCTCGACGCGACGCCGCCGGCGATGGCCGGGAGCGCCATCGGGCTCTTGTTCGCGAGCCAGGCCTTGGGCCAAGCGCTCGGCCCCGTCAGCGCGGGCATCGTGGCCGACCATTACGGCTTGATGGGCGCGTTTTATTTCCTCGCGACCACGATCGTGATCGCGAATTTCCTCGTTTTCCTGACGCCCGCGGGTTTGATGAAGAAGTATTGATGGGCGCGCAAAACGTTCACGCCTCGCGCCGAACGCCCTCACAAATAGAGGCTCTTCATCTGCCCTTCCGGATAGCGCAAGCCGGCGACGGCGCCGAGGGGAACCGCCTGCGTGATTCGCGCCAGATCGTCCTTCGACAAGGCAACGGAGAGCGCGCCGATATTCTCGATAAGCCGCGTCTTTTGTTTGGTGCCTGGAATCGGCACGATGTCGTCGCCCTGAGCCAGGAGCCATGCCAGCGCGAGCTGGCCCACCGTGCATTTCTTCTCTGCCGCGATCACTTCGATGCGCTGGACGAGCGCGATATTGCTCGCGACGTTCTTGGCGGCAAATCGCGGGTGCCGGCGGCGCGCATCGCTTTCCGAGAGCGTTTTGGGATCCTCGACGACGCCGGTCAGTAGTCCGCGGCCGAGCGGCGAATAGGCGACGAACCCGATATCGAGCGCGCGCGTGGTAAGCAGCGTCTCTTCGGCTTCGGCGCGGTAGAGTAGCGAAAACTCGTTTTGCACGGCGGCGATCTTGTGCACGGCATGGGCGCGGCGGATGGTTTTCGGGCTCGCCTCGCTCAAGCCGAGTGCACGCACTTTGCCTTGCTCGACCAAGCGCGCCATGGCGCCCACGGTGTCTTCGATCGCAACCGACGGATCGATCCGGTGCTGGTAGTAAAGGTCGATCGCCTCGACGCCCAAGCGTTTGAGGCTCGCCTCGCATGAAGCGATGACGAATTCGGGGCGGCCGTCGGCGAATTTGCCGTCGCGCCCGCCGATATTGCCGAATTTCGTCGCCAGCACGACTTGGGAGCGCCGCCCGGCAATCGCCTTGCCGACAAGCTGTTCGTTGTGGCCGGCGCCGTAGGCATCGGAGGTGTCGAGGAGCGTGATGCCGCGATCGAGCGCCTCGCGAATAAGCGCGATGCCCTCCTCGTCGCCGCTTTTGCCGTAAACGCCGGACAGCGACATGCAGCCAAAGCCGAGCGCGGAGACCTGCAGGCCCGAGGAACCGAGTGAACGTTTGGGAAGATTGTCGCCTTTACTCATCCGGTGGTCTCCTTGGGGCCGCCTTTGAATTTGCGCCCCGCCTATAGCAGCTTGATGACCGTTGCGACAGGAACCATCACAGCGCTGGGCGCAGGTCAGCTCAGCGCGGCGACGCGTATGCGCCGCGTTAAGAGCCAGATCAGGAACGCGAGGCAGCCCATACTGGCGACGACAGACGCGACCGGCCAGGCCGAGTGGCCGAGATAAAGGCCGACTGCCGCAGCACTGATGGCGGCGCCCGATTGCTGCGTAAATCCCATCACCGAGGACGCGGTGCCGGCGCGGTCCGGAAACGGCGTCAACGCCCCGGCCATGGTCGCCGGGAGCGCCAGACCGAGGCCGAACAGATAAATCGTCATCGCTCCGACAAACCAGAGAACATGCGCAAGGCCGAGCGCCACCACCGCCGCCATGCTGAGGCCGCCGCACGCCAAGGCCACGGTCCCGATGCCGATCACGCGGTCAAGCCCGAGCCGCATCATGATGCGCGCGGCAATGAACGTGCCCAGGATGTATCCCGCAGCGGCCACGGCAAATGTTACGCCGAACGCGAACGGCGACAGGCCATAGCTTGCGCCCTGCATCACGATCGGGGCGCCCGATATCCAGGCAAAGAGCCCGATAAAGGTCGTCGTTAGAATGGCGAGATTGGCGAGAAAGCCGCGATGGACCAGCACCGATCGATAGAGCGCGCTCATCGCGGCAACCGAAAACGGTCCCGCCATCGGCTGCTGCAAGGTCTCCGGCAAAAGGCGCGCCGCGGTCGTCCCCACGATCCCGGCAAAGACCACCAGCAGGACAAATGTCGCGCGCCAACCGAACAAGGTCTGCAGGCCGCCGCCGATCATCGGCGCGATGATCGGCGCAAAGCCGGTGATCGCACCCATCAGCGACAATTCGCGTCCCGCACGCACGCCAGAATAAAGATCGCGCACCACGGCGCGCGCCAGCACGATGGCCCCGGCGCCACCGAGCGCTTGCAGAAAGCGCATCGCGATGAGGTTGTCGATCGATTGCGCCGCCGCGCAGCCGATGCTGGCGAGGCCGTACAAGACGATCGCGGCGAGCAATATCGGCCGGCGGCCGAAACGATCCGAAACCGGGCCATAAAAGATTTGACCGACACCAAAGCCGAACAGATAACTCGAAATGCTCAGTTGGACCTGCAATGTCGGCGCATGCAGCTGCCTGCCGATGTCCGGCAGGGACGGCAGATACATATCCATCGACAGCGGCCCGAGCGCGGTCAGAAACGATAGCAGCAAAGTCAGCGCAAACGAGCCGGGGCGAAGCATGGACAAAGGATCCGGATGAAAAAGCCCGCAAAATGGATGGAATGGATGCTTCAGCGTTCGTGCGGCGGCTTTATCTTCAACTCCGATGCGAGCTTGTCGAGCTGCGCGAAAGGCGGCGCGGCGCACGCAAGGTATCGGCGCCACTCATGATTATTCCGCCGCCACCGGCCGGCGTTGCTTGTTGAAAATCGCCGCAGCGTGGCCGCCGAGGATCGTGTCGCGATCGGCCGGCGTAATGGCGAGCCCGCGGACCTGCCTTACACAATCCATCATGCCCATGTCGTAGGGATAGTCGCTGCCGAGGAAAACGCGATCGGCGCCGACCGACGCGATCAAAAACTCCAACGACGTCTTGGAATGCAAGATCGTGTCGTAGAGGAAGCGGCCGAGATATTTTTCCGGCGAATGGTCCAAATGCACCTTCGGCTCGGGCCGTACGGCCCAGCCGTGCACCCAGCGACCGCCCTGATAGGGAATGAATCCGCCGCCATGCACCATCACGAAATTGAGCTTGGGATGGCGCGCCAAAATCCCGCCGAAAATCAGGCACGCCGCCGCGATGGTGGTATCGATCGGATTGCCGACCAAGTTGCCGAGATAATAGGATCGCAGCCGATCCGCGCCGGCGACATTGCCGGGATGGACGACCATGAACGCGCCGAGTTCGGCGGCGGCGGCCCATAGCGGCTCGAAGCTCGGGTCGTCGAGATTCTTGCCGGCGATATTCGAGCCGATCATTGCGCCGTGCAGGCCGAGCTCGGTCATGGCGCGGCGCAATTCGCCGGCGGCCTTTTTGGGCGCGCGCATCGGCAAGGTGGCGATGCCGGCGAAACGATCCGGATGCTCCCTGGTCAGCCGCGCGATTTCGTCGTTCTGGATCGCGGCAGCCGCGGCGCCGACAGCGGCCTCCTGATCGTAGAGCCAGGTCTGAGGTGAAACCGACAGAACGTGCATATCGACCTCGGCCGCCGCCATGTCCGCGAACCTTCGTGCGACGTCGTGGCCGCCGCGCGGGAACGGCCGATAGGCCACACCGGCAACCTCGAGCACGGAATTGTCGCCGTCGTTCGGTGTCAGCTTGAGGCCAAGACGCGGGATCTCCTTTTGCAGGAGCTTGATGGTGGCGTCGGCAAGCACATGCGTATGGGTGTCGATGGTTTTCGTCATTGTGTGTCCTTAGAGCGCGGCGCGGCGTGTTGTGCGCATATCTCGCCAAGCCATGCAACAAGCCACGCAACAGAGCCATGCAACGTGGCACGGCAGGGCTTGTCTGACGCGCGCCAACGGAGGTCTTTTTAGGCGTGGCTTTCGGTTATAAAAGGGCCGCCGAATTTTCCAGGAGTGTTGCAGTACGAGCATGGACGCCAAAGCGAATACGCAATCCGTGACCGAGCACACGGAGCGCCACTTCCGCACCGAGGACGACGTTCTCATTCGTGGTCTCGGCCGCTATGTCGCCGACGCGCCGCTGCCGAACCAGGCTTGCGCTTATTTCGTGCGATCGCCGCACGCTTTTGCGCGCATCCTGCGGATCGATACCGCGGCGGCAGAAAAGGCGGCAGGCGTCATTGCCGTCTTGACGGCAAAGGATATGGAAGGGGTCGGCAATGTTTCGCAGCACCCGCCGCTCGCAGGCCGCGGCGGCGCCAAGCTTGCCGTTTCGCACCGTCCTCCGCTTGCCCGCGACCGCGTGATGCATGTCGGCGAAGCGGTGGCGATGGTGATCGCGGAGCGCGCGATCGCGGCGCAGGACGCCGCCGAATCGGTCAATGTCGAATACGAGCCGCTGACGCCGGTCACCGACGCCCGCGCCGCGCTCAAGCCCGGCGCGCCGCAGCTTTGGCCGGAAGCGCCGGGCAATCTTGCGGTCGATTGGCTGGGTCCCGCCGCTGATCCCGGCGCCAATGCAGCCGAGGTCGAACGCATCTTCGCTTCGGCCAAATACGTCGCGCGCATTTCGGAAATGAACCAGCGCTTGTGCGTGGCATCGATGGAGCCGCGCGGCGCCACCGCAAGCTACGATGCCGCGAACGACGCCTATACGCTGCGCACCTGTTCGCAAAGCGCCGGCACTATGCGCGAGAACGTTCTCGCCATCATGAATTGGCCGAAGGAACGGCTGCGCGTCATCACCGAGGATGTCGGCGGCGCTTTTGGCCTGAAGACCTCGGCCTATCCGGAATATATCGCGCTTCTCGTCGCCACGAAGAAAATCGGACGCCCGGTGCATTGGATGTCGGGCCGGTCGGAAGCCTTTCTCAGCGATAACCAAGCGCGCGACACCTACTCCGACGTGGAGCTCGCGCTCGACGAGAAGGGAAAATTTCTGGCGCTGCGCATCCGCAGCGTCGGCAATATGGGCGCCTATCTCGGCGCCATCGGCGCCAATATCCCGACGATAAGTTTCACGCGCTGCCTGCCCGGCATGTACGACATCAAGCCCATCGATATCGGCGTGAAATGCGTCTACACCAATACGCTGCCGACCGCGCCCTATCGCGGCGCCGGGCGGCCGGAATCGAGCTACGCCCTCGAGCGGGTGGTCGACGAGGCCGCGCGCGTGACCGGCATCGATCCGGTCAAGCTGCGACGGCGCAATCTCGTCAAAAAATCGGCGATGCCGTACAAAACCGCCGTCGGCACCACGATCGACAGCGGCGATTTTGCGCCGATCCTCGACGAGGCGCTGGAGCTTGCTGACTACGTAAATTTCAAGGCGCGCCGCCGCGAAGCGCAAAAGCGAGGCAAATTTCGTGGCACCGGGGTTTGCTGCATGCTCGAACATGCCGGCGGGTCGCCGACCGAGAGCGCGCTGCTCGCTTTCCCGGGCGACGGTAGGCTGCAATTCCGGCTCAACGTGCAGAATACCGGCCAGGGCCACGCCACGGTGTTTTCCCGGCTGATCGGCGCCGCGCTCGGCATTGCGCCGGAAAAAATCCTGCATAGCGACGGCGATTCGGCGAACGAGCTGCCGGGTTATGCTTCGGTCGGCTCGCGCTCGGGCATGACGGTGAGCCATTCCCTGGTCAAGGCGGTGGAACGGATGCTCGCCAAGGGCAAGCCCATCGCGGCGGGGATGCTGGAGGCCGGCGAGTCCGACATCGCGTTCAAGAACGGTCAGTTCGAAGTCATCGGCACCGACCGGCGCGTTTCCCTCTTTGAGGTCGCTGCGCACGCCGCCACGCTGAAGAAACGCGGCGAGATCGCCGAGGATCTCGACACCAAGGCCGTGACCGAAACGCCGCAGACCTTTCCCAACGGCGTGCATATTGCCGAGGTGGAAATCGATCCGGAGACCGGCGCCATGGCGGTCGTCCGCTATGCCGCCGTCGACGATTGCGGCCGCGCGCTCGATCCGATGATCGTCGAGGGCCAATTGCACGGCGCCATCGCATCCGGACTCGGCCAAGCGCTGATGGAGAGCACGGTTTACGATTCCGACAGCGGTCAGCTCGTCACCGGATCGTTCATGGACTACGCCATGCCGCGCGCGCACGACATGCCGCCGCTGCGCGAGGCGATGCGCAACGTGCCGGCGACAACCAATCCGCTTGGCGTCAAGGGCGTGGGCGAAGCCGGCACCACGGCGGCCATCGCCGCGGTGATGAACGCCGTCGCCGACGCCATTCCAAACGGCGCCGGCGCTCATCTCGACATGCCGGCCACCGCGCCGCGGCTATGGGATGCCTGCCGGCGCGGACAAGGTTAGCGTTCAAGACTCATAACTCGTGTGACCGCTTCGCGCCGTCGATCGCGATGGCTACTGTCGCTTCCAAACAAATGAGGGAATCAAAGGCAAAGCCGCTGTGCGGCGCCGAAGGCGCCCTCGACTCCCTCATTTGCTCGGAAAATAGGGTAGCCGTTGCATCGACGGCTTTTCCCGGGCGCAGCAACATCTCCGCTCATTCCCGCGAAGGCGGAAATGCAGAGAACTTAAACCAACCGGCGTTATGCCTTTCGCCTTCTCTCCCTCGGGCGCACCGGCGCTCGGCTGTGCTTGTTGTTGAGATGGACGAGATGCTTGAGCATCCCCATGAACGCGTTGCGTTCGCTTGTCTTGAGCGGCGCCAGTATCAGTTGCTGCGTCGACTGCACCGCGGGCTCGATCTGCCGAATGAGCCGGCGCCCCGCCGCCGTAATGGAAAGCGATTTCGTGCGCCGATCATGCGCGCCGTCAAGCCGCCGGATGAGCTTCTTCTTCTCCAGCCGGCCGACCACGCCGCCGATGGTGGTCCGATCGAACGCAATGATGCTGCACAGCGCGGTTTGATCGATCCCCGGATGACTGCCGATCGCGACCAGTGCGGCATATTGCACGGGCGTGATGCCGAAAGCCTTGGCCTGGTCGAGAAACAGCGCAAAGGAAATCTGATGCAGCCGGCGGATCAGATGGCCGGGCATTTCGAGCAAGCGCCGATCGTCCTCGAGCTTTCGCATAGGGCGAGCCCCTGCTCCGTCTGACAAATCAAACCGGGCGAATTCGACAGCCCGATTGACCGCCAGGCCCTTTCATCAGTACACTGAGCGATAATCGTCAGTATACTGATGAATTGCAAGTTGCAAATGGCTTGTCGTCATCGCGAGGAGCGAAGCGACGAGGCAATCCAGAATATCGCGCTCCCGGTCCCGGATTTCGCAAGGCTCATTCGGACCCGAGTTAAAGCCGCAGCGGAGGACAATATGCCCGATCATCCCGAGGCGATCATCGCCGGCAAGAAGCGTCCCTTCACCGGGACGGAATTCTTGGAATCGCTGCGCGACGGCCGCGAGGTCTACATCTACGGCGAACGCGTGGGCGACGTCACCACGCATCCGGCTTTCCGCAATTCAGCGGCCTCGGTGGCGCTTCTTTATGACGCGCTTCACGACGAAGCCCATAAGGAAGTGCTCACCGCGTCGACCGACACCGGGTCTGGCGGCTATACCCACAAATTCTTCAAGGCCGCGCACTCGCGCGAGGAAGTGATCGCCCAGCGCGACGCGATCGCCGCCTGGGCGCGGTTATCCTATGGCTGGATGGGGCGGAGCCCCGACTACAAGGCGGCGTTCCTCAATACGCTCGGCGCCAATGCCGCGTTCTACGGCAAGTTCGCCGACAATGCGCGGGCCTGGCACAAACGCGCGCAGGAAGCGGTGCTCTATCTCAATCACGCGCTGGTCAATCCGCCGATCGACCGCAACAAGGCGGTCGAACAAGTCAAGGACGTCTACATCACGATCCAAAAGGAAACCGACGCCGGCATCTATGTCTCTGGCGCCAAGGTGGTCGCCACCAATTCCGCGCTGACGCAATACAATTTCCTCGGCCAGAACATGGGCCAGGAGATCACCGATCCGTCCATGGTGGTGATGTTCATCGCGCCGGTGAGCACGCCCGGCATCAAGCTTATCTGCCGGCCGTCCTACGAATTTGCCGCGGCGGCGACCGGCTCGCCATGGGACTATCCGCTGACCTCGCGCTTCGATGAAAACGACGCGATTTTCATCTTCGACAACGCTTTCATCCCCTGGGAAAACGTTCTCGTGCATCGGGACATGGAGCGGCTGAAAAATTTTTATCCGCAATCGGGCTTCTTCAACGGCTTCACGCTGCAAGGCTGCACCCGGCTCGCGGTAAAGCTCGACTTCATCATCGGGCTATTGTGGAAGGCCGCGCACGCGACCGGTGTCGAAAGCTTTCGCGGCGTGCAGGCGCAGATCGGCGAAGTGATCGGCTGGCGCAATCTGTTCTGGTCGCTAACCGACGCGATGGCCTGTAATCCAGTGCCCTGGGTCGACGGCGCGGTGCTCCCGAATGCGCGCGGCTCCGCGACTTACCGCCTGTTCATGACCGAAGCCTATCCGGCGGTGCGCAACATCGTCGAAAAGATCATCGCTTCGGGGCTGATCTACCTGCCCTCGCATGCCCGCGATTTCAAAAATCCGGAGGTCGACAAATATCTGGCGAAATACGTGCGCGGCTCGAACGGCATCGACTACAAGGAGCGCATCAAGATCATGAAGCTTCTGTGGGACGCCATCGGCACCGAATTTGGCGCGCGTCACGAACTCTACGAGATGAATTATTCCGGCAGCCACGAACTCATTCGCGTTTTTCAGCTGCAGCAGGCCCAAGGCAACGGCGCGCTCAAGCAAATGGAAGCGCTCGCCGAGCAATGCATGGCCGATTACGACGAGACCGGCTGGCGCAACCCGGCCTATCGCGACGGGAGCGATATCTCGCTGGTGGGGAAGAGTTGAAATCCGTCCTCGTCACCTTTTGGGTCTTCGCCCCGGTGACGACGAGATTACGGCTCCCCCCGAGCAAGTCGGGGGTCGCGCCTCAGGATGACGGAACCAGTGTTTGCGAGAGCGTAATGCAACGCATCGCGAGAACGGCTCGACATTGCGAGCGCGAACGAAGTCGTCCAGCGCATCATGCTTCGCACTGGGTCCCCCTTTCGCGGGGACGAGTGGCATCAGTCACTTCCGCTCATTCCCGCGTCAGCGGGAATCCAGCTATATGCTCATCTCTTGGACGGCCTCGCCGTTGCACACATCGCGCTGGCGGATGCATCGGCTCTCGGTTGACTTACGCTCCCGCCGGATCGGTTCAAGGCCGGCAATCGGAAAGGAAGGTTCATGACCCCGCTGACGAATTTCATTGCACTCCTGGCGCGCATTCTCTTGGCGTTCATCTTCGTTCGGTCCGGCATCGGCAAGGTTGGCGCGATCGACGCGACGGTGGCGAATATGACAGGCCACGGCATCCCATCGCCGAACGTCCTGGTATGGGGCGCGGTCGCACTCGAGATCGGCGGCGGGCTGTTGCTGATCACCGGCCTGTTCGCGCGTTGCGCGGCACTGGCTTTGGCTCTTTATACGCTGGCGCTGGCGCTCATCTTCCACGCCTATTGGCTGGCGCCGGCCGCGGAGCTGCGCGCCCAGCAAACAAGCTTCTTCAGCCACCTCGCGATCATCGGCGGCATGCTCTGTGTCGTGGCGTTTGGCCCCGGCGGCTACAGCCTCGATGCGCTCATGCGGCGGCGAAGCTAGATCGCGCGGGCGCGTGACGGTGCGTTCACGCTTTTGTTCTATGCCACGTTATTGACCGGCCGCACGCTTTCGTGTCACGTCCGGCCACCTGAAAACGCTCGCAAATCCAATGGCAAACGACCGTTACAACGCCCGCGACGCCGAGGCGCGCTGGCAGAAAATCTGGGAGGAGCGCGGCATATTCGCGACGCGCAACGACGATCCGCGCCCGAAATACTACGTGCTGGAAATGTTCCCCTATCCGTCGGGGCGCATCCATATGGGCCACGTTCGCAACTACACGATGGGCGACGTGGTAGCGCGCGTGAAGCGGGCGATGGGCTTCAACGTGTTGCATCCGATGGGCTGGGATGCTTTCGGCATGCCGGCCGAGAACGCCGCCATGGAGCGCAAGGTCCATCCCAAAACCTGGACCTACGACAATATCGCGGCGATGAAAAAGCAGCTCAAATCCAT
>Ga0306920_100006870_pt1 | contig 14916 bp, 14 predicted proteins | sample flu12Cox44000170_FD_204666 | JGI IMG/M metagenome (GOLD analysis project Ga0306920, IMG submission 204666) | Lab enrichment of tropical soil microbial communities from Luquillo Experimental Forest, Puerto Rico - flux4day.12C.oxic.44.000.170 (v2)... | ecosystem: Environmental > Terrestrial >... | reverse complement strand
CCGGAGGCGGTTGGAGCGCGCCCGGGAAACATTCTTGTTCCGGTCAGCAACATCCACTCGCTCTACCATTTAGGTAACGTTCTCGATCGGGTGAAACCAGGGCGGCGCGACGTCGTGGTGTTGCACGTCCGGCTCCTGCGCCGATCGGCTTCCGGAGAATACGACCTTGAAGCGGAGCAACTGTTCGGCAGCATTGAGCAACAATTGTTCTCTCAGGCCCTGTCCATTGCCGAGAAGCGCGGCAAATCCATTCGACTCGCGGTTGTCGCCGCCAGCGATCTCTGGGACGGTATTCTTCGCGCTGCTACGTCGCTGCAGTCCAGCACCATTGTCCTTGGGCATTCCCCGAAGGAGTCCACCGAAGAGCAGGCACGCCACATCGGTGATGCCTGGGAAAAGCTTGGGGATCCCAAACCTCAGTTCAACCTAGAAATTCACATGGCGAATGGGGACAAGGTCTACAAGGTTCTTGGCCCGCACGCGCCCAACCTGACCGCGAACGAAGTGAATTTGCTTCATCGTTTGTGGCTGCGTTTCAGCGATTCCATCGCGCCGCTGGAGTTTCACCATCATGATGTCGTGCACTTCGCGCTCGAGGAAGTGCAGAAGGAACTGGAGGAAGGGCAGGAAGACGCGGTCGTGAACCGTCTCCGCGCACATCTGGAAGCCAATCAGAAGAAAAAGCCGTCACAGACTTAAGACGGCCCCGCACCCGCAATCCCAGCTAGACCTGGCTCGTGCAATGACCACACTTTTTCGCCGCGAGGGGAATGGGCATCGCGCACTGCGGACAATCCCTGGTGCTCACGGGCGCCGCGGGCTTCGGCATCCATTCATTTACCGAGCGCACGACCAGGAAGACGCAAAACGCTACGATCAGAAAATTGATCATTGTGTTGATGAAGTTTCCGTAGTTCAGTGTCGGCGCGCCGGCGGCTTTTGCCGCGGCCAGCGTGTCGAAGGACTTGTCACCGAGGTTGACGAACAAGTTGGAGAAATCGACGCGGCCCAGCAGCCTGCCAATCGGCGGCATGAAGATGTCATCTACGAGCGACGAAACGATTTTCCCGAACGCCGCACCGATGATCACGCCAATCGCCAGATCCAGCACATTCCCGCGCATTGCAAATTCCTTGAATTCTTTCAGCACGAGTCTCCTCCTTATTTGATCGGTTGGGCATAGCATTACGCAGACTGCGACCGGCAGTCCCTCGGGCGGGGAAAGATGTTTCGTTGGGCTGCATTATAGCCGATGTGCAATTAGCGCTGTTTCAGAATCAAGAAGGAGCCGAGCAGGCTGCGAATCAGCAACACCAGGCCTGCTGCAGCCAGAAGTTTTCCCACCCAGAGGAAAGGAACCCGGGAAATGGCCAGCATGATCGCGCCGAGCAGCACCAGTGAAGCTCCGCGATTCCATCTCTGCCAGCGCGCCCCCCATTCGCCGGGTCTTGCCAGCGCCAGCAACCCCCAGGCGATGAGCGCGACACTGATAACCAGCCAAGCAACGCCCCGGCGGTCAAAATACATCCGGCCAACCACGCCGAGCCATAGCACGAGCGCGCCGAGCAACAAAAACACCAGTTCTACCATCAGTTGCGTCAGGCGTGCGGGCGAGAGCATGCGAGTTCAGCGGCCTACGACACGCGTTCGATTTTTACCTTCTGGAGCACAACGGGAGTACGTGGCCGGTCCATGGAATCGCGCGGCACGGCGGAAATCTTGTCCGCGACGTCTTGGCCTTCAATCACTTCGCCAAAAATCGTGTGGCGATTATCGAGCCAAGGAGTAGGCGCCACGGTAATGAAAAACTGGCTGCCGTTGGTCCCCGGGCCGGCATTGGCCATGGAGAGTTTGCCCGATTTGGAGTGCTTTAAGGAAGGATGAAACTCATCCGGGAAGGTGTAACCCGGTCCGCCGCGACCATCCCCGCGGGGGCATCCGCCCTGAATCATGAATTGCGGGATGACCCGGTGAAAGGCCAGGCCGTCGTAGTAGTTTTTCTTTTCTTTTTTGCCGGAGGATTCGTTCACGAATTCCTTGGTGCCTTCGGCCAGCCCGATAAAATTCTCTACCGTCTTCGGGGCTTCTTTTTCAAGCAGCTTGCAGACAATATTGCCCATGGAGGTTTCAAAAATCGCGTAAGTTCCGGCCGCTCGAGCCATGATTTCTCCTTTTTAGTGACACTTCATCCTACACGACGGGCTCGCCCCTTTGCCACCCGGCAAGGCCGCTCGACGCGGCGGTTCCGGCTACCAGCCTTTCTGTTTTCGCAATTCCGTGACGTGCGCGGTGTGATGGCGGCCGTGCCAGGCGTACAAGAAAAGCAGCCAGTCGAGTGTTCTGACACCATGCTCCGGATGGCGCAGCGTCCGCGCAAATTCTTCCGGTTTCATGGCCCGCAAGACTCGGACAAATCGCTCATGCAACGGCTCAAGCAGTCTCAGGGAAACGTCCACGGCGGCATTTTTCGCGTCGTCCAGATTGGCCCATGCGCCCTCTTCGTAGGGCTTGATCGTGGGTTCCGTCTCCGTCAATGCCAGCCGCAAGCGTATGTATGCGTTCATGTGGCTGTCCGGGATGTGATGGACCACCTGTCGCACGGTCCAGCCGCCATCGCGGTAGGGCGTGTCGAGTTGCGCATCCTTTAGACCAGCAACGGCGGTGCGCAACTTTGCCGGCGTTGCTGCTATTTCGTCAATAGCGGCTTGCCGCAGAGCGGGTGTCACTTCTTTCGGCTGTTCGAATTTTCCGACTGGGTAGCGTGGATCCATATGGTTCTCCTGAAGGCAGGCTCAAGACGCATCTACTCTAGATAGATGCTTCTGTGAGAGTCCACTGGTACATCGGTGGGCACTTCTCCAAATTGGCCTTAGGAGAGAGAGCTAACCCGAAGGTCGAACGGCTCGAACGAGGGTCGCTTGCGGTCAGGATTTCCGCTACGTAGATCGCCAGCAAGTCGCGAGGCCAGCGGCAGCAGGAGCAACACCACCGCCCCGCGCAGGAACGTGTTGTACCCGATGGGCGCGCCTTCCTGCGCCACGAGGTTCGGATAAATTCCGAAAGCGGCCAGCCCCCGCAGAAAAATCATCGCCAAAACACACAACAACGCGAGTCTGTAACTCCAGACCGAAATTTGCTTATCCATCGATTGCCCCATGGCGTTCGCATGCCGAGAAATTTTGCTCTTGCCCGAAAACTATGCCCGTGAACCGGCCCGTCAGGTGCCTCGTGTTCCGACGTTCCACAGTTGCACTTTTTTTCTGTCCTTTCGCGGGGGTGCTACAATCTTCGTTCGCCTTGTAACTGGGAACCCCGTTTTAGAATCCAATGCGCGGAGTAAAACTGCATGCACAATGTCCTGATCATCGGCAGCGGCTGTGCCGGACTGACGGCGGCCATCTACGCCGCGCGCGCCAACCTGAAACCGATCGTTCTTGAAGGGCACGAGCCCGGCGGCCAGCTTTCCCTCACCACGCACGTCGAGAATTTCCCCGGTTTCCCGGAAGGCATCCTTGGCCCTGAGCTGATCGAGAACATGCGCAAGCAGGCGCAGAAATTCGGCACCGAATTCAAAGCCGGCTCCGCCACCGAAGTGGATCTGACGAAGCGCCCTTTTAAAATCACCGCGGGCAATGACGTTTACGAAGCCCGATCGCTCATCGTTGCGGCGGGTGCTTCTGCTCGCTTGCTTGGACTCAAAGGTGAAAGGGATCTGATCGGCCGCGGCGTTTCCACTTGCGCCACTTGCGACGGCTACTTCTTCCGCGGCAAGCCCATCGCCGTTGTCGGCGGAGGCGACTCCGCGATGGAAGAGGCAAATTTTCTGTCGCGCTATGCCAGCAGGGTCCATCTGATCCACCGGCGCGATGAATTCCGCGCTTCCAAGATTATGATTGACCGGGCCAGGGCCAACGAAAAAATCGAATTCGTCACCCCTTTTGTAGTCGACGAAATCCTTTCACCCGAGGGCTTTGTCAGCGGCGTAAATCTCCGTCGGGTGGACACGGACGAAACCCGGCAAATCCCCCTAGATGGCGTGTTTGTGGCCATCGGCCATGACCCCAATTCCATGGTCTTCCGCGGCGCGCTCGACATGGACAAAAACGGCTACCTCATGGCGCGCCACGGGAGTCTCACCAGCGTCCCCGGCGTTTTCGTTGCGGGCGACATACAGGATCACCGCTATCGACAGGCAGTCACCGCCGCGGGTTCCGGCTGTATGGCCGCGATGGACGCGGAAAAGTTCCTGGAAGAGCACAAAGACTAGCGCGCCGCTGGCCTCTCCTTGAGACTCCGGGCATACTTACTTGGTACATGATTCGTTCTACCCTTCTCCATCTCTCCGAAAGTAAAGGCTTCGCGCACTGGGTTACTTCCAACGGCACGACGCGCCGTATGTCCCACCGCTTCGTCGCCGGCGAGACACTTGACGAAGCCATCGAAGCGGCGCGTGGTTGCAATGACGCCGGAATGACGGCTTCGCTCGACTACCTGGGCGAAAATGTCGCTACGACCGCCGACGCAAAAAAGGCCCGCGACACCTATCTCCAGATTTTCGACCGCATCGCCCAGGAAAAGCTTAACGCCAACGTCTCTTGCAAACTCACGCAGCTCGGTCTCGACCTGAGCGCAGAATTCTGCGAGGGAATGGTGCTCTCCATCGCGGAGAGCGCCACCGCCTGCGATAGTTTCCTGCGCATAGATATGGAAGGCTCCTTTTACACCCAGCGCACCATTGAGCTCGTCAAACGTATCCGCGCGCAAACTCCCGCGGTCGGCACCGTGATCCAGTCTTATCTCTATCGCAGTGAAAATGACGCGCAGGATCTGTTGGGCTATGGCTGCCGTATCCGGCTTTGCAAGGGGGCGTACAAGGAATCCTCCGAGGTTGCGTTTGAGCGGAAGGCCGACGTGGATGGCAATTACGTCCGCCTGATGCGCATGTTGTTGCCAAGCGGCTTCTACCACGCGATCGCTACTCATGATCCCGGCATGATTGCGGAAACGATTCGCTGCGCCGCCGAAAAGAGAATTTCCAAGGACGATTTTGAGTTTCAGATGCTCTACGGTGTGCGTACGGACCTGCAACGCCATCTGGTGAGGGACGGTTTCCGCTTGCGCGTGTACATTCCGTTCGGCCGCGACTGGTTCCCTTACTTTATGCGCCGCCTCGCCGAGCGCCCGGCCAACCTGGGTTTCTTCGTGCGCAACTTTTTCCGTTCTTAGCTTAGAACCTCGCCGGGTTTCAGCGCATGAATTTCCAGGCCCGGGATGTCCTGCGTTGCAGTTTTTAACCCTTCCGGTGTGCCTGTCAACATCGGAAACGTCGCATAGTGAATCGGAATGACATGCTTCACACCAAGCAGCCGGATGGCCACGACCGCCTCCTGCGGCCCCATGGTGAATACATCGCCGATCGGCAGGCACGCCAGGTCCGGCTTGTAAATCTCCGCGATCAGCTTCATGTCACCGAACACGGCAGTATCTCCTGCGTGATATACGCTGACCCCTCCAGGCAGCTTGACGATGTAGCCGCCTGCTTCCCCGCCATAGATTCTACGCCTGCCGTCTTCAATGGAATTGGAATGAAACGCGTGCGTCATCGTGATCTCAAAGTCTCCTACTTTCTGCGAGCCGCCCTTGTTGCCCGGAAAGCATTGTCCGCCGAGCCCCTTGGACTCGAGCCACAAGTACGTCTCAAATGTGGCCACAATTTTCGACTTGTGTTGCTTCGCCAGCGCCAGAAGATCGCCCATATGGTCGGAATGCCCATGCGTAAGAAAGATTGCATCCAGGCGCGCCACTTTCTTGAGCGAATCCGGGCACCGCGGGTTGGTCATCACCCACGGATCGATCAACGCGACTTGGCCGCTCGGCGTCGTCAAGCCGATGGTGCTGTGCCCGTAATAGATGATTTTGTTGCCCTTCAGGTTCAGCATGATCTCATCTCTCCCCGTGAACGATTTCCTGGGTGCCCTCCGAATTGTAACGGGAGTAATTCTGGTCTCACTTCGACAAAAGCATCCGAATCGCGGCGTCATAGGTCTCGCGGTCGCTCGCCCCGGCTAGGTGTCCGATCTGCTTGCCATCCTTCGCATAAAAAAAGGAAGCCGGGATCGCGCCGTTCCATCCCGGCATCACTTCCCGAGTGAACGCATCTTCATCTCCCTGTTTCTTGCGGTAGTTAGGGAAGATAGGCTTATAGCGCGCCAGAAAACGCCGCATGAGGATTAAATCGCCGTCCTGGTCGAGGTCGATGCCCACGACGTGCAAGCCTTGAGGGGCATATTGCTTGGCCAGTTCGTTCAGCATGGGATATTCGTCGCGGCAAGGCTCGCACCAGGTGGCCCAGAAGGTGACCAGCAGCGCCTTCCCCTTATACTGGTCCAGAATCTTCTGGTAGCCCTGGGTGTCAATCATCGGCGGATCCTTTGGGGGCGTCGTCTGCGCCGCGCCTAACGCCACTGCCGCCATCACCATCAGCCCAAGAAAGAGTGCTCTGATCTTCATGCCCCCACCCTTCGTTACCATTCTAACGCCTCCCGGCCGGTTGAGAATCTTTCCTCTCCCACGTAGAATTAGACGCAGGTCCTTGTGACCTGGCAGTCCCGTGGTGAGGTTGTCTCCCGCTGCCTTCAACTAAGGAGATTTTGCATGGCTTACGTGATTGCCGAACCTTGTGTCAACACAAAGGACACTGCTTGTGTTGATGTCTGCCCCGTGGATTGCATCCATCCGCGCAAGGACGAGGCGACCTACCAGACGGAAACGATGCTCTATATCAACCCGATCGAGTGCATTGACTGCGGCGCGTGTGTTCCGGTTTGTCCCGTAACCGCCATTTTTGCCCTCGAAGACCTGCCGGAAAAGTGGCAACAGTTCACCGCCATGAACGCTGATTGGTACGCCAAGAAGTAGCTGTTTTCGCGGCTTCCGTATTCTGGTAAAAGCTTCTCCGGCGTCTCGACTGGTTCGGGGCGCCTTCTTCTTTGCCCCTGTTCCAGGCCGCCTTTTGCGAACAATCCACATCCAATCAGCTACAATCTTTTCGTTTCTAACTGGAGCTACATTGCGCCCATTCTCCGTGCGCCGTCTAAAGTTCCTGTTTCTTCTGACCGCTAGCTCCGCCTTCACGCAAGCGCATCCCGCGGTCCAAACACCGGCGAGCGCTCATCTGCAAGCCGTGGAGGGCACCTATACGGGCACTTTACAGGCGGGCGAAGCGCAATTGCATCTAGTACTTCATCTCTCCAAGTCTTCGGATAGCTCCTACCACGCGTCTCTCGACAGCCTCGACCAAGGTGTCATGGCCATCGAGGCCAGCTCCGTCTCCATCTCCGGCGGAACACTCAAATTGGAAGTTACTTCGGTCGGAGCGCGATTTGAAGGAAAGATTTCCGCCGATCATCAGGCCATTGACGGAACCTGGTCGCAAGGCAGCGCCTCGCTTCCGCTGCTTTTTCACCGCCAATCGGCCAATGCCACGCGCAAGCTGACCGATGCGGTTTCTCCGGTTGAAGGTCTTTGGCAAGGCGCGATCGAGACTCATGGCATGCGCCTGCGACTGCAATTGCATGTTTCTCACGACGGAGAAGGACAGCTCGTCGCGGCCCTGGACAGCCTGGATCAGAGCGTGAACGGGCTTCCCGCGATTCACGTCGCACAAAAGGATTCCGCCTTTCATTTCGAAATTCCGGCGTTGGCCGGAGTTTACGAGGGCACGCTGAACCCCGCCAAGAATGTGCTCACAGGTGACTGGTCGCAAACCGGAGCCGAAGTAAAGCTGGTGTTCAAGCGCTCCGATCAGCCACTTGAATTGCGGCGTCCGCAAAATCCTTCGAAGCCCTATCCTTACCGCGAGGAAGAAGTTTCGTTTTCAGGGGGCGCCGACGGAGTTACGCTCGCCGGCATTCTTACAGTTCCGAAAGGCGCGGGGCCGTTCCCCGCTGCACTACTCATCGCTGGATCCGGTCCCCAGGATCGCGATGAAGCCCTAGCAAACCATAGGCCCTTCCTGGTTCTTTCCGATTATCTGACGCGAAAGGGAATTGCCGTGCTTCGGTACGACAAGCGCGGCATCGGCAAGTCCGCCGGTTCGTCTGACAAGGCTACGACACTGGATCTTGCCGCCGACGCGCAAGCCGCTATCGCTTATCTGCGAGCGCAAAAGGAAATCAATCCCGCGAAAATCGGGCTCATTGGGCACAGTGAAGGCGCCATGATTGCGCCCAACATCGCTTCGCATTCCAAGGATGTAGCCTGGGTTGTTCTGCTCGCGCCACCGGCAATGAAAGGCGAGGCGACACTCCTCAAGCAATCCGAACTGATCGGGCGTGCCGGAGGCCTTTCCGACCAGCAGCTTGTCGCCAGTCTCAGCTTCGACCAGGCCGCTTATGAACTTGTACGCAAGGAAAAAGATCCCAAGGCTCTCACGGACCAACTGACCGCTCTTGTGAAGTCAACGGAATTCGATGCCGCGCTTCCTCCCGCGGTGCTTGAGGCGCAATTGCGGATGCTGGCTTCGCCGTGGTTCCGCTTTTTCCTGGATTACGATCCTCTGCCCAGCCTGCAAGCATTGAAAGTCCCGGTGCTGGCCCTGTTCGGTCAGAAGGATCTTCAGGTTTATTCCAAAGCGAACCTGCCCCTGGTCCAGAAAGCACTGCAAGGGGCGGGAAATAAGGACGCCGATGTGCGCGAGATCGCCGACGTCAATCACCTCTTCCAACATGCCTATTCCGGCACGCCAGCCGAGTACGCCGCCATCGAGGAAACCATGTCCCCGGAAGTGCTCCAGATCATCTCGGACTGGATTTTGCGCCACACACAATAGAGGAAACGCTTTCCTCGCAGCCAGAGCCACGGTAATCCCGCGATTGTGCAGGTTAAAACTTCTCGCGGTATCATATTGTGTGGAGCAGATGCCGCCAACCAGCCCGCCGTTTCAGCTCATCCTTATCGTTCACGCGCATCAACCTTGCGGGAATTTCCTGCACGTATTTGAAGAATGCTACGAAAACTCCTACAACTCCTTTCTCACTCTCGTCGAAAAACATCCGCGTGTGCGGCTCGCGCTGCATTACTCCGGCCCGTTGCTTTTGTGGATTGAAAAAAAACATCCGGGTTACTTCGTTCGATTGAAACGATTAGTTGCAACGGGACAGGTGGAGCTCCTCGGGGGTGGTTTTTACGAGCCGATCCTGATCTCCATTCCCGATGCGGACCAGATCGAGCAGCTCAACCGCCTCAGCGATTACCTGCAGCGTCATTTCGGCAAACGCCCAACGGGTGCATGGCTAGCCGAGCGCGTCTGGGAACCCCAGCTTCCTTCCACGCTCGCCGCCGCAAAAATCGGGTACACGTTGATTGACGATCTGCCGTTCCTGGCCGCTGGCTTCGAGCCGGAGGAACTCTTTGGTCCTTATCTGGCCGAAGATCGCGGGAAATCCGTTTGGCTCTTTCCCGGCGTCAAGGAACTCCGTTACCTCATTCCCTTCCGCAAGGTGGAGGAATCCATCGCCTACTTCCTGAAGGCCGCGCAAATCCGGCCGGGTGGCGCGGCTGCGTTTGGCGATGATATGGAAAAATTCGGTGTGTGGCCCGGCACCTTCAAGCATTGCTACACCGATGGCTGGCTGGAAGAATTCTTTTTGGCACTGGAAGAAAATTCCTCCTGGCTCAAGACTTCCACGCCGAGCGATTACATTTCCGCGCATCTTCCGCTGGGCCGCGCCGATCTTCCCACCGCCTCGTATGCCGAAATGATGGAATGGGTTCTGCCCACCAATCCGCGCCTCCGTTACTCCGCCTTGCAGAAGGAGTTTACCGCGCGGCCCGACCTCCTCACTTTCCTACGCGGAGGTTCCTGGCGCGGCTTCTTCCGCAAGTATCCCGAATCGAATTTACTTCACAAGAAAATGTTGCGTGTCTCCGCCTGCGTCGCTTCCGTCCCTGCGCGCCGTGCCAGCACGGAACACGTCGCGCAACTTCACAAAGCGCGGGACCTGTTGCTTCGCGCGCAGAGCAACGACGCATATTGGCACGGTGTTTTTGGCGGGCTCTACGCGCCGCACCTTCGCACGGAAGTCTGGCGCAACCTCATTCGTGCGGAGACTCTTGCCGATCAACTCACTCCCGGCGGGCTCTTGCCACGCGTGGAACTGCTCGACTACGATGCCGACGGCGCCGGGGAGCTCCTTTTTACAGCGCCTGAATATCAAGCCCTTCTCAAACCATCCGATGGAGCCACCCTCGCCGTTTTCGATTTCCGTTTTTCCGCCGCCACGCTCATTAATTCCATCCTGCGCCGTCCGGAAGCTTCGCACACGCGCTTGCGCGAAGCCGCCGCAGCGCCCGCCACCGGGACCGCAATTTCCATCCACGATCAGGTTCGCGTCAAGGAGCCTAACCTCGAACGGTTTTTGCGCTACGACCGCTTTGCCCGCCATTCCTTCCGCCTGCTCCTCTTCGATCCAGCTCGCACGGCGGTTGAATACGAGAACCTGAAGCTTGAAGAGCTTGCCTCTGTCGCGGCGGGCGCTTTCCAGGTGCGCAATTCCACGGCGAACTACGCCGACCTGGCCCTGGACCAATTCCTCCCGGAGTTTGCCGCCGATCCCGCGAATCCACCGCGGCTCATCCTCGCAAAGCGTTTCCTGTTCGGCCCCGCGCCGCATGGGTGCGAAGTCAGTTGTGACATTTCTCTTTCCCTGTCCGAACCGCTGACTCGGCCACTTCGCGTCGGTCTCGAGTCCGTCGTCAATTTTCTCGCGCCTACGGAACCCGACCGCTTCTTTGAAACATCTTGGGGCCCGCGGAACTTGCGTTTGACGGGCGCGCTTCCCGCGCCGCTCCTGCATATCGAAGATGGCTGGCAACGGGTCCGCCTGACGTTGCACGCACCCCACGCGCAAGAATTTTGGGTCGCGCCCATTGAAACTGTGTCTGAATCCGAAGGCGGTTTTGAGCGTGTTTATCAAGGTTCTCAGATTTTGGCTTTGTGGAACCAAGACCTGACGAAACAAACTTTGTTTTCCGCTCGTCTGCTCTGGCGCGTGGAGTCGTTCTAGCGCAAACGGGGCACCTCCGTGCTGGCGCCCCAGTTCTGATCCCTCATTGTATTTCGCAGACTACGATTTAATCCCCAGCATTTCCATGAGCTTCGCCAGAAGATCCTGCAACCCCGAGGCCCTGTTCGTCGCGTCGGCCAAGTTGCCCTGGTTGAACGATGCCGTGGCGTCCGCCATCCCCTGTTTCAACTGTTCGTACTGCGTTTTCGCGTCCGCCAGTTTTATTTTATCCATCCCCGCGGGCATCTTTGCTCCATGCGAGTAAGCATCGAGCTTCGCTTTCACTTCCTGCATCTGTTTGGGGATGGATGCGTTCAGGCTGTTCCAGCCCTTCATCAGTTCGTCCTTTTTCGCTGCTGCGGCAGCCGCCAGATCTTTTGCCTTGGCGGCCGCGTCCTGCGCCCCTTTTAAGGCTGCCTCGTAGTCGTCTTTTGCCAGTGCATCCTTAGCGGATTGCACCGCGTCCTGCGCAGCCTTCAGTTGGTCCGGCGCATATTTCGCCGCTTCACCTTGCGCCGCCGTGATAGCCGACTGCGCCGCGGCGATCGCCGCGGCCGTTGCCTCTTTCTGCGCATTTCCGCAGGCCGCCGCCAGCATAGCCATCCCGAGGACACCACTGACCATCCACTTCATTTTCCGTTCGCTCATTTTCGTTCCTTTCCGGATTTGGCTCACAGCGGGCGGGGCTTAGGCAACCCGTTTTTGGGGCGCCCGCCTGCACTCTACTCGCATCCATGGAGCCGTGACAAGTGTTGGTAACTCGTCAGACCCTGCATCGGCGCAAATCTCTCTTGCAAGAATCCCTCTGCACCGGAGTATCCTTAGCCCTCCCGTGTCTTCACGAATCCAGCGCTTGGCGACCTCGCTTTTTCTCATCTGGCTGGTGGCTTTGGGTCTCCGCGTGGGTTTTCTTGTCCACCAGGTTCGCCTGATTCCAGCCGAAGTGCTTGCTACCGTACCGTTTGAAAATGAAGTTGGCAGCGTTGCACAATCGCTGGCCCAGGGGCACGGATTCTGCTGCCTCTTTCGCCAACCGACCGGTCCCACGGCCTGGCTTACTCCGGTCTATCCCCTCTTGCTCGCCTCGATCTTCAAGATGTTTGGCATTTTTACGTTTGCTTCGTTCCTCGCGGCCGCTTTACTCAATTGCGTTTTTTCTTCCTTGATCTGCATCCCGATTTTCCGAGCGGGCAGGCGGATTGCTGGTGTACCGGTCACCGCTCTTGGTGCTTGGATCTGGGCGTTCTTCCCCAGCGGCATCGTCATGCCATTCGAATGGATTTGGGATACTTCACTTTCCGCCCTGGTCGCGGCCATCCTGCTCTGGGCCACGATTGTGTTCGACGAATCTTTCACTTCCCGCAATGCAACTGGTTACGGATTGCTCTGGGGATTCGCTCTGCTTACAAATCCAGCTCTCGGCGCCCTCTTTCCGTTTCTGCTGGGTTGGGCGGCGTATCGCCCATACCGGCAGCGACGCTTGCGGCCGGGACGGATTCTTCTCGCCCTTGCTCTTGCCTTTGTCGTGTGCGCTCCCTGGACGATTCGCAACGCCATCCGATTCCATCGGCTGATTCCACTGCGCTCCAATTTTGCCTTCGAACTTTGGCGCGGCAACAACGAAAGCTTCGACGAATACTCCCGCGAGGTAAACCGGATCACCCGCTTCGAGCAGGTGCGTCTTTACGCGCAACTCGGCGAAACCGCTTTCCTCGAGGAAAAAATGCAGAAAGCTAAGGCTTTCTTGCGAGCTCATCCCGCCCTCGCTCTGCAGCTTTGGGGCCGGCGAATCGTCGCCACTTGGTTCGGCACGGAGGATCCATGGACGAGCTTCTCTCGCGCCGATTCACTCCTCGTGCGTTTTATCCTTGGCTGGAACGCTCTCACGTTCCTTGGCTTATTCATCGGCCTCGCCCGGCTTCTAGCTGCGCGAAACTCATACGTACTTCCCCTCGCCGTTTATCCGATCATTTATCCGCTGGTCTACTACCTGACGCAAACGTCTTTACGGCTTCGCCATCCCTGTGATCCGGTCCTGGCCCTCTTTCTGGCTATCGCAGTCCTTGGCGCACATGGCCAACCCTTGCAACCGGACGCATGACGCCCGAATGCGGTATACTTTCTTGTACCGGTTGATTTAGGGTCCATTTGCGGTAGGATGAGACCCCCGCTCCTTTTACGAACTGCCGATGAACACGACGCCCGAAATAATCTCTCTCTTCGTCAATTTTCAGCTCCTGCTGACCGTTTTTCTTGTTGTGTTGCTCTGGGCTCTCTACTCCCGCCTTCGCCGGCTGGATTTCTTCATGTGGTGGGCCTGGGCTTGGACTTCCTTTGGCGTCTATCTCTTCTCCGCCACCGTTTCGCTTCGTCTTGGGCCAACCTGGACACCCCTTAAGACCACTCTCGTTTTTGTATTACTCCTCGCTGGCTTCCTGCAGCCGGCGCTTCTCGTTTTAGGCGGCGTGAGTTGGCATACGCCCCGCAAACCCCTTCGCCGCTGGTTGTGGACCGGGCTGGCCTTCACCTTGGGCGTGACCTTCTCCTGTTTCGCCCTGGGATTTGCCTGGCGCGAAGATCCACGGATGAGCATGGCCGTTCGCAACATGCCCCGCACGTTCGCCTTGGCCGCCGCTCTGCTTTTTTGTTGTGGCGCCTTCCTTCATCACTTGAAAAAAAATCGGTCGTGGGCCGCGGGCATCACGGGTTTCTTCTGTCTCACTTATGCCGTTGATCAGGTGCTCTATTCCGCGACTTTTTTGGAATTAATCCTGCGCCATGCCGGTATTCAGCTTTTCAGGCCCCTCCAAGCTCTAGCCCACATAGAGGTGCTGTTCGGGGGACCTTTGCTCTTCGTGGACGTGGTGAACACAGGCGGCATTTGTCTGGGCATGATCCTGCTGCTGATTGAAGAATATCAGCGTGCCGAACGGGACCTGGAGGAGACTCACAGGCGTAACGTCGGCCTCACCGTGGACAACGTCGCGCTGCAAGTGGAAATTCGGGAGCGCCAGCGCGTGGAAGACGCGTTGCGAGAGAGCGAAAGCCGTTATCGCGACCTCGTGGAAACCAGCGAAGACTTGCTCTCCACCCACGATCTGAAAGGCCGAATTTTGACGATCAATCCGGCACCGGCGCGGCGTCTCGGCTATGAAGTCAACGAACTTTTGCAGTTGACCCTCCCGCAACTCCTCGCTCCTCGCGTTCGTGATCAGTTTCCCGCCTTCATCGCCCGGCTCCTCGAACACGGCCAGGACAAGGGATACATGACCGTCCTTACCCGTTCGGGCGAGGAACGAATTTGGGAATACCATTCCACGCTTCGCCGTGATCGCGGGTCTTCTCCGATTGTCTTCGGGATGTCCCATGACGTCACCGAAAAAGTTCGCGCTGAACAAGCCCTCCGATTGTCGGAAGCTAAATTCGCGACCGCCTTTCGCGCCAGCCCCAGCGCGATGAGCATCACCCACTTGCGGGACGGCCACTTTGTGGACGTCAACGAAAGTTTCGAGAAACTCCTGGGCTATTCAAGAGAAGAAGTCGTGAGCCGCTCCGCGATTGAACTTGGCATTTGGGCTGACGAAAAGGAGCTTGTTCGCCTTTGGGAAGATTTGAAGGCGCACAACCGGGTGGAAGCTCGCGAGGTTCGCCTTCGAACCAAGTCTGGTTACCTGCTCACGGCCCGTTTCTCGGTGGAACTCATCGAGATCGCGGGCGAACGGTGCGCTCTGGCGGCGGGAGAGGATGTCACGGAACGCCGGCTTACGGAAATTGCCTTGCTGGAAAGCGAAGCCAAATTCCGGTTGGTGGCGGAGACCGCCTCCTGCTGCATCTGGATCCTTCAGGAAGG
>Ga0306920_100006869_pt1 | contig 14919 bp, 14 predicted proteins | sample flu12Cox44000170_FD_204666 | JGI IMG/M metagenome (GOLD analysis project Ga0306920, IMG submission 204666) | Lab enrichment of tropical soil microbial communities from Luquillo Experimental Forest, Puerto Rico - flux4day.12C.oxic.44.000.170 (v2)... | ecosystem: Environmental > Terrestrial >... | reverse complement strand
GGTACCACTCGTGGCGGCTCGCGTGCGCCCGTGGTTGAAGAATTCAAGCCCAAGATTGACCTCTCGCACATCTCCAAACCGGGTGATGTGCTGAAGGCGATCACGCAGAGGGCCGTCCAGCCAGCGACGCCCGCCCGTCCGGCTGCGCCTCCGCCCCTGCGGCAGACCGTACCTCCGGCGGCTGCTGTGCCAGCAAAGTCCGTTCCGCCGAAGCCCGCTGTACCTGCGGCAAGCGCGGCTCCTGTTGCTCCCGTCGAGCCGCCGAAGCCGGCGCCTCGCATGATCACTCCACAGTCTGTCGCTGCGGCGCGTCCACCAGTTGCTGTGGTAGTGCCGCCGCCGAAAGTGCCCATCGCGCCTCCGGTTCCGCCCGCTGCTGTTGCGGAAAAAACCAAGCCTTCCGAACTTACGGTTGAAGATCAGGTACCCAGGCTGGCAAAAGGCCCTGCCCCGTCTGAAACCATGGCCACCGAAGTTGCCCAGGTGATTGAGGCTGATGTTGCCCCTTTCCCTGTAGATGCCACTCCAGCTACACCGCCAGTGCCGGGTCCAGGTATTCCTGCTGGCCGTCTGGCTCCGCCTGCTCCGCCCCATGGTGGCGTCCATCCTGCAACGGGAGCGCCGGGAAGAGCAGCACATCCGACTGGGCCTCCGCGGCGCCTAATCGTGCCGCAGACGGGACCCCGTCCGGTATACCAGGCGCCGCCGGCGTCCGCACGGGCCGCCACACCGACCGGTGCCCGTGGCATGCCGGAGCGAGGCAAGCCCATCTTCCAGCGGCCGCGGCCAAGTCTTCCACAGCCGGGACAGGGTACTGCGCCGGGTCGTCCACCGCTCCGGCCTGGCGAACGGCGTGGTCCGCATCCCACGCGCTCTGGTGCGCCGGGGACTCGTTCGCCGTTTGGGGCGGGCGCCGGGATTGCGCCTCCGCCTCCACCGACAGGGCAGCGGCCAACGGGACGTCCAGCACGTCCGGGGCAGCGCTATGTGCCGCGCGGCGTGAAGGAAGGCCCGATGAAGGGCTTTGTTCCCCCGCCGCGATTGTCACTATCGAGCGAGCCGCTCCCGATCACCCGCAGCATCACGATTCCTGAAGGCATAAGCGTAAAGGACCTCGCCGAGAAGCTTGGAATTCGCGCCAAGGACCTGATTGCGCGTCTGCTGGCCCGTGGGGTCTTCGCGACTGTCAACCAGACACTTGATTCCAACCTGGCGAGCGAGATGGCGCGCCACTTTGGGGCCGAGACGGACGTGATCACCTTCGAAGAGCAGTTGGCGAAGGAGACTGAAGCAGCCGAGAGCGCGGGCGAAGAATCCGCTGCTCAGGCCGTGCCTCGTCCGCCGGTCGTCACCATTATGGGCCACGTCGATCATGGCAAAACAAGCTTGCTCGATGCCATCCGTTCTACCAATGTGGCCGAGGGGGAAGCAGGCGGCATCACGCAGCACATCGGAGCGTACAAGGTCGCGATTACCGACACCAATTCGCCGGCGTATGGACGCGAAATCGTCTTCCTCGACACGCCCGGTCACGAGGCGTTTACCCGCATGCGTGCTCGCGGGGCCAAGGTCACCGATATTGTGGTGCTCGTGGTAGCCGCTGATGATGGCGTCATGCCCCAAACCATCGAAGCGATTGATCACGCTAAAGCGGCCAACGTGCCGATCATTGTCGCGGTTAACAAGATTGACAAGCCCGGTGCTATGCCCGAGCGAGTCAAGAAGCAGCTCGCCGATCGCGGATTGATGCCGGAAGATTGGGGAGGCAAAACGGTCTTTGTTGACGTTTCGGCGAAGCAGAAGACAAATCTTAATCTGCTGCTGGAAATGATCTGCCTGGTTGCAGACCTACAGGATTTGAAAGCAGTGGTCGACCGACCGGCGACGGGAACCGTCCTAGAAGCCAAGCTGGATCGCGGGCGCGGCCCCGTGGCCACTGTGCTGGTGCAGAACGGAACATTGCACACAGGTGATAACTTCGTGGTTGGCAATGTCTTCGGCAAAGTACGAGCAATGTTTAACGATCGCGGGTCAATGCTGGAAGCCGCCACTCCGGCAACGCCCGTCGAGGTGCTCGGCCTCGACGGACTGCCGCAGGCCGGTGATCAGTTGGTTGCCGTCTCCGATCGCGAGAAGGCGCGTGACATTGCCGAATACCGTGAAACTAAGGCTCGCGAAGCGCAGTTGGCGAAGAGCTCCCGGCTGTCGCTTGAAGGCCTTGCCGAGCAGATGAAGTCTGCCGGCGTGAAAGAACTGCCAATCATTCTGAAAGCCGACGTACAGGGCTCGGCCGAAGTCTTGAGCGACTTGCTGACCAAGTTGTCAAACGACCAGGTCAAGATCAACATCATGCGCGCAGGCGTGGGTGGTATTACTGAAGACGATGTGCTGCTGGCGACTGCTTCGAATGCGGTCATCATCGGCTTCAATGTGCGGCCCGAGCGAAAGGCGCAGGAGATCGCCGAGCAGGAGCGAGTCGACATCCGGTTGCACTCAATCATTTATGAGCTGCAAGACGAAATCCGTCGGGCCATGACCGGCTTGCTTGAGCCGATCATCAAGGAAACGTACCTTGGACGTGCGGAGGTGCGCGACACTTTCCGGATTCCGAAAGTGGGTACGGTTGCTGGTTGCTACGTCATCGACGGGGTGATCAAGCAAAACTCCGAAGCGCGCCTGCTGCGCGACAATGTGGTTATTTTCAAAGGCAAGATTGGCTCAGTGCGCCGCTTCAAGGAAGACGTAAGCGAAGTCAGAAGTGGCATGGAGTGCGGAATCTCGATCGCCAACTATGGAGACATCAAAGTGGGAGATGTCATCGAGGTCTTCGTCACGGAGCGCGTCGCAGCCGAGCTTTTCGCGTAAGATACGGAACCAACGACTTCCCGGAGCCGAATTCCTCGTTATGTGGAACTTGGGTGTCCGGGATGTTGTGCAACAGGGGGCACCACGATCGACGCTTGGAAGGGGCACGTGCCTTCAGCCAGGCCGAGGAACGGTGTCCGCTGTGATCACGAGCCGCCTTCGGCCCAGGGACATCTAGAGCCAGCTAAATCAGACTCACTTGTGCACCACAGAACGTGCTGAAAAGTTGAATAGCAGACTCGTCCGACCAGGAGTTGGCCCGAGGTAACAGGAATACACCGGTGTTGCGACAGGCGCACCCGAAGGTGCACTCAAGCCCCAATTCGAGAGCACGGATCGACACTTGATGATTGCGTATCTCACTCTCGAGATTCGCATTGAAGGCGCACATTCGCTCAAGGACAGGCGCCAGGTGATGCGCAGTGTGAAAGATAGCTTGCGCGCACACTTCAATGTGTCGGTTGCCGAGGTCGACCCCAGCAATGCCTGGCAGCGCGCTACCTTGGGCGTGGTTAGTATCTCCAGTTCGCGGAATTACCTCGAGGGACTGATGCGCAACGTGGAGCGCCATGCCATGCGCGTGGCCAACAACGCAGGGGCAGAAGTTACGGACTCACTCGTCGATTTCCTGAGTGAAGCGGAGTTCGGTAGCCATTCGACTGAGGAACCGTGACAGATATCACCATATTCTTGGCAGGTAGGCGTATGCTCTAACGTTCCCCTGTTACGCAGGAATGGACAGGAAAATGGAGAACCGGGGACAAAAATACCATCGCGGACGGCTGGGCGAAGCTATGCGGGAAGAGATCGCCGCTCTGGTGGAAGGCGAACTCGGGGACCCACGCATCGGTCTGGTGGCTGTGAATGAAGTACAGATGACTCCAGACGGCAAGACCGCGCGCGTATTTGTCTCCGTGTCGGGGACGGATGAGGAAGCCGAACAGAGCCTCGCAGGCTTAAACGCAGCGCGTAGCTTCATCCGGCACGAGTTGACCAGCCGACTAGGCAAACGGCAGGCTCCCGAGATCATCTTTGTCCTTGATCGCTCGGAAGAATACAGCGGCCGCATTGAGCAGTTGTTGCAGCGGATCCAGAAACGCAAGCAGTAGGCAGAACCGGTACGAGAGAATGTTAGACGAAGTCCTGAATCAGATAGGGAGAAGGAGCCGCTTCATTCTCACCTCGCATGCCCGGCCAGACGGCGACGCCGTCGGGTCAGCGCTCGCTTGCTGCCAAATCCTTCGCAGCATGGGCAAAGATGCGAATGTCGTTCTGAGCGATGGAGTGCCGGGAATCTATCGGCCGCTGCCAGGTAGTGATTCAGTTTTCCAAACGACACAGGATGCTCCGGAACCGGACGCAGTCATCATCCTGGAGTGTGATGGTGTGGCGCGTACCAAACTTACAGGTTTGGAGAAACACTACCTCATCAACATCGACCATCACGCCACCGCGCGGCCTTTTGCCGACGTCAATTGGATCGATCCACACGCTTGCGCCACTGCCGAAATGATCTTTCGCTTGGCGCGCGAGGCGGGGGTCAAGATCTCCTCCGAGGCGGCGACCTGCCTATACACGGCTGTGCTCACGGATACCGGGTCGTTCTGCTTCACCGGCACCACCGAGCGAACGTTTGCCCTGGCACAGGAGTTGGTGCGCTGCGGGGCGGATCCAGTGCGCATTGCGCAGAGCGTTTACTTTTCGACTCAGTTGTCAAAGATGCGTTTGCTGGGGGCTGCGTTGAGTAATTTGCACCGCGACGGTAGCCTTGCCTGGATGGACGTTAGCCACAGTGCCATGGAGCAGTGTCAGGCTACGGAAGAGGATTGCGAGGGTTTGGTCAATTATGCCCTGGCCATTGAGGGCATCGAGGTAGCGCTGTTCTTCCGCGAGTTGCCGGACCATCATTACCGTATCAGCCTACGCAGCAAAGGCTCGGTAAATGTCGCGGCGGTGGCGGCGGCCTTTGGCGGCGGCGGACACGAGTGCGCTAGCGGCTGTTCCATCGATGGTCCTCTATCCGTCGCCGCTGAGCGCCTGCTGGCCCAGTTTCGGGTGCAGGGTTACAACCAGCGGTCGGTGCAGTAAGGCCAATCAACCCACCTCCATGGACACAGAGTGAAGCCGACCCGCTACCTGAACGAACGCGCGCGCCGCTCCACGGAAATTCTCGCACTCCTCGTCTTTTGTGGATTCCTGTATTTTGCGGGCGTGCAAATCGTCGGCCTCATGGGCACTGACGAGCCACGTTATGCGCAGGTTGCACGCGAGATGTTTGTGCGTCATGACTACGTGACGCCCACCCTGTTTGGGCACCCGTGGCTGGAGAAGCCGCCGCTCTTCTACTGGTGTACGGTACTCGCGTACAACGTAACCGGTGGCGTTACCGACTGGGCGGCACGGCTTCCCGCGGCGATTTTGACTTCGCTGATGATCGCCTTCATCTATGGCTGGACACGGCGCTTTCGCCCGGGGATGCAGTTGGATGCCGCGTTACTCACGGCTGCATCCGCTGGCGTCATTGGCTTCGGGCGGGCAGCCTCGACCGATATGCCTCTGACGGTGATGCTCACTATCGCCCTGCTCTCGTGGTACGCGTGGTATTCCCGGGGGAAACAGGGATGGTTGCTGGCGTTCTATCTCGTTCTTGGTCTGGGTACGCTGGCGAAGGGCCCGGTGGCGGTGCTGCTCGCAGGCCTAATCATAGTCGGGTTCGCGGCGCTGCGCCGCGACGCGCGGTTGCCGGTCCGAACGCTGTGGCCGGTAGGCATCGCGCTTTACCTGGCGGTGACTCTCCCGTGGTTCATTGCCGTGCAGCGCGCTAATCCCGAATTCTTCCGCGTCTTCATTCTCGAGCACAACGTCGCACGCTTCGCGACTGACCTCTACCGCCATAAGCAGCCTTTCTGGTACTACCTGCCGGTGGTTGTGCTGGCCCTGGTGCCGTGGACTGCCATTGTCATCGCCGCCGCGGTCGATGCCATTCGCGGCTGGCGCTACTCGGTACAAGAGCCTCCCGGCCGTGAAGACCTGCGAGTGTTTCTGACACTCTGGTTGTTGCTGCCGATCTTATTCTTCTCCTTATCACAGTCGAAGTTACCGGGATATATTCTGCCGGCGATTCCCGCGGGCGCTATTTTGCTCGCTGATTTCGTCCGCAGGCAGGAAGAAGCTGACAACAAGCCAAGTTGGTGGATGGCGCTGCTTCATGCGCTGCTTGCTTCTGCCATGCTGGTGGCTGCTTTCATCGTCCCGTTTCACCTGGTGAAGCAGCCCATGACTCGCACGGCCCTTGCCGTATCGGGAGCGCTGGCCATCACCTGCCTGGCCTCGCTGTGGCTAACGTTGAGCATCAATGGATATCGTGCGTTGCGCTTCATCACCCTCGTACCCCTGGTAATCGCATTCGCGCTTACCTTGCGCGCGACGGCGCCGATCATTGATTACCAGCAGTCGGCGCGCTGGGTCGTGCATGCCATGGGGGAATCGACAATCGGGCAAATTCCGGTTGTCGCAGTTTATGATGTGCCCCGCAGCCTGGAGTACGGGCTGGAGTTCTATCGCAACCGGCCAGTGTTCAGCTATGAACGCGACGAGGTTCCCCAAGGCGATCACCTTGTGGTCGCCGCAGCCGGCGCCAAGACGGAGCTGGAATACAGGCTGAAAGGGCGCCTGGTGACGCGGGTAGGTGGATTCGCAGCGCAACATGTGGATTTCTACCTGGTTTCAGGAGTCAACCCGCCGTCGAATCAACCATAGGTCACCAGGGCGCTTATGATGTTTGCCTGCTGCACCTGAGGGGCACTAGACTGGCTTTGTGCCATGAGCGAAGCGCCACACACTGTCGCTACGTTCTGCCGGTCGCAACGACTGACTGCCGTGGAAATTCTCGACCTCAGGCATTTTTCATCCGCCGATCTGCGGCCCCTGCTCGACCAGGAAGTCGAGACCTGGGGCGGATTGCTGGCGTGGGACTACCGCAGCTCATCTGAGATGATCCTGCGCTACGTCGATGCCAAGATCCTGCCGGGCTACGCAGCGGTCGAGCGCGGCAGCCTGGTCGGCTATTCGTTTTTTGTCTACGAAGGCAGCAAAGGGGTCATTGGCGATCTGTTCGTTTCGCCACGGCGCAACGATGCGCGCGACATTGAGCTGCGCATGCTCGAACATGTGATCGATACCCTGCAATCGTCACCTGGCGTCCACCGCGTCGAGGCGCAGTTGCTGGCCCACGACACCGGCCAATTGGGTGCGCCGTTTCTAACCAACGGATTTCAGCGCTTTCGCCGCCTCTTCCTGGCGCTGGACATGCGCAGCAAGGAACCGCCTCCGTTCTCGCCACCGCGGTCTTTGCCTGAGATCCAGATACGCCGCTGGACAGAACAGGATTACCAGCCGTCCGCCACCATCATCACGGCGGCCTACCGAACGCACATCGACTCCGAGATCAACGATCAGTACCGAACCAACGCGGGCTCAGTGCGCTTTCTGAACAATATCGTGCGTTTTCCCGGATGCGGCGTGTTCGACGCCGATTCCTCTTTCGTTGCCCTGCATAAGCCGACGCATGCGCTGATCGGGCTGATTCTCTGTTCGCGTGTGCGGGACGATGTAGGGCACGTAACTCAAGTCTGTCTCCTGCCGGAGTATCGCGGCTTTGGAATCGGCGAGGGACTGATTGCTGCGACCTACAACTCGCTCCGTAATCGCAACTTCTCTCTGCTGACGCTGACCGTGACTGAAGCGAATCACCGTGCCGTTGATCTCTACAAGAGGCTTGGCTTCATTGAGCGGCGAGTGTTCGACGCGTTTGTGTGGGAAGGGTAAGGCGGAAGCCTTACTGATAACCGACAAACGATCACTGGTAACTGCTTTTCAGTGCTTGACCAGCCACATAACCCACGAAGCCACAATCACGCCGGCCACGAACAGCATGAAGCAATAAGCGCCGTAGCGGAGCATGTCGCGCGGCGTGTTGCGCTGGGTAATGCCGAATACAGTTGAGGCGCAGAGGGCGAACAGAACGGCAGCGCTGAAGTGTGAGAGTTGGAAGGTCATTGTTTCTTGCCGATCGCGATGTGATAAGCATCTGCCGCTGCGATCACGTTCAACAGCCCCGAGACAACGATGTACTTGGTACCGTAGTCGGCAATCGCGTTGTGAATGTTGCCGATGCCCCAATCCATTGCCTTGGCGATGAAGTACAGAACGCCCGTGCCAAAATCGCCGACAAAGCCCAGCATGTCGAGAAGATCACCGGTGTTGAACGAGTAAACCTTGCCCTGCATCCCGAGCCCCGCGAAAAACATGATGAAGACGGCAAGCATGAGCAGCAAACCGCGAATCCAGCAGCGCTGGATGAAGTGGCCGAGGCCGGGAAGGAGCCATCCCGCAATCGGAGCGATGACCGCCATTGAGCCGGCGGCACCACTGGCACTCGTCGCGCGCCCCGCCACGGTTGTGTTTTGCGGATTCGCCATCAGATCAGTACCAACTCATTCTGGATTCGGCCGGTCACTTCACCTTTGCCGTTGTGAATCATCATATTGATTTCGCTGCGCACGCCGAACTCTGGCAGGTAAACTCCGGGCTCAATCGAAAAGCAGGTGTTCGGCAAGATCTCACGATCGTCCTTGGTCTCGAGGTTATCCAAGTTCGCGCCGTTCCCATGAATGTCGCTGGTGATGGAGTGTCCCGTACGATGGATGAAGTACCGCCCCCACCCCTTGTTCTCGATGAACTCGCGCACAGCCTTGTCCACTTCCCAGCCGCAAATCCTTCGCCTGCTCTCGAATGCCTGTTGCACGGTGCCAATGCCCACATCCCGAGCAGCGCGTACAACCTCAAATCCTTCGCGCTGCTTGTCACTAGGCGTTCCGATTACGCCTGTCCAGGTGACGTCATAATAGACAGCGTCGGGTTCGGTGCGTTTCGCCCAGATGTCGAGCAGGACGAAGTCACCTTGCCGGATCGGTGCTGAAGTCGCAGAACTGGGCTCATAATGCGGATCACCGCTGTGCGCATTCACGCTCACGTTGGGCGGATCGTCGGTCGTGAGCCCTTCGCGCTTGAAGCCTTCAAGAATCCACTGCTGCATCTCGAACTCGTGCGTGCCGTCGTTGCGTACGCGCCGGCCGATTTCCTGAAAGAATGCCGCCGTAATCTTATCCACGCTTTCGCCAGCCTTGAAATGTGATGCCATCTGTGCCTCGCTCAACGTTGCCTCGAAGCGGGCCACGAGGTTCGCTGAGCTCGTGATGTCTTTGCCGAAGCTGCGTATCAGCTCCAGCATGCCGGCATCGACCAGCGAGATATAGGGAATCTGGTTGTTCGGCGAGTACTGCATTACAACCGCGGGATACGGCTTGAGCATGGCTTCAAGGTTCTGCCACAGCTCCTGCCATGCCGAGTACTCCAGCTTACTGCCGGGCAGCGAATCCAGATGGTGGCTTTCGATGCGATGCACCAGCTTTACCGGTTCGCCTTCAGCCGGGATGAGATAAAACCAGCGGCGTGTCACCATCATGCTGGCCGGCAAGCCAAGCACACGATAGGCAATGGGATCGCGGTGATGATGATCGTAGAAAAGCCAGCATTGGTACCGGCGGTCACGAAGGGCAGCCTGAATTTCGGGCAGGTTCATGTGTGACCTATTGTAAATGAAGTGGTCCTTGCCACGGAGCCAAGGGAGAACACAGGCTTGTCATCCCGGCCGGAGCGAAGGGGAGTACAGAGCCCGCCTGCAGCTTGCCGAAAGGGGATTTTGATTCAACGTTCCATACGCAGGCACCCGTGGAAGGTTTTGCAATGAACCGCTGACCCGCCAGACCAGTTTTCTCCGCGTCTTCCGTTCGGCGTGAACATCTCTCGCATTGGCGAGCGTTACGCGCCAATCAGAAGACGATTGCGAGCGGCCTTGCCCAAGGTCTCGCACGCGGTTCGCAGCACCGGGCGCGGCGTGCGATCGCGAATCGTCATCAGGTAGGCGACTGTTTGCTCTGGATTCGCCTTCGCCGCCTCACGTAACAGCCAACCGAGCCCCTTTTGCACCATATCGTCGTTGCTCGCAAGCAAGAGCTCCGTGACCTTCTGGATGTGCTCGAAGTTCTTGTGCTGGCGAGTGCTGTGGATGAGGCTTACGGCGGCCGCACGCTGATGCCAGCGACTGCGTTTCTTCGCCCAACGGATGGGCCGATCGAGCAGGGAAGAATCACTGGCAATCATGGGTCCGACGAGGTAATGAATCAACCCGTCATGGTCGGCCCAGTTAGTGATGCGGCGGATCCAGCTTTCAAATAGGCGGAACTCAGGCGTGCCAAAGTCTTTGACCAAGCCCTGTAGCAACATCACCGCGAAACTTTTCTCTTCGTGGATTTCTCCGCGAAAGAGCAGATCGGCAACTTGCAGCAGAAGGGCTTGACCACCGTCGGAAAGGATGGTGCGGCGAAAACGCACGGCCACCTTGCGAAGTTCGTGGGTGTACCAACCCCGCGATTGTATCTCTTCTTTGAAGAAGCGCTGGACCTCGAGGGCGTGCGGCGCCGAGCCTCCATCCTTGAGAACGACGCGGATGTGCTTGGTGATGTAGGCCGGAGATTTCCTCATCGTATGTGGTTTTATCCAAGGAAAACGGGCGTGGCACAGGCACCTCCGTGCCTCCGAGGTTATTTTCCTCCACTTGGGTGCCCAGGGCCACGCCCTCGCAATGACAATGCTCAATAAAAATCCAAGGCCGCTTGACACCAGAAGCTGGCTGTTGCAGCGGGTGGGTGTTCATGGCAATGCGAAGGCCGGTACAGAATACAGTATCGGCAGATTTGGGCAACCAATCGCAGTAAAATGTAATATCGTCGAGTCGTTGAATTTAAGGCGACAGAGTTTGAGCGCGCGCCGACATGTATGAGGCGGACTTCCATCACCGATGGGAGGCGACATGGGGGATCAGCTTCCCTTGTAGCTGCCGGAAACGAACCCCCGGCTTCGAGATAGCGCCTTATGGAGCAGAGCGCCGCCAGGCGAAATGTTCAGCACCACAACGGAACAATGGCCTGTCGCAGGTGTTTCAGGGTGCAGCGCCAAAAACTCCTTTCTAAGACATGGGGTTACAACCGTTTTGTGTGATTTAACATCGTCTTTTAGGTGGATCCGACGTAGCAATTGGGCTTGACATGTCCAGTGTGGATATATCCAATTAACAGCTACCATTGACTTGAGACTCCCCCTCCGACGAAGTGGGATGAAATCGCATAGTGGGAGATTTTCTCTATGAAGCAACCTGATCAGAGTGACCGGTTGGAAAAGTTAGTGAACCAGCTCAAAGAACAGCTTCATGTGCTGGGTTCGGAGAGCCACGAGGACTCGATTCTGAAGGGCCTGGTAGACGTTCAAGGCCTGACAGAGATGACGCAGGGAATGCTTAAGGACGCTGAGAGGAGACTGGCCGGGTGCCGACAGCATGCACCAGGACCCCGGAATGCCCCCTTCCTGGTCCCGTTCACCGATGCCAGTTGTTCAGGAAGCCTGATTGAGAACGACCAGGACCAGCCGTTCCGAGGCCCTTCCAAGCAGTTTAGCGCCTATTTAGTACTCGGCGTGCTCGGCTTGAGTCTGGGTGGTTATGCCCTTCATGAACATCGGCTTGCGCAGAATTTCGCGGCACAGGCTGAGCATGAGGCTGCTTCCCTCAAAGCTACCCGTAGTCAAATCGACAGTCTCTCAGCGGCGGTGAATGAGCTGTCCTCACGACCCGAGTTGCGGACGGCTCGGGCCGCAGATATCCCCATCCTTCAAGCCAGTGCTACCTCTAGCGACCGCACTGAGGGCTCGCGTTCCAACAAGGGTCGATCGCAATTCGATAGGCCAGGCAAAACGATTGAAGACCCCGAAAGCGAGGTGGTGGTCAGGCACTTCGATCTCACCAGCGCCCATACGGAGCTAACGAGTTCGATTCCCCAACCACACGATGAGCTCGCGCTTTCAAAAGAGAATGGCGAGCACCACGATGAGCTGGCGGCTTCACAAAATAAAGGCGAGCACAGTGACTACGAATTCGATATTGGGAAATCGAAGCAGTTTCAGCACGATGGCCCGCTCGGTATCCGCCTGAAGAAAGCTAACGTCAAACACCAATATGCAGACTTAGAGCTGTTGATAGACGGTCGCAGCCTCTCGGAAAAACACGTCAATCTCTACCAGCCGGAAATGTTCTATACGCCAGCGGCCCCGGCGCCGGTGGAGTTGTTGATTAACAGCATCGACGCGAACCACATCCATGGGTACTTAAGAATTCCGAAGTATGGTCAACCGGAAGTGGCGTCGGTGTCGAACGTCAGTGCCCAGGCGCGTATTCCGACAAAGTGACAGTCGGAGATTAGAACAGCGATTCGTCTCTTTAACAGAGGAACAAGCGCCTTTCACGGGCAAGATCACAAACTGATTTGGCGGAGGTGCCAAAAAACGCCACCGCCAGCAGCAACACTGTTCCGGGTCCTCACGTTTGCTGTAGGGGGTGATGCTGTGCTGGAGCGCGACCTGCTTAAATTCTGCCAGAGATGCCGCCCAAAATATGCGGGTATGGGGCATTTACCGCCCAGAGCAAGATAGCTGCCAATGATGGCGATCCGTTGACGACTGGCAATTGCCCGACAATTGGGTGGCCAAGGCTCACGTCGCACCTGGACCTACCGAAATTTTTCCCGCTGACTGTCAGGAGTCCCTGAACATGGGCGCCAGAAAGATCATGTCGGCGGCGCAAATGTTCGAATAATCTTCTACTTGGTGGCGGGCAATCGCGTCCAGGACGAATCGGGATCGCACGCCCTTATCGCTCTCTCTGCCTCAGCAGGGCGGGGTCGGAGATACGGGAAAGCATCACCTCAGCAATCAAGCGCGAAACATATGCGCGGCCCTTCATCGCCTCCCGGATTGCAGCCACCAGTTCCGTCGCAACAGAGTTCTTGTTCAGGTATCCGGAAGCCTTGCGGCGGAGAGCTTCGGCGGCAAGATTGGGGTCCTGATTCTGCGTAAGGAAGATCAGCTTGGTCTCGGGTCGTGGGCGGCGTTCGGAAGAAAGCACATGTAACGATTGCTAAGAGCCTGGTTTGAAGTGTTTCAAGCCCGTAGACACAATTGCCTCAACTTGCAGCTCTCTTCCGGCGAAACTTTGCTCAGGTTGAAGTGTAGGCTCCGGATTGCTGGAAGCTGACCATTCAGGGAATGGCACGAACCGGCTCTTGCCTTAGCGTTCCATTCAGCGCCTGGTCTTCGATTGGGTGTAAAGTATAGGGCGCGCTTGGGATCGCAATATGCAAATCTCGGCTTACTGCGAGTTGATCTCGTCATGAAATAGGTGGGCTAACGCATTGATGCCAGGCACGGAGCATGCCTGCTCGTCCGACGACAGAAGAGGTCGCTCATGGCAAAGCTCGAACCGTTAATACAGAAGTATCAGCCGGTGCTACACACGCTCGAAACAGAAGGCGCTCGGGTGCAGCCGCTCTACGTTGATGGTGACCAACTCGCGCTGACGACGACCGTTGCATCCGCCAGCAAGAACCGAGTGTGGGACAGCATTAAATCGGTCGACCCGACTTGCGCTGACTTGAAACACAATACCCAGGTTGTTCCTGCCACCGGATTTATGCCGTACCGAGCGGCACCAATCTTTCCAAAGTCAGCAAGTAATTCTACGGCGACGCCAATCGAAACCTTGACATCGCCAAGGCCAACGGTCTTGCGGACCCCGACAAAATCAGAGTTGGGCAGAAGCTGACCAGACCAGCAGAAATGTCATCGGCGGCGCTTCGCCAAGCGAGCGGGCGCCGCTCTAGAAAAGGAGGAATCCCATGGGTCTGATGGACCAACTCAACAGCGTGTTGCAGCAATATGCCAATAATGCCGGTTCCGGACAAGCTCCGGCACAAGTAAATCAGCACTTCGATCAGGTAGCAGAGGTGGCGCCGAAGAATGTGGTGGCGGAGGGGTTGGCGTCCGCATTCCGCTCCAGCAACACCCCAGAATTCGGACACATGTTGGGGAGCTTGTTCAGCCAGTCAAACGGCGACCAGAAAGCCGGCATCTTGAACCAGCTGGTTGCTGCCGTCGGTCCGGGAATGCTTTCGCAACTGCTTGGCGGTGGCGGTGGCGGACTGGCGAGCTTGTTGTCGGGAGGATCGCAGTTAACTTCTGCCCAGGCACAACAGGTTTCGCCCGAGGTGGTGCAGCAATTGGCCGCGCATGCCGAAAAATCCGATCCGTCCATCATTGATAGAGCAAGCTCGTTCTACGCCGAGCATCCAGCACTGGTAAAAACGCTCGGAGGTGCAGCTCTCACGATTGCTATGGCCAAGATGGCGGAAAAGACTAAGGCCTAGCAGCTAGTCTTCGCCGCCTAGGGCACCGGCTAGCGTTATCGTCTTGTGCAATCGCAGATAGGAACGAGGACGTGCGAGGAAGATCGCGAGGGCGGCGACCTGCGACGGTCCATGCCGGGTGCACCGGAGTATCAGCTTCAAGGACCCTGGCCGGTTGGACCGGCTGGTGCTACCTCCGCCAATTCAGACAACCACGGCCCAACTGGTCAGAAGCTGTCAGTGGCTGGTAAGAGGAGAAAGTTATGCGCTGGACACCTGGTGGACGCGGCGCTTGAAGACCCTGACGATATTCATGCTGACGTTGCTTAGTAGGTTTCTGACCCTCCTGCGCGCTACATGCCTTTGTGATAGCCAGCAGAGGAGTGCGAGTGGCTGACCGTATGTAGAAGGCAGTCGAGTTCCAGCGATTTCTTGTCAGGCTCGGTGCGCCTTCGGCGCATCACGTTTGATGAAAATTGTAGGGAACTGGGTCAATCCGCAGTACGAGCCTTGGTGGCGATTGCTTGGAACTCGGGATCACTGGAAGAGCAGATTCCCGGTGCACCTGACCTGCTGTGAGATTCTGTTGCCGGAGCACACAAAAAATCATGAAAGCGGCATGGTACGAAAAGCAAGGGGCTGCGCGGGATGTTCTGATTGTCGGGGAGATGGACGAGCCACAGCCCATCACCGGTGAAGTCCG
>Ga0306920_100006868_pt1 | contig 14922 bp, 14 predicted proteins | sample flu12Cox44000170_FD_204666 | JGI IMG/M metagenome (GOLD analysis project Ga0306920, IMG submission 204666) | Lab enrichment of tropical soil microbial communities from Luquillo Experimental Forest, Puerto Rico - flux4day.12C.oxic.44.000.170 (v2)... | ecosystem: Environmental > Terrestrial >... | reverse complement strand
CTCGGGCGTAGGTTCGATCGACATGCTCGCGCCCGACGCGGTCGCGGTGGCGAAGAATTGGCTCGCGCGCGGCATCACGGGCTTGCGAATCTTCACCGGCGGCAGCACGAAGACGGTCGATGCCAGCACGCTCGACGACGCGCGCTCCTACCCGGTTTGGGAGCTGATGTCGGAGCGCGGGCTCTCGATCTGCGTGCAGACGAATGCGACCGGCATTCCCGCCACAGTCGCGCTCGCCAAACGCTTTCCCAAGGTGCCGATCATTCTCGATCATTTCGGTCGACCCGATGCCGGCGGCGGGCCACCCTACAAAGCCGCCGCGCCGTTGATGGGCCTCGCTGCCGTTTCCAATCTCTACTTGAAGTTCACGCCGGTCGTCCTCGGCCGGCTCGAGGAGTGCAATGCGGACGTGCATGCGTTCATGGGCAGGCTCGTGCAGGAGTTCGGCGCCGATCGCATCGCTTGGGGCTCGAACTGGCCGAACTCCCCCGGCACGCTGAAGCAGCACGTGGCCACGGCGAAGGCGGCGCTCGCCGCCCTGAGCGAGGCCCAACGCGACGCGATCCTTGGCGGGACGGCGCTCCGGTTATACCCGGTGCTGCGTGACGCCTGAGCAGAGAGGACGGAACTGGAGAGCAATGATGCGTATGGGCATCTCGGGAGAAAGAGGTTTCGTGGCGGCCCTCCGGATCGGTCTCGTCTGCGCGGCGTTGACCGCGCCGGCTGCGGCGCAACAGAACCCGCCTGTGCCTGACTTCTCCTCGAATCAGGTCGGCTGGATCAGCATCGGCGAAAACTTGACGGCGCTTCCCGGCGTATCCGGGCCGGGGCCTATTTACGACGATCCACGTTATCCCTACGTTCCCAACAATGCGGCAGGCAGGCAACCGACGTTTCGGATTGCCGATCTCGGCAATCCGAACCTGAAGCCATGGGCCAAGGAGCGGATGAAGAAGGACAACGACGAAGTGCTGGCCGGAAAAATCGCGTTCACACCCCGCTCGAGCTGCATGCCGGCGGGTGTTCCCGGCTTCATGACGTATCTCGGCGGTCCCGTCTATTTCGTCCAATCTTCCAAGGAGGTTTTGATCATTTACGCGCCTGACCAACAAGTCCGGCGCGTCTATCTCGATGTGCCCCATTCGGCCCATCCGCAACCGTCATGGTACGGCGAGTCGGTCGGCCACTACGAGGGCGACACTCTGGTGGTCGACACCATAGGGATGAACGACAAGACCTTCATCGACGGTTACCGCACCCCGCATACGGAGAAGCTTCACGTCCTGGAGCGCTGGAAGTTGGCCGAGGCGGGCAACACGCTGCAAGTGAGCATGACGGTCGATGATCCGGACACGTTCTATCGGCCGTGGTCGGCGATCCGCCGATACCGGCGCGTCCGGCAAGCCATGAATGAGGAAGTCTGTGCCGAAAACAACACCGCGCATTTTGCCGACTATCACATCCCGGAAGCAAACAAGCCGGATTTCTGAGGTAGCATCGAGCGCCACGCCTCTGTCGGCGGAGAGTTCGAGGGCCGCTTCCGACCCATCGGAAGCTCGCGAGTTTGCTTAGCATCGAGTTGTCAGCATCTGGAGTTCGTCCATGACGCGATTGAAGAGCAACCTCGACATCATCCGACGATGCCGCCGTGTCGCCGGCGTCCTTATCGCATCGACAGCGTTGTTCATGGCGCTGATGGCTTCCTTGCACGCTCAGTCGGGATTCCCGACACGTGCGATCCGTATCATCGTGCCTTACGGGGCCGGTGGGGTCGGCGATCTCACGATGCGGATTTTGGCGCAGAAGATGGCCGAGCATTTCGGCAAGCAGGTCATCATCGAAAACCGACCCGGCGCGGGCGGATTGCTGGCTGCAAAGGCGGTGCTCGATTCTTCGCCCGACGGATATACCTTGCTGGAGGCGGGCAACGGCGCGGCCATCGGCATGTCGCTGTTCAAGAACCGCCCCTACAACATTCTCCAAGATTTCACGTCCATATCGATGACCGCATCGTTCGACGTACTGATCGCCACTTCGATCAAATCGAAGTACGAGACGTTGAAGGACATTGTCGAGGCAGCACGCAAGAGCCCCGGCAAGCTCAATTTCGGAGCGATCAACCCCGGGAGCACTCAAAACCTGTCGGCACATCTGTTCCGGCAACTGACGGGAATAGATGTGACGATCGTGCCGTTTCGGACCACGCCCGAACTGGTCACCGCTCTTCTGCGCAATGATGTCGATGTCGGTTTTGACTATTATGCCGGCTTCCAATCGGTCATCGACGACAAAAAGGTCCGCATAGCCGCGGTCTCCGGCGAGAGGCGACTTGGGCTTCTGCCGAACGTGCCGACGGCAAGAGAGAGCGGCTTTCCCGATTTTGTCGTGATCGGATGGAATGCCCTCGCCGCGCCCGCGGGGCTTCCGGTCGAGGTGCTCGGGATTCTCAATCGCGAAGTCAATTCTGCTTTGGCTGATCCGGAAGTGCAGCGAAAGACCGAGGGTTTGGGGATGACCGCGCGGGGAAGCACGCCGCAAGAGATGCGCGCGCGGATGGAACAGGAGGTAAATCGGTGGGCTGCCGTGATTGAAAAAGCCGGGATCGAGCGGCAGTAACGTGCGCCTGTTCAGGGCGTGAATGCCGTGCCGGCGCGATCTTCCGATCGCGCCGGTGCCGTTGTCCCTACAAGCTGAACACGTACAGCATCGAGGCCGTCGACGTGTTCCTGAGCTCCGGCAAATTCTGCAGAATGTTGGCCGGCTGGCGTGCGCCTACCAGCACCGCGACGTACTGTTTGCCATTCACCGAATAGCTGATCGGCGGGGCGTTGATGCCGGTACCGACATTGAAGCTCCACACCTCCTGAAGGGTCTTGGCGTCGTAGGCCGCGAAGGTGCCGTCCAAGTGGCCGAGGAACACGAGGTTGCCGGCAGTCGCCAGCGTGCCGGCGAGGTTCGGATAAGTGAGTTTGGCGGTGGCCTTGATCTCGCCGGTTGCCGGATCGACGGCTTTGAGGCTGCCGTAGAGCTTTTCCGGCCATACCGCCCCGCCGCCGGTGAAGCGTTCTCGGAATTTTGTCGTACCGCCCTGGTCGGTCATGTCTTTCTGCTCGACGGTCTTGATGGCGCCGCAGCCTTCGATCGACGGAACATAGAGCAGTCCGAGTTGCGGGTTGTACGCGCTCGGCTCCCAGTTTTTGCCGCCCTGTATCGAGGGGCACAGCTTTGCGCTCTCCGGCTTCGCGCGGGTGCCATGGCTGTTCTCATTGTAAAACTGCACGTTGCCGGCGGGGTCGTAATTGAGCGGCAGGCCGGTCTTGGGGTCGAGGCCGGGCGTCCAGTTCAATTGGTCGACATACTGCTTGCCGGCGACGAAGGAACCGTTGGTGCGGTCGAGCGCATAGAAGAAGCCGTTGCGCGCGGCGTGCACCACCAGCTTGCGGTCCTCGCCATTGACCTTGGCGTTGATGATGGGGTGCTCGGATATCTCGTCGTAGTCATAGGGATCGTTCGGCGTGTACTGGAAGCCCCATTTGATCTTGCCGTCGTTCGGGCTGAGGGCGAGCACGCTCGCCGCCCACTTGTTGTCACCCGGCCGGTATTCTGCATCCCAATCGGGACCCGCATTGCCGACGCCCTGATAGAATGTGTCGCTCTCGGGGTCGTAGGTCGCGGTCTCCCACACCGAGCCGCCGCCGTGCTTCCAGCGCTCCTTGCCGTCCTTCCAGGTCTCGTTGCCGGGTTCGCCGGCGCCGGCAATGGTGTAGGTCCGCCAGGCCGATTTGCCGGTGTTGAGATCGGTCGCCTCGATGTAACCGCGGATGCCGAATTCGCCCCCGGCAGCGCCGACGATGGCGAGATCGCGGATGATCAGCGGGGCGATCGTCAGCGTCTCGCCGAGCGCGGGATCGGCGATCTTTCGCTCCCATACGACCTCGCCGGTCGCCTTGTTGATGGCGAACATGCGGCCGTCGAGCGCGATCGAGATCACCTTGTCCTTCCACAGCGCGACGCCGCGGTTGTTGACGCCGCAACAGGCGACGTCGCCCGCCCAGGCGCGGTCGGTGCCGGGGTCCATCTTCCACTTGATCGTGCCCTTCTTGCCGGCTGAAACGTCGATTGCATAGACCGAACCCCAGCCGTCCGGCACATACATGATGCCGTCCTCGACCAGTGGGGTCGCTTCCAGGTTGCCGTGGGCGTAGCGGCCGCCGTTCTGGAACCCGCTCAACGCCACCGTGAACGCCGGCCTCAGATTCTTCACGGTCTCGGCGTTGATCTCCCTGAGGGCGGAGAAGCGGTGGCCCTGGTAATTGCCATGATGGAGGATCCAGTTCTGCGGCTCGCGCTGCGGATTGAGCGCGCGCTCGTTGCTCATGTCCGCGGCGCCGGCCGGCATGAGTGCTGTCGTCAACAGCAATGAAGTGACGACACCAAACAGCGATGCTGATCTCATGGCGTTTCTCCCCTGTGTGTGCCGGCGGCTGGCATTCTCGGCGTTTGTGCGATCGCCTTGTTGCGCGACAGAATGCCCAGTCCGTCGGCCCGGCACAAGGGCGCCGCCCGCCGTCAGCCGGCCGTCTCATTCCCACGAATGCGCTCTGGATGCGATCGATGCGGCATCGCCTTCGTCACTGCCGCGACACCGCGCGTTCCAGCGCGGCGGTCACCCATCGATTGAGGCTCAATCCGGCGCGTTTGGCGGCCGAGAACATCGCTTTGTGCAACGCCGGCTCGGTGCGGACCACGAACTGACCAGAAAATGGTTTTTCCGGTTCTTCGCCGCGCTGCTTGCAGAATGCCAGGTAATCCTCGACGGAGGCGGCGAAAGCGCGTTTTAGCTCGGATACCGATTTTCCCTGGAAGGTGATGACGTCGCGCATGTTGATCACTTCGCCATGAAAGATGTCGGCGTCCTCGTCATATTCGACAACCGCCTCGTAGGACTTGTAGTTCATCATCGTCATGGTGTTATCCCCGCTTCGGTCAGAAAGCGCCGCACCGACTTTACAGCGCCCTTGTCGGTTTCCTTTTGCGGATGCGGTCGGTGAAACACGGCGCGCACGTCGTTAAGGGCGACACGCACCCGCGAGCCCTGCCCTTCGCTGATCTCGGCCCCGCAAGCCACGAATAAGGCCTCGATGTCACGCCAGGCGATGCTGGCGCGAACCGGGCTCGCGAACACCGCATCAAGGGTCGTCCGGTGCTTTCCAGCAAGCTTCATATAGTATCACTTCTTAGTATCATTTCAAGGTGGCCCCAGGGATATCGACTGGTATGTCGGGCGAGATCGCGGCGACGAGGTCCGGCCCCCTCAGTCGCAGCGCGCGGTCATGCCGCCGTCGACCACGATCTCGGTTCCGGTGACGAAGCGCGCCTCGTCGGAGGCGAGGAACAGCGCGGCATAGGCGGTGTCGCGCCCGTCCCCCATGAAGCCGAGCGGAATGCGGCTGACGCGCTGCTTCAGCAAGGCCTCGACGTCGCCGCCGGCACGCTGCTTGGCGAGCCGCGCCTCGACCATGGGCGTGTGCATCTGGCCCGGAATCACCGTGTTCACGCGGATGCCGTGCTTGGCATACTGCACCGCGACCACGCGGGAGAACTGGATGACGCCGGCCTTGCTGGCGGCGTAGCCGACCTGGGGCGAGCCGGTGAAGCGGATGCCGGAACTCGAGGAGGTGTTGACGATGACGCCGCCGTTCTGCCGCACCATCACCGGCAGCACGTATTTGCAGGCGAGGAAGACGCTGGTGAGGTTGTAGTCGATCTGGCTCTCCCAGCCCGCGAGCGTCAGCTCGACCGGGCCGCCCGCCGCCGAGCCGCCGACATTGTTGACGAGGACGTCGATTCGCCCATAGGCGGCAAGGCAGGCGTCGACCATGCTGGCGACCGCCTTGGCGTCGGTCACGTCAGACATGGGTCGTGATCTCGCCGCCGCCGTCCCGAGCGCGCGCGACGGTCTCGCCCATTGCCTCGGCTTCGCGATCGACCGCGAAGACCTTGGCGCCTTCCTGGGCGAAGATCACCGCTGTGGCGCGGCCATTGCCCCAGCCCGGCCCGACGCAGCCGGCGCCGGCGACCAGCGCCACCTTGCCCTTCAATCGGTCGCCCATTTTCAATTCACCTTGATGCCGGCGGCCGCAACCACCTTCGCCCACTTGGCGACCTCGTCGCGCACGAAGGCGGCGAATTGCTGCGGCGTATTCCCGATGAGCACTGCGCCCTGGCCGGTGAGCTTCTCCTTCACCTCGGGCGCCGCGAGGGCAGCGACCGCGGCGGCGTTGAGCCTGGCGACGATCGGCGGCGGCGTCCTGCCGGCGGCGACCATGCCGTACCAGTTGTCGGCCTCGATCTGCGGGTAGCCGAGCTCTGGCATGGTCGGCAGATCCGGCAGCGCCGGCACCTTCATATGGCCGCCCACCGCCAGCGCCTTGATCTTGCCCGCCTGAACCTGCGGCAGCAGCACGGGAACGTCGGCGAACATGACCTGGAACTGGTGGCCGACGAGATCGTTCACGGCCGGCGCCGCGCCGCGATAGGGCACATGCACGATGTCGATGCCGGCATTGATGCGCAACAGCTCGCCGGCGAGGTGGGGCATGCTGCCGGGTCCCGTCGATCCATAATTGATCTGCCCGGGTTTTGCCTTGGCGAGCGCCACCAGTTCACTCACCGTAGAGACCGGCACGTCGGTCGAAGCGACCAGCAATTCCGGCACCTTGGCGACCAGCGTGATGAGGGCCAGATCCTTGAGCGGATCGTAGAGGACCTTGTCCTGCAGGCTGTAGCTGATCGCCAGCGCGCCGGCGCTCGCGATGGCGATGGTGTAGCCGTCGGGATCGGACTTGGCGACGAAGTCGGTGCCGAGCGCGCCGCCGGCGCCGGCACGGTTGTCGATGATCACCAGTTGGCCGAGCAGGTCCTGCATTTTCTGCCCGATCACCCTGCCGATGACATCGTTCGGTCCGCCCGGCGGGAACGGCACCACCAGGCGGATCGACTTCACCGGATAATCCTGGGCAGGGGCCGCCAACGGCCAACCCCATAGCAGGACGAGTCCGGCCGCGCGCAAATGAGCCCACATGTCCGCCTCCCGCGATCCGTGTGCTGATGTGACGCGCCTATATTACGTGCTTTGGCGCAGCGCGGCGACGCGCGCGTCGACCAGCATGGCGACCAGGGTCTTGAACGGCGTGCGCGGCCGCCAGCCCAGCCGCCGCGCGGCCTTGGCCGGCTGCGCCACCGTGACGAGGGAATCGATCGGCCGCATCAGGGCGGGATCGACCTCCACATGGGCGCGCCAGTCCTTCCCCACATGGGCGAACGCCATCTCGCAGAAATCGCGGATCGAATAGGACTGGCCGGTGCCGATCACGTAATCGTTGGCGGTGTCCGCCTGCAAGGCGAGCCACATCGCTTCGGCATAGTCGCCGGCAAAGCCGAAGTCTCGGCGTACGTCGAGATTGCCCAGCCGGAGCTTGCCGTCGTTGACGATGGGACGCCCGACCTCGTCGAGTTCGGCGGTGGTCATGATGCCGAGGCCGACTGTGGCGGCCGCATGGGCGATCTTCTGGGACACGTATTGCAGCGGCCGGCGCGGGCTCTCGTGGTTGAACAGGATGCCGCAGGAGACGAACAGGCCGAAGCGCCGCCGGTAGAACGCCGCCATCTCATGGGCGAACAGCTTGGCGATGCCGTAGGGGCTCGCCGGGCGGCGCGCGGTGTTCTCGTCTTGAAAGGGCTGTTCGGCAGCCCCGAATATTTCCGAGGATGACGGCTGAAAAATCCGGCAGCCCGGCAGGTGGCAGCGGGCGAAATCGAAGATGTGCAGCGGGCCGAGCGCGTTGACGACGCTCGAAGCGACCGGTTGCTCGATCGCATCGCGGGGCCGCGAAAACGAAGCGAGATTGTAAATCTCGTCGGGCCGCACCGCGGCGAGCAGCCGCGACACCTCGGCGGCATCGCCGATATCCCCGAAATGCCAGGCGATGCCGCTGCCCTTCTCGTCGCCGGCTTCACGGCGCGCATGGGCATGGACCTCGTAGCCGCGGTCGAGCAGCAGCCTGGTGAGATACCAGCCGTCCTGTCCAGCTCCGCCGGTGATGAGCGCGCGCCGGCTCATGGCGCCGCGACCGGTATTGGCTGCTTGCCGTATGCGGATGCCGGATGCGGCTTCCGCGGAGCACGCCCGGTCCGGTCACACCGGACGGGGCGTTCGCGCGTCGATCTATCCGGCACGATGTTATCCACCTCAGCCGCAGCCTGAAGGGACGGTGCTTACCGGTCCCGAGCCAACCCGTCCAGCGCGACGGGCGTACAAACGTCAAACCGCACTCCCCGCAAAGTCAGCCAGCGCGGTGGCGAGCCGTTGCCAGTCTTCCTCGATCCCGGGCAGGCCGAACCGCAGCCATGTCGGAGCCTCGGCGAAGCGGCGCACCAGGATGCCGGCGTGGCCGAGATGATCGAACAACGCGTCGGCCGCCGGCGTCCGCGCCAGCCGGAACAGCGACGTGCCGCCCGCGATTTCCATCTTCGCGCCGGCCAGCATTCGGTCGAGCCGGGCCGCGTCGCGGGCCAGCGTGTCCCGCATCGCCTCCGCCCAGGCCGCGTCCGACAGGGCGACCTGCCCGACCGCGATGGCGGGCCCCGCGACCGGCCATGGTCCGAGCACCGCCCGCAGCCGCGCTGCAAGCTCCGGTGCGGCCAGTGCGAAACCGAGCCGCAGGCCGGCTAGCCCGTAAAATTTTCCGAACGATCGCAGGACGACGATGTGGCCGCGCCCGACCTCCGGGCCGAGGCTGAGGCCGGCGGGTCCGACATCGGCGAAAGCTTCGTCGACCACCAGCATGCCGCCGCGCCGACGCTTCTCATCGGCCAATGCGAGCAGTGCCTCTTTGCTCGTGATGCGCCCGTCCGGATTGTTCGGATTGACGACGACGGCGAGATCGACATCCCACAGGCCATCGAATTCGGTGACTTCCGTCGTCCGGTGCCCGACCAGCCTGGCGACGCGCGCATGTTCCGCATAGGTCGGTCCCAACACCGCCGCCCGCCCCGCAGGCGCCAACGCAAACACCGATGGCAACAGAATCTGCGTGCCCGGCGCTGCCGCCACCAGGTCCGGGCCAGATGCTCCATAGGCGCGCGCGGCGGTTGCTGCGAGCCGTTCCAGCGCCGCCGGCTCCGGCAGCCTTGCAAATACCCCATGCGGCATTTGCGGCAATGGATAGGAATGCGGATTGATCCCGGTCGACAAATCAATGAAGGGTTCGGGCGCGCCCGGAAATCGCCGGCGTGCGGCGCTGAGATCGCCGCCATGCAGGAGTGATGCGACACCTATGTCGGGTCTTTCCCTCACGCTGACCTTTCTCGCTCTGCTGATCGAGGCCCTTGTCGGGTACCCGGATCGGCTGGTGCGCGCAATCGGGCACCCCGTGACGTGGATGGGCCGGCTGCTCGGCGCGCTCGAGTTCAGCTTGAACAACCCGCGGGCGAGCAATGCCAGGCGCAACATGGCGGGGGCCGCGGCAGTGCTCATCCTCGTCGGCGTTGCCGCGACGATTGCCCATGTGGCCCAGCGCGAACTGCTCCTCCTTCCGATGGGCATCGTATGGGCGGCGTTGGCGGCGAGCACGCTCATCGCCCAGCGCAGCCTGTATCAACACGTCGCCCGGGTGGCGGCGGCGCTCGAACGCGAGGGTCTCGCCGCCGGCCGCGCGGCGGTCGCGCAGATCGTGGGCCGCGATCCCGACGCGCTGGACGAGGCGGGAGTTGCGCGTGCCGCCATAGAGAGCCTCGCCGAGAATTTCTCCGACGGCGTCGTCGCCCCGGTGTTCTGGATGGCGCTTCTGGGGCTGCCGGGCGCCACCGCCTACAAGGCGATCAACACCGCCGACAGCATGATAGGCCACCGCACCGCCCGCCACGAAGCCTTCGGCTTCGCGGCCGCCCGCCTCGACGATCTCGTCAACCTGCCGGCGTCGCGGCTGTCGGCGGGGCTGGTCGTTGCCGCTGCCGCGCTGTCCGATCGGGCCGCCGCGGCCGAGGCTTGGCGGGCGGTCGTCCGCGATGCCCGACATCATCGTTCGCCCAATGCCGGATATCCCGAAGCTGCCTTCGCGGGAGCCCTTGGCCTCGCCCTTGCCGGGCCGCGCGTTTATGGCGGCGTCGAGGTCCTCGATGCAGTCATGGGCAATGGCCGCCGCACCGCGACCGTGGCCGACATCCGCGCTGCGCTCGCACTCTACCGCCGCGCCGACGCCCTGCTGATCGCGTTGGTCGGTATCCTCGCGCTCCTCATCGCGACAGGCTGAGCAGCCGGTCGAGATCGATATGGGCCGCGATATGCGCGGCCAGCCGATCGAGCGTCGCCTCGATGAGCGCGCCATGGGCGATGGCCGTGGGGGCAGCGCCGAGCCGCGCCAGCCAGGCGGAGCGCTGCCGATCGTCCCCGAACAGGCCGTGGACATAGGTGCCGGTCACCCGGGCGTCGGCGGACACCGCGCCCTCCGGCGATCCGTCGGCAAGGCGTCCGAACGGCCGCGCGCAGTCCGGCCCGGTGGTGGCGCCCATGTGCATTTCGTAGCCGGAGAACGGAGCCCCGCCGGCTTCGCCTTGCGCGGGCTCCAGCCGCTTGTCGCCTGTGAGCACGGTGTCGACATCGAGCAAGCCGAGGCCTTCGACGGTGCCGGCTGGCCCTTCGATGCCGTCGGGGTCGGCGATGGTACGGCCGAGCATCTGGTAGCCGCCGCACAGTCCGAGCACGCGGCCGCCGCGGCGCCGATGCGCCGCGATGTCGATTTCAAATCCGGCGTCGCGGAGCGCGACGAGATCGGCGATAGTCGCCTTCGACCCCGGCAGGATCACGAGATCGGCATCGCAGGGGATCGCCGTGCCGGGCCGCACCCGTACCAGGTCGACCGCAGGCTCAGCTTCGAGCGGATCGAGATCGTCGAAATTGGCGACGTGCGGCAGGATCACGACCGCGACGCGCAGCTTGGCGCCGGGCTTGCGCATAGGCGTCTGGTCGAGCGCGAGCGCGTCTTCCGCCGGCAACAGCCGCGCGTCCGGGAAGAACGGCACCAGGCCGAGCGGCTCCCAGCCGGTCGCCTGCGCGATCCGCGTCATCGCGTCGGCGAACAGCGCGGGATCGCCGCGGAACTTGTTGACGAGAAATCCGCGGATCAGGGCCGCATCGCCGGGCTCGATCACCGCCTTGGTGCCGACCAGGCTCGCGATTACGCCACCCCGGTCGATGTCGCCGATCAATACGACGGGCACATCGGCAGCGCGCGCAAATCCCATATTGGCGATGTCGTTTGCACGCAGGTTCACCTCCGAGGCACTGCCGGCGCCTTCGACCAGCACGATGTCGGCTTGCGCCTTCAGACGCGCGAAGCTCGCCAGCACCACCGGCATCAGTTCCGGCTTCATGTTCTGATAGGCGGCGGCCTTGGCGGCCCCGCACACGCGCCCCTGCACCACGATCTGGGAGCCGGTCTCGCTCTGCGGCTTGAGCAGCACCGGATTCATGTGCACGCTCGCCGGGGTGCGGGCGGCGCGCGCCTGCAGCGCCTGGGCGCGGCCGATCTCGCCGCCGTCAGCCGTCACCGCGGCATTGTTGGACATGTTCTGCGGCTTGAACGGCCGCACCGCGAGGCCGCGATCGGCGAAGGCACGCGCGAGCCCGGCCACGATCAGCGATTTGCCGACATCGGAGCCGGTTCCCTGGAACATCAGGGCGCGGGCCGCCATCGTCAGTGCGCCAAGTCTTCGCAAGAACCGCGCGACCGGGCTCCTCCCTCCCCCGCTTGCGGGGGAGGGGTGGGGAGGGGGCGCTTGTCGCGCAAATAGGCCTCGCGACTTGAACACGTCCGACCTGCATCAACGATCGTCGTTGCGGGTGGGACGGCCGCACGCCCCCTCCCTGACCCTCCCCCGCAAGCGGGGGAGGGGACTGCAGGCGCTGTTGGCAAGACGGACATGTCGCTAGAACTCGATGCCCGGCTGTGCCTTCACGCCGGCGGCGAAGTGGTGCTTGACCAGCGTCATCTCGGTGACGAGATCGGCGGCCGCGATCAGCTCCGGTTTGGCGTTGCGGCCGGTGACGACGACGTGCAGCCCGTCGCGGCGCGCGCCGAGCGCGGCGACGACCGCGGCGAGATCGAGGTATTCGTAACGCAGTGCGATGTTGAGCTCGTCGAGGATGACGAGGGAGAAGCTCGCGTCGGCCATGAGTTCGAGCGACTTCGCCCAGGCGCGCTCGGCCGCCGCGATGTCGCGGGCGCGGTCCTGGGTCTCCCAGGTGAAGCCCTCGCCCATGGTGTGCCACGACACCTGGTCGCCGAACGCGGCGAGCGCATCGCGCTCGGCCGTGTGCCACGCGCCCTTGATGAACTGCACGACGCCGACGCGCTTGCCGCGGCCGAGCATGCGCAGCGCGAGCCCGAAGGCGGCTGTCGATTTGCCCTTGCCCGCGCCGGTGTGCACGATCAGGAGGCCTTTCTCGATGGTCTTTTCGGCGACCTCGGCGTCCTGCACCGCCTTGCGCTTTGCCATCTTGGCGCGGTGGCGTTCGTTGTCTTCGATCTCGGTCATGCCTGTCCCTTCACGATCAGCGGCAGCCCGGCGACGACGAGGACGACGCGGTCGGCGCAGGCGGCGAGACGCTGGTTGAGCCGACCCTGCAGGTCGGCAAACCGCCGCGCAAGCGCATTGTCGGGCACGATGCCCGAGCCGACTTCGTTGGACACCAGCACGGTCAATCCGTTGCGGCGGGCGAGGGCCGCCTCCAGGCGGGCGGTTTCGGCCCCCATATCGGCGTCGGCCAGCATGCGGTTGGTGAGCCACAGCGTCAGGCAGTCGACCAGCACCGCGGCGCCCGCCGGCGCGGCGTCGATGGCGTCTTGGAGATCATGCGGCTCCTCAATGGTGTGCCAGCCGTCGCCGCGGCGCTTGCGGTGATGGGCGATGCGCTCCGCCATCTCGGCGTCCAGGGCCTGGGCCGTCGCTACATAGACCCAGGGCGGTGGTGTCGCAGCGATCAGGCTTTCCGCATAGCGGCTCTTGCCGGAGCGCGCGCCGCCGAGAACCAGGGTGAGCTTTGGATGCGGGATCACCATAGGATGTGTGGTACGTCGTCCGGGCTACAACGGGTACTTTGCATGGGGTTGTTTTTCAAAAAATGAAGTCCCCTGTGAGGCCGACCTGCTTCTCCTAACGATCACATTGACAAACCGCCCGAAGGCACCGCTAACTGGCGGGCATCGACGGCCTCTCGCAAGAGAGCGAACAGGGAATGCGGTGCGGAACCAAGGTTCCTATGCCGCAGCTGCCCCCGCAACTGTAAGCGGCGAGCCCATACCAGGCCACTGGGGTCGAACCCCGGGAAGGCGGTTACGGGCACCGACCCGCGAGCCAGGAGACCTGCCGTCGATTCGGGCGTGCGCCGGGCGGGGTGCCTCGGCGCCGGTCGAGTTGGTAGCGACCGCCACAAACCGGAACGTTCCGCGAGTGGCGCCATCTCAGCACCCGGGATCCAGGGCTTTGGCCCTTTAGGAGTGCGCGGGTGACGTTGCGGGATTTCCGGCAGAACGACCTCACGCGGAACGACGGCACGCAGGATGGCGTCGCTGCGGCGGACGCCGACGTGGCGGCGGCCATCGCGACCGCGACCACCATCTATGTCTGCATCACCTGCCGGGGCGGCGCCGATTTCGAGCCGGTGCCGACGCCTGGCGCGGTGCTCGCCGACGCGACGATGCGCGCTGCCGCCGGCACGGGGATCACCGTCTTGCGGGTGCGCTGCCTCGCCAATTGCAAGCGCGGGCTGTCCGCCGCCGTGCGGCGGAACCATGCCTGGACCTACCTCTTCGGCGGCCTCGATGCCGACAACGGTGCCGGCGCACTCATCGAGGGTGCCAGGCTGTTTTCCCACGCGACCGACGGCGTGATGCCGTGGCGCGGCCGCCCCGAAGCGCTCAAGCGCGGGCTCGTCGCGCGCACCCCCCCGATCGATTTTCCCGGAGATGCCTGATGACGGATTCGCTCGCGCGGGTGCCTTGCACCATCGTCACCGGCTTTCTCGGCGCCGGCAAGACGACGCTGATCCGCCACGTGCTGGCCCATGCGAGGGGCCGCCGGCTCGCCATTGTCGTCAACGAGTTCGGCGATGTCGGCATCGACGGCGAGATTCTGAAGGGCTGCGGCGATCAATCCTGTCCGCAGGAGAACATCGTCGAGCTCGCCAATGGCTGCTTGTGCTGCACCGTGGCGGACGAATTCGTGCCGGCGCTCGACACGATTCTGTCGCTGCGGCCGGCGGTCGAGCACATCGTGATCGAAACCTCGGGCCTCGCCTTGCCCAAGCCCCTGGTGCAAGCGTTTCACTGGCCCGCGATCAAGACCCGCGTCACCGTGGACGGCGTCGTCGCGGTGGTCGACGGCGCGGCGCTCGCGGACGGACGCGTCGCCGCCGATATCGCAGCACTGGCGCGCCAGCGCGCTGCCGATACTTCGCTCGGTCACGACGATCCCGTCGAGGAAGTGTTCGAGGACCAGCTCGCCTGCGCCGATCTCGTCGTGCTCAACAAGCGCGACCTGCTCGACGCCGCCGGTACCGACAAGGCGCTCGCCGCGATCTCGCGATTCCTGCCGCGCGCGGTGAAGATCGTCACCGTGGCGGACGGCAAGGTCGATCCGGCGGCCTTGCTCGGTCTCGGCGTCGGCACCGAGGACGACATCGAGAACCGCCGCACCCGCCATGACGCGGAGGCCGAGCACGACCACGACGATTTCGACAGCTTCGTCGTGCCGCTGCCGGAGATCGCCGAGCCGGCGGCGCTCGCCGCCCGCGTCGCGTCGCTCGCCGATCTCCACGACGTGTTTCGCGTCAAGGGATTCGCGGCGGTGAGCGGTAAGCCG
>Ga0306920_100006867_pt1 | contig 14925 bp, 12 predicted proteins | sample flu12Cox44000170_FD_204666 | JGI IMG/M metagenome (GOLD analysis project Ga0306920, IMG submission 204666) | Lab enrichment of tropical soil microbial communities from Luquillo Experimental Forest, Puerto Rico - flux4day.12C.oxic.44.000.170 (v2)... | ecosystem: Environmental > Terrestrial >... | reverse complement strand
CAGCGATCAGCAGGTGGCCGGGGAGATCTTTGCGGTCAAGGTGCTAAAGGAAGCCCTGGACCCCCAGGCGCTGCACCTGCTGCGCGAGGAGGTGCGACAGACCCGCAAGCTTAGCCATCCGAACATCGTGGATATGCATTCGGTGAATGTGGACGGAAAGAGGCTCTACGTGCTGATGGAGTACCTCGAGGGCAAGACACTGAATGCGCTGCTGGACGAGGAGTTCGGTCGCGGCATGCCCTTCAGCCATGCCTGGCCGATTATCGAAGATGTGGGCGCAGCGCTCGGCTATGCGCACGACCATAACGTGATTCACAGTGACTTGAAACCGGCGAACGTACTGCTCACGACCTCAGGGAAGACGAAGCTGCTGGATTTCGGGATTGCGCGGGTCTCGCGCGGTCCGCTGCTGCACAAGCGCTCGGGGTCGCGCGCGCTCACTCCCGCCTATGCCAGCTACGAGATGCTTAAGGGCGAGGAAGCGGACCGACGCGACGACATCTACTCCTTTGCCTGTGTCATCTACGAGATGCTCTCCGGTGATCGGCCGTTCGGCGAGCTCAACGCGCTTGAGGCCCGCGATGTGGGTACTCGAGTGCCGCCGCTTGCGGTCCTATCGCAAGCACAGAACGAGGCGCTCGCCAAAGCGTTGGCCTTTGACCGTCAGAGGCGGACAGGATCAGTGGAGGAGCTTCTCTCCGGGCTCGCTGACAAAAAGCCGCGCGGTCGCAAGACCGCCGTTCTCGGGGTTATCGCTGCAGTCGCTGCCTTGGGTTTGACCTACTTCGCGCTCGACAAGCTGTTGATCTCCACGCAATCAAAGGCGGTGCAGTCGGCGGCCCGGTCCCCGGCGCCTACGCCCGTCGCCTTCAATCCGCCGCCGCACTCGATTGCCGTACTGCCATTCGCGAACATCAGTGGAGACGCAAGCCAGGAGTACTTCTCCGACGGCATGACGGAAGAGTTACTCAATTCCCTGTCACGCATTAACGAGCTGCAGGTCGCCGGCCGAACATCATCCTTCTACTTCAAAAGCAAGGACGTCGACCTCGGCACGATCGCACGCAAACTCAACGTCGCGACGGTTCTCGAAGGGAGCGTGCGGCGGTCCGGCCACACGGTACGCATCACGACGCAGTTGATCAACGGCGTGACCGGCTTTCACCTGTGGTCGCAGACCTATGACCGCAACCTCGGAGATATTCTGACGCTGCAGACGCAGATCGCGAATGCCGTAGCGAGTGCCCTCAAGGTCACCCTGCTGGCGGATGTCTTGGCGAAGGTCGAGGTCGGTGGGACGCACAATCCCGGTGCGTTCGATGCGTTTCTACGTGGCTTGAAGGCTACCTACACGCAGAAGAGCGAAAAGGATCTTCAAGATGCGATCGCCGATTACACGGAGGCGGTGCGCCGCGATCCGCACTACGCGCTAGCTTTCGCGGGTCGGTCGCGGGCGCTCCATTGGTACACTTTGGTATTCGCGACCGGGTCGGCCCTTAACGAGGGGTGGGAGAAGGTGCAGGCCGATGCGCGCAAAGCTATTGCGCTGGCGCCAGATCTCGCCGAAGGTCACCACGCGCTGGCGAGCTTCCTCGCAGACGGATCTCACGACTTTGCAGGCGCAAACGGGGAGTACGAGCGCGCCCTGGCACTCGCGCCCGGCAATGCATCTACGTTGCGAGACTACGGCCTCTTTGCCGTCTGGATGGGCCGAACCGAGGCGGGTTTGGCCGCCGGACGCCGCGCGGTACTGCTGGATCCGCTCAACCGTGATAGCCACCATGCTTTCGGCTGGGCACTGATTTATGCGCGTCAGTACAAAGAGGCCATCGCGGCCTTTCAGGACACCGCAGCTCTCGACCCTGACTATGACCCCTTCGCAGGTCCCGGCCGTGCTTACTACGGGCTTGGCAACTACCAGAGCGCCCGCGCATCGTGCGAACGCAAGCCTGACAGCACGAGCAGGCAAATGTGTCTAGCGCTTACCTACCACAGGCTCGGACGGCATGCCGATGCCGAAGCGATGCTCGCCAAGCTTCAAGCCAGAGAGGGTGACACCTCTGCATACGAATACGCCGAGATTCATGCACAGTGGGGCAATACCGCCAAGGCGCTCCATTGGCTGGATACGGCGATGCGCCTGCGTGACTCATCGCTGGAGTACCTGAAGGTCGACCCGTTGCTCGATCCGCTGCGCAAGGAGCCGCGCTTCCAGGCGATCCAGCGGGAATTGAAGTTTCCGCAGTGAGCGGCGATGCGATGTCGAGCGTTTGCGCAAGCCTGAACGTCTGGTAAGCGGAGAATCACGCAGTCGAGCCGTTTGACCGCTCCTGGCCCGGAACCGGTCATCCGCTGCGGCGCGCAACATCAGACTCTGCGGTGCGTTTCGGTGGCGGCACGAATACGATTCGCAGCGTTTGCGGTTGCTCCTGGACTTCCGTGGCGCATTCCGTACGTGCAAGCTTCGGCACGTGATATTCCAGCAGCCGCACGAATAGCTCCAGGGCTCGCGCGGGATCCTTCGCGGCCACTGCGTCCAGCCAGGCCTGGCACTTCCCCACATTCGCCTCGGCAAAATCTGCGATCGCCGCACGAACGTCAGCCGTGACCTTGTTTGGCGTTCCCTTTGACCGTCCACCTGTCTTACGCCTCACTATTTCCGCCTATTTTAGAGACTTTGAATGAGCTTGACTCAAACCTAAGTTGCGGATTCTCAAGGCCGTTCATCACCTGCCTGGTCTGCCGTTTCTCGGTTTCGACTCAACTTTAACTGCGCCGACCACCTCTGACCGTGATTCATGCAACCCAGTCGCATTGCGTATTGCGTGCAAGTGCCACTGAATGGTTCGGAGCGCGAGAGTTTTAACGCCCGACCTGCTCGAGAGTTCGCGCAGCACCGCACGGGCTGAAGGCGGTTTAGCGCCGGGGTGAGTGTGAAGAATGCGCCTGATTTCCTCACGCATGCGGTCGCATTCGGCCTTGCGTATTGCGTTTGACCGTGTGAGTGCCGGGGGTGCAAGCGCTTCAAGTTTCTCGACCGCCTTTGCAGCTTCGAGAGTGGCGGGTGCGCTGGGTTGCACTGCTCATTGCGGCCCATCCGGGGATGTTTCCAGACTCGCAATCAATGCCTGCACCCCCCAACGCTCACGCGGGATATGTATCTCGCCGCTCAGGAGTTGAGCGCCGTGGCGGATAGCCAGCACGACTGACACTGGATCGCCTGGGGCGGCCTCCAGCGGAGCGTCGGCTACGTCGAATGCGTATCGTTGATCCGGGTGGGCGCAGAGCTCGGCTTCAACTTTCCCCCGGCGGGATTCGCGGACGGCAGCGGCTTCGTCCCTGTAGGAAACTGCATAAGGCAGATCGGCTGCTACTGCTACAGCTGCTACATTTGCTACGCCCGGTGCCCTATAGGGCCGATTTGTAGCAGTTGTAGCAGGCGTAGCAGTAGCAACGGTGGCGAATACCTGCGGTTGCGCGGGCTTCTCGTCCTTGAGGCACTGCAGGCGGAAGCTCACTGCGCTTCCTCCCTGAAAGCGGCTTCGTGTACTTGATACGTGCGGCCATCGGTGGTGGACACCCAGTGGTTGTCTTCCAGCACCCTAATAGCGGCGCGGGCGACCTCGGCAGAGCGTATCGATCCGGGACCAAACTGCATCACTTGGCGAGTGGTGAAAGATCTCAGCGCTTTGCGCTTGATCCACTCGAGAAGAAGCTGAGCCCTGCGGGTGTCGTCCGATACGCCCGCGTGACCCACGAGCCGCTGGTACTCGGATAAGTAGAACTCGGTCAGCGACAGTGCGCCGCGCATGGTCTCCGCCGATAAGTTTGTCGCGTTCGGATCGCTGACCAGGGTAATGACGCCTGCGATCCGACAGGCATGCTCCGCCGCCTTGCTGGCCCATTCACGCACCTGGTCGAGATCAGCGCCGACGCCCTGGGCACGCTCGATCTCGTCATAGGCGCGGATGAGGAGCTGCTTCGCCTCCGGTGATAGAGCGATACAGTATGAAAACCGCGATGTCAGAGCCATACCAAGCCGAATTGCTGAGTGAAGATCGCGGAAACCCGCGGAAGCGTTTTGGCCACACCACTAGCTTTGGGAGCAGAGGGTCGGGGGTTCAAATCCCTCTGCCCCGACCAATAAAAACAAGCACTTGAAGATAGTGACCGGGATGGCGCGGTTGTTCGGGGCATACCGTGGTCACCTGCGCTCGCAGCGAGGTGTCCTATGCTGAAATGGATTTGGCTCATCGGCAGCTCTGGAATTCCCACGCAGTCGCGCATCAGCTCGCGCTCGAGCGGCGTAGATTGTCGACGTTACGGACGCGACGAGTGCTAGCATCGGCGCGCTCCCGATCACTTACACCTGCTTACAAAGTCGGCCGAGGATTCAGGGAGGTCGGTCATGCTGATTCTGACCAGACGTCTGGGCGAGTCCGTGAAGATCGGTGAGGATGTAACCGTCTGCATCATGGGGGTAAGAGGCCCGGTAGTCCGCCTCGGCTTCACGGCGCCTCAAGACGTGGCTGTACACCGCGAAGAGATCTACCAACGCGTCCAGGCTGATAGATCCGCAAGGGCTCAGCCGACGGAAGTCGAGCCTGTCGCTGGTGAGCGCTGACTAAGCCAACACGGGAAGTTGTAATCCAGACTTCCTAAAGTTGAATCAAAACATGCTTCGCCCGTACCACCGGCGTAGCCCGCTATCAATGGCCGAGGCCTTTTTCTCCCCCGGTGAATCCGCTAGGCTGCAGCCTTCGTCGGCGGCATTCATCTAGGGGAGACGGGTCCGTGGAGCCGCGGCTGGGCCTCGCGCTGGACTCATCGCCGGTCGCAATGCTGCTGCTCGTGCCGCATCGCGATGCACGCGGCCGGCCGGCCGACTTCTCCTGCACCTACGTGAACTCGGAGGCGGCGCGCATCCTCGGCCGCGAGTGCGCCGACCTCGAGGGCCGCAGCGTGCGCGAGCTTCTGCCCGATGGCCGCGAGGGCGTGGCGCTTTTCGAGGCGTGTGGCGAGGTGCTCGAAAGCGGCAGCCGACGGCAGATCGAGCTCGAATGGTCCCCGGCAGATTCGGGTGTCTTCAGTATTTCAGTCGCCGAGGCCGGAGGATGCGTCGCGCTGTGGCTCACGGACGTGTCCGAGTATCGGCACGCGGTGAGCGAGGCGGTGGCCTCCCGCGCCGAGCTCGAAGGTGTCACGGAGTTCATGGCCGCGGGGGTGACGCGCTGCACGTGCGACCTGCGCTTCGCCTGGGTCAACCCCCGAATTGGAGAATGGCTCGGGCGCTCGCCCAAGGAGCTCATCGGCCTGCCGATCCGCGACGTCGTGGACGCGGAAGCGTTCGCGACGCTCGAGCCGTACTTCAACCGTGTGCTGGCCGGTGAGCACGTCGAGTACGAGAGAGAGATCGATTACCCGGTCACCGGCCGCCGCTGGGTGCACGCGAGCTACGTCCCGACCCGTAACCCCCAGGGGGCCGTCGACGGCTGGGTAGCGGTCGTTCTCGATGTGACCGACAAAAAGCGGCTCGAGCTCGGGCTCGCGCAGGTGCTCGCAGGGTTGAGCGAGCTCACTTCCCGGCTGTGGCGCGCACGCACACTGCAGGAGGGACTCCAGGAGATCCTCGCAGCGGTCATCGGGCTGCTCGGAGCGGACAAGGGCAACGTTCAGCTGTTGAGTGAGGAGCGGCGCGTTCTTACCATCGCCGCCCAGCAAGGGTTCCGGCAGGATTTCCTCGAGTTCTTCCGCGAGGTCTCCGCCGATGACGATTCCGCCTGCGGTCGCTCGCTGCGCAGCGGCGCCCGGGTCATCATCGAGGACATCGAAGCGGATCCGGGGTACGCGCCCTTTCGCGCCGTCGCGCGCGCCGCCGGCTACCGTGCGGTCGTCTCGACGCCGTTGCTGCGCTTTGACGGTGCGCAGCTCGGAGCGATCTCGACGCACTTCCGCACGTCGCACCGGCCGAGCGAGCAGGAACTGCACCGGCTGGATCTGTATCTGCGGCAGGCCGCCGACTTCATCCAGCATTCGCGCATGGAGCAGGCCTTGCGGCGCAGCGAGCAGGCGTTGCGCGAGGCCGACCGGCGCAAGGACGAATTCCTGGCGCTCATCGCGCATGAGCTGCGCAACCCGCTCGCCCCCATTCTCTACTCGCTCGCCGCCCTGAAGAAAACCGAGCGCGGCGCGCGGCAGCAACTGCATGCGGAGCAGGTGATCGAGCGACAGGTGTTGCATATGAGCCGGCTGCTCGATGACCTGCTCGATGTGTCGCGCATCACCCGCGGCAGGCTCGAATTGAAGCGCACCGCGGTCGAGCTCGCGGGTGTGCTCGATGCCGCAATCGAAGCGGCGCGGCCGCTGCTCGATGAGCGCCATCATCGCCTGTCGGTCGAGCTGCCCGAGCAGCCGCTGCGGCTCGAGGGCGATCCGGTGCGGCTCGCCCAGGTGTTTTCGAACCTCCTGATCAATGCCGCGAAGTACACCGACCCGGGCGGACAGGTGCACTTGCGTGCCGTGCGCGACGGCGCCGAGATCGCCGTAACGGTGTGTGATAACGGTGCGGGCATCGATCCGGAGGTGTTGCCGCGGCTGTTTACGCCGTTCTCACCGGGCGCTGCCTCCGGGCAGTATCCGAGCGGCGGTCTTGGACTCGGCCTGTCGCTGGTCCGGGGCCTCGTGGAGCGCCACGGCGGGCGGGTCGAGGCGCGCAGCGCGGGGTTGGGGCAGGGCAGCGAGTTCATCGTGCACCTGCCGCTCGGTGCCTCCGATTCGCAGGAGCTGCCCTCGCCGCGACCCGCGCCGCAGGACGCACCCGTGCGGCGGCTGAAGGTTCTCGTCGTCGACGACAACCGCGATGCCGCCGACAGCTGTGGCGCGCTCCTCGAGCTCTCCGGTCACGAAGTGCAAACGGCCTACAGCGCGCACGATGGCTACCTGCTCGCCGAAGCTTTTCGCCCGGACGTGCTGCTGCTCGACATCGGCCTCCCCGACGTCGATGGCTACGCCCTCGCACGCCGCATCCGCGCGATGCACTGGGGGCGCGATCTCACACTCGTCGCGCTCACCGGCTGGGGTCAGGACGGCGACAAGAGCCGGGCCCGCGAGGCGGGTTTCGACCACCATCTCACCAAGCCCGTGACCTTTCAGCAGCTCGATGCGCTGCTGCGGTCCACGGCGGACGAGGGTCGCTGAAGCGGCCGCGGCTTCAGCGGTGGCCGCGCGCCGCCTCGAGCGCGTCCAGCGTGCTGCGCCAGCGCGCTCCGAGGGTGTGCCCGGCCGCCTGCATCAACGCGGCTCGCCAGCGGGTCAGGGTCGGTTTCTGAGACATGGCAGCTCCTGCCGCATCATCCACACATGATGTGGGTGGCCTGTGACATCGCGGCGGTTGCTTTCCTTACAGCGGTGTTGCGGCGGGAGCGTCCCCCGCCGCTCCGGGCTACGGCTTGCCGCGGCAATGAAAGCCTTGACAATTATAGCCTAGGCAACTATATTACCCGCCATTCCCGCAGAGGGATCTCGTATCCCCTGAACAGAGATTTACGGAGTGAGATGCGTGAGTGACATTTATGATAATTCGAGCTTCCAGCCTGGCCGCCATGTCGGTGCGCTCGTGAGCCGGGTGAAAGTCGAGATGCTCGCGGTACTCGACCGCGAGTTGTCGCAGGACAAGCGTCTCGCATCACTCGAGATGAGCGCCGCACAGTACATCATCATAGCGAATCTGGCGTCGGGACCCGGCGAGCCGAAATCGGCCGCCGACCTTTGCAAGGTGATCTCTTACGACGCCGGCGCCATGACGCGCATGCTCGATCGTCTCGAGGCCAAGGGATTGATCCGGCGGACGCGCAGCTCGCAGGACCGGCGGCTGATGAACCTGGAACTGACCGAGGAGGGGCGCGCCGCGTACCCACGGATGCGCGAGATCTCGATGGCCATCGCCAACCAGTTTTTGCGCGGCTTCACCAAGAGCGAAGCGCGACAGCTCGAGGGATTCCTCAACCGCATGCTGGAGAACGCGCAGGGCGCAGCGATGCGCGCCAGCGCCTGAGCGATTTTTTTTGAGTAGATATTTGCCTAGGCATTATCCGCCACGGCAGCAACAGGTATGACGACCGAAGGAAAAGTCATGAGCACGGAGAACACCAAGGCAGTCCCGAAACGCACGCGCCGCTGGCGCTTGCTCGGGGCGCTCCTGGCAGTGCTGGCGACGGCCGGCGCCGCGTACGGAACGTACTGGGCGCAGGTCATCCGCTACCACCAATCGACCGATGACGCGTACGTGAGCGGCAACGTCGTGCAGATCACCCCGCAGATTTCCGGAACGGTGGTCGGGGTGGGCGCCGATGACACGCAGTTCGTCAAGGCGGGGCAGCCGCTCGTGCGGCTCGACCCAGCGGATGCGCACGTCGCGCTCGATCAGGCGGAAGCCGAGCTCGCGCGCACCGTGCGCGATGTCCGCAATCTCTATGCGACGAGCTCCCAGCTCGCTGCCACGGTGCAGATGCGCCAGACCGAGCTCGCCGCCGCGCAGAGCGATCTCACGCGCCGCCAGCAGCTCGGCGTCACCGGTGCAATCTCGGGCGAGGAGCTGCAGCACGCCGTCGATGCGGTTAAGACCGGGCAGGCGGAGCTCATCGCAGCCGAGCAACAACTCGCGGCCAACCGCGCGCGGGTGGATGGCACCACGCTCAAGGATCACCCGCAGGTGCGCGACGCCGCCGCCGCGGTACGAAACGCCTACCTGACACTCGAGCGCACCGAGCTCAACGCTCCCGTTGCCGGGTTCGTCGCGCGGCGCAACGTGCAGCTCGGCCAGCGCGTCAGCCCCGGAGCTCCGTTGATGGCAGTGGTGCCGCTCGACCAGGTGTGGGTGGACGCCAACTTCAAGGAGCCGCAGCTCGCGCACATGCGTATCGGGCAGCCGGTGAAGCTCACGGCCGACCTCTACGGCGGGCACGTGGTTTATCACGGCACGGTCGAGGGCTTCGGTGCCGGGACGGGTGCCGCCTTCTCGCTGCTGCCGGCGCAGAACGCGACCGGCAACTGGATCAAGATCGTGCAGCGCGTGCCGGTTCGCATCGCCCTCGACCCTCATGAGATCGCCGCTCATCCGTTGCAGATCGGCCTGTCGATGAAAGCCGAGGTCGAAGTCAGGGGTGGCGACGACGGCGCCCGCCTGCCGCAAGCGGCGAGCAACCCGGCGGCCTGGAGCACCGCGGTGGCCAGTACGAGTGAGAGCCAGGCGGATGCGCGCGTGGAGGCCATCATCGCGGCCAATCAATCGACGGCGGCGGGAGCGTCCGTTGCACGGGCGTCGTCCGCGTCATCCCCGGGCAAGCTCATGCCGGCAAGCCAACTGGCGGTGAACATGTCGCTGCCGAGCGCGGCACGGCACCTGCACTGAGTCGCTCCAGCCGAGTACCGAGGCGGCGATGTCCAACGATGCTGACAGACCGGTGAGCGGCGGCGCTCCGCAGCGAGCGCCGGCCGCGCCACCGCCTCTTACCGGTGCGACACTCGCGCTCGGGACGGTGGCGCTGTCGCTGGCAACGTTCATGAACGTGCTCGACACTTCGATCGCGAACGTGTCGCTCCCGGCGATCGCCGGCGATCTCGGCGTGTCCCCGGACCAGGGTACCTGGGTCATCACCTCCTTTGCGGTCGCGAACGGCATCTCGGTGCCGCTCACCGGCTGGCTCACCCGCCGCTTCGGGCAGGTGAAGCTGTTCACCGCGGCGGTGGTGCTGTTCGTCGTTGCCTCGATGATGTGCGCCCTGGCACCGACCTTGTCACTGCTGATCCTCGCGCGCGTGTTCCAGGGAGCGGTGGCGGGTCCCATGATCCCGCTGTCACAGGCACTGCTTCTCGCGAGCTACCCGAAAAACCGTGCCGGCACGGCACTCGCCATGTGGTCGATCACGACACTCGTGGCGCCGGTCGTGGGTCCCGTGCTCGGCGGGTGGATCACCGACAACATCTCGTGGCCGTGGATCTTCTACATCAACGTGCCGGTCGGCATCGTGGCGGCGCTTGCCACCTGGGCGATCTATCACAAGCGCGAGACCCCGACCGCGAAGGTGCCCGTCGATGCCATCGGCTTATCGTTGCTCATCATCTGGGTCGGTGCGATGCAGGTCATGCTCGATAAGGGTAAGGACCTCGACTGGTTCAACTCGCCGACGATCGTGGCGCTCGGCTGCGTGGCCGTCGTGGGATTCGCGATCTTCCTGATCTGGGAGCTGACCGAGGACCATCCGGTCGTCGATCTGTCGCTGTTCAAATCGCGCAACTTCACCGTCAGCACGATCGCGATGTTGTTTGCCTACGGCCTGTTCTTCGGCAACGTCGTACTGCTGCCGCTGTGGTTGCAGCAATACATGGGCTATACCGCGACGCTTGCCGGCTGGGTGCTGGCGCCGGTCGGTTTCCTCGCGATAGTGCTGAGCCCGGTCGTGGGTCGTTTCAGCGACCGCGTCGATCCGCGCATCCTCGTGACGATCTCCTTTACGATCTTCGCGCTGGTGCTCTTCATGCGTTCGCATTTCAACACCAATGCCACGATCGGTACGCTGATGCTGCCGACGGTCATACAGGGCGCGGGCATGGCGGCGTTCTTCATTCCGCTGGTATCGATCTCGCTGTCGGGAATGCCGCCGGAACGGATCCCCGCGGCGTCAGGATTGTTCAACTTCGCGCGAATCACTGCGGGAGCGTTCGGCACCTCGATCACGACGACCCTGTGGGACCGGCGCGCGACGCTTCACCACGCACAGCTCATCGAGCGGCTGAGCGCCGGTGACCCGACGACCGCTGCCGCGCTCGGCACGTTGCACTCGGGGGGACTCAGCGCCGATCAGAGCTACGCGATGCTCAATCGCCTGGTCGACAGCCAAGCCTTCATGCTCTCCGCCGACGACATTTTCTACGTGTCGGGAATCCTGTTCCTGCTGCTGATCTTCCTCGTGTGGTTCGCGCACCCGATGCGGGGCGCGGGCGGAGCGGCGGCGGCGTCCGGCGCGCATTGAGCGCGCGGCGCGAGCGCGCGCACTGACTCAGCGAGCCGCGCGCAGCAGCTTCGGCGGCACGAGCCAGCGCAGCTCGCCGTGACCCAGCCGGGGTGTGCCGCGGAACGCGATGAGCGCTACCGCCATCTTGCGCAGCTCGAAGCCCGCGCTGGCGGCGCTGCCGGGCAGGCAGGCCGCGATCAGCCGCCCGAGATCCGGTTGATGCCCGACCACCGCAAGACGTTGGCCGCGCGTGCGCGCCAGCAGCGCGAGCAGCTCCTGGGGGGAGCCTCCCGGCAGCAACAAGGGGCAGGGAAGCGCCCGCGGCCACGCGGCATACTGCGTGAGGATGGCGGCGGTCTGCCCCGTGCGCACGAGCGGGCTCGCGAACACGCGTGTCGGGTGCACGGCGAGCTTCTTCAGACCCGCAGCGGCGCGCCGGGCACGGATCACGCCGCGTGGCGAGAGCGGGCGTTCGCCGTCATCCGGCCAGCGTTTCGCATCGCGCTCACAGGCGATGGCGTGGCGGACGATGAGCAGCTCCATGATCGGAGGCCGCGCCCGCTCAGTGTTTCAGGGGACGCGTTTCGGGCTCGGGCGGCTGCCCGGCAAAAGTGGCCTCGGAGGCGGTGAGCTCGGCGGCAGCGGCCGGCGGGGTGGAGGGTGGCGCGTCGTTCGCGGTCGCGGCGCTGTCGTGCAACGCTCCAAGTCGCGCCCGCAGGGCCTTCCAGCGCTTGCCTCGTACCTTGCGCCACGAGCGCGCGAGCGTGCTGCGCGTCTCCCCCGTCACCTGCGCGTAGTGCTCGGCGAGACGCCCCATGAGGAAGAGCGTCGTGGGCGGAAGGGCGCTGGCGGGATCTGCGGCGATAGCGGCAAGGCGGCTCTGTGCCATACAGGCGTCCTGATGCGCGCCGAGCTTGTCCTGCATCCGGCGCAAGGCCTTCAGCATCTCATCCGCGGGTTTCCCAAACATGACGGACCCGCACTCGGTGGCATAGCGAAGCTGCTTCGCGCGCCGGCGCACCAGGTGGTAGTCCTCCATCGAGGATTTCGGGCGGAGCTTGCGCACCGACTTGCGCAGTTTGCGGAAGCGGCGCCGCACGCGCTCGGGCATCACCATCATCGCCCGATCCGCGCCGTTCGCTCCAACGTGCTCGGCGTTCGTGGCCTGCGCCAGCGTCTCCAGCCAGCGGCGCGTGGGCTCGGCGTCGAGGCTGCGAACCATGCGTGCCCGCGCCCGTGTCCGCTCGCGCTCGAGGAGTGTGCGCAGCGGCTCCGCGGCGGCCCGCTCCTCCTCGGGAAGGTGCGCACAGTAATGCGCGAGCTCGCGCAGTTGCACGTCCAGGTCCCGTGCCGTTCCGAGGCTGCGCAGGATGACCTTGGTCGGCTTGCGCGCGCGTACCAGCGGCGCGGGAAGCTGGCGTCTGAACAAACCGAGTGTGGCATCTATACGTCGCGCGTTGACGCGCAGCTGATGCAGCTCTTCAGGATCCTCTCCGAGCCGGGCCCCCGGCTCATGCCGGCGCCACGCAGTGAGCAGGCGGCGCAGCTCCCCGACCGCCATGGCCCGCGCAGAGGTCGTGAGGTCAAAGACGTCCGAGCCCTCGCTCAGCGCGGCCGCGACCGCGGGCGTCAGGTCCGTACTGCCGGTGTCGACTTGCTCTGGCTCCGGGGTATCCGCGGGTAATTTCATGCAGGATTATTTAAGCCGATGGTCATGTCACCCCAGTGTAACAAATGCGGCAGGGGGCTCGTGACAGTGCTGTGGCCGCAGCGTCAGGGCTTCGGCTGGGCGATGCTCCCCGGGAGGGCCGGACAGACGAAATTGACGCTCCTTGAGCGGCTTACGTATGATTCGCGCCCCCGTGCGGCGGGGCCGGCTAGGGGCGCTTTTTGGGGTCGTGCCCGTAGCTCAGGCGGATAGAGCATCGGCCTTCTAAGCCGAGGGTCGCAGGTTCGAGTCCTGCCGGGCACGCCAGCCGTACGATGAGGGACGGGCGGTGGACGTAGCTCAGTTGGTAGAGCCCCGGGTTGTGATCCCGGTTGTCGTGGGTTCGAGTCCCATCGTCCACCCCAATTTGATTCGGGCAGAAAGCGCCGCAGGCGACTTTCTGCGATGGAGGAGCGGGCAAAAGTCACGCCTTTTGCCCGCGGGCAGAAAGCGCCGCAGGCGACTTTCTGCGATGGACAAGAAGGGCCGTTAGCTCAGCTGGTAGAGCAGGAGACTCTTAATCTCTTGGTCGTAGGTTCGATCCCTACACGGCCCACCAAATTCAACAAGTTAGCATCTCTCAATTTCCACAGAGATGCCGGTGCTACCCGGGTGCTACACCGTCACCGATGGCGGGGGAGCCCCGGTTTGGTCACTTAAGACCTTCGAAACTGCGAATCCGTCGCAGACTTGCGGCCGTAAAGCGCGCTGCAATTCGTCCTATGGGCGACCTCAATCTGACCGAGCATGAACGCGACTACGTCGAGCGAGTTGCGCGTGACCGCCACGGGGTCGCCGGTCGGGTCGGCTTCTATATGGCCGTCCTTACTCCAATGCTTCTCTTTGCTGCCTATGGCGTACTCACACAGGATTTCATCGCCGAGTTCCTCGCATTCCTCGGCGCGTTTTTGTTCGTGCTCTGGCGTGCGTCACAGGAGTTGGGTCTCTTCAAGGTAGGGCAGTCCGCGCTGCGAAAGGTGGCAGACCATGAGCGCCGACTCGGCTAAGCCCGTGGTCATTTTCAGAACTAACTTTGTCGTCACGCTGACCGGGGCGTTTGTGGTTTGTGGACACACGCTCGCCGTTGCTCAAGGTATGCCCGACCTTTCCCGGCTCGACGGTGAAACACGGCAGTCGATAGAGCTGGCGTGCATAGGGCAGAAATCCGATGGACCAGTTGCCTACCGCGACTGCCTCAACAAGCAGATTAATGCTCTCCGTGGTTCCCCTGGGATTCCGAGCCTATCCGGCCTCGACGGTGAAACACGGCAGTCGATAGAGCTGGCGTGCATCGGGCGGAAATCCGACGGACCAGTGGCCTATGGCGACTGCCTTAACAAGCAGATTAATGCTCTCCGTGGTTCCCCTGGGATTCCGAGCCTATCCGGCTTCGACGGTGAAACGCGGCAGTCGATAGAGCTGGCGTGCATAGGGCAGAAATCCGATGGACCAGTGGCCTACGGCGACTGCCTTAACAAGCAGATTAATGCTCTCCGTGGCTCCCCTGGGATTCCGAGCCTATCCGGCCTCGACGGTGAAACACGGCAGTCGATAGAGCTGGCGTGCATCGGGCGGAAATCCGATGGACCTGTGGCCTACGGCGACTGCCTTCGAGCACAGCTCCATAGTATTGGAATCGAGCCACGATCAGTGGAAAGCTCACCACCAACGCGTAGATCTCGCGGAGGTACGCGAGGTGACGCCGCGCGTGTCCGGGCAAGTCCGCCGATCTCAGTGTCATCGCACTCGACACTCCCCGCTACGTCAACCGACCTATCTCATGCCACACCGCGTAAATACAGGGGCGCCCCCAGCCTTTGGCAAGATCCCAGCTTCGTGGCGCTATTGGCGCTATCGATCGTTGCGTTCATATATCTCACCCCCGTGCTATGGGTGCTCTTGTCGGGTCGATCGCGGGGTGGCGCAAAGCTCGGCTGGTTCCTGGTTGTTCTGTTCTTCTCTTGGCTTGGACTTGCTGTATTTCTCATTGTTACGCAGGCCTTGCGGAATCGGCCCAGCACTTAACTGTGCTTCATATGCGCGCACTTTTCGCCCTCTTTATGTTCCCCGTCATCTGCTGCGCTGCCGATCGATTGAACGGGACGTGGCGCTCCGATCGCGACGCTTCCATGCACTTCGCCAAGACTCACGCGCTCTTAGAACCTAGGCAGGTGGATTTTCTCGATGGCTCTCTTGGTCGACTGG
>Ga0306920_100006866_pt1 | contig 14925 bp, 12 predicted proteins | sample flu12Cox44000170_FD_204666 | JGI IMG/M metagenome (GOLD analysis project Ga0306920, IMG submission 204666) | Lab enrichment of tropical soil microbial communities from Luquillo Experimental Forest, Puerto Rico - flux4day.12C.oxic.44.000.170 (v2)... | ecosystem: Environmental > Terrestrial >... | reverse complement strand
CACCTACCTCACAGAGTGACGGACAACAAGGCCAAGAGGAATGGCCTTGACGACCGGCCCCCTTTCATAGAGAGACATCACAAAGCGCCCCCGGCAGGATTCGAACCTGCGACGCACGGTTTAGGAATGGATTCAAGGCAGTCTTCGCAGTGACTGTCAATGCCGTCGGCCCAGTTCAATAGGTATTTCCAGTCGGCTCCGTGCCTTCTTATGCGCCCGATATCGTTACATTTGTCCCAAGCGCTGATTCCCAAGAGACTCCGTGAACCTTCCGTAGCAGTACCGGGTATACTTTGCCCCATGGCGAAGGTCATGGTCTCTCTACCTGACGACGTCCTCCGGGCGGTTGATGCAGAAGCATCGCATCGCGGGACCAGCCGAAGCGGGTACCTCCGCGAGCTCGCCGAAGAGGCGATGCGCCAGCGAGGACGTGAGCGGGCGGCACGTATGGCCGAGATCGACCGCCTCGACGGTCCGCTGCCCGGTCACGGTGGCTCGGTGGCAGAGCTCGTCAAGTCGTCGCGCCCCTCGGAGTGACGCTCCTCATTGTCGATGCCAGTGTTGTTCTGGCTCGGGAGGATCCGGACGACGCCAACCACGCCCACGTGACGACGCTCCTTGAGCGGACAGATCCGGTGGCGACCCTCGACCTCGCTTACTACGAGGTGACGAACGTCGCCGTCAGAGCCTGGAAGGACCCAGCCGCGCTCAAGCGACTCCTCGAGCGGCTGGATGCGATCGCCGCGGATGGAGGGATCTTTTCCGTCTCACCTGAACTCATTAGCGCCGCCGTTGGGCTCGCTGACCGACATGGGATCTCCGTCTACGACGCGGCGTACGTCGCAGCTGCCGAAGCTGGGAGCGGCGTGCTCGCCAGCTGCGACATCCGGGACCTCGTGAGCCGAGGGCTCGCCAGATCGCCCGCGGACTTGATCGGCGCTTGAAGCTTCACCATCGTTCAATCGGGCGAGCACCGCATGGTCCGCGGCGGCCGATCGTGCTGAGTTGCGCGACAGGAGGGGATGTGCCCTGCAAGTCCTGGTCCCGGTGACTAACCACGGTTGGCCTGGAAGATGGCGAATGTCAGCTCGTGGCTACCCTACAGAACGCGTCTGCGAGATCGATGATCGTGCGAGAGTCGTCATCGTGCTGAGGATCAGCCACCGTCCTGACGCCTATCGCATCTCCTGAACGCGAGGCCGCTCCCCTCTTGACGCTCCTCGCGTCAGGGCCGTTGATCGATCGGAGCCGGAGGCCCCTTCGGTGGTCGCGTCAACTTGCCGCTGAAAGAGCGGACGAGCAAGTTACTTCCGACCCTTTGACGGCTTTGAGCGCTTGTCCTTCGGTCGCGGTGCGCTCGGGAGGTGGCACTCGAACAGTCCATACACTGTGCCTTCTCCCCTGTTTGTCTCCTGATCCGCCACCATCACGATGTGGAGCCCCCTTGTGGCTTTCATTCGTCGACGGAAGTCAGACAAGCTGGGACTGTCGGCGGGTACTCCCATCAGCTGCTCGGCGCCATTGGCGCCAGCGAGGACGAACACTTCCCGGCCCTCCTCAGACTGAAACGTCGTAACGCCGAGCGCATCAAGCTCGGCAACCTTGGCGGCGAGTTGTTCGCCCGTCTTGGCCTTCGGCAGGATCACGAGCAGCGGGACCTCCCGTCCGGCAGGTTCTGGCGCTCCCGGGGGGAACGGCCGATGAATGCGCGCGGCGGTGCGTAGTTCTGTCACGGACGCCCAGGGCAGGTGGCCGAGCGCGACCGACGTGCCCCATGGGATGAGGTCGAGGCCAACTTCGTGGACCTGGAATCGGCAACCGCCGGGACTGTGCGAGGGTGACCCTTGCGAGATGCAGTAGCTCGCTACGCGGCCGTCCCCCAGCACGACTTCACCTTTGGTGAGCTGATGGGCCGTGCCAACTACAACAGGACCCCTCGCGTCATGAGCCGTCACGGCCGCGAGCGCGAGCGCCATGAGTTGGGTGTCTTGGCTTCCTGGATCACCCCCGTGGTCCCGCTCGAGTCTTAGCACGATCGGGAACATCTCCGCGTCGACCGGCCACCCATAGCGGATCGCCTTGTCGCGCAGCTCGGAAGGCAAAGCTGACGGCGGGTCCAGCATCAATGCAAGCGTGCCAGCAGGCATCGGTACCGGGAACCCAGGCTCCCAGTTGGCCAGCCCCTCCGGGACGTGACCTTCGGGATAGAGCGCCAGTCCATGCTGGATGCCGGAGTTGCCCATCACCACGACCGCCGAGCGCGCGTCATCGATGCTCGTCTCAAGCATCATCACGATTCCGTCATTCCAGCGAATCCAAGGGGCAGCCCCATAGAACTCGAACGCGCGCTCGTACAGCAGCTCCCAGTCGGGCGGAGAGGGTGGTTCCGTGGGCTGCGAACGGCCCGACATGTGCCCGACGAACGAGTCGAAGATGTCCTCTGCTTCCGCCAAGGGATCGGTCGTTCTAATGGAAGGTAGAGACGCACTGTCTAAGAGCGACGACACGATGCTGTTCACGTCCACCTCTAGCTGGGCGGCACCGAGCACTTCGCCTGGCGGTCCGGGTGCCAAGCGTCCTGCTGGGGTGGTGAGGCCCATCTCGATCGCTTGAGCAACGGCATCAGTCTGGGCGGCGGCGGTCGCCAGGCCTCTCACGAGACCGGTGTCGACATCAAGCACCATGCAGGCGTGGACGTCCGGCTCTCCGTCGATACTCACCGAGTCAGATACGTCACGGCCGAGCACGAGCCACGCTCCGCCGGTACGGTCGAGGGCCCTCGGTGTCTTGCGGGTCATGAGACAACTGTGCCAGAGGAGGCATGGACGGTGTCCAGCGCACCGTCGCGAGCCAATGGTGCATTGGTCGCGTTGTTCTCCTGCGGCGCGCGATGAAACTCACCGCGCATCCGCCTCCTGATCGGGACGTCGAGTGCAGAGAACGATCTCGACATGGGTCTTCGGAGGCGCCCCGTACCACTGTGGCTCGCACAGATTCCCAACTGATTCCCATCGGAGGGGGCGCGGACGCGCGATCCCGGATTCTTTTGCGCCCCCGGCAGGATTCGAACCTGCGCACACGGTTTAGGAAACCGACGCTCTATCCCCTGAGCTACGGGGGCAACTCGCGGAACGCCCGCACGACCCTAACGCGCCGTGGCGTCGACAGTGAGCTGTTGGCGTCAGCCGCCCTGGACCATCCCGTACGCGGAGGTCGCACGCACCCGCGCAAGGAGCCGTCGCTCGCGCACCATGGTGGAGCGGAACTCGTCCCAGTCGGGATGCTCGCCGGCGCCGAGCCGGTAGTACGCGACGAGCTGCTCGACCGTCTCGTCATGCTCGTCCGCGGCGATCGCCGTCAACGACGCTGTCCCGTCGAGGACGACGTAGTTCCACCAGTCCTCCCCAGGCACGTAGAGCACGCACCGCGGATCGCGGCGCAGGTTCTTCGTCTTCGCCCTCGAGTCGGTGATGGAGATCAGGAACGCGCCGTCGTCAGGAACGAACAGGATGTTCGAGAGCTGGGGGCGCCCATCGCGCCTGATCGTTGTCAGCACGCCGCGCTTGCGCGTTGCGGCGAATGAGAGCGCCGTGTCGAGGTCCATGCCCGCAGGCTATGGGGCCTCGATGGCTCCGTTCCCGTTCTTGGCGCTCGCCGGCCGCCTCAGCAGCTCCTCGAGCAGCGCACGATGCGCTGCGCGAAGCTCGTCGAGATGCTCGCCCGGCCACCGGAGCGAAGACGAAAGGAACTTCTCGTAGAGCACATAGCCGAACGCAGCAGCGACGAGGCTCGCGGTGCGCTCTGAGCCCTCGTCTGGGGTCATCGACGGGTGCAGCTCCGCGACACGATCGCGGACGCGGCGCACGAGCACGGTCTGCTGCGTCCATCCCTCCGCGTTGGAGCCCAGGGAGACCTCGGCGAGGCGGGTGGCGACGAACGGCTGCTCCAACACGAGGTCGAACAACGCCGTGACAATGGCGTCGCTACCCAGGTCGTCCAGCAGACGGAGCGTCATGGCGTCGCGATCCGCGGTCGCCTCCTCCAGCAGTCCCTCGAGCGACCCGTAGTAGCGGTAGACGAGGGAGTGGTTGACACCTGCCGCGCGGGCGACCTCACGGACACCGAATGGCCGTGCGGGTTGCTGTCCGGCGAGACGCCGCGCGGCGTCGAGTAGCGCCCCCTTGGCATTCCGCGACACAGCTACGTCGAGCGCAACCCGTCGCGGTGCAGTTTGAAGTGATGACGAACGCTCAGGGGGCACAACCGACACGCAACAATCGTGGCACGAACTTGACACTTTCACCAGTCCGCCGGTTTGTCGTGTCATAGGTGTCGCTCCTGCGCGCCGGGGCGCGGACTCAGCGGCTGTACGTCGTGCGAACAAAGCGTGACGGTCCGTGACTGTTCGCCGTCTCTTCAGGCACGAGGGGCTGTTCGGCGTGAAGCGCCGACGTAGGCCACGTGGTTGGCAGACGTGCGCCATCAACGAGATGAACGCGCACTGCGACCATCGGACGTCGGCCGTCGCGCGGTGAAGTCGTACCGCTTCGCCAGCGACGCATGCGCGGGCCGCGTCCAGGCGCGTCAGCGGCACCTTGGCGTGGCACAGATGCCGGGCCGCCGCCGTCTGCGTTCTCGTCGAGGTGGATGCGAACCGCGTCGGTCGACGCGTGTCCGTCTCGCTGCGAGCACGTCGCTCGCGCTGCGAGCTCGTTACGGCGCGATGCCGCACGGACCTCCCGAGCGATGCCATGACATCGGGCCTTCGCCGGGATGCCGCGAATGATCCAGGCACGACGACGCACGCAAGGAAAGTTCATTCAGCGCAAGGCATTCCTTCGGTAGCCGATGGCCACGCGGGGACCGAACCACATCCTCGACCACTGCTACTGTCACGCGCGTACAGACGCGCCAATCGGACCCCGACGGCCGGCGGCGAAGGCAGGATCGGTCGGGTCCATGTCACGACGTCCGCCGGGGCGACCGAGCGACGCAAGATCCCACAGAAGGGGGACTTGGTAATGCATGACCACACGGGCGGACGCCCGACCCGGCGCGCTTCGCGTCTCGGGTTCCGGGCCGCCGCTGCAATCGGCGCCGGAGCTCTCCTCGCGGCGGGACTGGCGGTCTCGTCGGCAGGAGCACAGACCAGACACGCCTTGAGGACGACTCTCGCGTGCGAGGTCACCGACATCGGCGGGATCAACGACCACTCGTTCAACGCATCGGCGTACGCGGGCCTCAAGCAGGCCGCCGCGCACCCGCCGGCCGGCACCAAGATCATCGCGAAGTTCGCGTCGTCGAAGCAGGAGAGTGACTACAACAGGTACATCAACGGGTTCATTGCGCTCAAGTGCAACATCATCATCACGGTCGGCTTCCTCATGACGGACCAGACATGGAACGCCGCGGTCACCCACCCGAAGATCCACTTCGCGATCGTCGACAACACCAACGCGAACCCGGAGGACGGCACGAACACCATCGACCACTGCCCGGGTCCGACCTGCAAGAAGATCGCCACGAACCTGCTCGGCCTCACGTACAACACGAACGAGGATGGGTTCCTCGGTGGGTATGAGGCTGCGGCAACCTCCAAGACCCATGTCGTCGCCACGTACGGCGGTGAGCAGTTCGCCTCGGTGACCGTCTACATGGACGGCTACGCGGAGGGCATCGCCTACTGGAACGCGCACAACCCGACGAAGCAGGTCAACCTGCTCGGATGGAACTTTAAGACCCAGATGGGCACATTCATCAACGGGTCGAACCCCTTCAACGACCCGACCGCGGCCGCCGCGGACACCAACGCCTTCCTCTCGGCCGGCGCCTCAACGATCTTCCCGGTCGCGGGCGCTGACGGGCTCGCGACCAACGCAGCGGTGAAGACCTGGAACTCCTCGCACCCGACCGCGAAGGCCAACGTCGAGTGGGTCGACACGAGCGGGTGCGTAAACGACCCGGCCGACTGCAGCATCTTCCTCTCGAGCGTGACCAAGGGAGTGACCGCGTCGGTCAAGGCCGCTGCCCTCGAGCAGGCGGCCGGGAAGTTCAAGGGGACCAACTACGTCGGGACGCTGAAGAACGGCGGCGTGGTGTTCATCCCGAACCCGCACTACGTGCCGGCTGTGCCCGCGGCAGTCCTCACCAAGCTCAGCTCGCTCAGGTCGCAGATCATCAGCGGGGCGATCAAGGTCAAGACCTGATCTGATCGAGCTCGCGCACGCGGGGACGAAGGGCCGGATCTACGGATCCGGCCCTTCGTCGCGTTCAGGGGACGGATTATGGTGTGCCCCCGATGAAGCTGGAGCTTCGGGGGATCACCAAGCACTTCGGATCCCTCGTCGCCAACCACAACGTCAGCCTCACGATCGAGCCGGGCGAGATCCACTGCCTCCTCGGCGAGAACGGCGCCGGGAAGTCGACGCTCATGAACGTCGTCTTCGGGATGATCACCCTGAACGAGGGCGAGATCCTGATCGATGGCGAGCCGACTCGGATCCGCGAGCCGAAGGACGCCGTCGCCAACCGGATCGGGATGGTGCACCAGCACTTCATGCTCGTGCCGGTGTTCACGGTCGCCGAGAACGTCGTGCTCGGGTTCGAGCCGGTCCGACCCTGGCCGATCCTCGATCATGCGAACGCGGTCCGAGAGCTGCGCGAGACGTCCGCCAGGTTCGGGCTCGACGTCGACCCCGAGGCGATCGTCGAGAACCTGCCGATCGGCATGCAGCAGCGCGTCGAGATCCTGAAGGCGCTCGATCGCGACGCCGAGGTGCTGATCCTCGACGAACCGACGGCCGTCCTCACTCCCCAGGAGGCCGAGGCGCTGTTCGAGATCATGCGGAGCCTCAAGGCCCAGGGCAAGTCGATCATCTTCATCACCCACAAGCTGAAAGAGGTCCTCGCCATCGCCGACCGGATCACCGTGATGCGGCTCGGTGAGGTCGTTGCGACGACCACGCCCGCGGAGACCGACGAGGACGCGCTCGCCGCCATGATGGTCGGCCGCTCGGTCTCGCTCACGGTCGAGAAGGGCCCGGCGAGGCCCGGCGACGTGGCGCTCGAGGTGACTGACCTCTACGCGGAGGACGATCGTGGCCTCACCGCGGTCCGAGGCGTCTCGCTCAGAGTGCGATCCGGAGAGATCCTCGCCGTCGCCGGGGTACAGGGCAACGGCCAGACCGAGCTCGTGGAGGCCGTCACGGGCCTGCGACCAGCGTCCGCTGGTTCCGTCTCCGTCCGCGGCCACGACATCACCGGACGCGCCGTGCGGGTCTTCCTCGATGCCGGGATCGGCCACATCCCCGAGGACCGACAGGAGCACGGCCTGGTGCTGTCGATGTCGATCGACGACAACCTGGTCCTCGACGAGCTCAGCAGGCCGCCGTTCGCGCGGCTCGGCACCCGCAACCACCGCGCCGTCCATGAGAACGGCGCGCGGCGGCTCGCCGAGTTCGACATCCGCGCGCCGGACTCGCGCGTGCTCGTGGGGACCCTCTCGGGTGGGAACCAGCAGAAGGTCGTGGTGGCGCGCGAGCTCTCGAGGCAGCTGCAGGTCCTGGTCTGCTCGCAGCCGACCCGAGGGCTCGATGTCGGTTCGATCGAGTACGTCCACCGAAAGATCGTCGAGATCCGGGATCAGGGGGTCGCGGTGCTGCTGGTCTCGAGCGAGCTCGACGAGGTGGTCGCACTCGGCGACAGGGTCGCGGTCATGTACGAGGGACAGGTGGTCGGCGTCGTTCCGCCGACGACGAGCCGTGAGCAGCTCGGGCTCATGATGGCCGGATCCGTCGAGGAGCCGATCGGGGCCGGGTCGCCGTCGTGACCACGACCGTGGAGTCCGCAGCGACCGCGATCGGCTCGCCACAACCCGACGAGCCCCGTGCAGGCTGGCTCGTTCGGTGGGCGAGGTGGATGCGCGAGGCCAACGCGTTCGTGGTGACCGGACTGGCGATCGCCGTCGGCCTCCTCTTCGGCTCGCTGCTGATCATCGTCACCACCCCCGAGCTGCAGCACGCCTGGGCGGGGTTCTTCAGCCACCCGTGGGCCACGATCCGGCTCAACGCCATCGTCATCTGGGGGGCGATCGAGCTGCTCTTCACCGGCGGGGTCTTCGACCCAAGGGCAGTCTGGGCGGCCATCCAGCACCCGACCAACGCCAACTGGACGACGGCCGTCTCACCGATCTCGTCGTCGCTCACCTACGCGACCCCGTTGATCCTGGCCGGCCTCGGCCTCGCCGTCGGGTTCCGCACCAACCTCTTCAACATCGGCGGACAGGGGCAGCTCATCGGCGGGGCCATCCTGGCGACGTACGTCGGGTTCACGGTGAACGCGCCGCCGGTCGCGCTCGTCTCGCTCGAGATCCTCGCGGGGATGGTCGGCGGCCTGATCATCGCGTCCGTCGCCGGGATCCTCAAGGCGTTCACCGGGGCCCACGAGGTCATCGTCACGATGATGATGAACTACGTGATGTACAGCTTCCTCGGGTACCTCGTGTTTCTGAACGGGTTCAAGAAGCCGGGTGAGTCCAACGGGGTCTCGCAGAGCATCGTCCTGGCCGGCCAGCTGCCCAAGCTCCTCGGGTTCCTCAACGGCTCGCTCCAGGTCAACCTCGGCTTCGTGATCGCCCTCGTGGCGGTCGCCATCGTCAGCTGGCTCATGAACCACAGCACGCTCGGGTTCGAGCTCCAGCTGGTCGGCGCGAACCCAGAGGCGGCCCGCACCGCGGGGGTGAGCGCGCGTCGCATCATCATCCTCGCGATGTGCATCTCCGGCGCCCTCGTCGGGCTCGCCGGCATGGTGCAGGTGAGCGGCATCGAGGTCTCCCTCACCAGCGCCCCGCCGGGAGCGACGATCGGGTTCGACGCGATCGTGGTGGCCCTGCTCGGGAGGAACCGGCCGATGGGCGTCCTCGCAGCGGCGCTCCTCTTCGGCATCCTCGACGCGGGCGGCCACCAGGTCCAGATCTACTCGGCGACCAACATCGACTACAGCATCTCGCTCGTGATCCAGGCCGTGATCGTCTTCTGTGTGGCGACACCGGCGCTCATCGTCGCGCTCTTCAGGCTCAAGACGCCGGCGACTGCGAAGGACGCGCTCGCCTCGCGGGGGTGGACGCGGTGACCGACGTCCTCGAGGCCCCGCCGGTGGTCTCCCCCGAGCTCGAGCACGAGGTGCACGAGGTCACCCTCGAGAACCTCCGAACGGTCAGCCGGGGCCGCTCGCTCGGACTGGGCGTCGCGGTCATCGTGATGGCGGCCATCGAGCTGCTCGGGTTCGGGGTCGCCTCCAAGCAGGCGATCGAGTCGACGATCCGCCTGGACTTCGCTCCGGCCAACAACGTCCCGGCGCTCTCCACGGCGCTGCAAGTCGTCCTGCTGCTCGCGGGTGTCGCCTGCATCGTGGGAGGGATCCTCGTGATCGCGCGGTGGCGGTTGAAGGGGGTCGGCGGGCTCGTGATCGCGCTCGGCGCGATCCTGGCCCTCTGGCCCATCGCGCTCTGGGTCAACGTCAACAGCGCGAGCGGGACGCTCAAGACGGTGACCCTCCCGGTGGCGGGCACGGCGTACCTCATCGGGGCGTGCACGCTCGTCGCTGGCATCCTCCTCGTCGTGTTCCGGTACGACCGGGCGGCGTTCCCGATCTTCTTCGTCGCCATCTCCGTGTTCATCCTCGTCTTCCTCGTCTGGATGGCCCGAGGGTCAAACGTGCTGATGAACAACGGCAGCTTCGTGCCGCCGCTCTCGCTCACGACGATCCTCGCCTCGACGTTCCTCGGGGCCACCCCCCTGATCTACGGCTCGCTCTCGGGGGTGCTGTGCGAACGCTCCGGGGTGGTCAACATCGCGATCGAGGGGCAGTTCATGTTCGGGGCGATGGCCGCCGTCATGGTCGCGAACGTGATCGGGGGAAGCGCGGTCGGGCTCGCGACGGCGACCCTCGTCGCCGCGGTCATCGGCGCGATGCTCGGGGCGGTCCTCGCCTACATGGCGCTGCACTTCGGCGCGAACCAGATCATCGTCGGCGTCGTCATCGTGGCCTTCTGCACCGCGATGGTGCAGTACCTCATGGACCAGGTCCTCGACGTCCACCTCTCGCTCAACCAGAGCGTCCAGGCGCCGCTCCTCGCGATCCCCTTCTTCTCGCGGATCCCGGTGATCGGCCCGGCGCTGTTCGACCAGAACTTCCTCGTCTACCTCGCGATCATCCTGGTGGCGGTGATCAACTTCGGCCTGTTCCGGACGCGGTGGGGGCTGCGGACGAGGTCGGTCGGCGAGCACCCCAAGGCGTCCGAGACCGTCGGGATCAGCGTGCTGCGCACGCGCTACACCGCCGTGATCCTCGGCGGGTTCGTGGCGGGGATCGGCGGCGCGGTGTTCACGATCGGCCAGGGGATCCAGATGAGCGTCGGCCTCACCAACGGCGAGGGGTTCATCGCCCTCGCGATCATGATCTTCGGGCGGTGGCGTCCGTGGGGTGCGTTCGCCGCGACGATGCTGTTCGGGTTCACGATCGCGGTCGGCGCCCAGCTCAACCTCTACGGCAACCAGGTCGTGGTGCCGGGGCAGTTCATCTCGGCGCTGCCGTACATCATCACGATCGCCGCGGTCGCCGGCCTCGTGGGGCGGGTCCGTCCGCCCGCGGCGGACGGCATCCCCTACGTGCGCGAGTAGCCGCTCCAGCCTCGCGCCCCTCGCGTCGCCACCGCCCGGCGCGCCGCCGCCCCGCCCGACGCCAGGGCGTCTTCGACGGAGGACCCGACGAGCCGCGCCGCCAGGTAGCTCGCGGTCAGGGCGTCGCCCGCCCCCACCGTGTCGGCGACCGGACCGGGCGCGGCAGCCCGGTGCACCTCGCCGTCGACGCCGAGGGCGAGCGCGCCCTCGTCACCGAGCGTCACCACGACCTCTGGGAACCTCGCGCCGAGCGCGCGGAGGACGTCGGCCGGCGCCCGCTCCCCTGTGAGGAGCCGTCCCTCGGCGAGGTTGCAGAAGCACCACTCGGCGCCCTCGGCGAGCGCGAGGAACCTCTCGGGCCCGGCTGCGAGCAGCGGCGCCGTCGAGCTCGCGTCCACGGACCGGGTCGCCCCGTGGCGGGCGGCGGCGGCGAGCGCCTCGACGCCGGTCGCCCGGGTCGCCTCGTCGAGCAGCACGTACCCCGAGACCTGCACGTGCCCCGCGCCGGTGAGCCTGTCGACGGCAGCGGACGCCGCGGCGGGCGTGAGCTCGCGGTTGGCCCCCCGGTCGGTGAGCATGGTCCGCTCGCCGTCGGGCTCGACGAGCGCGACGACGGTCCCGGTCCAGCCCGAGGCCTCGACCACGCTCGCGACGTCGACCCCCTCGGCCTCGAGCGCGCCGCGGGCCGCGGCGCCCAGCGGATCGGCCCCGACCGCCGCGGCGAGCGCGACCCTGGCGCCCGCCCGCGCGAGCCAGACGGCCTGGTTCGCCGCGGACCCGCCTGGGGCGGTCGACACCCTCGAGGCGGTGTCGGACCCGTGCACCCTCGCGTCTTGGACCTCCACGAGCACGTCGACCATCACGTCCCCGACGACGACCACGTCGGGGGCGTCCGCGGGGCCGGGAACGTCGGCGTCGACGCCCGGCGTCACGACCCGAGCGTGGCGAGGGCGGCGGCGACCCGGGCGGCGAGTGCCGCGTTGTCGAGGACGAGGGCGACGTTCGCCGCGACGCTGACCCCGCCGGACTCGCTCGCGAAGTGCGCGAGCAGGAACGGCGTGACGTCGGCCCCGCCGATCCCGGACTCGTGCGCGTCGTGGAGCGCGTCGGCGAGCACGCGGGCGTGCAGCACGGGGTCCATCTCGGCCGCCTCGGGCACCGGGTTGGCGAGCAGCATCCCGCCCCGGCTCAGCTCGCGGTGCGCGAGGAACGCCTCGGCCGCCTGCTCCGGCGACTCGACCGACCAGGCCACGGGCACGCCCGAGTCGCGGACGTAGAACCCCGGGAACGTCACGGTCCGGTACCCGGCGACCGGCACCCCGAGGGTGTCCAGCCGCTCGAGCGTCGCGGGCAGGTCCAGGATCGACTTGGCGCCCGAGGCGACGACGAGCACGGGCGTGCGCGAGAGCGCGACGAGGTCGGCGGACTCGTCGAACGTCTCGGCCGCGCCGAGGTGCACCCCGCCGATCCCGCCGGTCGCCATCACCGCCACCCCGGCGCCCGCGGCGAGCGCGATCGTCGCGGCCACCGTGGTCGCCCCGTCCGCCCCGGCGGCCGCGGCGAGCCCGAGGTCCCTCGTGGAGAGCTTGCGCACGGTCTCGCGGCGCTCGACGAGCCGGCGCACCTCGTCGAGGGCGAGCCCGACGACACAGACCCCGTTCACCATGCCGACCGTCGCGGGAACGGCACCGTGCTCGCGGACCGTGCGGTCGAGCGCGGTGCCGACCCTCACCGCGTCCTCCGCGGGGAGGCCGTGGACGAGGATCGTCGTCTCGAGCGCGACGACGCCGCGCCCTGCGCCGAGCGCCTCGCGCACCTCGTCGGCGATGACGACGCGCGCGCCGGACGGGGGGGCCACGAGCGGCGAAGTGTAGTGTTCGCGCCCGATGGCCGACGGCGCGCCGACGTCGACGAGCGTCGAGTGGGCCACGCTGCGCCGCGCCGCTGACGACGCCGCGTCCCACGCGCACGCCCCCTACTCGCGGCTCCACGTCGGCGCCGCCGGGCTGTGCGAGGACGGCGCCGTGGTGGTCGGGTGCAACGTCGAGAACGCCTCCTACGGCCTCACCCTGTGCGCGGAGTGCGGCCTCGTCTCGGCCCTCGTGGCGGGCGGCCACGGTCGTCTGTTGGCGGTCAGCGTGACCGCGGGCGACGGTCGGCCCCTCGCGCCGTGCGGGCGGTGCCGCCAGGTGCTGCTCGAGCACGGGGGGACGGGGCTGCTCGTCGACGGCGGCGAGGGCCGGGAGCCCGTGGCACTCGGGGCGCTCCTGCCCGGCGCGTTCGACGCCGACGAGCTCGCGGGCCGACGGCCCACGTGACGGCTGCACACCACAGCGTCGTCGACGTCATCCGCACCAAGCGCGACAGGGGCGAGCTCACCGACGAGCAGATCCGGTGGGTCCTCGACGCCTACGTGCGCGGCACCGTGGCGGACGAGCAGGTGGCGGCGCTCCTCATGGCCGTGCTGCTGAACGGGCTCGACGCTCGCGAGCTCTCGACGTGGACCAGCGCAATGATCGAGTCCGGCGAGCGGCTCGACCTCTCCGCGCTCTCGCGGCCGACGGTCGACAAGCACTCCACCGGGGGCGTCGGGGACAAGGTCTCGCTCGTGCTCGCCCCGCTCGTCGCGTCGTGCGGCGCGGCGGTGCCCCAGCTCTCGGGGCGCGGGCTCGGCCACACCGGGGGCACGCTCGACAAGCTCGAGTCGATCCCTGGGTGGCGCGCTGCGCTCACCAACGAGGAGATCGTGGCGCAGCTCGAGTCGGTCGGGTGCGTCATCTGCGCGGCGGGCGCCGGGCTCGCCCCGGCTGACCGGAAGCTCTACGCGCTGCGCGACGTGACCGCGACCGTGGAGTCCATCCCGCTCATAGCTGCGTCGATCATGTCGAAGAAGATCGCCGAGGGCACGGCGGCGCTCGTCCTCGACGTGAAGGTCGGCACGGGCGCGTTCATGCCCGATCGCGAGCGTGCGCGCGAGCTCGCGCGCACGATGGTCGGGCTGGGCACCGCGCACTCGGTCGAGACGGTCGCCCTGCTCACGTCCATGGACACCCCGCTCGGGCGGACGGCCGGCAACGCGCTCGAGGTGCGCGAGGCCGAGGCGGTGCTCGAGGGCGGCGGCCCGCCCGACCTCGTCGAGGTCACGCTGGCCCTCGCGGGCGAGATGCTCGCGCGGTGCGGGATCCACGACGACCCCGCCGCGCGCCTCGCGGACGGCTCGGCGCGCGCGACCTACCGCGCGATGATCGCCGCCCAGGGCGGGGACCCGGACGCCGAGCTCCCCACCGCCTCGCACGTGCGGGCCGTGCCCGCGGCGCGCGACGGCGTGGTGCGCCGGCTCGACGCCCGCGCGGTGGGCGTCGCGGCGTGGCGCCTCGGAGCGGGCCGCGCGCGCAAGGAGGACCCGGTCAGCCCGACCGCCGGCGTGGTGTGCGTGCGCAAGCCCGGAGAGGTCGTGGCCGCGGGCGAGCCGGTGGTCGAGCTGCACACCGACGACGCGGCGACGCTCGAGGCGGCGCTCGCCGCCCTCGCCGACGCCATCGAGATCGGCGACGCGCCCGCCGCGGCCCCGCTCGTGCTCGAGCGGGTGGCGGTCTAGCCCGTCGGGCGCGCACCGCGCCGTTACGATCCGGACGATGCCCTCGAGCGACCAGCTCCTCCGCGCGCCGAAGGTGCTCCTCCACGACCACCTGGACGGCGGCCTCCGCCCCGCGACGGTCGTGGACCTGGCCGCCGAGGTCGGGTACACGGGGCTCCCGACGACCGACCCCGACGAGCTCGGTGCGTGGTTCGTCGCCGACGAGCCGCGCAAGGACCTCGTCCGGTACCTGGAGGGGTTCACCCACACGGTGGCGGTGATGCAGACGAAGGACGCGCTCGAGCGCGTCGCCCGCGAGTGCGTGGAGGACCTCTCGCGCGACGGCGTCGTCTACGCCGAGGTCCGCTTCGCGCCCGAGCTGCACACCGAGCGCGGCCTCGACCTCGTGACCGTCGTCGAGTCGGTGCTCGCGGGGTTCGAGGTCGGCGCCTCGGAGGCCGCGGCGGCCGGCCGCCCGATCGTGATCAGGGCGCTGCTCACGGCCATGCGCACCGCGGCGCGCTCGCCCGAGATCGCCGAGCTCGCGGTCTCGTTCCGCGACGCGGGGGTCTGCGGGTTCGACGTGGCCGGCGCCGAGGCCGGGTACCCGCCGACCCGCCACCTCGACGCGTTCCAGCTCGTCCAGCGCGAGAACTTCCACGCGACGCT
>Ga0306920_100006862_pt1 | contig 14930 bp, 16 predicted proteins | sample flu12Cox44000170_FD_204666 | JGI IMG/M metagenome (GOLD analysis project Ga0306920, IMG submission 204666) | Lab enrichment of tropical soil microbial communities from Luquillo Experimental Forest, Puerto Rico - flux4day.12C.oxic.44.000.170 (v2)... | ecosystem: Environmental > Terrestrial >... | reverse complement strand
ATACCGGGACGCGCTGGTCCGAGATCGACCTCCTTGACCTCGGTCACATGCTCACGCGCGAGCTGCCGATAAAAGAGATCGCGAGCCACCTGTGCCGAAGCCCGGCCGAGGTGCGAGACAAAATCACCGAACTGGGCCAGGCATGCAAAGATGACAGATCGCGACATTACCCTCATGGACGAAGGCTTGAACTGGTGGAGCGCTGATCGCAACGAGCCCATTCTAAAGCGACCTCGCTGGGCGTGTCTTGAAGACTGCTGGCACGCGCGGACGGCGACGATTTGGGAGAGGAGCGCGATCTAAGCGACCGAAGTGGCAATGGCATCATTTGACGATATCTTGAACGGCGGCAATCTTGTGACCGACCTAGTGTCGGCGCCGGCGCGTTGATCGCGTGGCCGCTGATAAGACCGAGAGCTCGGCCCATAGCCGAGCGCCTCATCAAAGGCGGATTGATTGGTTGCGAGGGAAAGTCAAGAGACTGACTATCGCGCTATCATGCCCAGGATCTGGGCAATTTCGGGTGAATGGGGCTGAGCGTCAGCGGGCGGGCGGTCGGTGAACACCCGTCCGAAGAACCCATTGATCGTCTGGCTCGGTGCCATATTGCTGGTGTCGGCAGTTGCCGGTACCTGCCAGGCGCAATCCGTCCTCACCTATCACGGTGGTCCCGATCGTCACGGCAATTTCATTGTTCCCTGGCTAACTTGGGAGCGCGCCCGCTCGCTGCATCTCGAGCCGGACTTTCAGCCGCGCTTTTCCGGCCACGTTTACGCTCAGCCGCTTTATTGGCAGCCGCCGGGATCGCCGAGAGCGATGCTCATCGTCGCTACCGAAGATGACAGCGTCCACGCGATTGATGCGAGAACCGGAAACGAGATCTGGGCGACATCCTTGGGTCGACCAGTCCAGCTCTCGACACAGCCTTGCGGGAACATCGACCCCTTGGGGATCACGGGTACCCCGGTAATCGAAGAGTCAACACAGGCGGTTTACCTCGATGCTATGGTCGGCGATGCCTCGGGACCGCACCACAAGATTTTCGCGCTCTCGCTGAAGGACGGATCAACCTTGGCGGGTTGGCCTGTTGATGTCGCCGATGCGCTAGCCGCCCGCGGACAGCGTTTCAACGGCCGCTTTCAGAACCAGCGGGGCGCACTTGCTGTGCTCGACGGCAGGGTCTATGTCCCCTTTGGCGGCCATTTTGGCGATTGTGGGGACTATCGAGGCTGGGTCATCGGTATTCGCTTTCAGAATCCGCACGACATCGTCAGTTGGAGCACGCGCGGGCGGGGCGGCGGGATCTGGGCTCCCGGCGGCATCAGCAGCGACGGACGTTTCCTCTTCGTTGCGACCGGCAATACCTTAGGGGTTACCACCTGGAGCGATGGTGAGGCGGTTGTTCGCCTTATGCCGGAGCTTCGCCATGATGATCAGCCGCAAGATTTCTTCGCCCCATCCGACTGGCGCGCACTCGACGCGCGCGACGCCGATCTTGGGGGCACCAATCCGCTGCCATTGGATGCGCCATCGGCGGCCGGTGCTAGACCGCTCGTCTTGGCGCTCGGCAAGGACGGGCGCGCGTATCTCCTTAATCGGGACAATCTAGGCGGCATCGGCGGTAGCCTCGCTTCCGCGCTTGTCTCGAACTACCCGATCCTCACCGCAGCGGCGGCCTATCCGGGCAGCGATGGGATCTTTGTCGCTTTTCCGGGACGAGGTGCCCACTGTCCGGCGCCTGGCCTCGACAGCAATCTTACGGTCTTGAAAATTACCAGCGGTTCGCCCCCATCGATCGCTACGGCCTGGTGTGGCGCCTTCAAGGGCGAGGGCTCACCTGTCGTCACGACGACCGATGGTCGTTCGAACCCGATTGTCTGGATCATCGGCGCCGAGGGTGACGGGCAGCTGCACGGCTACCGAGGCGATACCGGCGAGCCATTGTTTTTGGGCGGCGGGCCGGACGACGTGATGATCGGGCTGCGACACTTCCAGACCGTCCTCCCCGCCGGCGACCGGCTTTATGTCGGTGCCGACCGCCGCGTCTATGCATTTTCATTATAGGAGCCGTAATAAATACGCCGACTTGGGCCTCGTGGTCGGCTGCCGGCTCGGGCGGCGCGGTTAGCTCGGCGAGGATCGGCCCCTCGCCTTGCTTGACCTGAGGCGGAGGCCCCGCCCGCCGTGCTCCGGGATGATCCCGACGCCGGCCGCCCGAGTGCCTCCTTGATCGCGACGACGTTGTGCGCCTGGATGTTGGAGTGCTCTTTGCTGTCCTAAAGGCTATTCGGGCCGCCAACTGGCATCCCAATGCGCCCCGAGAAAGGGCGACCGGTGACCTTCCCGGCAGCATCGGACAAGCCACCCGCTGGCTCGAGCGGCGGAAGCAGCTAAGATCGGGCTGACGACTATGCCGCGATGCCAACGACGACGTGCATTAGGGGAAGCGCCTGCTGTTTCAGAAGGAGAGCGCACTGGCACTGTGGTACTAGGCCTGAGCTGCCGATAACCGTGCTGGCACGCGCGACAGCTGGCGCATGGAAGACATCTGGCTCGACAAATAGCCTGCTCCCTCCGAGGTGGCAGGGCGACCCTCCGCCGCGATAGCCCTTCGATTCGCCGCGTTGTAAGTTGTCGCGCGTCGGCGCCCGCCACGAGAGTTCGCCAAAACGAAGGTAGGGCGGGGGAGGTACGTGCGATGAAGCGAAATCTGGGAGGGTTCTTGGCAGCCGGTGCATTGCTGCTCGCGCTCGGCGTCGCGCCCGCGGCGGTCGCGCAGAAGTCGGGTGGCGTATTGCAGGTGTCGCATTTTGACAGCCCGGCGAGCATGTCGATGCACGAGGAGGCGACGGGCGCGGTCAACCGCCCGATGATGGGCGTCTTCAACAATCTGGTCATGTATAGGCAGGATGTGGCGCAAAACAGCATGGCGTCCATCGTTCCCGACCTGGCGACGGGTTGGTCGTGGAACGAGGAGGAGACCGAGCTCACCCTGCCGTTGCGCCAGGGTGTCAGATGGCACGACGGCAAACCGTTTACCGCCAGGGATGTCAAATGCACCTGGGACTTGTTGACCGGCAGGTCGGCCGAGAAGCTCCGCGTCAATCCGCGCAAGACCTGGTACAGCAACCTTGAAGAGGTGATCACGAACGGCGAATACGAGGTCACGTTTCGTCTGAAGCGGCCGCAGCCCTCGTTCCTGGCGCTGTTGGCCTCCGGCTGGTCGCCGGTCTACCCCTGTCACGTCTCGCCGCGCGAGATGCGGGCGCATCCAATCGGCACCGGCCCGTTCATATTCGTCGAATTCCGGCCGAACGAGCGGATCCGGGTCACGAGGAACCCGGAGTACTGGAAACCGGGCCGGCCCTATCTCGACGGCATCGAGTGGCGGATCGTCCCGAGCCTGGCGACGCGCATCCTGGGGTTTGTCGCCGGTAGTTTCGATCAGGTTTTCGGCGTGACAATCCCGCTGTTGCAGGATCTCAAAAGCCAGGCGCCGCAGGCGGTCTGCGACGTGTTCCCGGCCAACCTGCCGCGCACTCTGCTTGTCAACCGCACCACACCCCCGTTCGACAACCCCGAGCTGCGGCGCGCGATGGCGCTCAGTTTGGATCATCAAGCCTTCATCGACATCATCACGTTGGGGCAGGGCGATGTTGGCGGCGCGATGCAGCCGCCGCCAGAAGGGGTGTGGGGGATGCCGCGCGAGATGCTCAGGACGTTGCCCGGATACGATCCCGACGTGGCGAAAAACCGCGCGGAGGCACGCGGCATTATGGAGAAGCTCGGTTACGGCCCCGACAAGCGGCTGGCGGTCAAAGTCTCCGCCCGCAACATCGCCCCGACCCGCGACCCGGCCGTGCTGCTGATCGGCCAACTGAAGGAGATCTACATCGACGCCGAGCTCGAGATGGTCGACACCACCAACTGGTTTCCGAAAGTACTGCGCAAGGACTTCACTGTCGGCATGGTGGTCAGCGAGAACGGGCTCGACGACCCGGATCAGAATTTCTACGAGAATTATGCGTGTGGCGCCGCGCGCAACTATGGCGGATACTGCAACCATGAAGTCGATGCGCTGATCGACCGGCAATCGATGGAGACCGACCCGGAGAAGCGGCGGCGGCTGGTATGGGAGATCGAAAGGAAGCTGGTCGAGGACGACGTCCGGCCGGTCCTCTTCCACCCGCGCGCCGCGGTCTGCAACCAGCCGTGGGTCAAGGGGATGACCCAGATGGTCAACGGCATCTACAACGGCTCGCGCTTCGAGGACGTCTGGCTGGACAAGTAAATGGACGGCGATCTGCGCGGCTTCGTGGCCGCCGAACCCTTATCTCGATTTCAGATTCGGCGCTGGCCGGAACCAAAAGGATAAGCCAACGTATGTCGTAAGACGATGTTCGCGGGCAATTGCGTCCGCAATCCAATGCGACGAGCTACCTTTGCGGAACGGAACTCTCCGATGCTCAAAAATCTGGCGATAGTGTTTGGCCTAGTAGCGGGCCTGTCGGCTTGTGCGGCTCCATACGGGTACCCCGGATACGGTGACACAGGGTATGGCTACAACGAACCTGCCTACTACGGCCCTGTCTATTATGGACCCGGCTACTACCCGATACACACCAGCCAACACGGCACGGTGCAATGACGTTGACCGCGCCCTTCGGGTTGATTGTTGGATAGCTGTCGCTTCAGGTGTGCAAAGCTATCAGCGACAAAGGTCTCATCGCCGTCGGTCTGTGTCGCGGCATCTCTCGATCCCGACTGCGCTGCCGATCCGACGCCGTCTCCGGCTCGGGGTTGCATACCGAGTCCAACGGCCCAGAACCTCGCCTGTTTCGCCCAATACGCGAGCGCGTCGAGCACACGCCGGAAAAGCTGCGCCAGTGATCCGTTAGCCAATAACGCCCCTCCCGTATGTCGGTAGTTCGCCGCCCTCGGCATAAGCGAGTGGCGACCTTTCTGCGTGAGACCGTGCCTCCGCAAGCTTCCCCCATGCCTGTGCCCTGCCACTACCGGATCAAGCTTGCCTAATACGCTTACAGTCCAATGGTAGCGGTCTCCTTGCGCAGCCCGAGTGCCCGCACGGACCGGGATGGGGGACGACATTGGCCTATCAGCGGGACCCGAACAGGCCTCTCGCCGCCGAGATCCGGCACCAATTCCGGTTCGCAGAGGGGGTGGGTTTATTCTTCGTTCAGCCGATGGTCAGGCTGCCGAATGCTGCCCGCGAGGGTGTCATTCACGCCTCTCCGGTACCCCATTGCGAAGCCGATCGCCCAGCCGCCGGCTGCGCAGCCGAAGACCACAAGCCAGATCCGAATGGCTTCCAACGTCCACGCCAATGAGGCGTCCGATAACCGGAGCCAGGTCATGTATTGGGAACGCACAGACCCCGCCACTTGCCCGGTCAGTCGAGCCAATTCGCTGCGCGTCGCGCCCGGTAGGGATTGTCACTACCCATTGGAAAGCATGTGCCCCAATGGCAATGGCCCCAACGTTCCCTGCAGGGGACGGGGTGCCAACCGGAGCCGCGCTCGTGGGCGGCCTGCTCCATCGGCGGGCACGCGCCGACTGCGGCCGCGGATATCTTAGCTGGCGGAAGCGGAGCGGCTTGAGCCAAGACGGCCGCAAGGGCTACGAAGCTAGTGAACGCGGCAGCGATGATGCGGATCTCGGCCTCCGTCGCGCCCCCCGGAAGCACCATGCACGACGACCATTTACACAACCTGAACGAGCTCAATTTTTCTTCCATACCCGTTTTAGAGGCTGGTTTTCTAAGGAGGCGCCATGTATCGAGCAGGTCCGGTTTCGGCGCCGCGGTGGGAGCCGCAAAATCGCCTCGATTGTTGCTCCGGTCGTCGGCTGGCCGACCCTCACCGCATTCACAAAGGTTCAACCATTCCTCGGTCACCTTGTGCTGTCTCGCGAACAATGACCCATCGAGAAGATGAACGTAGAGCGGCGGCTGGTCTGGCGGGTGTTGCGCCATTGGGAGGAGATAGCAGATAGCGGGCGCTTTCCGCGTCGCGACGAAATCGAACCCTGGTTTTTGGGCGAAGACGGGGCCAATTGCCTGCTGATCGCGGTGGAATCGCCGATCGAGCTTTCACATTTCGTCGTGGTCGGGGTTAACCTGGCGGTCGCGCTTTGCCCTACTGATACGTTGGCCGGGGTGCTCTTGTCAGCTGTGCCGCAGGTGGTTTCGGCGCGTCGTGGCCTGATGATCGAGGGCGTGGCGACGCTTCGCGGAATGGGTATCCTTTACCGGACCGTGCTGCTTCCCACTCTCGGAAGCCGGCGTCGTGATCGATCACGCCTTCGGTGCCACGAACTATCGCTTGCTGCGCTCGAACGAGGCGTTGTCGACGCAGGTCAATTTCCGTCGCTTGCCGGCACCGCGGAGCGCCGGCTACTCTTAATCGCAGCCAGATTCCGATTTCCGCTCGCGCGCTCCCTAGCGGCGGCGGCTCAGCGATGCATGGTCGATGCCAGTACCGGCGTGCGGTCGGTATAGACCAGCCGGCTCTCGTGATCATTGTAGGCGAGCAGCAACGCACCGAGCCACGACCGCGCACCTTCGGGGTCGGTCCAGCCAGGCATGCATGCGATACCCGTCGAATTTGATCTCGTGTAGCCACTCCGAACCTTCCGGCGGCTGGTCCACCAGCTTCGTCAGCTGCGGCTTGATCCACTCTGGCAGATCGGGGGTCTCGGCGCGTGGCCGGCCCGCTACCGATCTCGCCATGCCGCGAAGGCCTGATTCATTCTCGCGTGACAATGAATATTATCGTGAACAGCGAGACAATCGCCGTCAGGCTCCAAAAAATCTGCATCTCACACCCCAAGGGAGAGGGTTAAGCTCGAAGCCCTAGGTGGGCGAGGCGGCGTCGGGGAGGCTAGCAGCGCCGCCTACGCGTCACCCTTGGCTGGCCAAGCCAACGACCAAGCGATCCGATCTTTGGCGGATCATGGTTGATGGCCCGTTAAGCCGGAGCGCGCCGTTGCGCTGGGTCGCGTTCCTCCGCCGTCAAGGTTGCCGCTGCCGATGGTGGCGCTGGGCGTATCGGACCGAACTTGTCGAGAATTCGCCGTAGGGTCTAGACGCGCGGCGTCGAGAGCGGGTACCGAGCGGTCTCGATGGTCTCCGTCAGCAGGTTGAGGAGCACAGACGAGCCTGTTGCCCACGCCCCAAGACTACCGAGGGCAAGTGGAATCTGGCCTTCGACTACTGTATCCTCACCCTGGGTTGCTCTCGCCTCGGCCGCAGCGCAGAGGCCGCGCAAGCCATGGCCTGGCTGATCGGTGTATCCTGCGCTTGCGCATTGGCGTCGCGCAAGATCTGGTTTCCAATGCTGCAGGTCTTCAATCGGACCTCGAATTGCTGCGCGAGGCACACCTACCTGAGTGAGGCGATCAACTCGATCCCGATCGTTAAAAATCGAGCAAATGTGCGCTGGTTCACATTATAGTCACAAACGGGCGGAGAATTGTTACCGCATCCGTTAACCTAGAGGATTTGGTCATGAAAGCATCGAAGATGGAGGTTGAGCCGATCGAACCCGAAGCGGCCGGGCAAATGGGAAACAGTGCACTTCCGGGCAGCGAAGTAGTGGGCGTGGACAAGATCCGCGATCTGCTGTTCGGCAATCAGATGCAAGATTACGATCGCCGCTTCTCGATGCTGGAAGAGCGGTTTCTCCAGCGCTTCCGAGAAATCGAGTCTGAGACGGCGCGCAATCTCGGTTCCTTCGAATCGAGCGCCAAGAAACAGATGGAGTCGCTCGCCACCCAGCTGCGCGAAGAAAAAGACCTGCGCACCGATGCCGACAAGGAGAACGAGCGGAACCAGCGCGAGCATAATGACACGGTCGAAAAGCGTCTGCGCTCGACGTCAGAACAATTGAGCCGCCTCGAGCGAGACCAGGCCGACCGCCTGGCTCAGGAGGTGCAGTCGCTACGCGAGGAAATCAAGCGCAGGACCGAAGACATCTAGCACACGCTCGAGAAAATGTTCGCCGAGCTGAGCAGTGTGAAAACCGATCGGAATCTGCTCGCCGGGCTGTTTGTCGAGGTCGCCAGGTGCTTGAACCAGGACATCGGACCAAAGAGCGTCGGCAAGGGCGTCGCCGACCCGCCGCGGAGCTGGGCGCCGACCTGATCGGCCCGCCGCGGTGAGCACATCCGCCGCGGCTACGCTCGAGTCGCTGGTTCGCCCGTTCTCGGGCGATGCCGCGAGCGATCGGGCCGGGATCGATCGGCAGGCGCTGGCCGGGCTTCTGGTCCAGCTCGCGCGGAGCGTCGAGCCCCAGTCCGTCGCGGAGCCGAGCGGCGTGTCCGCGATCGATCCGCGGCTCGAACAGCTGCGGACCTTGCTGGTCGGGCACGAGATCGAAGTGCTGTCGCGGCTGAGCGAGGTCGTGGAGGATCCCGAGCAGCTGGCAGGCGCGGTCGGACGCGTCCTGCCCACGGCAATCGCGCTGGCGACGAGCGATGCGCGGCTGGGCCAGGCGTTAGCGCCCGCCCTAGCGAAGGCTACGCAGAGTTCGATCCGGCACGATCCGCGGACGCTCGTCAACATCCTCTATCCGCTGATCGTCCCGGCGATCCGCAAGTCGATCGGCGAGACGATCGACGAGACCTTCCAGTCTCTCAATGAGTCGCTGAAGCATAGCCTCACTTGGCGCGGGCTCAGATGGCACTGGGAGGCGTGGCGGACCGGGACCTCCTTTGCCGAGGTCGTGCTCAAGCACACGCTCGTCTACCAAGTCGAGCACGTTTTTCTCATCCACCGTCACACCGGGCTGTTGATCTCCCATGTCGCGGCGGAGAATGCAGCAGGCCAGGACCCACAGCTGGTTTCCTCGATGCTGGTCGCGATCCAGGATTTCGTGCGCGATTCGTTCAGCGGCGCCGAGCAGCAGGGGCTAGACACGGTGCGGCTGGGAGAGCTTTGGCTGTGGTCCGAGCCGGGGGCCTTCGCGACGCTGGTCGCGGTGATCCGGGGCAATCCGCCGGAAGGACTGCACGAGCAGCTGCGCAGCGTCCTGTCGCGGATCCACGACGAGCGCCCGCACGCGCTGGAGAGCTTCGACGGCGACAGTTCATCCTTCGCCGATGTCGAGGCGCATCTGAGCGAATGCGCGGCGCTCGGGCAGCGCGCGCCGCGAACCGCGGAACGCGGGTTTCCGTGGCTCGTCGCTTTGGCCGGGCTGATCCTGATGGCACTCGCGGGCCTGGGGGGCTTCCGGTGGTGGCAGAACGAACGGGCCTGGGAACACGAGCAAGAGCTCCAGCAGGCCGAGCAGCGGATCTGGGACGGCTACATTACGCAGCTTCAGGCGCAGCCCGGCATCGTGATCACAGAGGTGGGACGGCGTGACGGTAAGTTCGTGGTCGCTGGCTTGCGCGATCCGCTCGCAGCCGACCCACAGTTGTTGCTGAGCCAGGCGGGAATCGATCCCACGGGTGTCGTCGGCCACTGGCAGCCCTATCAGGGGCTTGATCCGGTGTTCGTGCTGAAGCGGCTGCAGGCTTCGCTTGATCCGCCGCCGACCGTGACCCTTACGGTCGAGGGCGACCACATCGTGGCGCAGGGATCGGCGCCGTCCACCTGGATCGAGCGCGCGCGCCTTGCTGGCCAGATGTTGCCGGCAGGGGGACCCAGTCTCGATCTCTCCGGGGTACGGGATGTCTACGAAGGGGCGATCGGCAAGCTGAGCGAGGCAATCCGCTCACACGCGATCCATTTCAATTTCAACGAGTCGCTACCCGCAGCAGGGCAGGACGCCGTCCTCGATCAGCTGGCCCGGGAGCTCAGCGACCTCGCATCTTTGGCGTCGACTATGGGAGTGGCTGCAAGGGTGACGCTTACTGGGCATTCCGACGATGCCGGAAACGGCACGTTCAACCTGTCGCTGAGCTTGGCGCGCGCCGAGGCTGTCCGTGCGCTCCTGAAGAAGCGCGGCGTCGATCCCGATATGCTCGCCGTGCGCGGCGCCGGCCCGCTTGAGCCGCTGGAGGCGGCGTCCTCTGAGGAGGCACGCTCGGCGAACCGCCGGGTTTCGTTCAAAGTCGGAATCGAGGAACGGCGATGACCGTAACGCTGCAAAAGAAAATCTGCATGCTTGGTGGTTTTTCAGTGGGCAAGACCAGCTTGGTTAAGCGCTTCGTCGAGAGCGTCTTCTCCGAGACCTATCTCACCACGGTTGGCGTCAAAATCGACAAGAAGACCGTCGACCTGTCCGACCGGATCGTGACATCCTCTGGGACCTCGCGGGCGAGGACGATATTTCCTCGCTCCGCATGAGCTATCTGCGCGGCTCCGCGGGATACGTGCTGGTGGCTGACGGGACGCGACCCTCGACCCTCGAGGTCGCGCTGTCGCAGCGGCGGCGCGTCGAGGCGGATTCGTGATGCTGCTGAACAAGAACGATCTTAGGGAGCAGTGGGCGATCCACGAAGCCGAGCTCGAGGATCTCCGGCGGAACGGCTGGTGGGTACGGTCGAGCAGCGCACGAACCGGAGAAGGCGTCGAGGATGCTTTCAACGCCCTCGCCGTCTGCGTCGCGCGCTGAGCGATGGACGGTCTATCCGCGACCGTCGCCGAGCGGCTGCAAGCGTTGATCTATAGTGAACGGGCGGTGGCCTATCTGCAGGTCGACGCCGGGCTCACCTTGGTTGGTGCCGGCGGACATCTCGAGGCCTACGGCCTAGCGGATTTGCGCCTGGGCGAGCCGGCTGCCGAGCAGGCGTTCTTCCTTGAAGGGCTTCTGCCCCCTGTCGAGACGCCTTATGTCGTGCCGTCGATGGAGCTGGCCAGCGGCCGCGCGGCCGATCTCCATTTCTTCCTCGACGACGACACGCTGTGGGTAGTGTTGCTCGACGTCTCGACAGAGCGCGATGCGGCTCGGCGCATGCAGCAGAAAGCGTATGACATGACGTTGGCGCAGGAGCGCGAGGCGCTGTTCAATCGGCGGCTTGAGGCGGCCAATGCGGCGCTCCTTGCGACCCAACGCGAATTGGAAGCCTCGCGCGAGGCGCTGGTCTGTGCCCATGATCAGGTGCAGGCGCAGGCTGCCGAGCTTGCCGTTTGGAACAAAACCCTCGAAGAACGCGTGTCGGCGCAGCTTGCGGAAATAGAGCGAATGGCTCGACTCAAGCGGTTTTTCGCACCATCGCTTGCAGAGCTGATCGTGTCGTCCGGCAACGAGCGCATCCTGGAGAGCCACCGCCGTGACATCGCGGTCCTCTTCTGCGACCTGCGCGGCTTTACGTCCTTTGCCGAAAGCGCCGAGCCGGAAGAGGTCATGGCGCTGCTGCACGATTATCACGCTGCGCTCGTGCCGCTCATCCAGAGGTTCGAGGGCACTCTCGACCGCTTCGTCGGCGACGGGTTGATAGTCTACTTCAACGACCCGCTGCCATGCCCCAACCCGGCCGAGCGCGCCGTCGGTCTTGCGGTTGCCATGCGGGATGCCGTGGCCGCGCTCGCGCAGGCCTGGCGCCGGCACGACTATCAGATCGGTTTCGGCATCGGAGTTGCGCAAGGCTTTGCGACGCTCGGGCAGATCGGCTTCGAGGGGCGCTTCGATTACAGCGCGATCGGCACGGTCATCAATACCGCCGCGCGCCTATGTGAGACCGCCAAGGATGGCCAGATTCTGGTGACTTCTCGAGTTGCGGCCGCAGTTGCCGAGGTCGCGGATGTCAAGGAAATCGGACCGCTCACGTTCAAGGGCTTGAGCCGTCCGCTCGCCGTCTGCAACGTGGAAGCGCTCAAAGTCGCCCAACGTGGATCTCAGGGCGCGCAGCCGCTCGGCACGAATCGACCTCCGCATGATGCGGTGCTAAAACGCGCGAGGAGGCGCCCCTGATCATCGCGGTGCTCTTTGGCAGCTTGCTCGCCGTTGCCTTATGGGAATTCTGTCGACCGCGACGGCGGCGGGAGTTCCTCGCTCTGCGTCGGTGGGTGGGGAATATCGGGTTCTGGATCCTCAACCTGGTTCTTGCGGCCTTTCTATTCGCGCCGGCGGCGCGGTTCCGCCCTCGGCTCGAAGCAGTCTTGGGGGTCGGCTTCCTGTCTTGGCCGATCGTCAATGTTGGGCTGAGTTTGGTTGTGGGCTTCTTGCTGCTCGACCTTATGCGCTACCTCGTGCATCGGTGCGAGCATGCGCTGCCGTTGCTTTGGCGCTTTCACGCCCTTCATCATTCCGATCCCGATGTCGATGTGACGACCTCGGTGCGCCATCACCCCGTCGAGTACGTTCTAGCTTCGGGGTTCTATTGGCTGGCCGTTATGGTGCTCGATATTCCCGCCATCGTCGCACTAACCCACGGGCTTGCAGTTTTCGGAACGGCGAGCGTCCAACACGGCAATATTCGCTGCCCCGAGTGGTTGGAGCGTTGGCTGCAGCCGGTGCTGGTGACGGTCGACATGCACCGCATCCACCACTCCGTCCTATTCGAGCAGGCCAACAGCAACTATGGCGCTGTGCTCTCCATTTGGGATCGGCTCTTCGGCACTTATACCTGGATGAATCGCGCGCAGCATGAGCGCATCGTTTTCGGCGTGCGGGAATTGCCGCGGTACGATTGCCTGAAGCCCTCCGCGATGTTCCTGACCCCTTGGCGGATTTCCCGCGCGGCGGTCACCGATTGAAGTGATTGAGCGCCAAATACGGTCGGACCCGTCAACGAGGTTCAAAGCGGCGGCTGGGCATATATGCCGGCGGGTGCGACGGCTCTCGCCGTATCCCGAACCACATCCACCGCTTCAGCTTCTTCTCGACGCAATGGCACAAGTTGAGCCGTCGCTCCGCCTCACAAAGGGCCAACTCTTGCGGTAGGGTTACTCGCGTCGATTGGTTCGTATTGTATTGGATTTCAACGAAAGATGGGATGTATATTCTTGTTCTTTCTTGTGATACTCGGCCGCGGTTGGATGCTGCGGAAGGTCGAACACTCTTGGCGATGGTTCCCGGTTTGGAGGAATTAATTCCCGATTAGGCCGCGCAAAATTCCCGATTTGCCAGGCTACGGGAATTTGGCGGCAAGAACTTGATTTGCCTAGCCGCTTTCGCGGCGAACCGGCGTGATTCCGCGGGAAAATCGAAAAAATCCCGTTTCGACGGGAAAAACCGGGAAATTTTTTAGCCGCGGTGAATAGCGTAGGGGCTGGCACAGCCGGCGTGGGATCGCTGACCACGCGACCCCGAAAGAGAGTGAGGAGCGACGGCTAGAACGATTTGGCCATGGTTCCCGTCAGGACGTCGGCCTTGCGGTTGAGGGCGGCGATCAGCCCGTCGACGCCTTCATTTTTCAGGATAGCCGCAAATTCGGAGCGACGGGTCGCCACCTCGCTGATCGCACCGTCGAGATAGATGTCGGAGATCAGCCAAACCTCGCCGCTACGGCGCATCATGTAGTCGATCTTGACCGGCTCGCCGTTAGCCTTGATGATCTGGCTCTTCACCATGACCCCGGCGGGGGCGGGCTGCTCGCCAGTGACCTCCAGCCTCTGTCCGGCGTAGCTGTCGAAGCGGTCGGCATAGATCGCCGAGATGTAGCGGGCGAAGCTCTCGGTCACCTGCTGGCGTTGACCCTCGCTCAGAGAGGCCCAGGACGGGCCGACCGACAGCCGCGCCATCGCGGGGATGTCGAAGCTCCGGCGGATGACCGGCTCGAGCTGCGTAAAGCGGCCGCTCTGGCCGAGCGTGCGGCCATTCTTCATCGTGACGAGCAGCGCGTCGTAGAGGCTCTGCACGGTATCGCCGCCGCTCGCCGGCGCGGCATGCACCGGGTAGGAAAGCATCGCGAGGCCGAGCACCGCGGAAAAGGCTAGGACCTTCCAAGCGCGGGGGTTGGCTATGATCAGGTTCCTCACGGCTTACTCTCCCTGGCTTCCAGTTTCCTACAAATTTATGTATTCGCCACTAGGTGCGCGCATCCCTGCGGCTTTCAAGCGCATGGCTGAGATGCGGCCGGATCATCGCGATGCCACAAACCAAAGCCTTGACATTTTCGGGCGCTCCCGCGCTTGCGTTAGCCTAACGGTGGCGACAGACAAACTGACAGGCCCAAGACTGACGAGGTTCAGCTAAAGAATTGTTTAGATGGGCGAATCTCCCGGAATCGCAGCCTCTCCAGGCGACACACCGAAACGATTTCAGTGTATATTACGATTTCAGTGTGTATTATGTGTTTCCGGTCGACTGACCTGAGCTCCCCGAAACTCCTCCAGATTTGAGTAGAGTCCGACCCGGTGGCTTGCGTCTGCGACAATGGCACCGAGCTGACCAGCATCGCCATCCTGCGCTGGTCGCAGGAAACCGGCGTCAACTGGCACTACATCGCTCCCGGCAAGCCACAGCAGAATGCCTTTATCGAGAGTTTCAATGGTCGACGGCGCGACGAGCTTTTGAACGAAACCCTGTTTGCCTCGCTCGCCCACGCCCGGGTGGTGCTCGCGCGATGGAAGCTCGACTACAATACCATCCGGCCGCACAGCAGCATTGGAAATCTGGTGCCGGCCGACTATGCCAAGCTCAGTGCCCCGGCATCGCAACGGGACGGGACGCTGCGCGCAATCGGGGGCTTTGCGCCGCGTCCCGGTGCAGCACCGAGCCAAGCAGGCTCAAATGGACAATCCACTCTACTCATCGGTGGATGAGAGAAGGGGTTTAGGTCATTGTTGCCAACCGGCGCGCCGCTTCCGGCTGCCCTGCCATGCATTCTACACCGACGCTTTCCCCGCACCACCGGGGACCGGCACGGCTTCTCCCACGCAACCTAAGATTTAGGAGCTAAGACTGACGATCGTGGCAAGATGAGACGGCGCAGCCAATCGGAAGGCCACCCTGCGGCCGATAGTTTCGTCTTCGCGAACAGCGGTGGTGGGTTGCGCTGATCCGGACCAAACTCCACCCGGA
>Ga0306920_100006861_pt1 | contig 14932 bp, 17 predicted proteins | sample flu12Cox44000170_FD_204666 | JGI IMG/M metagenome (GOLD analysis project Ga0306920, IMG submission 204666) | Lab enrichment of tropical soil microbial communities from Luquillo Experimental Forest, Puerto Rico - flux4day.12C.oxic.44.000.170 (v2)... | ecosystem: Environmental > Terrestrial >... | reverse complement strand
GCTCGCGCTGATTTTTTGCGGCATCCTGGCCCTCGTAATCTCGATTTGGCAGTACTTGTGGACGGTTCGTTATATGTGGGGCGAACCGTTCACGCCACTTGCCGGACTGACAAAGGAGGGAAAGCAATCGCCGGTTCTCGCGGTCGCCATCCTCCTGATCTTCATCGGCCTATTCGCTTTTTTTGCCGTTTTGTACCGCCTTACGTAGCCGGACAGGCTGAAGAATCGAGAGCAATAAGCACTTTCGATACCACCTGACCACCGAAAGGAGAGTTCATGGCTCAGTCATCAGCCAAGCCGAACATCGTCGTGATCTGGGGCGACGATATCGGCATTGCCAACCTCAGCTGCTACACCCGCGGGCTGATGGGCTATCAGACGCCCAATATCGACCGAATCGCCAATGAGGGCATGCTCTTTACCGATTACTACGGTGAGCAGAGCTGCACGGCAGGACGAGCTTCGTTCATCACCGGCCAGCACGGATTGCGCACCGGCTTGACCAAGGTCGGACTGCCGGCGGCGACTGTGGGTCTGAGCAAGCTCGACCCGACCATCGCCGAGCTGCTCAAGTCATTGGGCTACGCGACCGCGCAGTTCGGCAAGAATCACCTGGGTGACCGCAACGAATTCTTGCCGACGGCGCACGGCTTCGACGAGTTCTACGGCAATCTGTATCACCTAAACGCCGAGGAAGAGCCGGAACTGCCGGATTATCCGAACCCGCGGGATTTTCCGCATTTTCGCGAGAGGTTCGGCCCGCGTGGGGTCATGGACAGTAAGGCTACCGACACGGACGACGCAACGGTCGACCCGCGGTTCGGCCGCGTCGGCAAGCAGACCATCCGCGACACCGGCCCGCTGACCAAGAAGCGGATGGAAACGATCGACGACGACGTCGCGAGCCGCGCTGAGGACTATATCAAGCGCCAGGCCCAGGCCGGGAGGCCCTTTTTCCTGTGGATCAACTTCACCCACATGCATCTGCGCACGCATGTAAAGCCGGAGAGCAGAGGCCAGGCGGGCCGCTGGCAGAGCGAATATCACGACGTGATGATCGATCACGACAAGAATGTCGGCCAGGTGTTGAAGGCGCTCGACGACGCCGGCGTTACCGACAACACCTTTGTCATGTACGGCACCGACAACGGTCCGCACATGAATTCATGGCCCGACGGCGCGATGACCCCGTTCCGAAGCGAGAAGAACACCAACTGGGAAGGCGCTTATCGGCTACCGTGCCTTGTCCGTTGGCCGGGCAAGATCAAGCCCGGCACGGTGTCGAACCAGATGGTGGCCCATCACGACTGGCTGCCGACATTCCTGGCCATGGCCGGCGATCCCGACATCAAAGACAAGCTCTTGAAGGGCCACACGATCGGCGACATAACTTACAAGGTCCACCTCGACGGCTTCAATCTGGTACCGTACCTGACCGGCGAGGTCGAGAAGAGCCCGCGGGAGTGGTTCATCTACTGCAATGACGACCAGCAGGTCGTGGCATTGCGCTACGACAATTGGAAGCTGGTGTTTTCAGAGCAGCGATCACCCGGCACACTGGGGCTGTGGGCGGAGCCGTTCACCGGTCTGCGCATACCGAAGATGTTCAATCTCCGCACCGATCCGTTCGAGCGTGCCGACATCACCTCGAACACGTACTACGACTGGCTGATCGACCACGTTTACCTGCTGGTGCCGGCGCAGGCCTTTGTCGGGGAATTCCTCCAGACCTTCAGGGAATATCCGCAGCGCCAGAAGGCGGCGAGCTTCAACCTCGACCAGGTGCTCCAGAAGATCCAGGAAGGCCACAGCGCATAGGCCGAGCCGGATTACCCTCTCCCCGCTTACTCCAACCCACCCTCCCCGCAATGCGGGGGGAGGGTTAGGGAGGGGGCGGGGAGAGAGCCGGGGTGAGGGGCGCAGCTGCCGATCGAGGAACGCATGCATCTCGTCACGAAAGACACCGTCATCACCGATACCATGGCGTTGATCGTTGTCGTCATTGGAACTGTCAGGCGTTTTTCACCGGGCTGTGAGCGACGTTTCCCGCGCCATTGGCGGCAGAGCATCTGGCAAAGACAGCTCCAGACATTCTCGGCATGCCCGAAGTGGCGCGGGCGATCCGGTGCGCGCTGGGAATTCTTCAAATCTGCATAGTCAACCGGGATCCGATCGATCAGCATTACCGATGTCAGTACCTGAACTTCCTTCGTTGCAGAGACAGTGATGCCGGGCTGCGGCACGCGCACATTCATCGAGCCCGACGATTACGCGGCGAGCCTGCGCCCGGTGCAAGCCGAGCTCGTTGTCACATCTCCCGGCAAGTTCAAAGTCCGCCTGACCCGGGCCGAGCTGCACCATTTGCAGCTCTTTCGCGGTGACGAAAATCTGCCGCGCATCGCCTTTTTGTCGCTGCCGCCGCCGCTGGTCTTCATCGCGTTTCCGTTAGGCTTCGGTCCATCACAGGTGTGGCGCGGCACGGAATTGGAGGCCGGGGACGTCATGTCCTACAATCTCGGCGAGCGGCTGCACCAGGTGACGACGGGACCATCGACCTGGGGCCTCATTGCACTGGAGCAGGCAGCGCTCGAGGAACGCGGCCGGGTGTTCTGGGGGGCACCGCTTTCTTCGGCGCAGCAAGGCCGCGTGCTGCGGCCTACCCCGCGCGATGCGGCACGCCTGCGGCGCCTGCATGTGCAGGCCTGCCGGCTCGCCGTAACCAAGCCGAAAATCTTGACGCATCCCGAAGTGGCCCGCGCTATCGAACACGATCTGCTCCATGCCCTGGTTATTTGTCTCAGTGCTGCCAAGGTCCGGGCGGAAGGGGCCGCCAAGCGCCGGCGTGCCCAGATCATGGCCAAGTTCGAGCAGGGGCTGGCCCTGCAACTCGGCCAAACGCTGCGCCTTCAGGAGTTGTGCGAGCCGATCGGTGTGACCGAGCGAACCTTGCGCGGGTGCTGTGCCGAATTTCTTGGCATGAGCCCTACCCGCTACGTGCTGCTGCGGCGGCTGAAGAGGGTGCGCGCCGCCTTGCAGGACGCCGTTCCCGCGACGGCGAATGTCGCGGAGGTGGCTCGCCGTTTCGGCTTCACCCAGCTGGGACGCTTTGCTGGGGCGTACCGGTCAGCCTTTGGCGAGGCCCCGTCGGTGACCCTCCGACGTGGTGCGGCACCGCGATTCACAGCCTCGCAAAATTTCGTCAGTTCTGCATAACCGGCCGAAGTATCGGGTGTCTACAAGCCGAACGGTTCTGCGAGCGAGTTAACAGATGAAGATTTTCCTTCCTCCAGCGCGGCTGCGGTACTGCATCCGGCTAGTCGCGGCAGTGCTCTCGGCGCTTTTCCTAGAGGCGTGGGCGACGTCCGCAAATGCCGTAGGGCTGGAGTGCCCGGAGACTGGTCAGGGGGCGCCCGAGCTTACGAGCATTCCGGCGGGTGCGAAACTGGTGATCGGCGGCACAGGCCCCGATCTCGCCAACGAGATCAGCGACCTGATCAATCAGGTACAGCTTAAGCAACCGAATATCTCCAATTTAGATCTGACAAACGGGCTGATTGCCGCCTATTGCCCGTTGGTCGCGCAAGCGCCGGGGTTGACCGGCGCGCAGCGATGGAGCCGGATGCATCTGTTTGTTCAGGCGATTCAGCAACAGCTCGCCGCAAACGATCTGCCGCCGGGGTCGATGATCATTGCCGATGTACCGCTGCCGCCCGCAGTCTACCGGCAGCTAAGAAGCCAAGCTGAGGCGGCCGGTCAAACACCGGCGCAATTCATGGGGGCCATTCTCGCCGTCGCCGCCGGGAAGTAGATCGCTCGATCGTCCTGGAATCTCGCGAAGCCTGCTTAGCCGCCGACGCATCCCCGGCGGTAGGTGCACAAATAAGCCCGCCGTCAGTCCGGGATCCAATTCTGGAGGATAAACGACAATGGCAGTCACGACCCGCACAACCCCTACCGACGTGTCGGCAACGAGCTCGGCCTCCTCGACTTCGACAGACACTGCGACAGCGGCTTCGGGGCGCGCAGGCTCGACCGGCAAGGCGACAGCCGAATCCGGGTCCGACATGCTCGAAACCATATCACAGATGATCTATAGCGGGTCCTACGCACTGGCGTATGGCGTCGTCTACGCTGCAGTGTTCGTTGCTCAGTCCTTGCCGCAAGAGAATCCGGTGATGCGCGGGTTTCGCGACGGTGGAGGAGCAGCCATAGACGAACTCGGCCGGGGGTGAGCACTGGGTGAGCGAGTAGGCATCATCACGAGCGCACCATCGCCCAGCTCGCCTTTCACCTGCCCGCAAATTTCGTCAAATCTGCATGGTTACCTGAAGTTTCGCAGTCTACGTTGAGCTCGCCCAATCGGCAGATGACATGGGGAGGAAGGCCATGATGGTTAAGGAATATCGACTATCATCCTGTTCGGCGGCGGGACCGCAGAGCGATTGGCGGTCTCTCGTTGGCGCGGCCCAGATCGAAATGGTTAAATGTCGCTGATTGGCACATTCCGGCTGTCCACCCTGATTGAATGCTAGGCAGAAGTCAGGGCCTAAGCGGACCTGTCACGAACCACGGGCGAGGTGGAAACGGCGGGCGTCTCGGGCGTCGTGGGATTTTGGAAAACCTTTAAAGTCGTTTGACAGGTTAGGCCGTTCGCCAGCGCCCCCCGCCTGAATTTTTTGGAAATCGGTGTCCCGGCAGTGTCCCGTTCGGGCATGGCGAGCCCCGGCAAGCCTGGTTCGGAGAAACCCGGTCCTCCCCCGGGTACTGGGGTAAAAATTGCGAAGCAAGCCCAGTCTCCACGACGACGCTACAGCGCTACGCCTGGAGGGTTGGGATCCCGGGTTTACCCGCTGCCCGTTTCGCTCGGGCGGCATCAAGGTTGACGACGCGCTCGCCTTAGGGTCAGGTGGCCATAGCGGGCGACTTCGGCTTCCCTCTCCGGAGGCCGCTGGATAGGGGGGATCGATTCCCTTGCCAGACAGCAGAAGGTGCCCGGCGGCGCGGAAGCCCCAGAGAGCCTCCGCAGAGCCTCTAGCGCGCTCGGTGGCCGAAACGATCGTTATCGACCCTCGCGGCGCGCACCAAGGCGGCGGCGGTGCGCACCAGCTCGTTGGCCAGCGCGATGGCGGTCTCTGCGTCAAGGGGAAGCGGCGCTTGCGCTTGCCCTTTGTCGAGCGCTGTCAGCGCCGCAGCACTGCGGCGAGGATCGGCAGCTGGCCGGGCTCGGGCAAGCCGCGCTGCAGCATGCGGCCGAGCATATCCTGCGCATCGCGACGAGCCGCCCGCGCAGCGGCTCGGTACGAGCACCGGCGCGATAGAGCCGAACTGCGCTCATCGCAGTTTTTTCTGATCCCAGTCTTCCCCAAACTCACGCACCCTCATCGCATGCAGGAGCCGCTCTCGCTCTGCCTCCACCCGCGGGTTCGGGCTTCGCATCTGCTCGGCCTCGACACGAATTGACTGCGAGATGATCGTCAGCGCTGCGTCCTTTTGGTGCCCCAGCAGCTTCAAGTTCTCCGGGTCAAACGGCAGCTCGAGCAGTTGCCGCGTAAAGTCGAGCGCCAGATTGGCGTTGTGCGACATGCGCTCGGCCTTGCTCATGTCCGCGTACTGCTTCGCTGGGACGCTCGGCTCCGGAACCGGAGCCGATAACGCCGCCTTCGTGTCCCGCGCCATCCGCGCTTACTCCGTACCCGTCGTGTGCTTGTCGATCCAGCCATCGAGGCGATCCCAGAGCCCGTCCGACAACTCGCTAGCGACCAGCGTCCACAGCGAGTCGGTCTTATCCGCCTCATTGAGCGGATTGCGGGCTTCGAGCAACGCGATCACGAGCTCCTCGAGCAACTCCTCAGCCTCGCCGAGGCTCTCCGCCGCCGCTACAGCGCTCCCCTCGCTCTCCGCGGCCTCGGGCCGCGCGGTGGCCGTCGACCCCTCCAGCGGGCCCGCGCGGGGCTCCAGAACGGCGTCATCAACACCGGGATCATCCGGCACGACCCGCAGCGTTGCCTCCTTCGCCACCGCCCTCGCCCTTTGCATCGCGATCACTCGCGCAAGTGCCTTTGCGACAAGCCTATCACGTTTCTGCCGCGGGCGATTATTCGGAGCGAAGCGCCCGTTCGGCAACCTCACCGCAGTCGCCGCCCGCACCAGACCGCCGGGACTGCTGTTATAGTCGTGCGGAACCGACCATTTCTTGGCGTGCGCCTTCGCCAGGCTTTGCGAATGATGTCTGTCCTCACTCAGGTGACGGCCATGCCCGCGGGCACCGCCGTGGAAGATGCAGCGCAGCTTGCCCGGCGCCGCAATCCGACGGCACGGCGGCCCGCCGCCATGCCGAGGACACCCGCAAAGCCTTATCATCGCTACGGTATGTATTAGGCCGTCCTAAAAAACAACTTCGGGCGGCGACGAATCACGCTTCGAAAGCTGCCCTCTAAGCTCGTCGGCGCGCTCCTTGCTGATTGGAGTTGAGCGCACACACGTGCCGTTGCCATCGGCAAGGACAAGATAGTGCCAATCTTTACCGTCATGCCATTCGGTCGCGGTCACAAAGCCAAGAATCGGAGGACCGCCATCAGACCAGAAATCGATCGGGTCGCCCACTTTTCGACCGTCTTTCGCTAACGGAAATCGCAGGCCTCGGCCCGTTTTTTCCCAGATTGCCGAAACGGTTCGATCCAGCCACGCCGCACGGCAGCCTAGTTCTTTTGATATTGCGAGCCGAGTCCTCTCATATTCGAGCTGAGAGAGCGCAGCCGCCCTGGCTATCAACAGCGCCTCATGTTCGCGCGGCCCCCATCCCTCGGGCGAACGCTTTACGGGCGTGAACTGCACGACATTGCTTTCCGTGTCGCCAACGTCAGCCATCAGCCCGGTCTCTTGGTAACCCACAGGCCTAATATGTCCTCACGACGTTCGGGATCATGATATGGCCTCAAACTCAAAACGCCCTTCTCGATCCACGTCTTGATAATCGCCCGCGCCTGCCTGTCGTTCTTATCGCGAGCGTGTTTCATTACGACTTTCCAGGCCGCGCGCTTCTTTGCCGCACTATGATCCGAATACCGGCCTCCACCGTCCGCCAGGCCCGCTTCAATATCGTCAAGTATCGAGTTCACGGTAGCCGTGGTCAGACCCGCAAACAGATCGACCGGAATCCAAACCTCGACCGTTTGGACCTCATCTCCTCGAGAATAAACCTCGTTGGCGTTGCTCAGGGTTATCCCGACGAGCTTGAACCACCTCGCCGCAGTCGCCGGTACCACAAGATTCGCTTTGCCGCTATCAAGCCGAATCAGCACTCGCCGTTCCCCGTCGGCGAGATTGAAAAGCTGCGCTTCATCCCGACTCATCGGCGTCAGCGTGTCGACGATTCGCCCCGCGTCCTTTAACGAGCTGGCCCCTCTTCCAAGATCGGCGTTGCCCGGATCGCCGGGCCCTTTGCGCGTGTGATGAACAAGATCGACAGCACAATCGTACTCTTGCGCAATTGCCGCGAGTAATCCGGTTATTGCGTCAATCGCAGTATTATCGTTCTCCGACACGGCATGGCATTTCACAAACGGGTCCATGCCCACCAAATCAATCTTGCGGCGCTCGATCTCCTGCCGCAACTGCCGCTCGAGCTCGCCGACAACGAGTTGACCGCGCTCGTTGAGCTCCATCAGCCGGATCCCTCTCGGCGTCCACAAAAATAGCCAATCCCTCACTTCGTCAGCGGCTATCCCATAGTGAAGGCGCGCCGCACGCAGCCGACGCCGAAGCTCGTCCTTGCCATCCTCCAAACAAATCAAAAGAACACGGCTGCGGCAAAACATATGCTCGCCGGTCAGCGCCCGGCCGCTGGCGCACGATAAGTATTGGGCTATACGCAACGCTGTCTTGCCCGTACCCCCATCCGCAATAAGTTCCGACAAAAATTGACGGCAGAAGGTGTTTCCAAGTAACCAGCCGCGCGGCGGAATAGGCTCATCGTCGTCATTCCATACTTCCGCAACAGGCGCCGACGCGGGGCCGGGGCGCGGTACCCCGTCCCGACTCCCTTCTGTCTGCGCAACTCTCCGCAGCTCTTCAGCCTCGGCGCTGAGCTCAGGATCGCCATCCCAAAACCGCTCGGTCATCGCGGCGAGCCCCGCGGATGCGCCAGCCCCGCCCTGAACGAGCGGTCGACCTTCCAGGCAAGCTCCGCTGCCCGCCACGGCCGGCGCGCATCGTAGCTCGCTACCCCACGCGCGGCGCTATGCAGGACCCGTAAAGCAAAGCCCTCGGGAACCGCACCGGACCCCGCAAGCGTCCCGATCAAAAAGCACTCGCGGTTTAACGTAGCTTCCTGCTCGCCGGCCGCCGCCGATGCGATCGCCCGGCACGCCCCGTCGAGCGCCGCCTCGGCATACTTCGACAAGCCGCTCGAGCGCGGGACCTCGGCCGAGACCGCAGGCCTTTCCGGCACGCGCGGGTGTAATGCCTCCGGTACCGGCGCCAGCGGCACCGTTTCCAGATTCACCACCGGGTCCCAGCAATAGCCAGAACCCGGCGAGGGCAGGATCGTGTACCCGCCGGTGCCGCGCCAATCCAGCCCCGGCCCGATCCCGGCACCCCGCGGCCCCGCCGTGTTGCGAATCGCCGGATCGGCTGCAAAGTAAAGATGCAACCCGCCGCTCGGGGTGTGCCCCATCGGGGTCTCCGGCAGCAGCGCAAAACCCAGATCCGCCAGCGTGTCAAACCCGTTCGCGCCGCGCTTAACGTCCACGTCCAGCACCACCGAGTGCTTGCCCGCCACTCCCCCGACCAACGCGCCAGGCCACCGGCTCCACCAGAATCCGATGACCCTAACCGATGTCGTCGCCGCCTCACCCCACTTCACCAGCGGTCGACCCTTACCGGCCAGCGGAAACACCGGAATGCCGCGATCCGCGTAAGCCTGCGCCGCTGCGACAACCCGCTCACTCGCGGTCATCGCCACCACCAAAAAATGCCCAATCATCCGGACGCTTAAGACGCGTGTAAACGTGCGCTAAACGTGCAGCAGGTGCCCGCCCGTTTAGCCCGGACCCTATAGTCAAACGGGCAAACGGGCAGACCGCACGCTTAACAGCGATCCATTCGGGCATTAAGCGGGCGCACTGAACCCCACGGTCGCGGTGCCTAAGGAAGGGGGGCTTACAGCCCCCTCCTTCCTGGCACCTTCCACCGTTTCCGTCGCGGCCTCTAAACGGGCGAAAAAAGAGCCCCCAACCCCCCAATGACCAGCATTTGGTGAATATGACTGCTGTCCTCATCATCAGGACCTCCCATCGTGGGAGTTTTTGGTGAGCGCGTCGGGGTCCCGCTCGAGCACGAGCGCGATCGGTCCGGGCAGGGTGATGTTGGCAAAGCCGACGAGGGCGCCCTTGCGGACCGGGCGCCACCGGCGGAGGACCAGGCGCCCTGGTGGAGGGGCGTTCACCGAACTTCTCGCAGCGGTCGCGGCGGGAACCTGTCGCCGCCGATGGCACGCAAGACGCCGGGCTCGATTGCCGCGTATCGCGCGAGCCGACGGTCGAGGTCATCACCCAGCCCGTAATGTCGATCGAGCTCGTCGATCAGTTCAAACACGACGCGCGGACCGATTCTGCAAATGCCGTCGACATGCCGCTGCCGTCGCAGACGGCGGGTCGTGGCTAGCCTCAGGTCGATGAGTGTGGTATCGGGTCGCCGTTCCTCAGCGTATCCGACACCGGCCTCGGCTGCGCCCGCCAGCGCGCCGGGACCGCTGTATCTCGGCGGCATGATTCATGCCGCCCGCTCGGCGATCCAAGCTGCAAGCTCCGAGGCGAGCCAGCCGGTCGCGCCAGCCGAAATTTGGCGCCGTTGTGGGAATCTGCCGTTCCGCTCTAGACGCCAGCGCGTCGAACGGCTGAGGCCGGTGATCTCTCGGCACTCAGGTTCGCGGATGAAGCGGTCAGTAGTTTTCGGCGCAATTGAACCCGTCTCGGGCCGCGGAGTTACGACGCGGCGCCGCCAGGAGCGATTTGGCTTCGTCGCTGAAACTGTGATGTCGGCGTCCATTATCGGGCTCATGGGTTGTTTCATCGGAGCCCGCACAGTGCCGTGCCGAGTTATCGGCGCCGGTACCCGCAATTCCCGCTAATTGTGGTCACTCCGTATTGCCGAGCGCGGGTCGGTGCGCCCATGCGGCGACCGCCCGCTTGCCGACCGGGTGTTTGGTTTCTCGGAAATAGAGCTTCTTCAGGTATTGCTCATCCGGCTCCCCGCCCGTCGCTTGTAGTCGCTCGCAAAGGATGGAGCAGGCTTTAGACACAGACATTCCACAGTCGCGGAGTTTCTGGATCTCGGCGGCTAGGTCGAAATCGCGCATGGCATTGCGCCTGGGCGCGCCGCGCTCGGGGGTGCCAAGGAATTCCCGCATTGCCAGAGCATAATCGTCGCTAAACCAAACCCTCAATTCGGCTTGCTCGGCGAAGAAGCTGCGGATCCGCTCGTCGATTTCGCCGCGCTTATTTTGGTCGCGATAGATGAGCAACAGCGCCCTCACGTTATGGGCGCGCATCCGTTCCGCCCGCGCTTTGGCGGCGGCAACGGGCTCGTCCAACTCGGGGCACGTCGGTGGCGACAGTAGCCAAGCATTTTCGAGGAGTATGGGGATCGAGTGCTGTTCACTGCGGTACATCTCGATCAGAGAGCGGGCGCGAGCCCATCGATCGGGGCGCGGAGGGTACCCCTTAAGCTCCTTCTTCCGTCCTCGGCCGCGCATCAAGCGGACGCCCGCAATGTGATGACGTTCTCGGACGGGCGTCGGGCGCCGATGATTTCGCCGAGCCGGGCGCCCCAGGCGCAGAGCGCTGCGCGCTTTTCGCCGTCATAGGAATGCCTGTCGTAGACGGCGGTGATGCCCAGTTCGGCATGGTTGAGGATCTTGGAGACGACGAGCCGGCTGATTCCGATGCTGGTCATGTGGCTCGCTGCAGTGCGGCGCAGATCGTGCGGGGTGGTGTCGCCCATGCGGAGCGATCCGCGGTTGTTCCGCATCGCATGATCAACTGCGGGACCAGTGATCGGCTTGCCGGGTCGCCGTGACGGGAAGAGCCAGCCCGTATCGAGGGTGCCGGCGGCGGCTGCGATCTCGTCGAGTACGGCGAGCGCCAGCGGCGATAGCGGTACCCGATGCGGCATACCGTTCTTCGCCTTTGCGGCCGGAATGGTCCAGACGCCTTCGAGCCGGTCGAATTCGCTCCACTCGGCACCGATGACTTCGCCTTTGCGCTGCGCAGTGACGAGTTGGAATTTCAAAGCCAGCCGGATCGCCGGCGATATCATCAGCTCGGGGTGGTCGAGCGCACGCCACAGTGCTGCGATCTCGTCCGCACTCAGCACGCGGTCGCGACGCCGTTCCTTCGCCGGCGCCTTCACCGCGACGCAAGGGCTGGCCCCTATAATGTCGCGCGACAGCGCCCACCCGAACATGCGCCGGATCACCGCCAGGGTCCGGTTCGCGGCGATTGGCGAGCCGCGATCAACGATCTTGTCTAAAAGCGCGATCACATCGCGACGGGCGATGTCTTTCGCCTTCCGCTTTCGCCATGCCGGGATGACATCCTTGCGCAGAATGCGCTCATCCTCGGCCGCGGAGCGCTTACGCGGGCGGGCCCACTTGTCGAGGTAGGCCTCGACGAGATCTGCGACCGTTGCGGCGACGCGCTCGGCCTTTTGTTGTTCGACCTTAACGGTGCCGGGATCAATACCGCTTTCTAGCGCCTTTCTGGCCTCGGCTAGCTTCACGCGTGCATCGGCGAGCCCCATCGCTGGATATTCACCGAGCGTCACCCGCCGGTGCCGACCTTCGAACCGATAGAACCAAATCCACGTCTTGCCGCCGCCTTGGCCCACCCGGACCGCGAAGCTGCTGCCCTCGTAGACTTCGTATCGAGCCACCTTGGGTTTCAAAGACTGGACGAACTTATCAGTAAACCGCCGCGTCTGCGCCATCGCTCACCTTCTGTCACCCCGGCGATTCTGTGGGGTGACAGAATCACCGCGACTGCCCGAAACACCATGAAACAGGGTGACACCGATATATGAGGTAGGTCAACCGATATCCGCGATATTGTCTGTTTCAGGAAGTGTTAGGAAGTTGCAGAAAGCCGTGTCTTCGCCCGACTTTTAATCAGTAGGTCCCGGGTTCGAATCCCGGCGGGCTCACTAATCAACGCTTAGATACACGCGATGGTTTGAGCCCTCCCGGTACCAATGCGCCTAGCCGACGCGGCATCGCGCGGCAGGTCTCCGGTGAGCGGCCCTCATAGCGAAAGAACATGCCTCGACTGCGCGCAATCTGTTAGGCTCGGTCGGAAGTCGAAATTGAGGGACACGCGATGAACGATACGATGAGCCTATCACAACGCGCCGACGCGCTCGAAGCCAAGATGGCACGGGAGCTTGATTACATCGTCATCAAGTCGCGCCTCTACAGCATGGCCGAGGGCGACATGAGCCCGGCGCCGAACGCCGGCGCGCTGATGAAGGACAATCCGAACGCGCGCGTCCTGATGGGTGACGATCCGCGCCTGCCGGCGATGCCCGACGAGCCGACCTTGATGGATTTCTTTAAGTACCGCTTTGGCCCGTGCATGCACCTCCTGCAAAGCGCCCGGCACGCGGTCAAGGCCGAGCTGCCGGAGAAAATGGTGCTTGCCTGTCTCTTGCACGATATCTCAACGATCGGCTTCATCCGCGGCGACCACGGCTATTGGGGGGCGCAACTGGTCGAGCCCTATGTCGACGAGGAAGTGACCTGGGCGATCCGCGCTCACCAGGTGTTGCGCTTTTACCCCGACGAGTCGGTCGGCTACGAATATCCGCAATCTTACATAACCGCTTTCGGTCAGGAATACCGGCCTGACCCCTATATCGAGGAAGACTATAAGCGGATGCGGAACCACAAATGGTATATGTCGGGCCGGCAGATTACCGTGCATGACATCTATTCGTTCGATCCCAACGTGCATGTCGAGCTCGAAGAGTTCACCGACATTATCGGCCGCAACTTCCGCCAGCCGGAACAGGGCCTCGGCTTTGACAACAGCCCGGTTGCCCATATGTGGCGGGCGATGATCCGCCCGGCCAAGTACCTGTAGTTCAACCTATCACGCGGGGGCGAGGGCGAGAGCGGCTCAGCTCGGGCCGAGCGGCGAGGGGCGAGCAGCGATCAGCCATCATCACCCGCCGCGGGGTGCACGGATGGCTTTATCGTGCCGCCGCCGCCCGCCCGCCTGGGTTGACGACACGGCCGCCGGCGCGCGACGTCCGAGTGGGTGCCGATTAGCTTCCCCGGCTCGGATGACCGAGACGGGCGGCACCCCACCCACCCGTTGCGGCGCAACGCGAGATTAAGCGGCTGACGGGGTGCGATTGAAGCTGGGCCGTGCGCATCCCCAATGGGTTGGCGTCCCAAGGCCCGCGCTGGGCTGGCGCGGCTTGGTGCGCCCCCAGGTGCGCACGTATGCTCACCGCGGCCACGCCGACACGGAGAAGCCGATGAGCACGCACACCTACTCCTCGTATCTGGAAATCGACAAACTGCTGTCAGCGCAGCGATCGATGACCGACTCGGATGACGAGCTGCTGTTCATCATTATCCATCAAGCGCACGAGCTGTGGTTCAAGTTGGCGATCCACGAGCTGAGCTGTGCCATCGAGGCGCTGCAACGCGAACGCCCCAGCAACGGCGATTGCGTGATCGCGTTCAAACGGCTGTCGCGGGTCAGCGAGATCCAGCGCGTATTGATTGCATCCTGGGGTGTTTTGACGACTTTGACGCCCGACGAATTTCATGTCTTTCGCCGAACGGTCGGCCAAAACGGGGCCTCTGGTTTCCAGTCGATTCAGTATCGCGTATTCGAATTCAAGCTAGGGCTCAAATATCGCACCGTCCATTTCGAGAAGCCTGTCGCCGGCGGCTACCAGGCTGTCGAATTCGACATCTTTGCCAATGCGCGCAACGACGGTGATCGGGAGACGCTCGAAGATGCCCTTACCCGACCAAGTATATATGACGCAGTGAACTATTTCATCTCGAAGCATCTGCCGATGTTTGGTGTCCATGATACGATGATCGGTATTTATTCGGAGCCGTATCACAAGAAGTTGCCGGTGTTCAATGCATGGCGATACGTTTACCAAAACCGCGAGAACGAGCCCGAGCTGTACCAGCTCGGCGAAAAATTGGTCGACCTGGAGGACGCGTTTCGGCGGTGGCGTTTTGCCCATGTCGCAACGGTGTCTCGGGTGATCGGCAACAGCACAGGAACCGGCGGCTCGACCGGGCTCAGATACCTGCGCCAAGCTGCCAACAAGCTGCTCGACGACCCGATTTACCCGGAGCTCTGGGATGTCCGAAACGCGATGTTCAGTCCGACCGAATTCGACATTAAAAGCGCCGGATACTAGGCGACCCCCGTGAGCCCAAATCCGATATCGCTCGCCATCGTAGCGGTCCTCGCCGGTTTTGGCGTTCTCTTGATCGCTCTCACCGGCCTCGTCGTGCCTGGGGCGGCGCTGATCATTCTGGCCGTGATCGTGCTTGCCGCGCTCAAGATGGCAAGGCAGTGGGAGCAGGCCGTCGTCCTGCGGGCGGGCAGATTCCGCGCGGTCAAAGGGCCTGGGCTGTTCTGGATCGTCCCAATCCTTGACAACATCGCCGCGCTGATCGACACCCGCCTGCGCACGACGCAGTTTGTCGCCGAGCAGACTTTGACCAAAGACACCGTGCCGGTCGACGTCGATGCGATCATCTTTTGGATGGTGACGGATGTTCGGCGCGCCGCGCTCGAGGTCGCGAGCTACGGGGAAGCCATCTCCTGGGCAGCGCAGACATCGCTGCGCGAGATGATCGGTGCTGCGGACCTCGCCATGCTGCTGTCGAACCGCAAGGCGG
>Ga0306920_100006860_pt1 | contig 14934 bp, 10 predicted proteins | sample flu12Cox44000170_FD_204666 | JGI IMG/M metagenome (GOLD analysis project Ga0306920, IMG submission 204666) | Lab enrichment of tropical soil microbial communities from Luquillo Experimental Forest, Puerto Rico - flux4day.12C.oxic.44.000.170 (v2)... | ecosystem: Environmental > Terrestrial >... | reverse complement strand
GCTTCACGCCGCGCAGTCGTCGCACAGCTCCTGACTGAAACCTTCGTGCTGGCTCTGGTGGGCTCCGGGGTTGGACTGTTGCTGGCAGCCGGGTCCCCCAGGGTCTTTCACTTGCTCGCCGGCAATTTCCCGCGGGTGGAAGAAATCGGCCTCGATTGGCGCATCGTCGGTTATTCGCTCCTGTGCGCGCTGCTAGTTACATTCCTCTGCGGGTTGCTGCCGGCATGGCGGGCGACGCGCGGATTGGCTGGTCCGCTGGCACGCTCCAGTCGGACGCAAGTTTCGGCACGCAGTCCAATGCAGTGGATCCTGGTGGGAGTACAAGTCGCCCTCGCAGTCACCTTACTGTTCGGCGCGGGGCTTCTGCTGCGAAGCTTCCAGGAGCTGGGGCGAGTATCTCCCGGCTTCGACGTGGATCATGTACTCGCCCTGCACATCAGTGCTTCATGGGGAGAGACACAGGATATGAAGGGCATGACCCAGCGCATCAATCGAACACTCGACGCTTTGCGCGCTGTGCCGGGCGTCGAGGCTGCGGCAACCTCGGCAATGCTGCCGGGAGTGCCGGAAGAGAACCAGACGGAGATAACGATCGTCGAAGGTCAAGAAGACCCTGCGCGAAAGGTCATCGGCGACGTCCGCTTCGTCTCCCCAGGCTATTTCGCTGTGATGAGGATCCCTGTACTTGGGGGCGAACTTTGCCGTGACGGAAGTGAGCCTTCCAGTGTCATGGTGAACCGCAGTTTCGCCAATCAGTATTTCTCGCAGACACCCGCTATCGGCCATCATCTGCGTGGAGGAGCCGGCTCCGTGACTCCGGTGATCCGGGGCATCGTTGGCGACGCTCGTGAAGAAGGCCTTAATACCGAACCCATCCCGACTGTGTACTTCTGTTTGAGTGCGCCGGAGCCTGATCCGCATTACCTCATACGCACCCGCAGCGAGCCGGTGGCGATGGTCGACAGCCTCCGTCGCGCCATCCAGCAAGTTGAACCAAATCGCTCGGTGTTTGATCTTCGGTCACTGGAAAGTCACCTCAGCGACGCCGTCGCAGAGAATCGCATGCGAACCATCCTGCTGACCCTGTTTGCGCTCACGGCCGTATCCCTGGCGTGTATCGGCTTGTACGGAACGCTCACCTACCTGGTTACGGTTCGTCACCGCGAAATAGGTTTGCGGCTGGCACTTGGCGCCATGCGTTCGCAAATCGCGCGACGCTACCTAGTACAAGGACTCAGGGTCGCTCTGGTTGGGTGCGCTTGCGGCCTGATTCTGTCAGCAGCTTCGGTTCGGTTACTGGCAAGCATGCTATTTGGTGTATCCAGCTTTGATGCGACAACGTTGTCGGGCGTCATCCTGCTTGTGCTGACTGTGGCTGGGTTGGCTGCGCTAATTCCGGCCCTGCGCGCCTCGCGCACGGATCCTACGGAGGCTTTGCGCGAGCAGTAAATGGGTCAATGCGGCCAAGCTCTCAGGTCGATCCCTACTTTGTCCTGGTACGACACCGTTAGTTGCTATACGCCAGGTTCTTACTTCACGTCTTTCAACGCCAACAGGGTGCCATAGTCATGACCGCTGTTGTCAGTGGCGCGCGCGATAATGGCGGCGAAGCCGTCGCGAAACTCCGGATACTTTAGGACGATGGTCTTGATGACAGCCATATTGTCCTGGTAGGCTGCGCCGGAATCCGATGCGTCAGCGGTGTTGTAGCGTACCCGCAGGTCGAGCGAATCTTCAACGGGAACCGGCGCGAGTTCGGTGACGCTGAAGCTCTTGCCATTGGCTACGGGAAGGTTCATTGGACTGCCATTATTGGGTAGGTCGTTTGGCCGCGCACCTTGCATCTCCTGAGCCAGCTTGTCGAGTCTGGGCGTACTCATGAAGTCAACCGGCGCGAGCAAATCCCATGCCATAAGGTAGTAGAACCAGGCATTGTGAAGCTGGCCCTTCTGCCTATAATCGCGCGCTTTGGTGACGTACCACTCGCCGTCGTGACCACCGACGGCGTTCAGCCGCGGATAGTAGCCCGCGAGCTTCCACGAGTTGCCGCCGAGGTTTTCGAGGATCATCGTCAGGGTAATGGGGGTCTTGCCCTCGACCTTCTGGATGACGAGGGCATATTTGCCGGGCGGCAGGTTTGAAATGGAGAAATCCACGCGGTCGGGCGAGTTGTAAATACCGCAGTAAAAATCGGCTCGGGCCATCGATGCTTTCGACTGCGAGGCATCGAGAACATACATTCCCGCCACTGTCGGCTGGCTGCCGGCAAGGCGCTCCTTATTGGAGACAACGGCCTGCTCGATACCTCCAAAGTCGCTGGCGATGGCGGGAATTGCATTGGATCTCAGTCCGGCGACATCGCCACGGGCCGACATGTCGAAGTACTGGCGGGCGGCGCTGTCAATCGCCGACCTTGTGGCTGCGTCGAGGTCGGGACCATTGCTGCAGGTTTGACCATGGGCGAAGGACAGCAGGCTGGGCCAGAGAAGAAGAATGAGACGAATTCCGCGACAGCGAGAGAACATAGATGCGGCGAGTGGCGTCAGGATCATGGTCGCGTACCCGTGAGCGGCAGACGCCACGACGTTGTGATTGTGACGCGGGCGCTGCCCGCCAGTAAGGCAAGGCTATGACTTCAAACTGTAAGATGCTGGTTTCCGCGTCCTCCGATGTTTAGCAGATGCTTCCTCCCGCAAGCGGGCGGAAATCGAAACAGGCATCCATTTTTCGCCCCGGCCGGAGTAGAATAATGGAGCGATTATTCGAGGAGACGGAGCCGGAGTCGGCGCGTCCAACAGATATGGTACGCCTTACCCGCACCACGGAATGGATTTTGTTGTTGGTCGCGGTTCTATGCGCGCCATTGCAGAATGCGGCGGGACAAGATTCGGCTCAGCCGCAGAACCCGCTGCCGCATCAGAATCACCCTCCGAGGACGCAGCCGAATCAAGCTCAGCCGGTCATGCGAGCCGAAGCCTCCACTCCAGCCCAACCCACGACCGTGCCCGCGGGCGCCACCCAATCCACCCCAGTCACAAAGTCGAGAGCCCAGAAGAAGCAGAAAGCTCCGGAGCAGACGGTCGCGGAATCGCCAGCAGCCCCGCCCACATTGGAGCAGGTGCCACCCACTCCACCGACAGTAACCTACCGGAATGGCCAGCTCAGCATTCAGGCGCAGAATTCTACGCTGTCGCAGGTCCTGCGGGCGGTGCAGGCACAAACCGGCGCGTCGGTCGATCTGCCTGGCGGCGCATCAGGCGAGCGCGTGGTGGCTCAGCTTGGTCCAGGACAACCCCGCGATGTTCTGGCAACGTTATTGAACGGGTCGCACTTCAATTACGTCATTCTCGGGACGCCTGGAAACAGTGGCGGAGTCCAGAAGGTAATTCTAACGGCGCGGCAAGGTAGTTCGCCATCGCCCTCGCCGGGGAATCCTGTAACAAGTGCAAATCAGCCCCCTCCGGCGCAGGACGACGACACGCCAGCAGACGACGACGGGTCAGCGAACGATGTCGATAACGACGCCACGCAGAATGGCCAGGCGGTAACACCTGGGCGGCCCGGCATCCCTGGACAGGAGCAGCAACCAGACAATAACGATCAGGGACAGAACGGCCCGAAGACCCCCGAGCAGCTGTTGCAGGAGCTGCAGCGAATGCAACAGCAGCAACAGCAGTATCAGCAGCAACTAAATCCTGCGAATCAACAGCCCGCGCCGAACCAGCCCCAGTAGCAGTAACCACCAATCTTGAAGGCGCACTGCAGCCTGACGGGGCGGCGCTTTGCTCTTCTCATGCGGTAACGCCTAGGCCGGCCAACTCGCGGAGTGAATCTGCATAAGGATCACGGGCAATGCCACGCTCGGTGATGATCGCCGTGACATAGCGCGCTGGTGTCACGTCAAACGCCGGATTCTCGACGCTCACGCCATCAGGCGCGACCTGCGTGCCCGCGAAATGAGTGACCTCGCTCGAAGCGCGCTGCTCGATCGGAATCCGGCTGCCATCCGGTGTCTCGAGATCGACCGTCGAAAATGGAGCTGCGACAAAGAACGGAAGTCCATGCTCTTTTGCCAGGATTGCAACAGTGTAGGTTCCTACCTTGTTGGCAACATCACCGTTGGCAGCGATGCGATCGGCACCGACGACCACCGCGTCGATCTTGCCCTGACGCATCAGGGTCCCCGCCATGTTATCCGAGATGACAGTTGTGGGGATATCGTCCTTCATCAGCTCCCAGGCTGTCAGGCGCGAACCCTGCAGAAAAGGACGCGTCTCGTCGGCATAGACATGCAATCTCTTGCCGGACTCAACCGCCGATCGAATTACGCCGAGTGCTGTGCCGTAACCGCAAGTCGCCAGGGCCCCCGCATTACAGTGGGTTAGAATGCCGCCGCTCGCTGGAAGCAGAATCGCGCCATGCTTGCCCATGGCTTCGTTGCAGGCGATGTCTTCCACCAACATGTGCTGAGCCTCGCTGACGAGCCGTTGCCTGATTTCGGCGATCGGCTGCGCGCTGACAGTATCGAAGACCTGCTGCATCCGCCGAATCGCCCAAAACAGGTTGACGGCGGTTGGGCGAGTTGCGCCGATCACGCCGCAGATCTCGTCAAAGTCACGCCGCAGTTCGGCGTGAGTTGCAGCTTGCGACTCGCGTATTCCAAGCGCGATGCCCATTGCAGCGGCAACTCCGATTGCCGGTGCGCCGCGAACGATCATCGTGCGGATTGCGTTTGCAACCGCCTGGTAAGTCTTGCATGTGACATAAGTCTCCTCCGTGGGCAGCTTCGTCTGATCGATGAAGCGGACCCCAGCGTCAGTCCATTCCAGAGTCTTGATCATGGCGTCGAATGAAATCCTGTCTATGCTTGCGCACTCGTCGCAACCTACGGCCGATGAACCTCACAGCGGTTTCCTGGCAAGTTCGTAACGGCTGGGCGATCGCATTGATCGCACTTTGCGCTGACCGCAAAGACCGGCGATGACGTATTTTGTTTCACATGCGCGGCGCGGACATCGTTGGCAGTGAACAGGGCGACGAACCTCGCCGGGTTCGCGGCCTTCTCGACATTGGCGCGTCCCTCTGCCTCTTCACGCTCGACCAGGCACAACACCCCCGAGATCTCAAAGCCGAATCCGCGCGCGGCTTCAATGGCCTGGATGGTTGAGGCTCCCGTGGTACAAACGTCATCGACGATTACCACCCTGGCGGGCTTGCCGCGAAAGCCCTCGATGCGCTGACCGGTGCCGTGCGTCTTCTCAGCCTTGCGAACCAGGAACCCGTGCACCGGCGTACCCTGCTGCGCGCTGATCACCGACGTCGCCACGACGATCGGATCCGCGCCCAGGGTAAGGCCGCCGATTGCCTGGGCATGCCAGCCCTGTTTTCGAATCTCATCGAGGACGGCTTGTCCGGTGAGCAGGGCGCCCTTCGCGTCGAGCGTGGTCAGGCGGCAATCAATGTAGTAGTCGCTGGTTCCCCCGCTCGAAAGCTTGAATTGGCCAAGGCAAAACGACTTTTCAGCCAGCACGACCAGCAGTTGTTCGCGCGCAGAGGACATAGTTACAACGATACCATTGCTCTAGCCCGCCACTTTCTCGAGGTGGCGGTAGTGATCGCTGGCAATCCATAGCATGGTAAAGAGCGTCAGGTTGTATCCAACGTGCATGAGAAACGAACTGGCCACTGAACTGGTTCGCTGGCGAACCGCGGTGAAGGCAACGCCCACGAAAAAGATGCTGACGATAGGCCCCCACGCATAGCCGAGTTGTGCGCCGTGAATGCTGGCAAACGCAGCCGATGTCAACGCGACGGCCATCGTGATCCCAAGCCTCCGCCGGAATAGCGGATACAACATGCCACGAAAGAACAACTCCTCCAGCAGGGGGGCTAGGGTGATCCCGAAGATGGCCATCAGATACGCGCTGCTCGCTTCATTGAAATACCGGTCCATGGGCAGGGACTTGGGAATCGGCAAGAAGCGGGAAAGCGACTCAGTGACGAAGGCCAGCAGGATCCCCAAAAAAATGAATGTTGCCGCGGTGTTTCCCGGCCACCGCCACTGGATCGCCTTGGCGAACGGTTGCGCAGAACGCGCGCGGACCAGGCCCACCATAAACACAATCACCACGGGATAGGCCGCGGCCTGGGAGCCCACTATCACTTTGGCGTTGGTCGCAAGCTCTGCTATCGCAAGATGTCGATAGGCCGGAAACACATGGGCCACCGCCAAAGCGGCCACGCTGAAACCGAAGACCGCCAGGACTGTCACCACCAGCACTGCGAACGCATCCCAGCCGGACCACGCTGGGAAAACTGCGACCGGGGAGGAAACCAGCTGCGGCTCGTGGGGCGCAAAGGCGGGCGGTGCGGCAACGCCGGGTTGCGGCTCGGGAGCTTCTCTTTCGGGTTCTGGTAGAAAACCAGGGGGAAAAGACATCAGTTTGTTGATTCCATTTCCCAGCTTGACGATGCGGAAACGCGACCTTCCAGTTGCCGGTTTCCGTTGCCCTTACCGTTAGACGGGTTAGGGAGCAATTTGGCCAATATTTGTCCGGTGTAGGACTTCTTTGCTCGCGACACCTGTTCCGGCGTGCCCTGGGCGACAACGCGCCCGCCCCCTTCGCCGCCCTCCGGCCCCAAATCAATGATCCAATCGGCGTTGCGGATCACATCCATATTATGTTCGATGATGACGATGGTATTCCCTAGATCCGTTAGCCTGTGAAGCACTTCCAACAGCTTGCTGACATCATCAAAGTGTAGACCCGTCGTTGGTTCGTCGAGCAGATAGAGGGTTTTGCCGGTCTGGCGCTTGCTCAGTTCGCGCGCCAGCTTGATGCGTTGCGCCTCTCCACCTGAGAGGGTCACTGCTGACTGCCCGAGGTGGATGTAGCCTAATCCTACGTCCGCCAGCGTCTGCAACTTCTGCTTGATCTGTGGAATATTTTCCAGCACCGGCAACGCATCGGCGACCGCTGTCTCCAGCAAATCGGCGATGGAGTAGCCTTTGTACTTCACCGCCAGCGTTTCGTGGTTGTAGCGCTTTCCGCCACAGACCTCGCATTGCACATAGACGTCGGGCAGAAAGTTCATCTCGATGCGGCGCTGGCCCTCACCCTGGCAGGCCTCGCAACGCCCGCCGGCCACGTTGAAGGAGAAGCGCCCAGCCTTGTAGCCTCGCTCTCGTGACTCCGGCAACATGGCGTACAGATCGCGGATGTGGGTAAACACGCCGGTGTAGGTTGCAGGATTCGAGCGCGGCGTGCGGCCGATTGGCGATTGATCAATGCAGATGACCTTATCGATGAACTCTGTTCCGGTAATAGCCTTGTGGGTCCCGGGTTCCTCGCGCGAGCCATACAGTGCCTTGGCCAATGCACGATACAGGATATCGTTCACCAGGGTGGACTTGCCCGACCCGGATACCCCCGTCACCAGTATCATGACGCCCAGCGGAAAACTCACATCCAGCGTCTTGAGGTTGTTTTCGCGTGCGCCCAAGATGGTGACAGCCTTGCCATTCGGTCGCCTGCGCGTATGGCGACATGTGATCCGTTTCTGCCCGGAAATATATTGACCCGTCAGCGAACATGGCACATTCTCGATGTCCTGCGGTGTGCCCGTTGCCACCACTTCTCCACCGTGCCGACCCGCACCTGGCCCCAAGTCGATGACATAGTCGGCACGGCGAATTGTGTCCTCGTCATGTTCCACGACCAGAACGGTGTTGCCTAGATCGCGCAGTGCTACCAGTGCGTGCAACAGCCGCGTATTGTCGCGATGGTGCAGCCCGATGGACGGCTCGTCGAGGACGTACAAGACACCGCGCAGCTTGGACCCGATCTGGGTTGCAAGACGGATGCGCTGTCCTTCTCCGCCGCTTAACGTCATGGCCGAACGGTCGATCGAGATGTAACCCAAGCCTACAGCATTGAGGAAACCCAGTCTCTCAGCAATCTCCCGGCGGATACGGCCCGCAATTCGGTCCTCGCGATCCGTAAGCTTGACCGCCTCGATTGCCTCCACTGCCCGCGACACCGGTAAAGCAGTGAAGTCGGCGATCGACATGCCGTTCACTTTGACAGCCAGGCTCTCGGGACGCAAGCGCCTTCCATGACATGCAGGACAGGTGGTTGCCGACATGTGCTCGAGCAGCCAGTCGCGGTAGCCCTCGGACGAACTCTCATCCATCGCCCTTCGCAAATAAGCGAAGACGCCGAGAAATCCACCCCTCTTCTTTTCTCCATTTTGGGGGCCGTATAAGACCAGATCCTGCGTCTTTCGCGAAAGTTGCTCAAAGGGCGTGGCCAGATCGAAACCATAGGTCGCGGCCGCGAGCTGCAAAGTGTGAATCAGGTTTTGTGAGGCCGAACCTGGGCCGAGAGCGCCATCCAGCAATGGCTTGGACCAATCTGTGATCACCTTGGCAGGATCGAAGTCATATTTGCTACCTAGACCATTACACTCCGGGCAAGCCCCATAAACACTGTTGAATGAGAAGGAGCGCGGCTCCAACACTGGAACATTGATACCGCAATCCGGACATGCCAATTTTGAAGAATAAAGCTGCTCATTGCCGCCAACGACTGCAATCTGCACCAACCCGTTGGCCATTTTCATGGCGAGGTCGACAGACTTGTTCAGCCGGCCCTCAATATCCGGCTTCACCAACAAACGATCGACCACGAGCTCAATGGTATGGTTCTTACGTTTGTCGAGCTGGACTTCCTCGTCGACGATGTTTCGCAACTCGCCATCGATGCGCGCCCGTGTGAATCCTTGCTGCGCTAACTTGTCCAGCTCCTTCCTGAACTCGCCTTTGCGTCCGCGCACGATCGGAGCCAGGACCATAACTCTCTCTTCCGGCCTCAACTCCATCACCCGCTGCACGATCTGATCGGACGATTGCCGCGAAATTGCGCGCCCGCAGTTGGGGCAATGCGGCACCCCGATGGAGGAGTACAAGAGCCGCAAGTAGTCATAAATTTCCGTGATCGTGCCCACCGTGGAACGCGGACTCCGGCTGGTCGTCTTCTGTTCGATCGCGATGGAGGGGCTGAGGCCGTCGATGCTGTCCACATCGGGACGCTCCATCTGGTCGAGGAACTGGCGCGCATAGGCCGAGAGGGTCTCGACGTACCGACGCTGACCTTCGGCATAAATCGTATCGAACGCCAGGGAAGACTTCCCAGAGCCGCTGAGACCGGTGATCACCGTCAGCGTGTTGCGGGGGATTTCCACCCCGATGTTCTTTAAGTTGTGCTGGCGCGCACCCCGGACCGTTATGCTGGTAATTGCCATCGCCTGGAAGACCCTGAGAGTTGCGGTTCCCCCGGCTTTCAACGAGGACACAGTGGCAACTGAGTTCGGGCGGACGCCCCGAATCTTGCCATTGTGGCGGCTCTGCTGCTCTGAATGCTTTGTTGGTAGGAGAGCGCAACTCTACCCTTTTATCTTACGTGGCGGCACCTAAGTCGGCAACGTCCGGAAACCCCATCTGGGGGTAAAGTTGCATCAACCGGGATGAGTTGCCGCGGGGTCGCGCTGGTCTCCTGCTGGGCAATGCTGCAGCAACCGCCGCGATTCGCTGCAGCATCTGGTTCCATCATCCTGCGAAGGAATCATGACAAGCACATTCCTGCTCCTGGCGCTGATGGTCTTTACCACTGGCGTTGCATTCGTCCTAGGTCTGACTGTCAGCTACTGGATCATTTGCGGGGTTCTCAACTTTTTCAATCCATCTCGCATTTCACCGAAGCCAGCCAGGCGTGTGGCCCTCGCGCCGACTCACAGCGGAGACTAGCCAGGAGCGATTTCCGCGCTCGCCGCAGTTGGGTGTTGGCTCACCGTTTGGCGTAATATCGAGTACAGATGTTCCAATCCACTGCACACGTACGCAAATGGCTGATGGGCTCAGGCGTGGGCCTGATTGTCATCGTTAGCCTGGCGTACTGGATCTCGACCTCCCGCCCAGCCCCCAAGCTGCACAACATTCCGCAGCAGCTTGGCCTCGACATTCAACAAACCAGCGAGGGGTTTTCGATCTCGAAGTCGGAGGGAGGCAGGACGATTTACACGGTGCGTGCCTCCAATGCCGTGCAATTCAAAACAGGCGGCCGAGCCGACCTGAAGAATGTGCACATCGTGATTTACGGCAAGGCGCATGACCGGTATGACCAGATATACGGCAACGAATTCGTCTATGACCAGAGCACAGGTGATATCACCGCATCTGGCGAGGTTCATATCGATTTACAAGGCTATGCTGAAGGGCCGTCAAAGCCTGATCAGGCCCCGCCTGACGAGCTGAAGAATCCAATTCACCTGATGACCCACGCTCTCACCTTCAATCAACAGACGGGCATTGCTCAGACCGAGGAGGTAGTTGAATTCCGTACCTTGCAGGCGAATGGGACAGCGAAGGGGGCCTATCTCGACTCCAAGAACAACAGGCTCCTTCTGAAAGCCGACGTGCATGCAGTGACGACCGGCAAGACTCCGGCGACCATAACTGGCACAAGCGGCACGATTCAGAAAGACCCACGCGAAGCCGTGCTGGAGAACGGTCGCATTGACCAGCCCGATAAGACTTTGACGTCCGACCAGATCACCATGCTCTTCGCGCCCGACAACACCGTACAGCATATGGTGACTGAGGGTAACGTTCATATCGAGAGTCGCGGTCCCACCATCATCGATATTGTGGGGCCGCACGGCGATGTCAACATGGGCCCCCACAACGCAATTCAACAGGCAATTCTCTCCGGTGGCGCAAAGTTCGACACGCGCGGCGAAAACCTGACCCACGGCGGAGCAGACACGTTCATCCTCGACTTTGAAGCTGAGAATCAGCCATCGCTCTTCCACATGGTGAAGAATGCATGGATGAAGCAAGATCCTCACCCTGACAAGTCTGGTAGCAGTGGACAACCCATGCAGATTGATGCGGATCAGCTCGACTTCAAGCTTGAGAACGGCAACGAGCTGAAGACCGGCGACACCGTCGGCAAGGCCAAAATCACGATCCTTCCATCCCCGCCGAAGTCAAAGCACGCTGCCAGCGCCAACGCCAAGCATCAAGACATGGGCTCGAACGCCACCACGGTTGCTACTGCTGGCAAGTTCCATGCGAACTTCGGAGACGACAGTCGTATACAGACCCTGCACGGTTCACCTGACACCAGGATTGTGTCGACGTCCCCCGGACAGCCGGAGAAGGTCAGCACGTCGCAGGATCTCGACGTGACCTTCGACGCTGATGGTGGAGTCGAAAAGCTGGTACAGACCATCGATTTTGCTTATCACGAGCCGTCGCCCGACCCGGACACAGGTGGCCGTTCAGCCTTTGCCGACGTAGCAACCTACACGCCAGGCGACGAGGTTCTCTTGCTGAACGGCTCTCCCAGGGTAATTGATGGCGGTATGACCACGACGGCAACCGTTATTCGAATCAACCGCCAGAGCGGAGATGCATTCGCCGACGACGATGTAAAGACAACCTACAGTGACCTGAAGCCGCAACCTGACGGAGCCCTGCTGGCTACCTCCGATCCGATCCATGTGACCGCAGCCCACATGACCGGCCGCAATCAACCGGGAGTGGCCCACTACACGGGCAATGTCCGCTTATGGCAAGGAGCGAACGTAGTGCGAGCGCCAAAGATTGATTTCGACAACAGCAACCGCAGTATGGTGGCACTTGGCGATCCCTCGCATCCTGTCATGAGTCTGTTTGTCCAGCAATCGCAGGACGGCAAACTCACACCGGTGGATGTTACCTCGAACAGACTGACCTACCTCGATGAGGAGCGGCGAGCGCGCTACACTGGCAACGTGTTTGCCAAAACGACGACGGGCACCATTAGTGCTGAACAAATCGATGTTTACCTGAAGCCAGAACAGGCGGCTGGCGACAGCTCCACCATCACGCCGAAGAAGCCCCAGGTACCCGGGGCAGAAGGACCCAGCAAGATCGATCACATGGTCGCCGTCGGAAGGGTAATCGTCACCGAACCGAATCGCCGCGCCGTGGGTGATCGCGTGGTTTACACCACCGACGACGGAAAGTATTACCTAACTGGTAAATCGCCTAGCATTTTTGATGCCGAACACGGCACAGTGTGGGGTGATTCGTTGACTTTCTATAGTCACGATGATAGGGTTCTGGTAGAAAGTAAGGCTTCCTCCCCCACCATCACGCGTGCCCGTACGACTAAGTAAATGAAGACCTTATCAGCGGAGGGGATTGGCAAGAGTTACCGCGGACGAAGGGTCGTCAACGGTGTCTCGCTGTACGTCAATCAGGGCGAAGTTGTGGGGTTGCTCGGACCCAACGGTGCGGGAAAAACCACCAGCTTCTATATTATCGTCGGGCTCATTCCGACCGACACGGGACAGGTTACCGTCGACGGCGAGGATGTTACTGGTGTGCCCATGTACCTACGGGCGCGAGAGTTCGGCATCAGCTATCTGCCGCAGGAGCCTTCGATCTTCCGCAAGCTCAGCGTGGAGGACAACCTGCTGGCTGTGCTGGAGGCACAACCGATCTCCTGGCACGAGCGCCGCGAACGCATGGAGACACTGATTGACCAATTGGGTCTGGGCATCATCCGTAAGAACAACGGCTATGCCCTCTCAGGCGGGGAACGGCGTCGGGTGGAGATCGCACGATGTTTGTGCATCTCACCATCGTTTATTTTGTTGGACGAACCGTTTTCGGGAATCGATCCTATCGCCGTGCTCGACCTGCAAAAGATCATCGCAGAATTGCGGGACAGCGGCATCGGCATCCTGGTGACGGACCATAATGTGCGGGAGACACTTTCAGTCACCGATCGTGCCTACATCATTAACGACGGACGTATCTTCCGCGCCGGTACGCCCGAGCAGCTAGGCAATGATCCGGAAGTAAAACGAGTTTACTTAGGCGAGAGCTTTTCCTTGGTTTAGAATTTGAATAAGGGCTTGCGCCCCCAGGTTCCGTAGCATGGTTTTGTTGCAGCCGAGACTCAACCTCAAGGTCGCTCAGAAACAGATTCTGACTCCAGGCCTCGTGCAGATGGTCAGTGTTCTGGCACTCAACAAGCTTGAGCTGGCCGACATGATCAATGCCGAGCTTACGGAAAATCCTGTCCTTGAGGAGCTGGAGAACTCGGTTCCGTTGCTCGACGAGGTTTCCGCCCGGGAAGAGCGCCTGCAACGAGAGAGTTCGGCTACCGCCCAGGAAGAACCCGCCACCACTGCCCAGGAGAAAGATCCCTTCGACGAGATTGACTTCGGTTCTTTTTTCCAGGAGTACCTTGACCCCGGCTTGCGTACCTCGATTGAGATGGAAGATAGCGAGAAGCCTTCCTTTGAGAACTTCCTCTCCAAGCCCACGACACTTACCGATCACCTGATGTGGCAGCTCGGTTCTTTACACGTCAAGGAAGATGTCTATCGGGCCGCGGAGCTGATAATTGGAAACCTCAACGAGGATGGTTATCTGACCGCTACCGAGGACGAACTGCTCGGGCTTATGGAAGAAGAGCCGCCATCTGCTTCCGGGCAACTGAGGGTCGTCGCCAGCAGCGAATCGATTGGCGAAGGCGTGACCATTGCACCGGCAGCCCTGGTGGAGGCCGCCGAACCCGAGACAACGGTGGCTGTAGCGGCTGTGGCAGAAGATGACCTCTCCTCCGAGACCCCTGTCGGCCCCCTCGAGGGGGCGCGTCCAACCCTCGTTCCTCCCCGCACCACACCCGCTCGTGTTCCTTTCAGTCGTGATGCCTTGCGCGAAGCAATCGACCTGGTGAAGCAGCTGGACCCGATCGGGGTAGGGTCTCGAGACTTGCGGGAATGCCTCCTCGCCCAGTTGCACAACCTCAGGCAGGTGCAGCGGAAGAATGGTAACGGCCATCATGGCGAGGAGTGCGAAACCCTCGAAGACGCCATTGGGCTGGTGAGCGATCACCTGCATGCTTTGCAAAACAAGAACTATAAGGAAGCTGCGAAGGCGATTGGCCGACCTCTGGAGGCAGTGATGCAAGCCATGGACTTCATCCGCACCCTGGATCCGCGACCCGGCCTCCGCTATAACAAGGTCGAAACCCGCCTAATCGAACCGGATGTGGCTTTCGTGAGGCAGGGCGAAGAATACATCGTCCTGATGAACGACGAAGAGGTTCCGCAATTACGCCTTAACCCGACGTACCGGCGCCTTCTGAGCCGCCAGGCGGCCGAGAAGGATGTCCGCAACTACGTCAAGGAACGGTACAAGTCGGCGATTCAACTCATCAAGAACATCGAGCAACGCAAGCAAACTATCCTGCGTGTTTGCTATGCGATCGTGAATCGGCAGCGCGAATTTCTCGACCACGGCATCGATCATCTGAAACCGATGATGATCAAGGAAGTGGCGGAAGAAATTGGAGTTCATCCGTCGACTGTGAGCCGCGCCGTAGCCAACAAGTATGCTCACACACCGCAAGGCGTCTTCGAACTGCGATACTTCTTCAGCGAGAGTGTCAACGGGCCTGAGGGGAGCACTACTTCTCTGCTGATCCTCAAGCGTCGCGTGCGCAAGCTCATCGAGGAGGAAGATCCTGCCAAGCCGTTAACCGACGAGCAGATCACCCGCATCCTCCAGTCTCAGGGCATCCAGGTCACTCGCCGCACGGTTGCGAAGTACCGGGAAGATATGCGCATCCCGAGCACCCACCAGCGCAGAGTCAAAAATTAGCTGCTGTACCGGCGGCCGTCGGCTAAGCCAATCGGCGGTAGCCGTTGTTGGTGACAACCGCCGCAGCTGGAACCAAGACGAGCACAAGATAAGTGCTGCGGCGAGGAGGGAGCTCAATGAACATAGAGTATTTTGCGAGGCAGTATGAAATCACTCCCGCCATTCGCGATGAGGTGGAATCCGGCCTCACCAAACTTACAAAAATCCTGGGT
>Ga0306920_100006859_pt1 | contig 14935 bp, 14 predicted proteins | sample flu12Cox44000170_FD_204666 | JGI IMG/M metagenome (GOLD analysis project Ga0306920, IMG submission 204666) | Lab enrichment of tropical soil microbial communities from Luquillo Experimental Forest, Puerto Rico - flux4day.12C.oxic.44.000.170 (v2)... | ecosystem: Environmental > Terrestrial >... | reverse complement strand
CAGGGTTGACAACGGAAACTGGCGCTCCGTATAACCGGCTTGGGATGCCCGGGGACGACCAGACAATCGTCGGCGCCATCCGCCGGCAGGAGGAGCGGCTGGCGCGGGATCCCGCCTCCCTGGCCTTCGCGCAGCTCGCCGATCTCTATCGCAAGGCCGGTCGGACGCGCGACGCGGTGGCGCTGTGCCGCAACGGGCTCACGCGGTACCCCAATTACACAACGGCCCGGCTCATCCTGGCCAAGGCGCTGGTGGCCGACGGCCAGCTGGCGCCGGCCCAGGCGGAGCTCGAGGCGATTCTCGAGACGACTCCGAAGGACGTCCAGTGCCATCGTCTGGCCGCGGAGATCCAGCGGCGGCTGGGTCACATCGACGAGGCCGTGAGGCATCTGGAAGCGGCGGTCGCGCTCGATCCGAGCGACCGCGAATCGCAGGGCCTTCTCTCCATTCTGAGAACGGCCGGCCCGCCGTCCAGCGAGGCCACCGGGCTCGCCCGCGTGCTGAGTGACGAGACATTCGCAACTGTGAGCTTCGGCGCGCTCTGCCTCGAGCAGGGATGCGTCGAGGAAGCCGCGCAGATCTTCACCCGGATCCTTCGCAAGAATCCGGATCATCGACAGGCGCGCGAGCAGCTCGAGGGAGCCCTCCGCGCGCGTCAGCGACGGAAAGGCTAGGTTCGATGCAGGTCTCAACGGCCGAGTTCAAGAAGGGATTGCGCATCGTGTTCGATGGCAATCCCTACACGATCGTCGACTTCCAGCACGTGAAGCCGGGCAAGGGCGGCGCGTTCGTCCGCACGAAGCTCAAGCACATGAGACTCGGCAAGGTGATCGACAACACGTTCCGGTCCGGCGAAAAGGTCGAGCTGGTCGACTTCGAAGAGAAGCACATGCAGTTCCTCTATCGAGACGACCGCTACAACTTCATGGACACCGAGACGTACGAGCAGGTCTCGCTCTCGGCCGACGATGTCGGCGACGCGCGCGAGTACCTGAAGGAGAACACCGAGGTGGACGTCCTCTACATCGAGGGTTCGCCGGCGGCGGTGGAGCTCCCCAACTTCGTCGAGCTCGCCATTGCCCGCACCGACCCGGGCGTCCGCGGCGACACCGCCCAGGGCGGAACGAAGCCCGCGACGCTCGAGACCGGCGCGGTCGTCCAGGTTCCGCTGTTCCTGAGCGAGGGCGACGTGGTCAAGGTCGATACGCGGACGGGAGAGTACCTCGGGCGCGTCGCCGCGGCGGGGGCCTGATGGCGCGGCGACGTCGACAGCCCGCCGCGAGTGAGGCGGCCGACAGCGAGCACGCGACGGTCGACCTCGTGCGGCGCCTCGGGACCCTGCTGACCGAGCTCGGCCTGACCGAGCTCGAGGTGACGGCGGGCGAGGTCCGCGTGCGTCTGCAGCGCGGCGGCCCCGCGCCGGCGGCGCCCGTCCTGGCGCCGGCCGTGGTTCAGGTCGAGCGCCCGGCCGCCGCGCACGCTGCCGAGATCGAGTCGGCGTCGGGAGTGACGATCGAGGCGCCGATGGTCGGGACCTTCTATCGGGCGTCCTCGCCGACGGCGGACCCGTACGTGAGCGAAGGCGATGTGGTGAAGGAAGGCCAGATCCTCTGCATCATCGAAGCGATGAAGCTCATGAACGAGATCGAGTCCAAGGTGGCCGGCCGGGTCGTCAAGATCTTCGTCGAGAACGCGCACCCCGTCGAATTCGGCCAACCCCTGTTCCTGATCGATCCCGCCCGCTGAGCCCGGGCGTGCCCCCCATCCGCAACGTCCGCCTGCTCGTCCTCGTCGCGCTGCTGCTCGGCGCCGCGGCGCTGGCGCTCGGCTGGCGTGAAGGCCGCCGCTACGAGCGCGCCGGCGGCGAGGGAGCGGTCGTGTTCGCGTCGCTGCGCGCGCGCGACGCGCAGGCGCTGAGCGAGGAAGCCATCCGGCTCTACGCCACTGGACAATTCCCACGGGCGTGCGAGAAGTTCGGCCTCGCCGCTGCGGACGATCCGTCGAGCTCGACGCGGCGTCAGGACGTGATCCGCTGCTTCGAAGGCTGGGGCTGGCACGCGCTCCGCGAGGGCCGGCCGGACGAGGCGGCGCTGCTGTTCCGGCAGGGGCTGACTCAGACACCGGACGATCCGGCGCTCCTCAAAGGTCTGGGAGTCGCCGCGGTCCACGCGGGGCGGCCGGACGACGCGTTCGGGCCGCTCGAGCAGGCCGCGCGGGTGGAGTACGATCCGGAGGTCCGGCTCCTGCTCGCCCATCTCCACGACCGCCGCGACGATCCGGCGCAGGCGCTCGCAAATCTGAGGGCCGTGCTCGAACGCGAGCCGACCAACGAGACCGCGCGCCGGCTCCTCGACAAGGTCGAGCGCGAGGCGCGCGCCGAGGCTGGCTTCCGCCGCGAGGTGACCCCACGTTTCGTGGTGAAGTACCGCGACACCCTCGACGCCGAGGCGCGACGGGCGATCGTCGCGCATCTCGAGGCCGCGGCGGCGCGTATCGGCCGAATGCTCGCCTACACCCCGCAGGAGCGCACGACGGTGGTGCTCTACGAGCAGCACGAGTTCCGCGACGTGACGCGCGTTCACGCGTGGGCGACCGGGCTCTTCGACGGCAAGATCCGCTTGCCGGTCGTCCGCGCCCGGCCGCCGGCCCACGAGCTCGAGCGCCTGACCGCCCACGAGTACGCGCATGCCGTCATCCACGATCTGACGCGCGGGCGTGCGCCGCGCTGGCTCCACGAAGGCCTGGCCCAGGTTCTCGAGGGCGCGGCCTCGGATCCGCTCCTCCGGGCCCCATCCGGCCTCACGCTCGCCGGCGTGGAGGCGCTGGCCGGCGACTCCGACCCGCTGCGGGCCCGGGCGGGCTACGATGTCGCCCTCTGGATCGTCCGCGACCTCCTCGACCGCGGCGGCATCGAGCCGCTCCGCGAATTGCTGGCGCGGCTCGGCGCCGGCGAGACTATCGTCGAGGCGATGCCGCGCGTCTACGGTCTGCGCCTGAGCGAGCTCGAATCCCAGTGGCGCCGGGTCCTGGGCGGCTGACCCGTGTTCCATAAGGTCCTCATCGCGAACCGGGGCGAGATCGCGCTGCGCATCATCCGCACGTGCCGCGAGCTCGGCATCCGCTCGGTGCTCGCCCACTCGAAGGCCGACGCTCACTCCCTGCCCATGCGGCTCGCCGACGAGACGATCTGCGTCGGGCCCGACTCGGCCCGGGAGAGCTATCTCAACATCCCCGCGATCATCTCCGCCGCCGCGGTCACCGACAGCGAGGCGATCCATCCGGGCTACGGATTCCTCGCCGAGAACCCGGCCTTCGCCGAGGTCTGCCGGGCGTGCTCGATCACGTTCATCGGCCCCTCGCCCGAGGCGATCCGGCTCATGGGCGACAAGGCCCAGGCGCGACAGATCGCGATGCAGGCGGGCGTCCCGGTGATCCCCGGCAGCGAGGTCGCGCTGAAGGGCTCGGCCGAGGCGGTGGAAGTCGCCGATCGGATCGGCTACCCGATCATGTTCAAGGCCGCCGCCGGTGGGGGCGGCCGCGGGATGCGCATCGTACGGGAGCGGGGCGAGGTCGTGCAGGCCTTCGACGCCTGCCAGTCGGAGGCCGGCGCGGCCTTCGGGTCATCGGAGGTTTACTGCGAGAAGTACATCCAGCACGCGCGGCACGTCGAGGTCCAGGTGCTGGGCGATCGCAACGGCATCCGTGTCCACCTCGGCGAACGCGACTGCTCGATCCAGCGGCGCCACCAGAAGCTCATCGAGGAATCCCCCGCGCCGCTCTTGAGCGACCGCACGCGCGACGGCCTGCGAAAGGCGGCCCTCACCGTCGCGGCCGCCGTCAACTACGTCAGCGCCGGCACGGTCGAGTTCCTGGTCGACGAAGAGGGTGACTTCTATTTCATCGAGATGAACACGCGCATCCAGGTCGAGCACCCGGTCACGGAGCTGGTCACCGGGATCGACCTCATCCGCGAGCAGATCCGGATCGCCTCCGGCGAGCCTCTCGGCTACCGGCAGGACGCCGTCCGCTTCGAGGGCCACGCGATGGAGTGCCGGGTCAACGCGGAGGACCCCGAGACGTTCGCGCCGAGCGCCGGACGGGTGACGATGTGGGTGCCGCCCGGCGGCTTCAACGTCCGCGTCGACAGCCACATGATGGCGCCCTACGCGGTACCGCCGTTCTACGACTCGTTGCTCGCCAAGATCATCGTGCGCGGCGCCAGCCGCGAGGAGGCGATCGACCGGATGCGCCGGGCGCTCCGCGAGACGGTGCTGGAAGGTGTCAAGACTTCCATCCCGTTCCATCTGCGGGTGCTGGACGATGCAGCCTTCCAGGAAGGCCACGTGAGCAAGGTGGAGCTGGTCCGACGCCGGGGCTGATGGACCCCTCGCTCTACGTCATTCTCGATCGAACGGCCGCGCGCGGCCGCCACCTCGAGGAGATCCTGGACGCGACGATCGCCGGCGGCTGCCGGCTGGTCCAGCTTCGCGAGAAGGAATGGCCGACCGGGCGCCTGCTGCCGCTCGCCGAGCGGCTGCGCGACCGCTGCCGGCGCGCCGGCGTCACGTTCATCGTGAACGACCGCGTCGATCTGGCGGTCGCCGTCGGCGCCGACGGCGTTCACCTCGGCCAGGACGACCTGCCCCCCCGCGCAGCCCGCCCGCTCCTGCGGCCTGGCATGGTGCTGGGCCGCTCCACCCACAGCGTCGCCCAGGCCCGCCAGGCCCAGGCGGACGGCGCCGACTACATCGCGGTCGGCTCGATGTTCCCGACGCAGACCAAGCCCGACTTCGAACTGGTGGGCCCGGAGCTGGTTCGCGCCGTCCGGCCGGAGACCCGGGCCCCGCTCGTCGGGATCGGTGGCATCACCCGCGAGAACGTCGCCCAGGTGATCCGCGCCGGGGCCGACGGCGTCGCGGTGATTTCCGCCGTCTGCGGCGCGGCCGATCCGGCTGCCGCGACCCGCGAATTCCTCGCGGCGATCCGCGCGGAACGTGACTTGACCCGGCGTGGATCGCTATAATGTCGCCGCGCCGACCGCACTCATCACGTGACGAACGTGACTACATTCTGCTGGTGCGCGCTGCACGCCGTCGCGGGGCCGGGGCCCCGTCCGCCGTGGCGCGCCTAATTCCGCGGTTGCGCGCCGCAGGCCGTCGCGGGGCTGGGGCCCCGTCGGCCGCGACGCGCGTACTCCAAGGAGGGCACTGATGATCCGTCACAGGGGCTACCTCGTTCTTGCACTCGTCGCCATCTTGGCCGTGGCGTTTCTGCCGGCTGCCGAGGTGACAGGGCAAGGCAAAGGCACCATCAAGATCGCCACGCAGAGCCCTCTCAGCGGCGGTCAGGCGGCGCTCGGCGAGGGCATCAAGCTTGGCGCGCAGCTGGCTGTCGAGAAGTTCAAGGGCCCGCTCGAGAAGCAGGGCTTCAAGGTCGAGCTCGTTCCCTTCGACGACCAGGCCAAGCCCGACGTCGGTGTCGCGAACGCGAAGAACATCATCGCCGACAAGGACATCCTCGCGATCATCGGCCACCTGAACTCGGGCGTGGCCATTCCGTCCTCCGAGGTCTACAAGGAAGTCTCGCTCGCGATGATCTCGCCCGCGAACACGAACCCGGTCGTCACGGATCGCGGCTATCCGAACGTCAACCGGGTCTGCGGGCGTGACGACGTCCAGGGCGTCGTCGGCTCCGAGTTCGCCGCCGCGACCATGAAGGCGAAGTCGGTCTACATCATCCACGACAAGACGCCTTACGGTCAGGGCGTCGCCGAGTTCTTCAAGGCCGACGCCGAGAAGAAGGGCATCAAGGTGCTCGGCTTCGAGGGCACGGAAGAGAAGTCGAACTTCGATCCGATCGTGACGCCGATGAAGGCGAAGAACCCGGACGTGATCTACTTCGGTGGCATCTACGATCAGGCGGCGCCGTTCTTCAAGCAGTCTCGCGAGAAGGGCGTCAAGGGCAAGTTCTTCGGACCGGACGGCATGGACTCGTCGGACCTCACGAAGATCGCCGGCAAGGCCGTGGTCGGCATGTATTACACCTCGGCGGCCGGCCCCGCCTCCGAGCTCCCGCGGGCGAAGGCGTTCGTCGAGGAGTTCAAGAAGAAGTTCGGCAAGAACCCCGAGCCGTACGCGGCCGAGGCCTACGACGCCGCTACCATGGCGCTCAAGGGCATCGAGGCCGCAGCGAAGGGCGGCAAGCTGCCCAGCCGCGAGGACGTGGCGACGGCGGTCCGCAAGACGAAGCTGCCCAACGGCATCACCGGCGACATCGAGTTCGACGGCAAGGGCGATCGCAAGAAGGCCCTCTACTTCGTTCTGCAGGTCGCCAGCGACGATCCCGGGAAGTGGGGCAACAACAAGATCGTCAAGCAGCTGACGATCGCCGCTCCCGCCGCCCCCAAGAAGTAGGCGCCATCCGGGAGGGGCGGGCGGCCGGGGCAGGGTCCGGGGCTTCGAGAACCCCACTCGCCCCGGACGCTGCCCCGGCCGCCCACCCCTACCGGACCTTTGTGGCCTAGTCCATGGACGTCGATCTGCTGATCGGGATCTTTCCGCAAGTCTTGCTCGACGGCATCATTCTCGGCTTCATGTACGCGCTGATCGCGCTCGGCTACACGATGGTCTACGGTGTCCTCGAGTTCATCAATTTCGCCCACTCCGAGATCTTCATCTTCGGCGCCTTTGTCGGCGTCGAGGTCATGCTGGGCCTGAAGAGCGCCGGGCTGCTCGACAGCCTGCCGTGGCCCCTCGTGCTTGTGCTGGTCCTGGTCGCGGGCATGGCCACCAGCGGGCTGCTCGCCGTCACGGTGGAACGCGTCGCCTACCGCCCGCTGCGCGGAGCTCCCCGGCTGATCCCGCTGATCTCCGCCATCGGGATCTCCTTCTTTCTTCAAGATTTGATCCGGCTCGTCGAGTCGCTCTGGCGCAACGCGTTCAACCTGGTCTATCCGACGATCGACGTCCTCAATGTGCGCTTCGAGATCACGGAGTCGATCGACGTCTCGGTCAAGTCGCTGGTGGTCATCGGCGGCGCGCTGCTCATGCTCTGGGCGCTCCACCTGATCGTGAACCGCACGAAGGTCGGCACGGCGATCCGCGCGGTCGCCGAGGACCAGGCGGCGGCGAGCCTCATGGGCATCGACGTCAACCGGATCATCTCGCTCACGTTCCTGATCGGCGGCGCGATGGGCGGCGCGGCGGGCGTGCTCTTCGGCGTCCAATACGGCCTGATCAATCCCTACAGCGGGTTCACTCCCGGGCTGAAGGCGTTCACCGCGGCCGTGCTCGGCGGGATCGGGAACATCCCGGGCGCGATGGTCGGCGGGCTCGTCCTCGGGCTGCTCGAGGCGTTCGCCGCGGCCTACCTCTCCTTGCTCACGGGCGGCGCGTTCGGCGCCGAATACAAGGACATCCTCGCCTTTTCGATGTTGATCTTGATCCTGATCTTCCGGCCCAAAGGGCTCCTCGGCGAAGTCGTACGGGAGCGCGCGTGATCCGATCCCTGATCGCGGTGGCGCTGGTCGGGCTGTCCGCCCTCGCCGTCGCCACGTTCCCGCGGTCCGTCCTCGTCTTCCTTCTCTTCCAGGGCTCGCTGCTCTACGTCTTCAAGGCGCGGTTGCCGGAGCCGCTGCGCTGGGGCCTGATCGCGATCAGCCTCGTGGTGCTGATGCCGACCATCGGCTACTTCAACAGCTACTATCTGGAGGTCGCGACGCAGGTCGGGATCTTCGTCGCGCTGGCGCTCGGCCTCAACATCGTGGTCGGGCTGGCCGGGCTCCTCGACCTCGGCTACGTCGCCTTCTTCGCGGTCGGCGCGTATTCCTGGGCGATCGTCGGCTCGCCGCACGCGAACGTCATCTTGGGCGGCGAGAGCTTTCCGCTGGCCGGCTGGTGGTTCTACGTGTTCCTCTTCGTCGGCCTCGCCACCGCGGCGACCACCGGCATCCTGCTCGGCCTTCCCGTGCTGCGGCTGCACGGTGACTACCTCGCGATCGTCACGCTGGGTTTCGGCGAGGTCATCCGCGTCCTCGCCAACAACCTCGACAAGCCGATCAACTTCACGAACGGCCCCAAGGGCATCACGCCGATCTCGCGGCCGCCGACGCCGTTCGGGATGCCCTACGGCGAGTTCTTCTATTTCCTCGCCCTGCTCATCGTGGTCGCCGTGATCATCGTCAACCGCCGCCTGGAGGATTCCCACGTCGGCCGGGCGTGGGAGGCGATTCGGGAGGACGAGCTGGCGGCGCGGGCGATGGGCGTGAACTTGGTGCGCATGAAGCTCATGGCGTTCGCCTGCGGGGCGTCGTTCGCCGGCGTGATGGGCGTGCTGTTCTCGGCCAAGCAGGTCTTCATCAACCCCGAGTCGTTTACCTTTCTCGAGTCGATCGGCGTGCTCGCCATGGTCATCCTCGGCGGCATGGGCTCGATTCCCGGCGCGATCGTCGGCGCCACCGTCGTGACGGTCTTGAACCTCCAGGTCCTGAAGGGGTTCTCGCTCTGGCTCAACGAGCTGAAGAACGCGGGCGTGACGGTGCTCGGCTACAGCCTCGCCGATCTCCCGACCCAGTTCGAGCCGGCGAAGTACGAGCGCATGGTGTTCGGCATCATCCTCGTCCTGATGATGATCTTCCGCCCCCAGGGCATCTTCCCCGCCCGCCGACGCCAGCGCGAGCTCGCGCATTGAGATCCGCGCTGGCATCGCGCCGACGGCGCGCGGCGTAGAGCGGCGGCCGTGCCGATTCTGTTCGAAGCGCGCGGCGTCACCAAGCGGTTCGGCGGACTCACGGCGCTGCACGACGTGGACTTCGCCATCGACCGGGGGATCTCGTCGATCATCGGGCCCAACGGCGCCGGCAAGACGACGCTCTTCAACATCTTCACGGGGCTCTACGCCGCCGACGAGGGCCAGGTAGCCTTTCGCGACCAGCCGCTGCTCGGGCTGCGCCCCGATCAGATCACGGCGCTCGGCATCTGCCGCACGTTCCAGAACATCCGGCTCTTCGCCAACATGACGGCGATCGAGAACGTGCTGGTCGGTATGAACTCGCGCATCTCGCTCCACCTGTGGGACGTGCTCTCGCGGAGCCCCCGCTTCCGCCGGACCGAATCGGAGCTGGCCTCGCGCGCGGTGGGCCTGCTCGATCGGGTCGGACTGCAGGTGAGCGCGAACGTCGTCGCGCGCAACCTGCCGTACGGCGACCGGCGCCGCCTCGAGCTGGCGCGGGCGCTGGCGTCCGAGCCCGCCCTGCTGCTCCTCGACGAGCCGACTGCGGGGATGACCCAGGGCGAGGCGTCCGACCTGATGCATCTCCTGCGCGGCCTGGTCGCCGACCTGGGTCTTGCCATCATCCTGATCGAGCACAATATGCGCGTGGTCATGGAGGTCTCCGACCGCGTAACCGTGCTGGACCACGGCGAGAAGATCGCCGAGGGGCCACCGCGCGAGGTGCAGAGCAACGCACGCGTGATCGAGGCGTATCTCGGCAAGCGCCGCACGGCGCCCGGAGCGAGGCCGCATGCTTAAGGTCGAGTCGCTCGACGTCGCCTACGGCGAGATTCGGGCGCTCAAGGGCGTGGGGCTCGACGTGGGGCAGGGCGAGATCGTTACGATCCTCGGCAACAACGGCGCCGGCAAGACGACCACGCTCAAGACGATCTCGGGGCTTCTCCATCCGGCGCGTGGCACCATCACGCTCGAGGAGCAGTCGCTCGTCGACGTGCCACCCCACGCGATCGTCTCACGGGGAGTCGCGCACGTGCCCGAGGGCCGGCGGATCTTCAACCGTCTGACGGTCCGCGAAAACTTGATGATGGGCGCATACCTGCGCAGCGACTCTGGCGTCGCCGGCGATCTCGACCGGGTCTTCGGGCTGTTCCCGCGGCTGGCCGAGCGTCTGACCCAGGTCGCCGGGACCCTCTCGGGCGGCGAGCAGCAGATGCTCGCGATCGGGCGGGCACTCATGGCGCGCCCGAGGCTCCTGTTGCTCGACGAGCCGAGCATGGGGCTGGCACCGGTTCTGGTGGAACAGATCTTCGACACGATCCTCGACATCAACCGTCAGGGCATGACCATTCTGCTCGTCGAGCAGAACGCCGCCATGGCGCTCTCCATCGCCCACCGTGGCTACGTGCTCGAGACCGGCTCCATTGCTCTCGAAGGAACCGCCGTCGAGCTGTCGGAGAACGCCAATGTCAGGCGAGCCTATCTGGGTGAATAGCGCGGCCGTGGAGGGCGTAGGCATGATCAGTGAGGGCCTGCACTTCGAGCAGCACGAGATCGGCGCGGTCTTCCGAACACTCGGCCGGACGGTATCGGAGACCGACATCGTCTCCTTCGTCAACCTGTGCGGCTTCACTGAGCCGCTCTTCATGGACATGGAATACGTTGCACGGGAGTCGGTGTTCAAGCGGCGCGCGGCTCCTGGCGCGCTGACGTTCGCCCTCTCGGAGGGCCTGATCATGCAGACCGGGCTGATCCACGGCACGGGCATGGCCTATCTCGGCGGCGAGATCCGCGTGACGGCTCCGGTGCTCGAGGGTGACACGCTCACCGTGGAGGTCGAGGTGGCGGACAAACGTGAGACGAAGAGGCCCGACCGCGGCATCGTGACCTACCGCCACCGAGTCCTGAATCAGCGGGGCGAGCTCGTACTCGAGGCGCGAGTTCAGCGGATGATCCGCCGCACGACACGCTGAACGAGATTCGCTCGCGTACAATCGGGGCAAGGTCGAATGCTCGGAGCGGAGGTCGATCAGTGAGCGGAAGAATCGTCCAGATCAGCGTCTCCGGCGGCGGCGTCCCGAAAACGGCGGTGCCCAGGGTGCGGGTGACAATCGAAGGGCTGGAGGGCGATGCGCATCGCGACCGAGAGCACCACGGCGGACCCGAGCGGGCCGTGTGCCTCTATGCGATGGAGGCGATCGCGCGCCTGCGCACCGAAGGGCACGAGGTCGTGCCCGGTGCCATCGGCGAGAACGTCACGGTCGAGGGGCTGACGTGGTCGGCAGTCGTCCCGGGGTGCCACGTGCTGCTCGGGGAGGCGGTGCTCCTCCAGATCACCCGCTACACGAGCCCCTGCGCGAACATTACTCGGTCCTTCAAGGAAGGCTACTTCGCCCGCGTGTCCCAGAAACGCCACCCCGGTTGGAGCCGCGTCTACGCCCGAGTCGTGACGGAAGGCTCGATCAATCAGGGTGACCCGGTGCGTCTCCTGGACGAGGTCGAGGCGGCCGAGGTGACCGCCGCCGCGGCGAGATGAACCGATGCGCCGACGTCCTCATCATCGGCGGCGGTGTCACGGGCGCCTCCGTCGCCTTCCATCTGGCCGCGCTCGGCGTGCGCGACATCCTCCTGCTCGAGCGCAAGTTTCTGGCCGCGGGTGGCACCGGGCGATCGGTCGGGATCGTCCGCCAGCTCTACCCCACGCCGGAGACCAGCCAGATGGTCGTGAGATCGCTCGCCGCCTTCCGCGCCTTCCGCGACGTCGTGGGGGCCGAGCCGGGCTACGTCGGCTGCGGCGTAGTGATCGGCGTCTCCGCCGCGATGCGAATCAAGCTCGAAGAGACCGTCAAGTTGCAGCGTCGATTCGGCGTTCGCGCTGAGGTGCTGGAGCCGCGCGAGCTCGCGCGCGTGGAGCCACGGATCAACACCGATCATCTCGGCGCCATCCTCTACGAGCCCGATTCCGGCTACGGCGATCCCAGCGCGGTGACGACCGGGTACGCCGAGGCGGCGCGACGCTGCGGTGTTCGCATCGAGCAGGGAATCGAGGTGGTGGCGATACGTACGACCGGCGGGCGGGCGAGCGGAGTCGAGACCGCCGCGGGCGAGTGCATCGAGGCGCCGGTCATCGTCAACGCGGCCGGGCTCTGGTCCAGCGCCGTCGCGCAGCTGGCTGGGGTCGCGCTCCCGATCGTCATCGGCCGGCACCCCGTCTTCGTCGTCGAGCGCGATGCGGGATTCGGGCCAGCGCACGTCGTGTACCTCGATCTCGCGGGCGGCAGCTACGCACGTCCGGAGACCGGGGGCCTCACGCTGACCGGCTCCCTCACCGACGACGAGACGCAGCATCCGATGGAACCCGATCAGCTCGGCGGTGACGTGAGCCTCGATGAAGCGACGGCGGTGCTCGAGCGCACCAGCCGCGCGATCCCGCGTCTAGCCGACTCTCGCTACCGTCGCGGCTGGGCCGGCGCCTTCGACATCACGCCGGACTGGATGCCGATCCTCGATGAATCGCCAGTCCCCGGCTTCTGGATCGCGACCGGCATGAGCGGGCACGGCTTCAAGCTCTCGCCGGCGGTCGGCGAGATAATGGCGGCGCTGATCACGGGAGCGGCACCGCCCGTGAATCCGGCGCCATTCGCGTTCGGGCGCTTCACCGCGAAGAGCCCCAACGGGACGTTCGTGGCGTCATACCTCGGTTCATAGCCGCCCCCCGACCGGCGGGGGCCCGCCACGCTCAACGCGGATTCGGGGTTGCTCCCACGCTGTCGCACAGTGCGAGCGATGCATCCCCGGCGCGCTGCCGTAACTGGAAGGTCTCTGAGATATGAACGACCTTGCTAAAAGCCGTCGCGAGCGCGACTTCGAAGCTGCGCTTCTCGGGAGGATCGGGATCGCGGAGGGCGGGCCAGAGAGCGCGAATGACCACCGGATGGGTCCAGCCGCGCTCGACGACGAGCCACTGAGCTTCCCTCACGACCTGGACGCACGTGGCGCGAAACTCAGCCGGATCCGTATAGCCGGGGGTCATCACGTCGAGGGCGGCCGCGTGGCGTCGTCCCGTCAGGTAGGGGAGCATGGGGCTGTAGGGATAGAAGAAGAAGGCGTCGCCGGGCGGGATACGATTGATCTGGGTCACGAGGACCGCGAAGTCGTCGGTCCAACCGTTGGCGACCCGCATGACGAGCCCGCGTTGCGTCTCCACCCCGCGCAGCGGACCGACGACAACGACCCTGCGATCGTAGATCGCGGGTCCCATAGCCGTGAGGCAGAGGCCGATCGAGAGCGCGCCGACGGCGATCCGGGCGGGACGTCGCAGGCGACCGAGCAGGTCGCTCGCCACGAGCGCGAAGAGCGGGCAGGCGAGCGGCACGGTGAAGTTGATGTGAGGGATATCTGCGCGCGGATACGTGCCGAGCAGCCCTACGAGCGCTAATGCCAGCGACACGCGGAAGCGCGGCTCGCTCCATGTCGCCATGCGCCCCAAGGCCAGAGCGGCTCCGGCGAGCACGAAGGTCGCGGGATAGAACACGACCGACGCCGCATCCGGCAGACCGGCGCCGCTGCCGAACGACATCGCCTGGCTGCCGGCGTAGTGGCGGGCCGGATACACGATCACATCGTCGAAGGCCGCCACGAGGGTCCTCGATGCGGCGAGATAGAGGATCATTGCCGCGGGAATCAGGGCCATCCCGATGATCGCGCTCACGAGTCGGGCGCCGGCCCTGGGTAGAGTGACAAGAATGCCGAGGACCGCCACGCAGAGGATTGCGCCACGAGTCGATGTGACCATGGCGGCGGTTCCGGCAGCCAGGCCGGCAACGAGCGTAGCCCCTCGCCGAGGCGTGCCATCGAGCGCGAGGAGCAAGGCGACGCCCGTAGCCATCGAGGCCGCCGTGGTGAACCAGTGGTGGCTGATCACGGTCCAGAGGCCCTGCGAGAAGACGACCCACGCGACCGCGAGTATTGCCGCGAGGGGGCGGTGTCCCGATGAGAGGCGGGCAGCGGCGTAGATCAGGATGGCGATGACGACGATGACACATATCGCGAGTGCCCGCATCGAGGCGAAGCCGCCGCCGAAAAGCTTCATCCAGGCGGCGACCGCCAGGAAGCTTCCGGGCGGGAGGAACTCGAAGAAATCGCGGTAAAGCACCTCTCCGCGGAGGATCCGCGCGGCGGCGTGGAGGAAGACGCCCTCGTCGCCGAGCCAGTGGACGTAAAGCCAGAACTGGGCGCAGATGACGAGCGTGACCAGTGCGACGCCGTGGAGCGCCGGATCTCGAAGGAGCGCCGGAGTCGAGCGGTGTTCGATGATGGCCGGGCCCGTCATACACCATCGTCGCACGATCGCCCGATCGCCCCAAAAATCGGCGGGCGACAATCGTCACGCGGCGCTGCGCTACCCGATGCGTCAGGACCGAGCGAGCGGCAGCTCGACCACGAACGTCGTTCCGGCACCCTCGACGCTCTCGACGCTGATCCCGCCTCCGTATGCCTCCACGATATCCGGGTGATCGCGAGCCCGAGGCCGGTTCCGGCGATCTCGCGCGTCGCTTCACTCTTGACCCGGTAGAGCTTGTCGAAGACGTGGGGCAGGTCGCGGGCGGGAATGCCTAACCCGGTGTCGGCGACCCGGATCGTCACCGTCCCGGCTCCCGCGCCACCCGACGAAAACACGACCGCGATCGTCACGCGCCCGCCGGCCGGCGTGTACTTGACGCCGTTTGTCGACGCGGTTGATCAACATCTGCCGGATCCGGCTCGGAACCGCCGCCACGATCGCCTCCTCCGAGCGCGGCGGAAAGCCCCGCCGCCAGCAGCCGGGCGATATGCAGATCGTCCTCGCCGTAGGTGTCATCGGGACCTGCATCCGACCCACGTGGGCGACGAAGCTCCTGTTGGAGGACAGTCCGGCAAGAGGCTGACCATCGGTGTCATCTCTGTCAGAGCATTCGACCGACGGACCAGGACACTAGGAGGGTGGTCCGCCGAGGAGGATTACCGTAGGACCGGGCGTTTGTGGCTTGCCACCCTAGGTCAATCGAGACTGCGGCGCCCGCTCTCCGCCTGGCGTATCCCTTGCACTTCCGGACCTTAGATCATGGGGATTCACCGGCCTTATGACTACAATGGCGGCAGCGTCTGGGGCCAACCGGCCCTCTGGCTCGTACCCGCTCGTCAAATCCCTCGGGACTGAGGAGGGGTC
>Ga0306920_100006858_pt1 | contig 14936 bp, 14 predicted proteins | sample flu12Cox44000170_FD_204666 | JGI IMG/M metagenome (GOLD analysis project Ga0306920, IMG submission 204666) | Lab enrichment of tropical soil microbial communities from Luquillo Experimental Forest, Puerto Rico - flux4day.12C.oxic.44.000.170 (v2)... | ecosystem: Environmental > Terrestrial >... | reverse complement strand
GACTCCGGCGGACATCGTTCCGAGACAGCAACCGCACGTTGTTTTTCCCCCACGGACCGAGGAGGCCTGGACACATGCACGAGCTCCGTACCCGGCTCGCCGACCGGCGCAAGGACGCCAGGGATCGGGGCGAGGACGGTTTCACCCTCATCGAACTGATGGTGGTGATCCTGATCATCGCCATCCTGATCGCCATCGCCATCCCGACCTTCCTGGGGGCGAGGCAGAAGGCCCAGGACCGGGCCGCCCAGTCCAACCTCCGCAACGCCCTCACCGCGGCCAAGACGGCCTACGTCGACTCGCAGAGCTATCAGTCCGATGTCGCCAGCGGGGTGTACGCCTCGATCGAGCCCTCCCTCACGTTCGTGAGCGGGACCTCCACCGGGCAAGGCCAGATCTCCGTGGCGTCGAGTGCGGCCGACCAGATCTACCTGGCCGCCAAGTCGGCATCAGGTCAGTGCTTCTTCATCCAGGACGACACCGGATCGACGGGCGCGACCCCAGCGGGCACGACCTACGCCAAGCAGTCGGCGTCAACGGGGTGCGACGCACACACCCCGCCGGCGGCTGCCAACTTCAGCAACGCCTGGTAAACGGCGTTGGCTTCAGGGAACGTCGGGGGGGCGGCGCGGCGGCGCCGCCCCCCTGCTCATCCCGAGGACGGGTTCACCATCCTCGAGCTGATGGTGGTGGTGGCCATCATCGCCATCATCATCGGGATAGCGGCGCCCTCCTTCTCGGCGGCCCGCACCAACGCCCAGGAGCGGGCGGCCCAGGCCGACCTGCGCACGGCGGTGCTGGCGGCCAACAGCGCCTTCATCACGACCGACGACCAGTCGTTCGACTCGGTGAGCACGTCGGTGCTGGCCGCTGACGAGCCCCGGCTGCGCTGGAGCACGAGCGAGACCACCACCGGTCCCGGGACCATCGCCTCCCTCAACGGCGAGGTCGCGGAGACCGGCGGCTGGGCGCTCGGGTTGGCGTACCAGGCCGGCGACGGCACGTGCTGGTACGCCTTCCAGGCCGACAACGACGCCCCCTGGTACGGCGCACGCGCCTCGTCCGGCGTCGGCTGCGATGCCAGGGACGCGGCGGCGTACGCGTCGAGCCGGAACCTCTGAGGCCGCCGTGCGCGGGCCGGCGAGAGGAGAGGCGGGCTTCACCCTCCTCGAGCTCGTCATCGCCATGCTGGTCATCAGCATCGCCGTCGCCGGCCTGTTCGGCGTGCTCGGTACGGCCTTCAAGTCGACGGCCATCGACGTCCACCGGACCGACGCGACGTCGATCGCCGCGCAGGCGCTCTCGCAGCTGGAGGTCTCCCCCGACCCGGCCTCGGGACCGCTCCCCAGCGTGACCCGCAACAACGAGACCTACCAGGTCGCCACCCGGGTCGCCCCTGCGCAGGCGAGCAACGGCACCGCCGACGCCTACCCGGCCCTGAGCGTCAGCGTGGCCTGGACCGACCAGGGTGGATCCCACACCGTCACGCAGTCGTCGGCCCGCTACCCGGCGCCCACGCCGACGAGCGCCCCGCCGGTGTGCGTGCCGCCGACGCTCGCGTCGGCGCCGCTCTACAACTCGCCGACGTCGGGTGACCCGTCGCTCGACGTCTCGTGGCTCGAGCCCACCGTCGGCGCCCCCGTCACGCAGTGGCGGGTCCAGGTGTCGCCCGACGGCACGACCTGGACGACGGCCATCGCCGACGAGGCCCCGCTGCCCCCGGGCGCGACCCACCAGGTCGAGATCGGTGGGCTGGCCGCCACCGACACCTATGCCGTGCAAGTGGTCGCCGTCAGCGCATGCGCCGACCCCGTCACATTCCCTGCCGTCCCCGCCGGAGCGGGACCGCCGGCGACCCCCACGTCCCCCGACTCGGCGTGCACGCCGGGGTCGTTCACGCTCGGACCGGCCGTCGCGACCCGCTCCGCCTCCGGCGGCGGCGTCCTGACGGGCGACATCACGGTCGTCGTCACCACGCCGGTGGTCTGCGCGTCGGGCTTCTCGGTGAGCACGACGAGCACCACCGAGAGCGGGGGGACGGTGGTGGACACCGTGCTCACCCGCGAGGCGGGCGGCTCGTACTCGTATTTCGGCACGCTCCCGGGATCGCCAGCGGAGTGGGACGCAGGGGTCCATGCCGTCAACCTCTACGCCGGGCCTACGGCCTCGGGGACGGTGATCGCCACCGCCGAGTTGTGTGTCGAAGAGCAGGGGCAGTCGTCGTGTTGAGGCGTGCCGACGAAAGGGGCTTCACGCTCGTGGAGCTGGCCGTGGCGATGAGCATCATGCTGTTCGTCGCCGGCGCGCTCCTGGCCGCCCTGGAGTCGGGCACCAGGGCCGAGCGCCACGCGTCGAACCGCATCGACACCGAGCAGTCGGCGAACCTGGCGCTCGCCCAGTTCGCGCGGGACGTCCGCAACGCCACCACGGTGATCCCGATCACCACGAAGCCGAACCAGATCGATCTCTGGATCGGCAGCGCCCACGTCCGCTGGTATTACAACGTCGCCGGCCACGTGCTCCAGCGCAAGGCCTACATCGGGACCACCAGCAGCGCGGACGTCCTCAATGCGGTCAGCGGGGTTACCAACCTGACGGGCACCGTGTTCACGGTCTTCTCGGCCGACGGGACGGACCTGTTCAGCCTGCCCGACGCCAGTCGCGGCGACATCGCCACGTGTGCGGCGACGATCGAAGCGTCAGTCACCGCGACCGCGCCGGCTCCGTCGGCGCCGTTCACTTCGAGCACGGCGGCGCAGCTGCACATCCACGCCGACCAGCGGGGGTGCCCGTGACGGCCCGCGGGACAGACGAGCGCGGATCGTTGGTGATCGCGATGGCCGTGATCCTGATCCTCTCGGGACTGTGCCTGGCCATCATGGCGCGCACGGTGTCGGCCCTCGGCAACGCCCGCGTCTCACAGGACGCGGCGTCGGCCGTGGCCGCCGCCGACGCCGGCATCGCCGACGCGATCTACGTCCTGGACCACACTGCGGCCCCACCTCCGACGATGACGGGGGTGGTGGCGTCGGCCACGTGGACGGCGACGTTGACGACCGCGTTCTCGGCCACCGTGACGAGCAAGGGCCGTTCGGGCACGGTGGTGCGTGCCGTGCAGACGACCCTCACCCGGTCACCGCAATGGCCGTGGGTGATCGCCACCGCCGGCAGCCTCGTGCTCGACGGCCAGGTGACGTTGTCGACGACCGACGTGCTGGCCGCCGGCGGCGCCCTGGTCCTGCGCACAGGTGTCACGGGGGGCGGCGGTGACGACCTGCTCGGCCCCGGCGCCTCCTGCAGCGGGTGCGTCGCCCCCGCGCCCACCGTGCTGCCGGCAACCACGACGCTCCCCGACCCGCCGGCGCCCCCCGGCGGCGCGACGGGCCCTCCCGGCGGCTGCAGCGGCATCTCCTCGCTGACCGGCGGGCCCTTCCTCTGCGCCGGCGGCGTGAGCTTCGCCCCCGGCGCGGTCACGGTGACGGGGCCGGTCCAGCTCTGGGTGACCAACGGCTACGGGCCACCGGCCACGGTGAGCTTCACCGGATCGTCCGTCAACCCGGGCGGGGACCCGAGCGCCTTGGTGGTGCACGTGGTCGGTGCCGGCGTGATCCAGCCCGGCGACGGTGCCGGTGCCGGCAGCTTCACCGGCGTGATCGACGCCCCCCGCTCGTCGCTGCGCAGCCCCGACTGCCGGTTCACCCTGAACGGGGCGGCGAACCTGGGCTCCCTCGACTGCGTGAGCGCGGCGTCCGGCCCCACCCTGGCCTACGACCCCCGGGTGGCCGCCCTCCCCTCGACCAGCTGGCAGGCCGGTCCCGAGCAGGACGCCAGTGCGTCCTGACCGCTCAGGCGACCCCCCGCCCGTGCCGACATCAACAGGCGTGATCGCGGCCGACGCGCGCGAGCCTGGGTCCCGGACGTGAGCGAGCGCCACGTCGGGCTCGACATCGGATCGTTCGCGGTACGGGCGGCCGAGGTCTCCGTCGACTCGGGCACGCCCACCCTGCACCGCTTCGCCCAGGTCACCCTGCCCCCGGGGGCGGTGGTCGAGGGCCAGGTGGTCGACCAGGCCGCGGTGGCGGCGAGCATCCGCCAGCTGTGGACCAAGGGCGGCTTCAAGCAGCGCAAGGTCGTGGTGGGCGTGGCCAGCAAGGACATCAAGGTCCGCCAGGCGGAGGTGCCCGACCTGCCCCCCGACGAGGTCCGTAGCGCCCTCCGGTACGAGGCGCACGACCTGATCCCTGTGTCCGACGCCGACGCGGTCATGGACTATCTCGTCCAGGACCGCTTCACGCGCGACGGGACGGACATGCTGCGGGTGCTCGTGGCCGCCGCCCCGGTGGCGCAAATCGACGCCACCGTCGCGGCAACGACCGCCGCCGGGCTCGACGTCGAGGCCGTCGACCTCGTCCCCGTGGCCCTCGTCCGGAGCCTCTCGAGCTACCAGGGGCACGGCGCCGGCGAAGTCATCGTGTCCGTAGGGGCCGGGCTGACCTCGGTCGTGGTGCAGGCGGGCGGGGTGCCGCAGCTGGTGCGGACTACAGCCGGCGGCGGCGGCACCATCACCGAGGCCATCGCCGCCCGACTGTCGCTCGGCTACGAACAGGCCGAGGCGGTCAAGCGCATGGCGTCACCGCACACGCCCGAGGGCGCCGCCGCCACCACGCTGATCGACGAGCAGCTGGTGATCCTGGTGCGGGAGATCGTCGGCTCGGTCGACTACTTCGTCACCCAGACCGCCGACGTCGACATCCAGCGCATCGTCCTCACCGGTGCCGGCTCACTGGTGCCAGGGCTACGGGAGCGGATCCGGGCCGAGTCGCATCTCGACGTCGTGCCCGCCGACGCCCTCCGCAACGTCGCGCTGGGCAAGACCCGGCTCACCCCCGAACAGCTGGTGGCAGCCAGCACGACGCTCGCCGGCCCGATCGGACTGGCCCTCGCCCCGCTGGCCGACGCCGGCAGCCGGTTCAACGCACTGCTGCCCGACCACTACCTCCGCCGCCAGGGCGCACGCCGCGAGACGAAGGCGACGGCCGGCGCCGTGGCTGCCGTCGTCGCCCTGCTCTTCGGCCTGTGGGCCCACCGGGCCCTGTCGGTCCACCATGCCGATGCCGGTGTGGCCCGGGTCCAGCGCTTCCAGAGCGTCGTTGCCACCAACGGCGTGGGGCTGGCCAAGTACGCGGCCGAGGACAGCGACGTCGTGCGCCGAACCGCGATCGTGCGCTCGGGCCTGGCCTCCGACGTCGACGCGTCCGGCTTGCTCGATCGCATCACGGCCGCGCTTCCTCCCGACGTCTGGCTCCAGTCGATCAACCTGACGATGCCCGCCGGCAAGACCCCCGGCTCGGCGTCGTTCGGCCTCAGCGGCGAGGATGGGACGTCGCCGGCCCACTGGCTGGATGCCATGCGGTCGCTCACCAGCGTGCTCGGCAGCGTGTGGGTGGGCGGGATCTCGTCGCCCCCGGGCGCGCACGCCGGGGTGCAGTTCAGCAGCACGGCCACCATCCTCCCGACGGCGACGCCCGGACGGGCGGGCCAGTTCGTGGTGCCGAAATGACCGCGCGCCTCCGCCGTCCCGCCGTGATCGGCGCCCTCCTCTGCCTGGTCTTCGTCCTCGGGTGGTGGCAGTTGCTATGGAAGCCGCAGGGCGCGGCGCTGGCCGCCGCCCACAAAAAGGATCAGCAGGAGTCGTCCAACCTGGTGACGGTCGAGCAGACGCTCGGGCACCTGAAACACCTCCAGGTGATCTCGCCCAAGCTCGCCGCCCTGGAGGCGAGGCTCACCAGCGCGGCGCCGACCGACGACCAGCTCGATCAGGTCCTGCTGGCCGTCAACGGCCTCGTGCAGTCGAACGGCATCACCGTGCAGACCCTGTCGGTCGGGCAGCCCACCGGCTCCACGACCGGGCTCGCCACGATGCAGCTGCATTTCGCGGGCGGGGGTGACTACTTCGCCGTCCAGGACTTCCTCGACGGCCTGCGCAACATGCCCCGCCTCATGGTCGTGGACGCCCTGAGCGAGTCGGGCAACAAGTCGGCGAAGGGCGGATCCGACGCGGTGACGTTCACCTTGTCCGCCCACCTCTTCACCGGCCTCACGCCGCCGCCGGCCGCCGCCGAGGCTGCGGCCGCGCCGACGCCGACGACCAGCCCGCCGACCGGGATCATCTCCGGGCCGGTGACCAAGGCCAAGAACGCGGTCAGCGCCGCCAACGCCAACACGGCGCGGGTCAACAACCAGGCCAACTCCACCGGGGGCCCGTGATGGCGGCATCCACGGCCTCGAAGTCGCGCCCGAGGGCCGGCGGCCTCAGCCTCCGGCTCCCGACCCGCAGCCGCGCCGCGGCCAAGTCAGGCGCCCAGCCCGTCTCGGCGGGCAAGCGGTCCAAGCCCAACCCGGTCCTCCTGGGTGGGCTGGCGCTGGTGGCCGTCGCCGCGCTGGTCCGCGTGGGCGACCCCGGCCTGTTCGGCGGCGGGAGCAGCGGCGTGTCCTCGTTCCCACCGGCCATCACCAACCGCCACTTCCTGACCCGGGGGACCACCGCGACCACGGTCGCGGGCAACGGTTCGGCGTCCAACGCGACGTCGCGGCCGTCGCGGGATCCATTCACGCCCCCGCCCGGCTTCGGATCCTGAGCGCATCCGCGCCGAGGGCGTTCAGGGGGCGAGCAGCGCCAGCTTGGCGCGGGCGGCCGCCACCGTCGCCGGGGGGACAGTGGGCGGTCCGAGACGGACCAGGCCGGAGTAGGCCCGGGCCGACCAGGGGTTGTCGCGAAGGGCGCGCTCGTAGGCGCCGGCGGCGGCACCCAGCCGGCCGGCGTGCTCGAGGGCGCCGCCGAGGTCGTCCCACCGCCCCGGATCGGCGGGGTCCCGAGCCGCCGCCGCCGCCCACCACCGCATGGCGGTGTCGAGCTTGGACGGGTCCTGCCCGGCGATGCCCTGGAAGGCGATCAGGCGCCCGACGATGGCGTCGGGCTCCCCCCAGGGGGGCAGGCGGCGGGCCGCCGCGGTCGCTGCCACCGGGTTCCCGGCGAGATCGGCCTGGTCGAGCGCGATCAGGCCGGCGGCCAACCACCCGGTCACGAGCAGGCCGGCCGCACCGACGGCGATGCCGGCCGCGGTTGCGGCGCGCCGTCTGCGGACGGCGTTGGGCACCCCCCACGACGCGGCCGCGCCGAGGGCGAGGGCGGCCAGCGGCGTCACCCCGACGTGCATCGGCTCGGCCAGAGTGACGCCGACGACCAGCGCGGCGAACCCGAGCAGGCCCTCGCCGGAGGGGCGGCGCCGAGAGGCCGCCACCCCGGTCGCCACCCAGGCCAGCAGCAGGGCGAGCCCCACGGCCCCGGTCGCGATCGCCGCCTCCACGAGGAGGTCGTGGGCGTCGGCGAACATGCGGTCGGGCCCCTCGTCGCGGGCGACGCGCAGCGTGCGCCGCGGCCCCGCCGCGGCCAGGGTCCCGCCCGGCCCCCACCCCCACAGCGGGCGGGACCCGAGGGCCGACAGGCCACCGCGCCAGGTGTCGACGCGGGGCGCCACACCGGTGTCGGCGACGGCGATCGAGGTGACCCGGTCCGTGCCCGTGGTGGACGCCGCCGCCAGGGCCCCCACGCCGGCGCCCAGGGCGATGCCCCCGGCGACGACGACGGCGGCCAGCACGCGCGCACGGCCGCGCCCGCGGACCACGGCGACCACGCCGGCGGCCACGGCCAGGGCCAAGGCGGCCCGGCTGCCCGACAGCTCGATGGCGGCGGCGGTCAGGATCCCGGCGGCCGCGGCGAGCCGGCGACGGGCCGGCGTGCCGAGGCGGACCAGCGCAAGCCACAGGCCGCCGCACAGGAGCTCGGCCAGGTACACCGGGTTGCCGTAGAACCCGACGGCGCGGCCGCCGAGGGGGGCCATGCCGAGCGAGGACAGGTCGACCAGCTCCGACGCCACGGCCACCCCGGCGTTGACCGCGCACGCCGCCAGCAGAGCGGACGCGACCACCCGCGCCCCGCGCTCCCCGGCGCGGGCCCCGATCGCCCAGGCGCCGGCGACGGCGGCGAGCATGACCCACCCCGTGCCCACCCGGTACTCCCCCCAGAAGGCGACCACCGGCTGGGGGGCGAGGGCCGTCGCCAGCGCGGCCCAGGCGAGCCAGGCGAGCGCCCAGCGCGCCGTGCCGCGAGCGACGCCCGGACGGAGGGCCGAGGCGACCAGCGGGGGCAGGCCGAGCCCGGCCAGGGCGGGCAGGAGGGCCCAGCGGAGGGCCCACGTGGGCAGCTCGGCCACGGGAGCCGACGCCACCGGGAGGACGAGGGCGATCCCCGCCGCCGCCCACACCCAAGCCCGGCCCGGCGCCGGCGAAGCGACCGGATCGGGGGTCGCGGCGGGGCGGACCGCGGTCAGGGCCACACCGTGATTGTCGGCAGCCGGGCCCTCCACCCGAGGGTCCGCGGTGTCGATAGCAACCAGGTGCGCTGGGAGCGTCTGATCCTCAGCTCGCCCGACTCGACCGTCACCGTGCGCTTCCACCCCAGGCTCACGGTCGTGGTCGGCGTCGGACCGGTCGAGCGGGAGGGGGTGACCAGCGAGGTGCTGGGCGCCCTCGGCGGACCGCGCCCGGGGACCAACCTCGAGCTGGTCGGCGGCGACAACCGCCGCATCGCCGTGCTCCGGCCCGGGTGGGGCCTCGGCGACCGCGTCCTGGACCCCGACAGCGGCGAGGACCTGTCGCCGCGCTACCAGACCCCCGACGGCCGCCTCGACCTGCTCGCCCCCCTCGGGCTGTCCCCGGCCGACGCCCGCCGCCTGATGCGGTTCACCGCCATCGACGCCCTCGCGCCGGCCGAGGAGCAGCGCATCGTCAACGCCCTGGCCGCGTTGCCCCAGGCCACGTTGTGGCCGGCCGCCGACCGCCTGGTCCTGGCCCGCAGCGCCCTCGAGCACGCGGCGACCGAAATGGGGATGTCGGCCTCCGACAGCGGCGCCTTCGCCGAGGTCGAGCAGCGGCACGAGGAGTTCGAGAAGGCCCAGGACCGCTGCGACGCCATCCGTCACCACGGGATCTTCACCGGCCTCGCCTGTGCGCTGGCGGGGATCCCGGCGGTGGTGCTCAACCGGCTGGCGGCGGTGCCCTTCGTGATCATGGCCGCGGCGTTCACCGCCGTGTCAGTGGTGTTCCGCCGGCGCCTGGAGGTGGCCCGGGTCAAGGAGGAGGAGGCGCTCACCCACGCAGGTGCCGCGTCCTACGGCGGCTTCGTGCACCAGCGCATCGCCGTGCTCATGAACCAGCAGGAGTTCCGGTTCCGCCAGGCGTCGAGCGCCGTCACCGAGCACCGGCGGGCGCAGGCGGCGTGGACCAAGCTGGTCGGCGACGTCGACGTGGACTGGGCCCGTGCCCGCCAGGCCGCCGTGACCGCGGCCGCGGCGGACGCCGGCGACCGCGACGCCGCCCGCCTGGCCCAGGAGCTCCGCCGGTCGCAACCGGCCAACCCGCGCCTGCTGGGGGAGCTGCTGTTGCGGCGGGTCGACGAGCTGCAGTCCGTCGGCCCGACCGGTGAGGAGCTCCCGCTGATCCTCGACGAGCCCTTCGAGGGGCTCGAGCCGGCCGCCCTCCGCTGGCTGCTCGAGCTCGTGCTGCGCGTGGGCGGCCACCCGCAGCTCGTGCTGCTGACCGAGGACCCCGAGATCGCCGCGTGGGCCGAGCGCGAGGCGGTCGGGGGCAACGTCGCCGTGGTTGCGCCCTCGCCCGCCCGCCGCACCCCGCAGCCCGCAGGAGTGTGAACTACGGTCACGGCCGATGCATCGGCCGGCGTGGATCCACGGGCCGGGCCGCGACCTGGCCCTCGCCCTGTGCTGGGTCCCCTTCGCAGTGGCGGTCCTCGCCGTGCAGGGCCACCGGCATTTCCTGGCCGCTGCCCTGTCGGCCGTGCTGCTGCTGTCGTTGAGCCACCAGCCGGTGACGTTGGCCCTGGTGTACGGCGACCGGGAGCGCTTCCGCGATCACCGCGGGATCTACCTGGTGGGCCCGGCCGTGGCCCTCGGCATGGTGCTGCTCGGCCTCCACGTCAGCCTGTTGCTCGTGGCCATCGCCGCCGGGCTGTGGAACGCCGAGCACACGCTCATGCAGCGCTACGGCGTGACCCGCATCTACGGGCGCAAGGTCGGCGACGACCACGGCCGGCTGGAGCGGCCGATGCTGTTCTCCTGGCTCGGGCTGGCCATGATCGCGGCGGCGGCCAACCCCCGCACGCCGCGCTACCTGGCCCAGGTCGACCTCGGTGACGTCAACCGGCGCGGCATCACCGAGCTGACGCGCTTCCGGCCGGAGGCGACGTTGCTGCTCGTCCCCGCCCTCGTCGTCGCCGCCGTGCTGACGCGGCGCTGGTGGCGCGCCGAGCAGGCCGCCGACCACGCCAATCCGGCCAAGTGGGCCTACGTCGGAGCCACGGCGGCGCTGATCGCGGTGGTGTGCATCGATCCGGTCGTCGGCTTCGCCGCCTACGTGGGCGCCCACGCCGTCGAGTACTTCGTGATCGTGCGCGGTGCCGCCGACCGCCGGGCGGCGCGGGGCGGCGGCGGCGTGGTCGGGTGCGCCGCCCGCTCACGGCTGGGCCCGGGCGGGTTCGTGGCCGTGGCGGCCGTCGGCGCCGTCGTGCCCCTGGTGGTGCTCGGCCGGCTCGGGTCGTTCATGGTGGCGACGGGGGCCTACCTCACCGTCGGGGCCCTGCACATCTTCTACGACGGCCTGATCTGGAAGCAGCGGACGCCGGCCGTCGCCCACGACCTGGCCGCGCACCCGGACCTGGCGACCGTCGCCTCGTGACCTCGTGACCTCGTGACCTCGTGACCTCGTGACCGACCGCGCCCCGCCCGACCCCGAAGCCGTCGCCCTGTTCGCCTTCAAGGTGTGGGGCTACAAGCAGGGCGAGATCGTCTCGCTGATGGTGCACCTCGGGGACCGCCTCGGCCTGTACCGGGCCCTCGACGGGTGCGGTCCGGTGACGCCGGCCGAGCTGGCGGCGGCGACCGGCCTGCACGAGCGGTGGCTGCGGGAGTGGCTGCGCAGCCAGGCCGCCGCCGGCCTGCTCGCCTCCGACGACGGTGGGCGCTTCGAGCTGCTCCCCGAGGGCGCGTGGGTGCTCGCACGCGAGGCCGACAGCCTGGCCTTCGCCGCCGGCGCGTTCAGCGGGGCCGCCGCCGCACCCGAGACCGTCGACGCCCTGGCCGACGCCTTCCGGACCGGGCGGGGCCTGACCTACGACCAGCTCGGTCCGACCGCCGCCCACCAGACCGAGCGGATGCTCGGCCCCTGGGCCCGCCTGGCCCTCGTCCCGGTGCTGCTGCCGGCGCTCGACGGCGTCGAGGCCAAGCTCGCGGCCGGGGCCCGGGTGGCCGACGTCGGGTGCGGGGCTGGGGTGGCCCTGCGGACGCTCGCCCGCGCCTTCCCGGCCAGCTCCTTCCACGGCACCGACCTCTCACGTCTGGCCATCGAGCTGGCCGAGTGGGCGGCCGCCGACGAGGCGCTGACCAACGTCAGCTTCAGCGTGGCCCGGGCCGAGGATCTCCCGGCCGGCTCGGGGTATGACCTGATCCTGGCCTTCGACTGCCTGCACGACATGACGTTCCCCGACCGGGCGGCGGCCGCGCTCCGCGCCGCCATCGCCGACGACGGGACGTGGCTGATCCGAGAGATCAAGTCCTCCGGCGACTGGCGGCAGGACCAGCGCAACCCGATGCTGGCCATGATGTACGGCTCGTCGGTCAGCGTGTGCATGTCGTCGGCGCTGTCGGAGCCGGGCGGCGCCGGGCTCGGAACGCTCGGCCTGCCACCTGCGGGGGTCCAGGCGCTGTGCACCGCCGCCGGGTTCAGCCGCGTGAAGGTGCACGATGTGGACGACCCGGCCAACCTGTACTACGAGGTCAGGCCGTGAGAGCCGGGTTCGGGACCCGGCCGAGCGCGCGGCCGATCTGAGACTGGAGGGAGGGCATGAGCAACAAACGCCACCATCGCGACCGGGAGCTGCCGGGCGCCGAGGCCCACCCGCCGTCCGGTTGGTTCCGGCGCCTCTGGTGGCGGTGCCGCCGCTGGTTGGGGGTGAGCTAGGCCCGCAGCAGGAAGGCGACGTTGTCGCCGAAGAACCCGGGGTTGCCGTCGAGGACGGTGTCGACGCCGGCGTAGGCGCCGAAGGGGTCGTTGGTGCCCTCGGTGTGGGGCCAGTCGCTGCACCCCATGAACAGGTCGCTGCCGCAGCGCTGCATCAGCAGGTGCGGCTGCTCCTGGGGAAAGGCGGCGACGCGGACGTGGCGCCGGAAGTACTCGCTCGGGACCATGCTCAGGGGCGAGGCCTCGCCGTTGAAGCGCTCGGTGAAGCGGCGGCTGCCGTCCATCAGCTGCAGGTGCAGCGGCACCCAGTTGGCCGACAGCTCCATGATGCCGATGCGCAGGTCCTCGTGGCGCTCGAGCACGCCGTTGAGGATCAGGTCGGTGAGGGCGAGGGCGGCGGCCGTCCACAGGAAGATCGTGCTGAGCGGGTTGACGCCGCCGACGAGGTCCTCGCCGTACCACGCCTCGTCGAACGGCCGGGGCTGGTTGGCGACGTGGAACACGGGCGTGATGCCGTGGGCCACGAACGCCGCCCACGCCCGGTCGAGGCCGGGATCCGACAGCGGCCGGCCGTGGACGAGGGCCGGAGCCATCAGCGCCAGGCGGATGCCGGCCGCCGACAGCTCGGCCAGCTGCCGCTCGAGCCAGTCGAGGTCCCAGAGCGACACGTGGGCGACCGGGTGCAGCCGGCCTTCCCCGTCGGCGGCGATCTCGGCGATCCAGCGGTTCCACGACGTCATGTTGGCGAGGGTGGCCCGCAGGTCGTCGGCCAGGGGGCGCTCCCAGGTGATGCCGTAGTTGGGGAACAGCACCGAGGCGTCGAACCCGAGCTCGTCGAGCACCCGGAGCCGCTCCTTCGGGTCCGAGTAGGGCGCGGCGAACTCGGGGTAGTCCAGGTTCGACTCGAGGCCCTTGAGCATCCGCATGCGGTACTCGCCGATGCCGTCGACCTTGCCCGGGATGTGCGGCTCGGCCAGGGTGATGCGCCGGTCGCCCGACATCAGCCACGTGTAGCCCAGGTCGTCGGTCGTCATGCGCAGGACCACGTCGCGGTCGCCGGGGTCGGCGTACCGCTGCCACATGTCGCCCGGCTCGAACAGGTGCGAGTCGCAATCGATGAGCATGTCGACCTCCCCCAGGTCAATCCTTCATACGGAACCGTACCGGCAGCTTCTTGGGCCCGCTGACGAGCGTCGAGTGCATGAGCTGCGGCTCGCCGGCAAGCTCGATGTGGTCGACACGTGCCAGCAGCTCGGTGAACAAAGCCCTGATCTCGAGCTTGGCGAGATGCGACCCCAGGCAGTAGTGGCGGCCAAAGCCGAAGGCGAGGGACTGACCGGCGTTCGGCCGGGCCACGTCGAAGCGGAAGGGGTCGGCGAACACGGACTCGTCCCGGTTGGCCGACTGGTAGGAGAGCAGCAGCCAGTCCCCGGGTTCGATCGCCGTGCCCGACAGCTCCCAGGGCACGTGGGCGGTGCGCATGAAGTGCTTGACCGGGCTGACCCATCGCACGATCTCGTCGGTCGCGTTCGCCATCAGCGACGGGTCGGCGCGGAGGGCGGCGAGCTGGTCGGGATGCTGGAGCAGCGCCAGCATGCCGCCGGCAATCCCGCTGCTCGTCGTGTCGTGCCCGGCCGTCGCGACGATCAGGTAGTACCCGAACGTCTCGGTGTCGTCGAGCGGGCGCCCGTCGATGTTCGCGTTGGCCACCATGCTGGCCAGGTCGGACGTGGGCGTCGCCCTCCGGGACGCGGTCACGCCGGTGAAGTACGAGAAGAAGTCCATGATCACGGCCAGGCCGGCGTCGGTGCTCATGTCGGTCACCACGCCGCCCTCGGCCCGCGTGAAGTCGGGGTCCTCGGTCCCGAACAGCTCCTGGGTGAGCCGCAGCATCCGGGGGTAGTCCGACTCGGGCAGACCCAGGATCGACAGGATCACGCGCAGCGGGAAGTTCATGGCGACATCGACGGCGAAGTCGCACTCGCCCCCCGTGGCCGCCATGTCGTCGATCGCCCGCCGGGCCAGGGCGTTGACCTGGTCGGTCAGCCTGCGGATGCTGGCCGGCTTGAACCAGTCGCTGATCAGCGCCCGGTGGACGCGGTGCTCGTCGCCGTCCATCTGCACGAGGGTGTTCGCCGCCATCTCCGGGGCGTCGGCCGGCGGCCGCTCGGGCATGATCACCATCCCCTCGTGGTTGGTGAACTCGTCGGCGTGCCGCTCGACGTCCATCACGTCGGCGTGGCGGGTCACGGCCCAGAACCGCTCGCGGCCGGGCAGGGCGACCTCGAACACCGGCGTCTGGGTGCGCACGCGGGTCGCGATCTCGTGCCAGGTGTCGAAGTCGGCGTAGGCCGCCGCTTCGACGAAGATCCGGCCCGGCTCCTCACGCCAGAGCGCGCGCCGGTCGGCGGCCACGGTCGTCATGGCGACTCCCTCCTCCGGCCTCACGGCCGGGTGCGGGCCGAGCGTACCGGGGCGGCCGCCTGCCCTGCGGTGCCGACGGGCCGCGGGCCGGCGCCAGAATGGGCCGGTGGCGGCCATCGTCGTGGGGGGCCTGAGCAAGCGCTACGGTGCGCTCCGGGCCGTTCGGGACGTGAGCTTCTCGGTGGCCGAAGGCGAGGTCTTCGCCCTGCTCGGTCCCAACGGTGCCGGCAAGACGACGACGGTGGAGATCCTCGAGGGCTTCCGCAGCCGCGACGAGGGCCATGTCGACGTGCTCGGCTTCGACCCTGCCGACCGCGCCACCAGCCGGCAGCTGCGCGAGCGACTGGGCATCGTGCTCCAGGAGCTGGCCGTGGAGCCTTTCCTCACCGTCCGGGAGGTACTGACACGCACGGCCGGCTTCT
>Ga0306920_100006857_pt1 | contig 14936 bp, 24 predicted proteins | sample flu12Cox44000170_FD_204666 | JGI IMG/M metagenome (GOLD analysis project Ga0306920, IMG submission 204666) | Lab enrichment of tropical soil microbial communities from Luquillo Experimental Forest, Puerto Rico - flux4day.12C.oxic.44.000.170 (v2)... | ecosystem: Environmental > Terrestrial >... | reverse complement strand
TAAAAAGCCAACGCCTGCCTGCCTTTGCGGCCTGGCATCGCTGCTAAAGCTCCGACTGGATATTTTGCGCTTATTAATGGATTCCCCTCGCTTTCGTCAACCTCGGCTAGCGATTTCGTGTTCGAAAATGGTCACCGGCGTCGGGTTTTCCCAGCCTTTGGCTTAACCGCGGCGCGCCCTCGCCGGTGCGCCGCAGCGGCTCGGCCCGATCGGGTCTTCTTATTGGATTTTTTTCCTACAGCGGGCACCTTTCCCGCCTTTGTAGCCTTGCGCGCGGCTGGCTTTTTGGCGGCGCCCTTGGGCCCCTGCTTGGGCGCACTGTTGGGCGCGATTTTGGGCGCCTTCTTCGCCACCGGCTTGGTGCGCTTGAGGAAGGCCGGCGGCGGCTTGGACGCCAAGGCCTTGGTCAGCTCGCCGTCGACCGCCGCGGTGACCGCGGGGATCGGCGCCATGCCGTCCACGGTGCGCAGCACGCCCTGCAGCCTGTAATAGGCGACCAGCGGCGCGGTCTGATCGCGGTAGGCGACAAGCCGCCGGTGCAGGACCTGCGGATCGTCGTCGTCGCGCAGCGTTTCGCCCCGCGCTAGGGTCTCGGCGATGCGGCTCTCGATGCGCTTGAGGAGCGCCGCCTCGTCGACCCGCAGTTCGATGACGGCATCGAGCGCCAGCTCCCGCTCTGCCAGCATGCGGTCGAGCGCCGCAGCCTGCGGCACGGTGCGCGGGAAGCCGTCGAGGATGAAGCCCTTACGCGCGTCGGGCTCCTCGATGCGCTGGGCGACGATGCAGACCACGATGTCGTCGGGCACCAGCGCGCCGCGCGCTATGATCTCCTGGGCCTGACGTCCGACCGGCGTGCCGGCCTTCACCGCGGCGCGGAGCAGGTCACCGGTGGAAAGCTGGACGATGCCGTATTTGGCGACGAGATGCTGGGCCTGCGTTCCCTTGCCAGCCCCCGGCGGGCCGAGCAGGATCAATCTCATCGACGGCGTCCCCGCAGCTTCGAACGTTTGATCAGACCTTCATATTGATGGGCCAGCAGGTAGCCCTGCACTTGCGCCACCGTATCCATCGTCACGCTGACCACGATCAGAAGCGACGTGCCGCCGAAGTAGAAGGGCACCGCGGCGTAAGAGATCAGCATTTCCGGAAACAGGCAGACCACGGCCAGATAGGCGGCACCGATCACGGTGATCCGCGACAGCACGTAGTCGATATATTCGGCGGTGCGCTCGCCCGGCCTGATGCCCGGAATGAAGCCGCCATGCTTCTTCAGATTGTCGGCGGTCTCGGTCGGGTTGAAGACGATCGCCGTGTAGAAGAAGGCGAAGAACACGATCAGGCCGACATAGAGCGCCAGAAACAGCGGCCGGCCGTGGGCGAGCTGGGTGGTGATGATGGTGAGCCAAGGCGGCCCCTGCCCCGCCGTGAAGTTGGCGATGGTCGTCGGCAGCAACAGCAGCGACGAGGCGAAGATCGGCGGGATGACGCCCGAGGTGTTGAGCTTGAGCGGCAGATGCGAGGACTGTCCCTCGAACATGCGGCTGCCTACCTGCCGTTTGGGATACTGGATCAACAGCCGCCGCTGGGCGCGCTCCATGAACACGATGAACGTGATGACGGCGATGGCGACCACTAGCACGATCAGAATGAGCCCGGTGGACAGCGCGCCCTGACGGCCGAGCTCGAGCGTGCCGGCGATGGCCGACGGCAATTGCGCGACGATGCCCGACATGATGATCAGCGAGGTGCCGTTACCGATGCCGCGCTGGGTGATCTGCTCGCCGAGCCACATCAGGAACATGGTGCCGCCGGTGAGCGTGATCACGGTCGAGATGCGGAAGAACAGGCCGGGCGCGGTGACCACCGTGCTGGCGCCTTCGAGCCCGACCGCGATGCCATAGGCCTGGAACCCCGCCAACAGCACCGTCAGATAACGGGTGTACTGGTTGATCATCTTGCGGCCCGACTCGCCCTCTTTCTTGAGCTGTTCGAGGGTCGGCGACACCGTCGTCATCAGCTGGATGATGATGGAGGCCGAAATGTAGGGCATGATGTTCAGCGCAAAGATCGCCATGCGGTGGATGCCGCCGCCGGCGAACATGTTGAACATGCCGAGAATGCCGCCCGACTGCTGCTGGAAGATCTGGTCCCAGGCGTTCGGATCGATGCCGGGCAGCGGGATATAGGTGCCGAGCCGATAAACCAGCAGTGCGCCGAGCGTGAACCAGATGCGCTTCTTCAGTTCTTCGGCCTTGGCCAGCGCGCCGAAGTTGATATTGGCCGCCAGTTGTTCTGCTGCAGAGACCATTATCCCGCTCCGAGCCCCCTCTTCACGTCACGGCCGCGCTTGCCCCAGCCATCCACGCCCTTGCCGAACAGGTAGAAATCGTGGATGCCCGGCACAAGGCCGGGCACTACACCTTCAGGCCGCCTGTTCGCTCGTCGGCTTGGGCGCCAGGATCTCGACCGCACCGCCGGCCTTCTCTACCGCCGCCACGGCCGATTTCGACGCGCCCCACACCGCAAGCGTCACTTTGGCCTTGATCTCGCCACCGCCGAGAAGCCGCACTCCGTCCTTCTCCCGCCGCAGCACGCCGGCTTTGACCAGCGCTGCGCCGTCGATCTTGGCCGCAGCATCGAGCCTGCCGGCGTCGATCGCCTCCTGCACGCGGCGGAGATTTATCTCATTGAGTTTGCGGGCGAATTTGACGTTGCGGAAGCCGCGTTTGGGCAGCCGCCGGTGCAGCGGCATCTGACCGCCCTCGAAGCCTTTGATGCGAACGCCGGAGCGCGCGGTCTGGCCCTTGCCGCCGCGGCCGCCGGTCTTGCCGGTGCCGGAGCCGATGCCGCGGCCGATGCGCTTTCGCACCTTGCGGGCGCCGGAACGGCCGGCGAGATCGGAAAGCTTCATGGCCTAATTCTCCAGAACTTCGACGAGGTGGGCGACCTTGGCGATCATGCCGCGGGTCTGCGGCGTATCGACCAACTCGGCGACACGGCCGATCTTGTTGAGCCGAAGCCCGATGAGGGTTTCGCGCTGCGTATGATCGCGGCGCATCGGGCTGCCGGTCTGCCGCACTTTGACGGTCTTGCCTGCCCGTTTGGCGCTATCCATTGGCGTGCTCCCCGAGCGCTCGATCAATCGGCCGGCGCTTCGGCGTCGACGTCGCGGCGACGCGCCTGCAGCGCCGAGACCTTGACGTTGCGGCGCGCCGCAACCGAGCGCGGCGAATCCTGGCGTTTGAGCGCATCGAAAGTAGCGCGCACGACATTGTACGGGTTCGAGGTGCCGAGCGATTTCGCCACCACGTCCTGCATGCCGAGCGTCTCGAACACCGCGCGCATCGGCCCACCGGCGATGATGCCAGTGCCGGGAGGCGCGGCGCGCAGGTAGACCTTGCCGGCGCCGTGGCGGCCGGAGACGTCGTGATGCAGCGTGCGGCCTTCGCGCAGCGGCACGCGAGTGAGCCCGCGCTTGGCGGCATCGGTCGCCTTGCGGATCGCTTCCGGCACCTCGCGCGCCTTGCCGTGACCGAAGCCGACGCGGCCCTTCTGGTCGCCGACGACCACGAGCGCTGCGAAGCCGAACCGGCGACCGCCCTTCACCACTTTGGCGACTCGATTGATGTGGACGAGCTTGTCGACGAATTCGCTGTCGCGCTCTTCGTTTTTTCGCTCGCGGGGTTCACGTGCCATGATATCGGTCCAACTCGTCTGCCTGGTGTCTAGAAATTAAGCCCGCTCTCGCGCGCGGCCTCCGCCAAAGCCCTGACGCGGCCGTGATAGAGGTAGCCGCCGCGGTCGAAGATCACGTCCTTGACGCCCTTCTCCTTGGCGCGCTCGGCGATCAGCTTGCCGACCGTCTTTGCCGCATCGACGTTGGCGCCGGTCTTCAGCCCCTCGCGCGCCGCCTTCTCGGCCGAGGAGGCCGCAGCGACCGTAACGCCCGCGTCGTCGTCGATGACCTGGGCGTAGATGTGCTTCGACGAGCGGAACACGCTCAAGCGTTTGCGCTCGCCGGCGGCGCGGCGCAACGCGCCGCGGACGCGGCCCTGCCGCCGCGCACTCTTGTCGCTCAGCTTAGTCATCGGGCGGCTCCGCTACTTCTTCTTGCCTTCCTTGCGGAAGATGCGTTCGTCGGCATATTTGACGCCTTTGCCCTTGTACGGCTCCGGCGGACGGAAATCGCGGATTTCGGCGGCGACCTGGCCCACCTTCTGGCGGTCGCTGCCGGAGATCACGATCTCGACCGGCCGTGGCGTGGCGATGGTGATGCCCTCCGGGATAGGGAAAATCACGTCGTGGCTATAGCCGAGCGCGAGCTGCAGGTTCTTGCCCTGCACCGCGGCGCGATAGCCGACGCCGTTGATCTCGAGCCGCTGCTCGAAGCCCTTGGTGACGCCGGCGATCAGGTTGTTGATCAGCGTGCGCGAGGTACCCCACTGCGCACGCGCCCGCTTAGTCTCGCTGCGCGGATCGACCTTGATCTGGCCGCCCTCGAGCTTGACCGCGACGTCGTCGTGCAGCACCACCTGCAGCGCGCCTTTCGGGCCCTTGATCTTCACAGTCTGACCCTCGACGCCGGCGGTGACGCCGGACGGGACCGTAACTGTCTTTCTGCCGATACGAGACATCAGAACACCGTGCAGAGGATTTCGCCGCCGACATTGTTGTCGCGGGCGTCGTGGTCGGCCATGACGCCCTTCGGTGTCGAGACGATGGCGACGCCGAGGCCGTTATTGATGCGCGGCAGGTTCCTCATCGACGCATAGACGCGGCGACCGGGCTTAGAGATGCGCTCGATCTCGCGGATCACCGGCTCGCCGTCGAAATATTTCAGCTCGATCTCGAGTTCCGAGCGGCCTTCTTTCTCGGTCACCGTATAGCCGCGGATGTAGCCTTCGGTCTTGAGCACTTCGAGCACGCGCTCGCGCAATTTCGAGCCCGGGCAGGTGACGCTGCCCTTGCTGCGCATCTGCGCATTGCGGATGCGGGCCAAGAGGTCGCCGAGCGGATCGTTCATGGGCATCGTGCGTTCCTCCTTACCAGCTCGACTTCACCAAGCCCGGGATCAGCCCTTTCGAGCCGAGCTCGCGGAGCGCAATGCGCGACAATTTGTGCTTGCGATAGAAGCCGCGCGGCCGGCCGGTCATCTCGCAGCGGTTGCGGATGCGGGTGGCGGACGAATTGCGCGGCAGCTCGGCAAGCTTCAGAGTCGCGGCGAAGCGCTCCTCCACCGGCTTGTTCTTGTCCTGCGCGATCGCCCTGAGCCGCGCCCGCCGGCCCGAATACTTCTTGGTCATCCGGCGGCGCCGGTTGTTCTTCTCGATCGAGCTCTTCTTCGCCATTATGTGCTCCTCGCGGTTCCGCGTCTAAGACCCGTCAGGTCTCACGCCGGAACGGAAAATTGAATGCCGTCAGCAGGGCGCGCGCCTCGTCGTCGTTGCGCGCGGTGGTGCAGACGGTGATGTCCATGCCCCAGATATCGGTCGCCTTGTCGTAGTCGATCTCCGGGAACACGATGTGCTCCTTGATGCCGAGCGTGTAGTTGCCGCGGCCGTCGAAGCTCTTCGGATTGAGCCCGCGGAAATCGCGCACCCGCGGCAGCGCGATATTGATCAGCCGGTCGAGGAACTCGTACATGCGCGCCTTGCGCAACGTCACCTTGCAGCCGATGGCTTGGCCGGCACGCAGCTTGTAGGTGGCGATCGACTTGCGGGCCTTGGTCACCACGGCCTTCTGGCCGGAGATCAGGCCGAGATCGGCGGCCGCGCCGTCGACCTTCTTTCGGTCGGCGACGCCTTCGCCGATGCCCATATTGATGACGACCTTGTCGAGCACCGGCACTTCGAGGCGGTTCTTGTAGCCGAATTGCTCGCCGAGCTTGTTGCGGATCTGCTCCTCGAATTGCACCTTCAGGCGCGCCGGAACGCGCGGCTCCGGCTCGCGCGGCGCCTTGGCCTTGTCCGCCTTGGCCTCGGCGCCGCCCTTGTCCCGCTTCGCAGCCTCTTGCTTGGCCGCCGCGCGCTTCTCGGCCTTGGCCTCCGCCTTGACGACCTGATCGGGGCTCGGCGGCCGGTGCGGCTTGTCAGCCTTGCCAGCCTGCTTGTCTTCTTTGTCAGCCATCGATCTCAACTCCGGAGCGCTTGGCGACGCGCACTTTTTTGCGATCGTCGCCCTTGCCGACATATTTGAAGCCGACCCGGGTCGGTTTGCCGTCCTTCGGGTCCGCCAGCGCGATATTGGACAGGTGGATCGGCGCTTCCTTGGACACGATGCCACCCTCCTCGGTCGCGCTCTGCTTCTGGTGGCGCTTGACGATGTTGACGCCGCGCACTAGCGCGCGGCCGTCGTCACGGCGCATCTCGATAACCTCGCCGCTGCGGCCCTTGTCGCGGCCGGCGATCACCACGACGGTGTCGCCTTTCTTAATCTTTGCCGCCATCACAGAACCTCAGGCGCGAGCGAGATGATCTTCATGTGGTTCTTGGCGCGCAGCTCGCGCGGCACCGGCCCGAAGATGCGGGTGCCGACCGGCTCGTTCTGCGGCGTCATCAGCACCGCGGCGTTGCGGTCGAAACGGATGATCGAGCCGTCGGAGCGCTTGATGTCCTTGGCGATCCGCACGATCACCGCCTTCATCACCTCGCCCTTCTTGACGCGGCCGCGCGGGATCGCCTCCTTCACCGAGACGACGATGACGTCGCCGATGGTGGCGTATTTGCGCTTGGAGCCGCCCAGCACCTTGATGCACATGACGCGGCGCGCGCCGGAATTGTCCGCCACGTCGAGGTTGGTTTGCATCTGGATCATGGGCTACCCCACTCGCTCACTTTGTTGAGGCTCACGAAGCCTTCTTCTTCTCGCCGCGCACTACTGCCCAGCGCTTCAATTTGGAAATCGGGCGGTGCTCCTCGATCCACACGGTGTCACCGACCTCGAACTCGCCGTTCTCGTCGTGGGCGTAATATTTCTTGCTGCGGCGCACGGTCTTCTTGAACAGCGGATGGGTGTAGCGGCGCTCGACCCGCACCACCACCGTCTTCGCCTGCTTGTCGCTCACCACGACGCCCTGAAGGGTACGCTTCGGCATTATCGGTCCTCTTAAGCTTTCGCCGCGCCGGGGCGCTTTCCGCGCGCGATGGTCTTGAGCCGCGCGATATCGCGCCGCACCTCGCGCACCCGGGAGGTGTTCTCCAACTGCCCGGTGGCGCGCTGGAAGCGCAGGTTGAACTGCTCTTTCTTCAGCTTGAGCACTTCGTCGTCGATCTGATCGATCGTCATCGCGCGGATGTCGGTTGCTTTCATGACGCTTACTCGCTGATGCGCTCGATGAAGCGGGTCTTGATCGGAAGCTTGGCGGCGGCGAGCGCCAGCGCCTCCTTGGCGACTTCGACGCTGACGCCGTCGACCTCGAACAGGATGCGGCCCGGTTTCACGCGCGCCACCCAAAGCTCGGGCGTGCCCTTGCCGGAGCCCATGCGCACTTCGAGCGGCTTCTTCGACACCGGCACGTCGGGGAACAGGCGGATCCAGACCCGGCCGGAGCGTTTCATGTGCCGCGTCAGCGCCCGCCGCGCCGCCTCGATCTGGCGCGCGGTGATACGCTCCGGCTCGAGCGCCTTGAGCCCGTATTGGCCGAACGCCAGATCTTTCGCGCTCGTGGCGAGGCCGTGGATGCGGCCCTTGTGCGCCTTGCGGAATTTGGTGCGGATCGGTTGCAGCATTGCGGATGTCTCGTCTCAATCTCTTTCTTTAGGCTGCATCCCGGCGCGGACGGGTGGCATCGCCTTCGGCCATCTTCTTGTCCTGGGCCATCGGGTCGTGCTCCATGATCTCGCCCTTGAAGATCCAGACCTTGACGCCGCAGGTGCCGTAGGTGGTGAACGCGGTAGCGACGCCGTAATCGACGTCGGCGCGCAGCGTATGCAGCGGCACCCGGCCTTCGCGATACCACTCCATGCGCGCGATCTCGGCGCCGCCGAGCCGGCCGGAGCAGTTGATGCGGATGCCGCCGGCGCCGAGCCGCATCGCCGATTGCACGGCGCGCTTCATGGCGCGGCGGAACGCGACGCGGCGCTCGAGCTGCTGCGCGATCGATTCGGCGACTAGCTGAGCGTCGAGCTCGGGCTTGCGAATCTCGACGATGTTGATCACGACGTCGCTGTCGGTGAGCTCGGCCACCTTCTTGCGGAGCTTCTCGATGTCGGCGCCCTTCTTGCCGATAACGACGCCGGGGCGGGCCGAATGGATGGTGACGCGGCACTTCTTGTGCGGCCGTTCGATGACGATCTTCGACACCGCGGCCTGCTTGAGTTCCTTCAGGAGCGCCTTGCGGATCTCCATGTCCTCGTGCAGCAGCGAGCCGTAAGCCGTCTTGCCGGCATACCACCGCGAATCCCAGGTGCGGTTGATGCCGAGACGAAGGCCGACCGGATTGACTTTCTGACCCATGGTCGCGTTCCCTAGTTCGCCGCTGCCTCGACCTCACGCAGCACGATGGTGAGGTTCGAGAACGGCTTGAAGATTGCACCGACGCGGCCGCGGCCGCGCGCCTCGTGGCGCTTGATCACCAGCGCCTTGCCGACATGGGCCTGCACGACGACGAGATCGTCGACGTCGAGATCATGATTGTTCTCGGCGTTGGCGATCGCCGATTCCAGGCACTTGCGCACGTCGCGGGCGATGCGCTTGCGCGAAAACTCGAGGTCGGCAAGCGCGGTCGACACCTTCTTGCCGCGGATCAGCTGCGCCAGAAGGTTAAGCTTCTGCGGGCTGATGCGCAGCATGCGGGCCACCGCCTTGGCCTCGTTGTCGCTGAGCGTGCGCTCGCGCTTTTTTTTGCCCATGTCGCGTTTCCCGCCTTACGAGGCGCCGCCAGCCGGAGCCGCTGGCGCTGCGCTTGGCGCACCCGGTGCGGCCCCCGGCGCGCCCGGTGCGGCACCCGGAGCCCCCGGCGCACCGGCGCGTTTAGCCTTGCGATCGGACGAATGGCCATAGAACGAACGCGTCGGCGCGAACTCACCGAACTTGTGGCCGACCATCTCCTCGGTGACGATCACCGGGATGTGCTTCTGGCCGTTGTAGACGCCGAACGTCAGCCCGACGAACTGCGGCAGGATCGTCGAACGTCGCGACCAGATGCGGATCATCTCGTGACGGCCTGACGAACGCGCGGCGTCTGCCTTTTTCAGCAGATAGCCGTCGACAAAGGGGCCCTTCCAAACCGAACGCGCCATAATCGCTCCTAACTCGCTCTACGTCTTCTTCCGCGCGTGGCGGCTCATCATGATGAATTTCGCGGTGCGCTTGTTCTTGCGCGTCTTCATCCCCTTGGTCGGCTTGCCCCATGGCGTGACCGGATGCCGGCCGCCACGGGTGCGTCCGCCGAGCGGATGGTCGACCGGGTTCATGGTCTCGCCCCGGACATGGCCGCGCCATCCAAGCCAGCGATTGCGGCCGGCCTTGCCGATGGAGACGTTCATGTTGTCCGGATTGGACACCGCGCCGACGGTGGCGAGGCAACGGCCGTGCACCATGCGCTGCTCGCCGGAATTGAGCCGCAAGATCACGTATTCGCCGTCGCGGCCGACGATCTGCGCATAGGTGCCGGCGGAACGCGCGATCTGGCCGCCCTTGCCGATCTTGATCTCGATGTTGTGGACGATGGTGCCGACCGGAATATTGGCGATCGGCATAGCATTGCCCGGCTTGACGTCGACATATTCGCCGGCGACGACTGTGTCGCCGACCGACAGCCGCTGCGGCGCAAGGATGTAAGCCAACTCGCCGTCGTCGTATTTGATCAGCGCGATGAAGCCGGTGCGGTTCGGATCGTATTCGAGCCGCTGGACCTTGGCGGCGACATCGAACTTGCGGCGCTTGAAGTCGATCTTGCGGTAGGCCTGCTTGTGGCCGCCGCCTCTATAGCGCGACGTGATATGGCCGTTGTTGTTGCGGCCGCCGGTCGAGCTCTTGCCCTCGGTCAGCGCCTTCACCGGCTTGCCGGCATGAAGCGTTGAGCGATCGACCAGCACCAACTGGCGCTGGCCTGGCGTCACCGGATTATAGGTCCTTAGTGCCATGGCGCTCTTCCTTTAAAGACCCGTGGTGACGTCGATGCTTTGACCCTCTTCGAGGGTCACGATGGCGCGTTTGGTGTCGGACTGCTGGCCGCGGCGACCCTTGAAGATCTTCCATTTGCCGCGCCGGCGCAGCGTATTGACGCTCTTGACCTTGACGTCAAAGAGCTTCTCCACCGCTTCCTTGATCTGCGGCTTGGTCGCGGTCATGGCGACCTTGAACATCACCTTGTTGTGCTCGGACGCATTCGTCGCCTTCTCGGTGATGAGCGGCGCGATGATGACGTCGTAATGGCGCGGATCGCTGGTGGTCATTTGAAGCGCGCCTCCAACGCATCGATGGCGGCCTTGGTGAGTACGAGCTTATGGCGCCGCATGATGTCGTAAACGTTGATGCCGGCGACCGGCAGCACGTCGATATTCGGAATATTGCGCGCCGCGGTGCGCACGTCGGCGGAGACTTCGGCGCCGTCGATCAACAGCGCGTTCGACAGGCCGAGCTTCTCGAACTGGCTACGCAGCGCCTTGGTCTTGGCTTCCTTCACGCTCAACGCCTCGATGACGACGATGCCGTCGTCCTTGGCCTTGGCGGACAGCGCATGCTTGAGCGCGAGCGCGCGAACCTTCTTCGGCAGCCCGATCTCATGGCTGCGGGTGTGCGGGCCGAACGAGCGGCCGCCGCCGCGGAACAGGTTGACGCGGGCCGAGCCGTGACGCGCCGAACCGGTGCCCTTCTGGCGGTACATCTTTTTGCCGGTGCGGTGGATGTCGGCGCGGTTCTTGACCTCGTGGGTGCCGGCCTGGCGCTTGGCAAGCTGCCAGACCACGCAGCGATGAATGAGATCGGTGCGCGGCTCGAGGCCAAAAATGGCATCCGACACTGTGACCGAGCCGGATTTTTTGCCGTCGAGCGTGGTGACCTGAAGTTCCATGTCACGCGCTCCCTGCGTCTTGGCCAACGGCGACGGGCGCGGTCGATTCGTTGTCGGCGAGCTTGAACTTGCCGGGCTTCGGCACGCCGTCCGGCAGCTTCTTCTTCACCGCGTCACGGACCGTGATCCAGCCGCCTTTGACACCGGGCACTGCGCCCTCGACCATGATCAGGCCGCGCACGACGTCGGTCTGCACCACTTTGAGATTGAGCGTGGTGACACGGTCCACGCCAAGGTGACCGGGCATTTTCTTGTTCTTGAAGGTCTTGCCGGGGTCCTGGCGGCCGCCGGTCGAGCCGATCGAGCGGTGCGAGATCGAGACGCCGTGGCTGGCGCGCAGCCCGGCAAAATTCCAGCGCTTCATGCCGCCGGCAAAGCCCTTGCCGGTCGAAGTGCCGGTGACGTCGACATATTGGCCGACGACGAAATGGTCCGCCGTGATCTCGGCGCCGATCGGGATCAAGGCGTCGGCGTCAACGCGGAACTCGGCGAGCTTGCGCTTCGGCTCGACCTTGGCGACGGCGAAGTGGCCGCGGTCGGCCTTGGTGGTGCTTTGCACCTTGCGCTGGCCGGCGCCGAGCTGCAGCGCGACATAGCCGTTCTTTTCCTTGGTGCGGTGGCCGACCACCTGGCAGCCGGCGAGCCGCAGCACCGTCACCGGCACATGCTCGCCGGACTCGGTGAAGAGGCGCGTCATCCCGACTTTCTGTGCGAGCACTCCGGAACGCATCTTCTATTCCCCTTGCGCCTTACAGCTTGATCTCGACGTCGACGCCGGCGGCCAGGTCGAGCTTCATCAGCGCGTCGACGGTCTGCGGCGTCGGATCGACGATATCGAGCAGGCGCTTGTGCGTGCGCATTTCGAATTGCTCACGGCTCTTCTTGTCGATGTGCGGCGAGCGGTTGACGGTGAACTTCTCGATCTTGGTCGGCAGCGGGATCGGCCCGCGCACCTGCGCGCCGGTGCGCTTTGCCGTGTTAACGATCTCGCGCGTCGACGCATCGAGGATGCGGTGATCGAAGGCCTTGAGCCTGATGCGGATATTCTGGCCGTTCATTGCCGTTGTCTCTCCGACTGTCATCGTCCGCGCCGGCGGACGATCCAGTAATCGCTAGTCCTCTGGTTCAGTCCCGCGGATACTAGGTCCCCTGCTTTCGCGGGGGACGACAGTACGTTGCCTTACTCCACGATGCTCGCCACCACGCCGGCGCCGACGGTGCGGCCGCCCTCGCGAATGGCGAAGCGCAGCTTCTCTTCCATGGCGATCGGCACGATGAGCGTGACCTCCATGGCGATGTTGTCGCCCGGCATCACCATCTCGGTGCCCTCCGGCAGCGTCACCACGCCGGTCACGTCGGTGGTGCGGAAGTAGAATTGCGGCCGATAGTTGGTGAAGAACGGCGTGTGGCGGCCGCCCTCCTCCTTGGTGAGGATGTAGGCCTCGGCCTTAAACTTGGTGTGCGGCTTCACCGAGCCCGGCTTGCAAAGGACCTGGCCGCGCTCCACCTCTTCGCGTTTCGTGCCGCGCAGCAGGCAACCGACGTTGTCGCCGGCCTCGCCCTGGTCAAGCAGCTTGCGGAACATCTCGACGCCGGTGACCACGGTTTTCTGGGTCGGCCGGATGCCGACGATCTCGACTTCCTCGCCGACCTTGATGACGCCGCGTTCGATGCGGCCGGTGCACACGGTGCCGCGGCCGGAGATCGAGAACACGTCTTCCACCGGCATCAGGAACGGCTGATCCTTCGGGCGCTCCGGCTGCGGAATGTTCTCGTCGACCGCCTTCATCAGCTCGAAGATCGCTTCCTTGCCGAGCTTGGCATCCTTGTCCTCGAGCGCCATCAGCGCCGAGCCCTTGATCACCGGGATCTTGTCGCCAGGAAACTGGTACTTCGACAGCAGTTCGCGGACCTCGAGCTCGACGAGCTCCAGAAGCTCCGGATCGTCCACCATGTCGACCTTGTTGAGGAACACGACCAGCGCCGGCACGCCGACCTGGCGGGCGAGCAGGATGTGCTCGCGGGTCTGCGGCATCGGGCCGTCGGCGGCGCTGACGACGAGGATGGCGCCGTCCATCTGTGCCGCGCCGGTGATCATGTTCTTCACATAGTCGGCGTGGCCGGGGCAGTCGACGTGGGCGTAGTGGCGCTTGTCGGTCTCGTATTCGACGTGGGCGGTGGCGATGGTGATGCCGCGCGCCTTCTCTTCCGGCGCCTTGTCGATCTGGTCGTAGGCGGTGTACTGGGCCTGGCCCTTTTCGGCCAAAACCTTGGTGATCGCCGCCGTCAACGACGTCTTGCCGTGGTCGACGTGACCGATCGTGCCGATATTGCAATGCGGCTTATTGCGTTTGAATTTTTCTTTAGCCATGGGACTCTCCGTTCCGGCTCTTGGCCATACTCTCGTGAATGCTTATCCGGCGAACTTCGCCTGGACTTCCTCGGCGATCGCTCGCGGTACTTCCGCGTAGTGATCGAACTGCATAGTGAACGTGGCGCGCCCCTGTGACATGGAGCGCAGGTTGTTGACGTAGGAGAACATGTTGGCGAGCGGCACAATCGCCGAGATGACGTTGGCGTTGCCGCGCATGTCCTGGCCCTGGATCTGGCCGCGCCGCGAATTGAGGTCGCCGATGACCGAGCCGGTATAGTCCTCCGGCGTCACCACCTCGACCTTCATGATCGGCTCGAGCAGCGCCGAGCCACCCTTCTGCAGCGCCTCGCGCATCGCGGCGCGTGCCGCGATCTCGAACGCCATGGCCGAAGAGTCGACGTCGTGGGCGGCGCCATCGATCAGCGTGACCTTGACGTCGACCACCGGGAAGCCGGCGATCACGCCAGAGGTCAACTGGCCTTCGAGGCCCTTCTCGACGGCAGAGATGAACTCCTTCGGCACCGTGCCACCGACCACCTTGTTCTCGAACACGAAGCCCGAGCCGGGCACGCCGGGCTCGGCGACGACCTTGATGCGCGCATACTGACCGTGGCCACCGGTCTGCTTCTTGTGGGTATAGTCGACCGTGGCCTGCCGCGTGATCTTCTCGCGATAGGCCACCTGCGGCGCGCCGATATTGGCATCGACCTTGTAGGTGCGCTTGAGGATGTCGACCTTGATGTCGAGGTGCAGCTCGCCCATGCCCTTGATGATGGTCTGACCGGACTCCTGATCCGTGGTGACACGGAACGACGGATCCTCGGCGACCAGCTTGGCCAGCGCCACGCCGAGTTTCTCCTGGTCGGCCTTCGATTTCGGCTCGATCGCGATCTCGATCACCGGATCGGGGAATTCCATCTTCTCCAGGATCACGGCCTTCTGCGGATCGCACAGCGTGTCGCCGGTGCGGACTTCCTTCAGGCCCGCCAGCGCCACAATGTCGCCGGCGAACGCTTCCTTGATGTCCTCACGGTTGTTGGCGTGCATCAACAGCATGCGGCCGACGCGTTCCTTGCGGTCCTTGGTCGAGTTCATCACGCCGGTGCTGCTTTCGAGCTTGCCCGAGTAGATGCGGCAGAAGGTGATGGTGCCGACGAACGGGTCATCCATGATCTTGAAGGCCAAGAGCGACATCGGCTCTGAGTCCGAAGGCTTGCGCTCGACCTCGTTACCCTTGAGGTCGACGCCCTTCACCGCCGGCACGTCAGCCGGCGACGGCAGATAGTCGACGACGGCGTCGAGCAGCGGCTGCACGCCCTTGTTCTTGAAGGCCGAGCCGCACAGCACCGGAAAGAACGCGCCCTCGATGGTCGCCTTGCGAATGAGCCGCTTCAGCGTCGCCTCGTCGGGCTCCTTGCCCTCGAGATACGCGGTCATGGCATCGTCATCGAGCTCGACGGCAGCTTCGATGAGCTTCTCGCGATATTCCTTGGCCTGGTCGGCAAGCTCGGCCGGGATTTCGACGTCGTGATACTTGGCGCCGAGCGT
>Ga0306920_100006856_pt1 | contig 14937 bp, 15 predicted proteins | sample flu12Cox44000170_FD_204666 | JGI IMG/M metagenome (GOLD analysis project Ga0306920, IMG submission 204666) | Lab enrichment of tropical soil microbial communities from Luquillo Experimental Forest, Puerto Rico - flux4day.12C.oxic.44.000.170 (v2)... | ecosystem: Environmental > Terrestrial >... | reverse complement strand
GACGCAGCAGGCGCTGCCCGGGCGCTATTTACAAGCCTGGGAAAGGCTCAATGTGGCCGACTTTGCCGCACTGCTCAAGGAGGAGGCGACCTATGTCATGCCGCCCACGCCGAATGGTATGCGGGGCGCGAGGCGATCAACACGTTCTTCGATTGGGCGTTCAAGCGCTATGAGGGCTTCCGGCTAGTGCCCACGGGAGCAAACAGGCAGGCGGCATTTGCTGCCTATTCCCGCGCCACAGTGGATGAACCCTGGACTGCGCACTCGATCCACGTGCTGACACTCGAGCACTACACGATTTCCACGCTGACCCTGTTCGTGAAACCCGACGGCCCGCGCCTGTTTCACTCCTTTGGACTGCCGCTCACTCTTCCGGACGGCAAGTTACCGCCGGCCCAGGGCCCCTGAGCGGTACCTCTCGCCTTCAAGACGTTCAATTGCAAGCGACATTCGAAGACCCACGCGATGCTATTCTTCCCGGGCTTGCGCGTCGCGGGGCGCATCAAGCGCCCGCTGTATTGCAGCTGATAATCGGGGCACCGTCATGGCCAAGGAACCAGATGAACTCGGTATGTCGGTGTCAATTCCCCGTCGTGACTTCATCGGGGGTGTCAGTACAACCGCGATCCTGGGCTCATCCTTGGCTCGAGTTGCACGCGCCCTCAGCGATAGCAAGGAACCAGTTGTTAGTGCTTCCCCTCTGTTGGATCTCTCCCCAGCATCTTATCCTCCCTTACGCACCGGTTTGCGTGGACAGCACCCAGGATCGTTTGAGGTCGCTCACGAGGCCCGTGATGGCGCATTTGCCGGTCCGCTTAACGCCGAAGATACCGGTGAGCATTTCGATCTTGTTATCGTCGGGGCGGGGATTTCCGGATTAGCCGCTGCCCATTTGTATCGCCGTGCGTTGGGCACCGAGCGCCGTATCCTGGTGCTGGACAATCATGACGACTTTGGCGGTCACGCAAAGCGCAACGAGTTTCATCGCGACGGCAGGGTCTACCTGACCTTTGGCGGCGCGCAGAGCATCGAGACTCCCTTCCCGTACAGCTATACCGCGAAGGCGCTACTGGCCGATCTCGGCATTGATCCGACGACGTATAAACAATACGAGCGGCCGGCGCGGATCAAGGGTTTGGGAGTGGGCGTTTTTTTCGATCACGAGCACTTCCTCGAAGACAGGGTAGTCCCTGGATATGGGGAGCGTCCGTGGGACGTGTTTTTCGCTGAGGCGCCCCTGTCGCGGGTCGTACGAGCAGACCTCATTCGGCTGTACAGCACACGAGAGGATTACCTGGCAGAGCTCGATCCCCTGGGAAAAGCGCACGCCCTGAAGCGCATGAGCTACCAGGACTTTCTGCTCAAGCACGCGAGACTTCTTCCCGACAGCCTGCCTTTGTTCACTGGGCTCGTATTTCGCAACAACAAGCGTGTAGATACATGTCCGGCGTACGAAGCCTGGCGTGCGGAAGCACCCGGATTCGGCGGGATGCGGATCGAGAGTCAGCCAACGGCAGATGCCGAGTATTTCCATTTCCCTGACGGCAATGCGAGCATCGCACGGTTGCTCGTCAGCAGGCTCATACCGCAGGTCTTCCGCGGTGCGCAGACGCAAGAGTCGATCGTTCTCGCTGCGGCGAACTACGCGAAGCTGGATTTGCCCGAAAACGCAACTCGCATCCGGCTAAACAGCACGGCAGTTCGGGTCGAGCATATTGGTGTTCCAGACCCTATTACGGAACGAGCAGTGCGAGTTGTATACGTCCAAGGGGATCGGAAGCGTCAAGTCACCGCGGCGAACGTAATACTCGCCTGTTTCAATAACATCATCCCTTTTATCGTGCCGGATCTCCCGGCAGAGCAGAAGGAGGCGTTGCATTACGCTTCGAAAGTGCCACTTCAATCCACAAGCGTGTTGATGCGGAACTGGGAAAGCCTGCGAAGACTCGGCGTCCACGCGATTCATGCTCCCAACGGCTATCACACAGATCTCTGGCTCGACGCTCCGCTCTCGATTGGCGGTTACGACAGTGCCACCGACCCCAAGGAACCCGCTGTAGTTATCATGTGGAGGAACCCTAACAAACCCGGGATTCCCCGACGGGAACAGAACCGCGTCGGTCGCGCCGCCATGCTTACAGAGTCGTTCGAGAGCATTGAGCTCGCGACGCGTCAGCAGCTCAACCGGATGCTGGGAAAGACAGGCTTTGACGCACGCCACGATATCCTCGATCTGACCGTGAACCGTTGGCCGCACGGTTACGCATATACCTACGACACCCTGGCCGATCCAGATCTCCCCGAAGCGGAGCGTCCACATGTTCGCGGTCGGCGAGTATTCGGACGGATCGCTATCGCGAACGCCGACTCAGGCGCCGCGGCATTCGCCAACGTCGCCATTGATCAGGCTGAGCGGGCGGTTCAAGAGTGCCTGGTGAGTCGCGGGCTCACATAAAGGCATCGCTGGCCTGGCCCTCATCACGCATCTCAAGCGCGCCTCCCAGTTCGGCGAGCCATCGAGAGTACTGCCCTGCGTACAGATGGATCTCGGGCGTTTTTGTGACGCATCGCACGCCCTGTAGGGATTGCCCTCAATAGTCTCCCCGGAATGTCCGTGCCGGGCGATCCAACGTCTCGAGTGTCAATTGAGATGTAGCCGCCTTTGGAGCAAACGGGGTTCAATCGATTCAACTGAGGTAGGTATGAAGCACACCCTGGTCGCACTCGTCGCTCTTATCCTGTCGGCTTGCTCCAGTTACGCGCCAGATGCGGGCTTTGAAATTGTGCTCGTCAAAAAGCCATGGTTGTTCGGGCACGGCGGTGTAGTCGATACGCCGGTGAAGACCGGCCGAACGTACACAGCGCTTTCGACTCAGGGCATCCTCGTTTACATGCAGCCGAAGAAGTTCGATACCGAAATGCACGACACGATGACATCCGACGGGGTGCCGATCAGCTTTCACGCGATCGTGGTACTCCAGGTCACGGACTCGGTCGCGCTCATCAGGAACTTCGGCCCGAACTGGTACGCCAACAACCTCGAGGAGCCCTTCAAGACAATGGTGCGTCAAGCCGTACGCAAGCGCGGCATGAACGAAACCGCGATCAGCACGTCGGCGCTCGATGCGATTGATTCGGAGATTCACGACACGCTGGTGGATTTTATCAAGGAGAAGGGCCTGCCAGTGCGGCTCGTCACGATGACGGTTGGCCGAGCGAATCCGCCGGATGCCATCAAGAACCAGCGCATCGAGACGGCTGCGCAGGAGCAGCGCATTCAGACCGAGATCCAGATCAAGAACGCGGAGACTCAGCGCAAGGCGGCGGAGGAAGCGCGCGCTGCCGCCGACAACGCCTATCGTCAGGCGATCGGTCTGTCGCCCGAGCAGTACGTGCAGTTGAAGCGCATCGAAATGGAGCTGAAGGTCTGCGGTGATGGGAAGTGCACTTTCATCGAAAACTCAGGGGCCGTACCGGCGTTGTCGGTAAGATGAGGGAGACTTACGGTGCTTGTGACGCCCCAAGACGGATTGGCTCGAATGAACTCGTGGATTGAGCACCACCTGGCGATGTCGTGGCGTAGATGCGGTTCGTGGAGTCCGCGGTGCCATTATCCGCGCCACCAACAATCAAACTGGAGTGGAACAGGTGGATCGCAGCTCCTGTTGAGATCAGATCTGAATCGAACGTCGAAGGCCATGACACTAGCGAATGTCTGTGTGATCGTTGGTTTCACAAGGATGGTTTCGTCGGGTTTGCCGGTGGCATTGAACCAGAGGCCGGGCAGTTCGTATCGGGGACCGGCGCACGGCTTGCCGAATCGATAGCCGTTGGCCGCCGATCGAATTCGATCGGCGCGTTGAAGCGGTCACGCATGCAGACGAGCTCGCGCTTCAGTGTCGTGCGCGATACGCCGAGCGCGTCCTGGAACCGCGCGAACGTAACCACCTCGCTGTCCTTCAGCAGCTGGTCGATCTTGTAGAACCGCTCGGTTCTGTCCATCGGTCGAGCATCAACCCAAAACCCGAAGCGTTATTTCTGCTCTGGAATTGCGCCACGCCGCTGTTCCCACGCTTTTCGTACCAACCACCAAGGCCAGCAGACCCGGCCGCGTACTTCCAGTACCGTTCAGTATTTCACACACTCGAGTCCGGGCACGCGCCCGAAGTGCTTCACGTTATGGGTGACGAGCGTCAGACCCTTTGACAGCGCCGTCCCGGCGATCCAGCAGTCGTTGTCGCCGATGTGCCGCCCGGCGCCCTTGAGGAGACGAGCCACCCGTGAGGTCTGCCAGGCGACCTCCTCATCGATCTCGATGATGCTGTAGTCCGCGAGCAGTTCATTGATGATCACCGGGCTCGCCACGCCTTCAGCGAGCTCCGCCCAGCAGACTCGCGATGTGTAGAGGGGCAGGTCCGGATGCGCGGCGAGGAAATCGAGCGCCGCAGATCGGTTGCGGCGCCCGCTGCGCCCCGAGAGGTGGATGAAAAAGCTCGTGTCGAAGAGCATGCAGCCCGCCGTTCGGCGGGAATAGGTCAGCCGCGCGGACGCCGCCGGCGCGAGCGGTGCGCGTCCTCGATGCGGCTCCAGTCGAGCCGCTTGCCCCAGTCCGCGGCCTTGGCGCGCGTGAGTAAGTCTCCGGCACGGCCCGGTGGCGGTGGAACGAGCCGCCGCACGGCCTGGGAGAATGACTCGTGCTCGAGGCGCGCGGCTTTCAAGCGCTCGTAGGCGTCGATTTCCAGGGATATGGTCTTGCTGCCCATGCACAGAGAATACACAGACGTACTGTGTAGTCAAGATAAGAACCGGCCACGGCATTCAGCTAGTCGCTCTCTGGCGCCCGGTGACGCGCCGGGGCCGTTTTTGCTCGCGCCGGAGCCTGCCATTCACCGAATATTCGCCTTGCTTGCAGGTCGTGACTGCTGTGCACTAACGTCTGGCGCTCGAAGGCCCTCCAACACTAATACGCATTGCTGCGACCAGGACAAGGGGGAAGAGATGAACCTCACGACTCATTGGGTTTGCGCTTCTCTAGTGGCACTGGTGGCTCTCTTGGCATCATCTGGAATCGGGACGGCCGCGGCGCAGTCCTTACGCGCGCCCGATCTGATATTGGCGCATGGCACGATCCTGACCGTCGATCCTCGCGACACGGTTACTCAGGCGATCGCGATCCGGGATGGAAGGGTGCTCACGGTCGGTACGGATGCCGCTGTCCTGGCTTTGGCAGGTCCCCGTACGACGGTCGTCGATTTGCATGGGCGGACAGCGACGCCCGGCTTGATCGACACGCATGTGCACGTCGCTGATGGAGGAGTCGCGGAGGTCACGGCGATCGAGCTCGGCGATGCGACGGGTGTGGCCGAGATCGTCCAGCGCGTGCGGGTGAAAGCTGCGCAGCTCAAGCCCGGAGAGTGGGTTCAGGGGCAGGGCTGGGATGAAGGCAAGCTCACCGAGCACCGCTACGTTCTGGCCGCCGATCTCGATGCCGCAGCGCCCGACAATCCCGTGTGGCTGGAGCACACTACCGGACACTACGGCGTCGGCAACAGCTATGCGCTGCGGTTAGGGAAAGTCAGCGCGGACACGGCGGATCCGCCCGCCGGGACCATTGACCGCGACCGCACTGGCGCGCCTACCGGAGTGCTGAAGGAGAGCGCCCAGGAACTCGTGACCCAGCTGATCCCCGCGCCGACGTCGGAGCAGTGGCGCGAAGGAATCCGCAGGATGATCGAGACCCTGCACCGTGAGGGAATGACGGCATTCAAGGACCCCGACGACACGCAGCCGATGTGGGATGCGTATCGCGCGCTCCTGCACGCGGGAGAGCTGACCGTCCACGTCTGCGTGCTGTGGCACGCAGGGGCGAGCGTCGCTTCCGCACAGCGGGCACTCAAGACCATCCAGGCGCTGCCCCGGCCGCCGCAGTCGCTGGGTGACGGGCGCCTGCTCTCCTGCGGCGCCAAGATCTACATGGACGGTAGCGGCGCTGCGCGCACCGCCTGGATGTACAAGGAATGGAGCAAGAACTGGACCGAGGTCGATCACGGCAACTACGGTTATCCGGCGGAGGATCCGGCGGTCTATCGGCAGATGGTACGTCTGCTGCATCGTGCAGGCGTCAACGTCGGCACACACGCAGTCGGTGAGCGGGCGATCGATTGGGTGGTCGATACCTACGCCGAAGTGTTACGTGAGAAACCGACGCGCGGTCTGCGGCACTCGATCATTCATGGCAATCTCCCAACCGAACATGCGATCGAAGTCATGGCAATGCTGCAGCGGCACTACGATGCCGGTTATCCGGAGATGCAGCCACCCTTCATGTGGTGGATCGGTGACAACTACGCGGGCAATCTGGGTCTCGATCGGACACAGCGCCTCGAGCCGCTTAAGACGCTGCTGTCCCGCGGGGTGCAGTGGACCGGCGGCTCTGACTTTTTCGTCACGCCCGTCGCGGCACGCTACGGTCTATGGGCGGCGGTTGAGCGGGAGACGCTGAAGGGAACCTACGGATCGCATCCCTTCGGCACCGCCGAGGCCGTCGACGCGCATGCGGCGCTGCGCGCGTACACGGCTGCGGCTGCGCGCCAACTGTTCTTGGAGGACAAGATCGGTTCGCTTGAGTCCGGCAAGGAGGCGGATATCGCGGTCTGGGACCGCAATTTCTACTCCATGCCCCCTGCGGAACTCAAGCAGACGAAGTGCGAGATGACCTTGTTCCACGGCAAGGTGGTCTATGAATCACAGCCTCCACAGCCAGTCCCCTGAAAGGGGCGTCGGCTATCGGCGCGTGCTGGGGAAGCTCTGAATAACCCGTGAAAATGACCCCCAGGTGATCCGCTCTAATTGCAGCACAGGAGATCTTAGCCATGCGGGGAATCGGAGGAATAGACGTTCTGTTCATCGCAGGCTTTGGTCCGATCGTTCGCGACACGACTGAAAGCCGGAAGCTCTACTGCGATACCTTGGGCATTCCCTTTAAAGAGGAGAGTGGCGAGTACCTCCATACGGAAGCCCTTAAAGGCGCAAAGACCTTTGCACTGTGGCCACTCTCTCAGGCCGCGCAGTCGTGTTTTGGTAAAGACTCCTGGCCTGACAATGTGCCAGTTCCACAAGCGTGGCTTGAATTTGACGTTGCCAACGTCCAAGAAGCCACCGCGGCCCTTGAATCGCGAGGATATCGAATCCTGGTCAGAAGCAAGAAAGAACCCTGGGGACAAACCGTCAGTCGTTTCATCTCACCAGAAGGATTGTTGGTCGGCATCACTCTCACGCCGGCGATGCGAGACAAAAAGTAATGCCGATCGCGAACAACATCAGAGTATCCCTAGATACTGTTGCCGTCCCCTCCTGGCGTTCAGACTCCAGCGGTGATGGTACCCGGCGTTCCTAACAAAGGCAGATTTTCATTGGGCCGGGCCATGGCCATATGTGAACTTTCCGCCGCCGCGCAAAGATAGAGTTCGCCACTACCTTCAGCGTTGCCGGTCATTGCGATCCGTTTTTCCCGCGCCGGTTGCCTTTAGTGCGGGGCAGGGTCCCACGACAGAATCGACCTCAGTTGTGAGGGAGGGGAAGGGTTCCAGACGCTGGCCAGATTCTCCCGGTAGGATTACATTGAAGTCGCCCGTGCCAAATTGACGGGTGGAGACTCCGTCGATGCACAAGGGCTGCCACCTAGCGCGGCCAGCTCCAATCTGCCGGAAGTGTTCGCCTACCCACAAGAGCTCCTTGCCGGTGATGGGTCGCTCCGAGTGTGCTTCATAGGGCGACGCTACCCGGCGGGGCATATCTCACCACCGCTGCCAAGGACAGGGCCAACTCGCCAATATCCGATCCTGGCGCGGCTGCCAGAGTGCCTTCCCGGTTGGGAGATCACCAGTGAAAACACGATGGTGATCAGAATCCACCAGCGAGACAGAATCAGGTGTATGACCGGGGGTGGCGAGGACCGTGATGCGGCGACCTCCTAAATCCAGGATCTCCCCGGAATTTAGCCACCGACTCACCCGAAACTCGTGCTTCGTCGGAAGCAAATACTGTTCCGGGGACTCGCTCAGCGTTCCATTGACGACCTGGGGGCGTAGGGCTGGCGTCGAGACCAACGCAACGCGGGGAAACTCCTCGATCCGACCGACATGATCAAAATGCAGATGTGAAGGTAAGACAAGGACAGGAACATGCGTCAACGAGTCGGATGCTGTACACACCAGGTCCAGTGTCGAACAGTAATGCTGAGCGCGTGCCGATAAGAAGGTAACTTACGTTCTTCAACCAATACTTCAGCTCCGATATAGCGTACGTCGATTCGTCGAGCTGAATGACGTGAAACCAGTTGCTCGGGACGGATTCAGGTCGGGCACTGGAATCGCCTGGACCGGCAGCGATGCTCGTCGAGATAAATGCCAGCAAATAAAGCAGCGTCCCGGCGTTACACGTGCGGCGGCTCATGACAGGCTCCAATCAGACTTGCCGGCCCGAGCAACGATTCACGGCATCCCTTTCTCGCTTTCCGCGTAAGGACCGCCGCATCGGGTTTGCGCGTCCTTCACAGAAGCTCCCTCAACCCTGCGTATGCGTTCGTAGATCCGTGCTTCCGCTGGCGGTCATGGCCCAAAAGAAGTCGGGCCGAGGGAGCGGCTGCTGATCATAGCCCTAGATCCCATACATATATCCACTCCAGGCGAGGCCGCCGCAATGACAGCCGCTTCGGCGACCTTGTTCCGGCAATTTCCGTCGGAACCGTGCGTTGGCTATACTGACCCTGCATCGAGGGGGAGGAACACTTGGGGAGAAACTCATGTTTCCACACCAACTCAAATGCCTCGGCCAGCGGACGGTGGGCTGAATGTCGGACCCTACAAGCGGGTCGCCGCAGGGCGGGTGCGCTGTGGGTCTTTTCGTCATTTCCGGCGCCGCCGGCATTCCTATTTGCCTGCTTTCCGTCACGGGGCGCATGCTTCCCACTATCCCTGCGGAGCCTCCGACACAGTGACCACAGATGCCCGCACACCGCTGTCCGGCGAGGCTCCCCGAAATACAGTGGGGCGGCTTACAGGCAGCCGCCCTGACCGTACCCAGATGCTTAGCGGTTTCTACTTCTGCGCTATCTGAATCGTCGCGTTGCGGCCGATCGTCTTCGTTTCGTAGTATGCGGTCAACGCGGGTTGGTCGACGTTTGCCACCGCCGTGCTGATGGCGCTCTGCACGCACGCCCTGAAGCTCATGTGCCTCGCGAGATCACGGTCGTCGAGCGGAGCACAAACCGTCTCGGCTGCACCTTTCAGGCGCTGATACAGGGCCGCGGCGCCCGCGCTGCGCGAGAGATCGAGGTCGCCGAAGTGCACGACTACAGAAAGCACGTCCTGTGGGGGAGCGGCGTGGGCTGACTGAAACCCAAGAGCCAGTGCAAAAATCGTCATCGTGGTTGTGAAGCGATACATGGCAGTCTCCTGTGCATGTGCTGGTTTCGGTCTCCGCTCAGCGAGCCCGATGCCGGGCGCGAAGGGCGGGACTTCTTTGCGGGTACAGAGTCACCGATGGGCTGCTGCCACTCCATGGACAGACGCTGATCTATGGCTGAATTAACTATGACCGGGGGCTGATCTCGCGTGAGCAGGAAACTCCGCTTCGATGGGTGGGTGCTCGACCCGCAATCGGGGGATCTCGAGCGCCAGGGCACCCGGATCCGCCTCCAGGAGCAGCCGGCGCGGGTGCTGCAGGAGCTCATGGCTCACGCGGGGAGCGTCGTGACGCGCGAGCAGTTGATCGCGCTGCTTTGGCCTAAGGGCGTAGTGGACTTCGAAACCAGCCTCAACACGGTGATCCGCAAGCTCCGCAGCGCACTCGGAGACGTGGCAGAGACGCCGCGCTATATCGAGACACTCCCGCGACGTGGCTACCGCTTCATCGGAGCGCTCGACCCCGACTCTGGAGCCGCCTTAAGCACCTCGCCTGCTCACGTAGCGGTGTCCGGCCCCGGGGTGACGCTGGGATCCGCGCCAGGCGCAGGGCTGGCGGCGCCGCAAGAAGCCGCCCCAGCCGCGAGACTCGAGACGGCGACGGTGCCGGCGCTGGGGAAAGTGTCGGGACCCGTCCGCGTGGCAATCTGCGTGCTACCGTTCAGCAACCTTAGTGGCGATCTAGAGCAACAGGCATTTAGCGATGGAATCAGCGAGGACATCATCACCGAGCTTTCGCGCTGGCGGCTGCTCGAAGTCCGGTCGCGGTTAGCGTCCTTCAAGTACCGGGGCACCAATGTAGACATCAGCCGCGTAGCGCGCGAATTGAACGTTCGCTTCGTGGTCGAGGGGAGCCTACGCCGCATGGGCGATCGCATCCGCGTCACGGTGCAGCTCATCGATGCGGCGAGCGGCCACCAGGTCTGGGGTGACCATTTTGACCGCCTCCAGACGGAGATCTTTGCTGTCCAGGACGAGGTCGTACAGAGGATCGTCAGCACGCTTGTAGGCAGAGTGCAGGTGACCGACGCCGACCGCGCGCGACGCAAGCATCCCGCGAGTCTCGAGGCTTACGAGTGTGTCCTCAAGGCGAACGCCCTGCCGTGGGACGATCCGGCGGAAGCGGCCGAGGCCACGCGACTCTTCGAAAAGGCCATCGAGATCGATCCGGGTTACGGCATGGCCTATGCCCTACTTGCCGTAATGCGCACGCACGAGTGGCAGCATCAGCCCGGAGACTCAACGGCTAAGCTGGATGAGGCCTATCGTCTGGCCATGCGCGCCGTCGAACTCGACGACGGCGAGAGCACCTGCCATTCGATGTTGGCGCACGTCTGCCTGTGGCGGCGCGTTTTCGAGCTCGCCCTTCAGCACATGAGGCGCGCCGTCGCGCTCAACCCAAACAACCAATGGAATGTGGCCGACATGGCGCTAGTGCTCGGATACGCGGGTGAAGCGGAGCAGGCGCTGACCTGGAGCGCCCGGGCCAAGCAGATCGATCCCTACTTCGACCCGCCCTGGTACTGGCGCCAGGCAGGTCGCATTTGCGTGGTCTTGCGCAGATATCGGGAAGCGCTGACGATGTTCGAACACATTCCGTTGCGTAGCTATCGTGATGCGGCGTACATGGCCGGCTGCCACGCTCGGCTTGGCGAGAGCGAGCGCGCCCATGCCCTTGTTGCGGAGTGCCTGGCGAAACAGCCGGGATTCTCAATTCGGCACTTCATGGCAAAGGAACCCTTCAAACTCGTGTCTGACGCCGAGCATCTCGAACAATCGCTACACCTCGCAGGTCTGCCCGAGTGATAGGAGCTGCTCGCCCTAGGAATGGTCCATCTGGGCGGAGAAGCTTGCATGCCCAATGACGACTCGACGACTCGCAGTGGGGCACCACCATGGGTCCCCCAAGTGCTTGACTTCTGGTTCCGAGAGCTCGGCGAAGAGTTCTGGTGGACCGCAAGTGACGACCTCGACGAGCGAATTCGCACACGGTTTCTTGCGGTGCACGAGCTCATCATGGTGAGCGACGCCTGCGGCCTCGCCGGCCCGCACCCGCTGCTGGCGGGGATAGTCGTCCTTGACCAGTTCTCGCGCAATATGTTCCGCGGCACGCCGCGTATGTTCGCCGGTGATCCCGTCGCGCGTCGTTTGGCCGAACAGGTCATCGCTCTTGGTCTCGACGTGGATATGACTCCCGCAGAGCGACACTTCGTGTATCTGCCCTTTGAGCACAGTGAGGATCGCCAACATCAGGCACTCGCGGTCCGTCTGATTGAACCGCTGGGAGACGAGGCTTGGACGCGCTTTGCGCGTGCCCATCAGCTAGTGATCGACCGTTTTGGTCGGTTTCCGCACCGCAATGCAATTCTCGGTCGGACCTCAAGCCCTGATGAGCTGCAATTTCTGAAGGAGTCTTTGAGACCCTTCTGACCGGCCACCTCTGCGCGCCTCCGGATCAGGCAAATCCGCACGAGCCTAGAGGAGTCGAGCAGCGCAACTATTAGAATGATCGCGACCGCAACTGCAATCCGAGGCGGCCATGACTGGCACTGCATACACTCTTTACGCCCGCGCGGGCGCAGGCTCGCTGGCCCCGCAGATCCTGCTCGAGGAGATAAGCGTTCCGTACCAGTTGGTCTGGATCGGCAGGAGTCCCGCCGAGCTTGAGAGCTTCCGCCGCATCAATCCCGAGGCGAAAATACCGTCGCTGGTGCTGCCGGATGGGACCGCGGTGTCCGAGTCCGCCGCAATCCTCATTCACTTAACCCAGGCACATCCTGCAGCGGATCTCGCGCCGGCTGTCGGCAGCTCAGCGCATGCGCGCTTTCTGCAGTGGATGGTCTTCCTGTCGGCCAACGTGTACGAAACGGCCCTTCGATACCATTACGCGGAGCGTTACGCCAGTGCCAGCTCATCCGCGGCAGAACGAAAGCGTTGCGTACAAGGATCACCTCGTCATGTGGGCGAAGGATCTGGGCCGCACGATCGACTACCTCGAGACGCGCAAGGACATGCGAGCCGACCGAGTTGCTTATCTCGGGGTGAGCTGGGGTGGGTCTCTTGGCAGCGTTATGCCGGCGGTCGAGAAGCGTATCCGATTGGTCGTGCTCAACGTCGGCGGATTGTGGCTGGATCCGGCGCTGCCGGAGGCGGATGAGATCAACTATGCGCCGCGCGTCACCCAGCCGGTACTGATGTTGAACGGCGAGCACGACAATTACTTTCCTCTGGAGACATCGCAGAAGCCGCTCTACCGACTGCTCGGGACGCCGCCGGCCGACAAAAAGATGATCGTATATCCGTCCGGCCACATCGTACCGCGGGTCGATTTCATGAAAGAGACGCTCGCCTGGCTCGATAAGTATCTGGGTCCCGTGCAGGGCGCTACACAGTAGCGAGCCTTGACCCATTGTCTACGAGGCACGCGGCGTCAGCCGATTCTTCGCAACATCAACCGAGTGACTGACCGCAGTCCGGAGAGGTTCCCATCGCGGTCGAGTGTCGGCTTCTGGCCCGACTCGGGGATGCCTTGGCGTATCAGTACGCCGCGATCTACACACAGTGGGGCGATACCCACGAGGCGGCCGAATGGCTGGAAACTGCGCTGCGCTTGCGTGATTCGGGCCTGGGAGATCTGAAATCCGACCGATGCTTGATCCGCTTCGCAAGGAGCCGCGTTTCCAAGCGGTCGAGCGGGAATTGAAGTTCCCGAACTGAGCGTGATTCCGACACGATTCCCTGACCTCGAATCGTTCCAGCGTCCGCTATGTAGAAGATTGAGAGCAACGCTGGAGTGTCCGGAGTTGGCCTATTCTGTTGAAGAACTACTGAACGCTTCTGCCCCAGCAAACACCGCTCGCTCATCGAGCTTCCCGGCTGCAGCGGCGGCCGGTAGGTCTTCAACCATTCTTTAAGATTCTTTAAGGGCACTTCACAGCATCCTAAAGACGCAGACCACTGGCAGCGGCACAGTCACCCCCGTCCGGAGGCGGGCTCAGACCCCTCGCCGTATCGAACTCTTTGAAATTAATTCAAACATTGGGAGATCAATCAAATGATCCTTTATGCGGTCCACAGAACGCCGCTACGCACTCGGTCCGCGGTGCCGTGAAACCTATCAAGGCACTCCTCGTGGCGGCACTCCTGTCCTTAGCTGCATCGACTGCACTCAGTCAAAACAACCAGGGTCAAAACGATAACGATCAGAGACAGAACTATCGGGGTGGCCGTCCTATGTCGGCGCCCGAGATTGATCCGGCTCAGGCGCTCGGCGCCTTGGCGGTCCTGAGCGGTACAGTGGCGATCATTCGCGGCTATCGGCGCAACAAGAAATAGCTCATGAATAATCCTGCCATCGCCAAGAGGCTCCCCGGAGCACGGACCAGCACCGACGTGGTGGCCGCCACGATTGAAGAGGTCGTTACGGCGATTCGACTACGGGCGGAGCGCCGCGACCTCGGAACGGGGACGATCGTAATTTCGGCCGAGAGGCTGCGTCACATCATGCGCGAGTTTTTTCTGGAATAGGTCGCTGAGACTATCGAGGCGGTCACGGCAGTATTACTGTGGACCGACCCGTGATGGCGGTCGTAGGGGTTGTACTCGTCGTCGTCGTCCGCTAGGCAATTGCAAGCGCCGCCGTACAATAACTATAGCCTCCTCGGACTGCTTCGACGTGACACAGGCGCAAAAGCGAAGCCGGAGAGCCAGTACCCCGACGCCGGACCCGATGTTCAATCAATCGGTCGAGAAGGCATTCGCGGTACTAGCCGTCTTTAGTGTTGAGAAGAGCGCCCTCAAACTGGCCGGATCGCCGCTGCTGCGCGCATCACTCCCAGTTCTGCGCTGCGCTCCATCCACACGCTGGTATCTCTCGGCTATCTGGTGCGGAACGACCGCCTGCACGCCTGGGTTCTCTCACCACGCACCCTGAGCGTCGGCCACCCATACCTCGCCAGCCACGCTGTCATCGAGATGGCGACTCCGCATCTCGTCGAACTCAACCAGGCGCGCGGTGAGTCGGTCAGCTTGTCGGAACTCGACGGCACGGAGATGGTGTTCATCGCGAGATGCCGAGCCACAAGCGCTTCTCTATCCATATGGCCGTGGGCCGCCGCCTGCCGATGTACTGCACATCTGCCGGACGCGCGTTCCTGTCGACGCTGCCGCGCGATGAGGTGCGTGAGCTGTTGCGGCGCTCGACACTGCGCGCACTGACACCGAATACGCTGACGCAGATCCCTGAGATCCTCAAGCTCATCGACAGTGCGCGCGAACTCGGCTACAGCTGGGCCAGCGAGGAATGCTATCGCGGTGACCTGACTCTCGGAGCACCGATTCTCGGCGCTAACGCCCGCGCCATTGCTGCCATCAACATCTCAGGGCCAACGAGCCGCTGGACAGCCACCGAGTTGCGTACGCGCCTGGCACCGTTGTTGCTCGAAACGGCGCGCGCCGCGTCTGGAAACGTTGC
>Ga0306920_100006854_pt1 | contig 14938 bp, 13 predicted proteins | sample flu12Cox44000170_FD_204666 | JGI IMG/M metagenome (GOLD analysis project Ga0306920, IMG submission 204666) | Lab enrichment of tropical soil microbial communities from Luquillo Experimental Forest, Puerto Rico - flux4day.12C.oxic.44.000.170 (v2)... | ecosystem: Environmental > Terrestrial >... | reverse complement strand
CGGTGCGATCATTTCGAAGATCGGTCTCGCGATGTACGACTTTCTTGGGCGGCGCGATCGCACCATGCCGCGGCATCGTTTCGCGCTCAGGAAGCGTTCGCTGGCTTCGCTTCCGTTGCTCGATCCGGCAATCAAGGCGACGGCCACGTATTACGACGCCAGGGTCACGCATGCCGAACGTCTGAATTTTGAGCTCATCGCCGACGGGCTGGCCGCATGCGAACACGCTGCGGCGGCTAATTACGTGAGCGTCGATCGCGCGGAAGGCGGCGTAGTCTGGCTGCACGACCTCATGACCCAAACCTCCATCCCCGTGGAACCCGAGGTCGTCGTCAACGCGGGTGGCGCGTGGATCGACAGGGTAAACGCCTCGCTCGGCATCGACCGGAAGTATATCGGCGGCGCCAAGGGATCGCATCTGATCGTCGACCATCCCGAACTCCATGCGCAGTTGCGGGACAGGATGGTGTACTACGGCTCGAAGGACGGACGCATCTCGCTCGTCTATCCTTTCATGGGCAAGCTTCTGATAGGGTCGACCGATATCCGGGTCAGCGATCCCGACGAGGTGCGATGCGAAGACGACGAAGTCGCCTACATGCTGGGCGTACTACGCGAGGTCTTTCCACGCGTGGTGCTCACGGACGCCGACATCGCCCTCCGGTACAGCGGCGTGCGCCCGCTTCCCTGGTCCGACGTCGCGAATCCGGGAGATGTCAGCCGCGATCACGTGATGCATGTCGATCGTCTGCCGGGCACGCAGATTCCCGTTCTCTCGTTGGTGGGCGGCAAGTGGACGACGTTTCGCGGCTTCGCTGAATCTGCCGCCAACGATACGCTCACTCGCCTCGGACGCTCGCGCAAGGTCAGCACGCGCCACGAACCGATCGGCGGCGGGCGCAATTTTCCGCGCGATGCGAAGGCGCGCGCCGCGTGGATCGACGAAACAGCAAGGCGCTTCGACGTTTCGGCGGCGCGGGCCGAAACCCTGCTTTCGCGCTACGGTGCGACGGGGTCCGGGATCGCCGCGTTCTGCGCGCATGCGTGCGAGGAGAACCCTGACCAGGCGCTAGAGAATGAACCGGGCTACACGGTGCATGAGATTCGGTATCTGTGCGCGAACGACATGGTGACTCGCCTCGCCGACCTGCTCTTTCGCCGCACGACCATAGCAATTTCCGGACATTTGACAAATGCCCTGCTGCTGGAAGTCGCGGCGATAGCGGGGCCGATGTTGGGGTGGAACGAAAGCCGGAAGCGGCAGGAAATCGACGCAACGCGATGCGCGGCTCGTGAACGCCATGGAATCGTGCTTTCCTGCGATGAGGTGGCTTCAGCGGGCCCCTGGCGCGAATGATGAAAGGGCTGACGGATGGCTCGGTCGACGTCTTGCTACCGCCTCGGCTCAACGCGGAGACCCGTTGCCCATCAGGCAGTCACAGCCTGACTCGCGCGGTTGGCGCGACGCGCGGTGTAATCGACGGGTGTGCCCCCCAGGTAGGCGTCGTGCAGCACGTCGACTTGAGCAAGCTCGCGTGCCGAGCCCTGTGCCACCACCCGTCCCCCTTCGAGTACATAGCCATGCTGCGCATAACGCAGCGCCATCGTCGCGTTCTGCTCGGCGAGCAGGAAACTCACGCCCTCGTCGCGGTTGAGCGCCGCGACGATCTCGAAAATTTCCTCGACGACCATCGGCGCAAGTCCCATCGACGGCTCGTCGAGCAGCACCAGCGAGGGACGCGCCATCAGCGCCCGGCCGATCGCCGCCATCTGCTGCTCGCCACCCGACGTCAACCCCGCCGGCGTCTGCCGCTTCACCTTCAGACGCGGAAAGATCGCGTAGATCCGCTCGAGGTCCGCCTCGACTTCGGCCCGACGCGGCCGCCGCGCGAACGACCCGATCCGCAGGTTCTCCTCGACCGACAGATGCGCAAAGCAGCGCCGCCCTTCGAGCACCTGGACGAGCCCGCGCTCGACCAGTGTCCAGGGCTCGACGCGCGTGACGTCCTCACCGCGATAGACGATGCGTCCGCCCGTCACTTCGCCGCGTTCAGCACGCACGAGGTTGGAGAGCGCCTTGAGCGTGGTCGTCTTGCCCGCGCCGTTGCCGCCGAGCAGCGCGACGATCGCGCCCTCGGGGACCGCCAGCGACACCCCGCGCAAGGCGGGGATGATCTGGCTGTAGGTCACGGCGATCTCGTCGACCTGCAGGATCGGGGTGCTCGCCATGTCAGAGGTCCTTGCTGCAATCGCGCGGCGTGATGCCCTTTTCCTTCGCGTACGACAGGGCCGACTTCTCGATGATCGGACGCAGCAGCGCACGGTCGGCCTGCACCCAGTTGCTGATCACGTTCCACTTCTGGCCGTCCCATTGCTGGAAGCGCACGGCGCCGCCGCCTTCATGATCCGCGCAGGTCAGCTTGAGCGGCTGGACGAGACCGAGTGCGCCGAGCTGTTTCAGGCGCGCATCGTCGAGATCCAGATGCTCGAAGCCCCAGCGCACCTGCTCGCCCGTGAGCGGCTTGTTGCCGAACTTGCGCTGCGCGACGCGCACCGCTTCGACGTTCAGAATGCCGTTCACCACGCCCAGGTTGTAATAGACGGTGCCAAAGCGCGCCGGGTCCTTGAGGTTGCCGTTGCCCGGCTTGACCACGTACTGGTTGATCGCCTGCAGCACCGGGTAGTCCGCGCCCGAGGGGTGCGTCGTGATGGAGATGAAACCCTTGGCCGCATCGCCCGCCGGACGCACGTCTTCCTCGGAGTTGCTCCAGATGTTGCCGATGATGTGATCGACCGGATAGCCGACCTTCTGCGCCGTCTTGATCGCCACCGGATTCATTACACCCCAGCCGCGCAGGATCACCCAGTCGGGGTTGATCTGGTGAATCTTCAGCCACTGCGAGCCCTGTTCGTTGCCGGGATGCGGCACCTCGATCTGGGTCACGTCGAAGCCGTACTTCTTCGCGAGCAGATCGACCACGGGAATCGTCTCGCGGCCATACGGCGAACCGTGATACAGCACGACGATCTTCTTGCCCTTGAGCGCGGCGAGACCGCCCGAACGCTGGCCGATGTAGTTGACGATCGCCGAGACCTCGCTATACGGGTTCAGCTGCAGCGGGAACACATAGGGAAACACCGCGCCGTCGGTGGAATCGGTGCGGCCGTGGTTGATCGTGATGAGCGGGATCTTGTCGGCCGTCGAACGGTCGAGCGTCGCGTACGCGATACCGACCGAAAGCGGGTTCGTGGCCGCGGTCGGTGCACCGTCAGGGCCGCCGGTCTTCAGGCGCTCGTAGCACTCGACGCCCTTCTCCACCACGTACTCGGTCTCGCACTCCTTCCATACGAGCTTGACGCCGTTGACGCCGCCGTCGCGCGCGTTGATCAGCTGGAGATAGTCGATGAAGCCGCCGAAGAAGCCGCTGCCGCCGGCTGCGTACGGGCCAACCCGGTAGCTTTGCAGCGGAAAGTATTCCTCTCCGGCCGCATGCGCCTGAGGCAAAGCGCTAACAGCGAGCGCAAGCGCAGCCACGAAAGCCGAGGACCACTTTCCCCATTGAGTACGAACGGGGCGAACATCATTGTTTCGCATAACAAAATATTCCTTGAACGATGAGAGCAACAATGGAGCAGAAAACTTGACGGCTCAGGATGCCTTCGGCCGGCGTTGACGAACGATCTGCACGAGTCTCGCGAGGCCTTCCGGCTCCTTGATCAGGAAGACGATGATCAGCGTGCCGAAGACGATCTTCTGCAGGTTCTGCACCTGGTCTGCGCCGATGCCTGCGTGAGCCAGCGCGCCAGCCGCGTTTGACAGCAAAATTGGCAGCAGCACGATGAAGGCCGCACCGAGGAAGTTCCCCGGGATGCTGCCCATGCCGCCGATGATGATGATGAACAGCACCTGGAACGAAAGATTCAGGTTGAAGCCGTCGGGCTCGATCGTGCCGAGATACGCGAAGGCCCACAGTGCGCCTGCGATGCCGAGCACGAAGGAACTCAGCGCGAAGGCCAGCAGCTTGCTGCGTCCCACCGGAATGCCGATCACGCGCGCGGCGGCTTCCATGTCGCGCACGGCCATCCAGCGCCTGCCCAGCTCGCTGCGCACGAGGCTCGCGCCGAATGCGAACAGCAAGGTCGCCACGCCGAGCACGAACAGGTAGCGCGACACCGGCGTGTCGATACGCCAGTGGCCTATTGCAAGCTGCGGGGCGCTCAGCACGCCGGACGTGTCATAGTTCGAGAACCACGCCACGCGCGTGAACAGCCAGACCACGAAGAACTGCGCGGCCAGCGTCGAGACGATCAGGTAGAAGCCCTTGATACGCAGGCTCGGCAGTCCGAACAGCACGCCGGCGGCGGCGCTCGCGAGGCCGCCGAGCAGCAGGTCAAGCGGCAGCGGCAACGCAGGCACGCGCACGAGCAGGTTGTAGGTCGCATAGGCGCCGATCGACATGAACGCGGCTGAACCGAGCGACAGTTGCCCCGCATAGCCAGTGACGAAGTTCAAGCCGAGGCCGGCGACGGCGAGGACGAGGAAAGGCACGAGGATCGCATTCAGCCAGTAGTCGTTCGCCACGAGTGGCACGCCGGCGAACGCAACGAGCGCGCTCGCAAGCGGCACGGCGATCTGGCGCGGGTTCAGCCGGCGCGGTTCGGCCAGGGTACGGGTCAGCTCCATCAAGGTTTCCTCAAACGCGCTCGACAGCCGCCTCGCCGAACAGGCCGGACGGGCGCACGAGCAGGAACAGCATCGCAAGCAGATAGGGGAACCAGTTCTCGATGCCGTCGCCGATCACCGTCCCGACATAGACCTCGGCCAGCTTTTCCGTCGCGCCGACCAGCAAACCGCCGACGATCGCGCCGCCGATCGACGAGAAGCCGCCGATGATCAGCACAGGCAAAGCCTTGAGCACGACGAGCGAGAGCGAGAACTGCACGCCGAGCCGCGCGCCCCAGAGCAGGCCCGCGACCAAGCTGACGAAGCCGGCCAGCGCCCAGACGATCGCCCAGATGCGCGGCAGCCGCACGCCGACCGCGAACGCGGCGAGCGGATCGTCGGCCACGGCCCGCAGCGACAGGCCAAAGCGCGAGCGCTTCGCGAGCTGCGACAGCACGAGTACCAGCACGCACGCCGTGGCGGCCGCAAACAGGTCGAAGCGGCTCACCATCACGCCGGCCAGATGCAGTGGTCTGTCGTCGATGCCGAGATCGAGCCCGTGCACCTGCGCGCCCCAGAACAACTGCGCCGCGCCTTCGAGAATCAGGCTCAGGCCGAGGGTGGCCATGAACAGCACGATCGGCGCGCGATTGACGAGCGGCCGCAGCACGAAACGGCCGGCCGCGATCGCGATCACCACGAGCGCTGCGAGCGTCGCGCCGAACGACAGCCACGGGTTCCAGCCGCGTTCGACGAGGCTCACGTAGGTCAGCGCACCGAACAGCACGAGCGAGCCCTGCGCGAAGTTGAAGATGCCCGACGCCTTGTAGATCAGCACGAAGCCGATCGCGACCAGCGAATACATCACGCCGGCCAGCAGTCCGCCCACCAGCACCTCGATAAAAAATTGCATTGCGCGCCCCTCTCAATGACGTGTGCCGAGATAGGCCGCCAGCACGTCCGGGTTCGTGCGGACTTCGTCGGGCCGGCCGTCGGCGATCTTTTTTCCGTAATCGAGCACCACCACGTGATCGGACAGGCCCATCACCACGCCGATGTCGTGCTCGATCAGCACGACCGTAACGCCGAGATGCTCGTTGGCATCCAGCACATACCCGGCCATCGCGTGCTTCTCCTCGGCATTCATGCCGGCCATGGGCTCGTCGAGCAGCAGCAGGCGCGGTTCGGCAGCGAGCGCACGCGCCAGCTCGACCCGCTTCTGCAATCCGTAGGACAAGGTGCCCACCACGCTATCGCGCCATGCCTGCAAATCCAGCGCTTCGATCACGCGCTCCGCGCGCTCGCGCTGTTCAGCTTCATCACTTGCCGCACGGCCAACGTGCAGTGTCTGCTCGAGCCATGTACTGCGGCGGTGCAGGTTGCGGCCGGCCAGCACGTTGTCGAACACGCTCATGCGCCTGAACAGCGCGAGGTTCTGGAACGTGCGCGCGATGCCGCGATGCGCGGCGTCGTGCGCGTCCATGCGCCGGTATGCATGGCCGTCGAAGCGCAGCGTGCCGTGCTGCGGACGATAGACGCCATTGATCACGTTCAGCAGCGAACTCTTGCCCGCGCCGTTTGGGCCGATCAGCGCGCAGATCTCGCCCGCCGCGACTTCGAAACTGATATCGGTAATGGCCTTGACGCCCCCGAACGACACGGAAATGCCGTCGAGCGCGAGCAGGGCCGTCGAGGCTTGCGTCATGCTGATTCACCGCTTCGGGTGCCGTTCCTCAGTTGTGTTCATCTATTCCATGTGGCCGGGTCAGCTCGCGCGCCCGGCCACGCTCCACCGACGCTTGCGTCAGGCGGCCTGCTTTTGTCGCTGCGCCTCGAGTTCGCGCACGAGCGGCAGCACCTTCTGGCCGAAATACTCGACTTCCTCGATGAAGTGCAGGAAGCCGGTCAGCACCAGGTCGACCCCGATCGACTTGAGTTCGACGATGCGTTCGGCAATCTGCTGCGGCGTGCCGATCAGGTTCGTGCGAAATCCGTCGTTATACTGAACGAGGTCCTCGAAGGTCGATTTGGCCCAGTTGCCCTCGCCTTCCGGCGACGCCTTGCCGGCCTCCTTGACCGCATCGCCAAACGCATGCACGGCCTCGACGTGCGCATGCCTGATGATGTCGTCGAGCACTGCCTTCGCTTCCTCTTCGGTATCGCGCGCGATCACGAAGGCGTTCACGCCGATACGGACCTGGTGATTGTTCTGCGCCGCTTTTGCGCGGATATCGTCGATCTGGGCCTTGAGATTCTCGGGTGTGTTGCCGTTCGTGAAATACCAGTCCGACACGCTCGCCGCGTTATCGCGCGCCGCGCGCGAACTGCCGCCCTGGAAGATCTCGGGATGGGGCTTCTGTACCGGCTTCGGACTCAACGTGTAGTTGTTGAACCGATAGAAGTCGCCCTTGAACGTGAAGTTGTCCTCGGTCCAGATTCCCTTGAGCGCGCGGATGAACTCGTTCGAGCGGCGGTAACGCTCGTCGTGTTCGAGCCACGGCTCGCCGATGGCGGTGAACTCGCCCTTGAACCAGCCGCTTACGACGTTGATGGCAATGCGGCCGTTCGTGATGTGATCGATCGTGGCGATCTGCTTGGCGACCACGGCCGGATGCCACGGCCCAGGCAGGATCGCCGCGAGCACCTTGAGCTTCGTGGTCGACTGCAAGAGCGCCTGGCTGAACGACACCGACTCGTGCTGATATTCGGCGCCGTAGCCGGCCGTGAAGCGGATCTGGCTCAGCGCGTATTCGAAGCCTGCACGCTCGGCGGTCTGCGCGAGACGCTGGTTGTAGTCGAGGCTCCAGTCGGTGCGCTGCTCGATCGTGCTGACCACGAGGCCGCCGCTCACGTTGGGTACCCAGTAGGCGAACTTGACGGCGTCGTCGGTTTGGGGAGTCTGGCTCATTGAAGGTTCCTTGAATGACTTTGGATTCAGACGGCAAGCGCCGCGGTGACGTTTTCCGCGCGCGCACCGAGTTGCGGTGCCGCACGCTCGACAGCGAGTGCGATACGAGCCCGCAAGGCCCCGCTCGCGATCTCGTAGCGATCGAAATCGCTTTCGGAGGCGTACACACCGATCGGCAGCGTGCGCGCCTGGAAGAAACTGAATAGCGGACGCAGCTGGTGATCGATCACGAGCGCATGGCGCTCGCTGCCGCCCGTGGCGGCCAGCAGCACCGGCACGTCGATCAGCGCCTCGTGATGCACGAGATCGAACAGATGCTTGAACAGACCTGTATACGAGGCGCGATACACTGGACTCGCCGCGATCACGAGGTCGGCCGTCTCGATCGAGCGGATGTGTTCTTCGATATCCGCTGGAACCTGCGCACGCGTGAGCGCACCGGACAGACGCCCCGCGATCTCGCCCAGCTCGATCACGCGGATTTCGACAGGCAACGCGGCTTCCAGCGCGGACAGTAGCGACTGCACCAGCGCCAGCGTGCGCGACGGCCGTTGCAGGCCGCCCGACACTGCCACGATCTTGTGCTTCTTGCTCATGAGGATTCCTTCGTGAATCGGGACGTGCCTGATCCGTCCCGTCATGAGGTAAAGGCAAAGACTGTGCCAAATCGCGCGAATTGACCGCTCACGGCAGAACGGCTGACATAGCAGCAGTTTTCGTCGTCTAGCGGCATTTCCAGAAGGGGAAATGCACCTGATAAGCACATCCCAAAGACACTCGGATCGATATGCCGACACGCGATGACGCACCGGCAACAACGCTGCTTCTTCGCTGCTTCCCACGCAGCAGCGCCGGTTCGTCACATGAAAGGAAGCACTTGTTGCGCATGGCTTCGCGTCTCGATGCTGCTACCGCAGCAGCCTGATTAGGTTATGAGAATTCCTTGCTTCTCTCGCCGGCCAAAACCTTGAACACTGTGCTGATCCTGCAGCACGCATGCGCGTGCGGTGCTGCTCCATCCGATCACACTGCAATGGCGTCCACTTCCCTTTCGTTGCCGCTGTCCGACGCGCCGGAACACATCCGGCCCGTCCTGCAGGAATCGCCGCTGGGCGTCGCCCGGCGTCTTGCCGGCGCCCGCGCGACCCACGGCGAGCTCCGGCTCGACCGCCACTGGCGCAACCTGCGCACCCATACGCTGCACGATCCACTCGCCTACAAGATCCGCGAGATCGGCGAATGGGCGCTCAAACGAACCTATCCCACGCCGAGCTTCTACTCATGAACCACCCGCTCCCCCACGCATGGTCCGACGATGCCGAAGCCAACGGCGACGTTCCCGTCCTGACGTTGCCGCACAAGCATTCGCTGACCACATCGATCCGCGCGCGCGCACAGGTCTTCGTCGATCCCCGCTCAATCGAACTGCTCGAACGCATCCAGCTGGTCGCTCCTAGCGACGCAAATATCCTGATCATCGGCGAGACCGGCACCGGCAAGGAGCTGATCGCGCGCCACGTCCACAGCCTGAGCGAGCGGCGCGACAAGCCGTTCGTCGCCGTGAACTGCGGCGCATTCTCCGAAACGCTGGTCGAAAGCGAACTGTTCGGGCACGAGAAAGGCGCCTTCACGGGCGCGTTCCACGCCAAGCCGGGCTGGTTCGAGGCGGCCAACGGCGGCACGCTGTTCCTTGACGAGATCGGTGACTTGCCCCTGTCCATGCAGGTCAAGCTGTTGCGCGTGCTGCAGGAGCGCGAGGTCGTGCGGCTCGGTTCAAGGCGTGGCATCCCGATCGACGTGCGCGTCGTAGCGGCGACGAACGTGCACCTGCAGCACGCGGTGGCGGCCGGCCATTTCCGCAGCGACCTGTTCTACCGGCTCAACGTCGTGCAACTCGCGATCCCGACGCTGCGCGAACGTGCCGGCGACATCCTTCCGCTCGCCCGCTACTTCATCGAGGACTACCGCAACCGGCTCGGCTACGGACCGGGCACGATCTCACCGCGCGCCGAGCAGAAGCTGCTCGCGTACAGCTGGCCGGGCAACATTCGCGAGCTGGAGAACGTGATTCATCACGCGCTGCTCGTGAGCCGCCACGACACCCTGCAGGATAGCGACCTGCACCTCTTCTCGTCCGGCATCACAGCCGTGGCTTGCACGAGCGCGCCGAGCGGTCCGCACCACGCACTCGAATCGGCACTGCTCGAACTCTTCAACGGTGAACACGAGAATCTCTTCGAGCAGATCGAGGACATGGTGATGCGCACGGCGTTCGAGTACAGCCACCGCAACCAGATTCAGGCGGCGAGACTCCTCGGCATCAGCCGCAACGTGCTGCGTGCACGCCTCATCCGCACGAAGGAAATCGCGGCCCTCAAATAGCGGTGCCGTGCGCCTGACGGCACCGCACTTTCGCACTCAGGCCGCCTTCTGCTCCGGCGCGGGACCGGCGCCGATCGCCCAGACATACGGCGGCTCGGTGCCGTTGATTTCGCGGTCGCCGACGATGCGCTCCTTGAAGACGATCGGGTTGTGCGAGGCCGCCGTGCGTGCATTGCGCCAGTGGCGATCGAGCCGCTTCTGCTCGCTCGTGCCCGACGCACCGAGCGCGTTGAACAACAGCGTCGTCGCGCGCAGCACGAGATCGGCGATCGCGCTCTGGCCGCGCGCGGAATCCAGTTCGGCATCGACATTCGCTTCGTGCTCGACTTGCGCGTCGCCGCCGAAACGCGCCTCGTACGCGCGTTGCGAAGCCTGCGCCGCGCGCACGGCCGTGGCCTCGGCAGCGAACACGAGCGACGAGACCTGGCCCACGACCTGCTGCACCTGCGGGTCCTGCGCGAACGAAGGCGCATTGCCGTGGCTGAAGATCCGCCGGCGCGAACGCACCTCCTGCGAAATGTCGCGCAGCGCGGCGCGGCCCGTGCCCGCGAGCACGGCCAGCAGCACCAACTGGTAGAACGCAGTCTGGTATTTGAAGCGCGTCGAAAAGTCGATGATGTTGACTTCCTCGACCTCGGCAGCTGTGAACGTGGTCGTGCCGCTACCCGTCGTACGCTGGCCGAAGCCGTCCCAGTCGTCGCGATGCGTCACGCCGGGCTGCCTTGCCCGCACGGCTGCGATCACGTCCTCTCCCGTGTCGTCACGGCGCGCAAACACGTCGATCCAGTCGGCGAAGATGCTGCCCGTGCTGTAGTACTTCTCTCCGTTGACGACCCAGCGCGCGCCATCGCGCGACACGCGCGTGATCACGTCGCCGATCGCCACGCTGCCTACCTCGGTCCAGGCATTGCCAACCAGTTCGCCTTCGACGAAGCGCTTGAACCAGACATCGCGCGCCGGACCCGGCTCGGCGTTGAGCCGGTCCTCGACGAACGCGAAGTGGCCGCGCAGCGCCTGTGGCAGATTCGAGTCCGCCTCGGCGAGTTCGATCAGTAGCTGAATCAGTTGCGGCAGCGAAGCCCCCGCGCCGCCATGCTCGACCGGCACGCGAACGGCGCCGAACCCTGCGGCCTTGAGCCATTCGATCTGCTCGTAAGGCAGGCTGCGATCGCGCTCACGCTCCAGCACGCCCTCGGCAATTCGGGCGAAGATGGGTCGAAAGCGTGAGGCGAGACGCTCGTAATCCGTACCGAGAGAAAGAACGGGAGCAACTGCCACCGTGCTGGCGAGATTCAATGCGGTCATAGGGGCTCCAGGTATCGGCTTGATGGGTGGCCCGTGATCGAGCCTCGTTCTTCGACGATATAGCAGGAGCCATGCCAATCGATAGTTGGCAAGCAGGTGCGCGCATGACGGAAAAAACCGCACGCAAGTTGCTGTCCCAGCAACAGGATGCTGCTGATTCACTGCTGGATATTCAGCGATTCAAGCCGGAATTCGGCGTACCTGGGATCTGGCGAAAATTTGCGAGGAAGTGTACCGGCCGGCCCCGGCTTCAACGCGCCGCTTACACAGCGCCTTGCAGACACTGCTCCTTGCGCCAGCCGTACAGCCATTGCATGGCATCGTAGAACTGTTCCTGTGTGCGCCCGACCCACAACGAGTTGCGCACGAGGCGCTCTACGCCCTTCGCGTGGTAGATGCGCCCCATCTCGCGCGCCGAGTAAAGCACGCGCGCCGTGCGCGGAATGCGTGCTTTCTCGTAGATCGCAAAGGCCCGCTCGAATTTTCCGTCCGCAGCCTCATAGGCTGCGCCGAGCGCCACGGCGTCTTCGAGCGCCTGGCAGGCGCCCTGAGCGATGTATTGCGTCATCGGATGCGCGGCATCGCCGAGCAGCGTTGCACGGCCGAAGCTCCAGCGCTCGACAGGGTCGCGGTCCGCGGTCGCCCAGCGGCGCCACGAGGTCGGGCGGTCCAGCATCTGGCGTGGCTTCGGGTGCACGCCCTCGAAGTACGAAAGCACTTCTTCCTTGCTGCCATCGCGTACGCCCCACTCTTCCTGTTCACGGCTATGGAAGGTGACGACGAGGTTGTACTGCCGCCCGCCGCGCAACGGGTAGTGCACGAGGTGGCAATGCGGCCCGGCCCAGACGACGGGCGCGTTGATCTGCAAATCCGCGGGCATGTTCTCGACGTCGACCACAGCGCGATAGACCACGTGGCCTGTTACGCGCGCCGCGTCGCCTATCAGCTTCGCGCGCACTGCGGACTTCACGCCGTCGCAGCCAATCACGGCGTCGGCCTGGTAACGCTCGCCATGCTGATCCGTGAGCGTCACACCATGTTCGTCCTGCTCGAGCGACTGAACCTGCGTACTGGTGCGGAACTGGATCAGCGGATTGTTCTGCACGGCTTCGAGAATCGACAGGTGGATATCCGCGCGATGGATCACCGCGTAAGGATTGCCGAAGCGCTCGCGAAAACGTGAGCCCGTTTCGATGCGTGCGACCTCGCTCGCGTCGGTCGCGTCCATCAGATTGAGCCGGTCCGTATAGACGGCGCGTTTACGCGCCGCCTCGCCCGCGCCCAGCGCGTCGAGCGCGTTGAAGGCGTTCGGTCCGAGCTGGATACCCGCGCCAATCTCGCCAATCTTGTCGGCCTGCTCGAGCAGCAGCACACGCACGTTCTGGCGCGCCAACGCGAGTGCCGCCGCCAGCCCGCCTATGCCGCCACCAACCACGATCACACGCGGTTCATTTTGATTCGTTATGCTCATAATGATTGTCTCCTCTTGAGAACTCACGCCATGTAGTCGGGCTGCAGCTGCGGCTGCGCCTGCATGAACGCGGGCTGCGCCTGCGCGTGTTCGAAGATTGCACACGCGCGCGGATAAGGCGTGAGATCACAGCCCATGCGCTGTGCATTGCCGAGTTGTGGAATCAGGCAGCAGTCGGCGAGCGTCGGCAGCGCGCCGAAACACCACGGCCCGTCGTTTTGCGCAGCCGCGCGCACGAGCAGCCGCTCGACTCCTGCGAGGCCTTCCGCGATCCAGTGCCGGTACCACTTGTCTTTTTCCAGCAGCGAGACCTTCAGTTCGTCCTGCAGATAGCGCAGCACGCGAAGATTGTTGACCGGATGAATGTCACATGCGATCAGACAGGAGACTTCGAGCACGCGCGCGCGCAACTGCGCGTCGGCGGGAATCAGGCGCGGCAGCGGGTACTTCGCGTCGAGCCAGTCGATGATGGCGAGCGACTGGCCAAGATGCAGCGTGCCATCCGCCAGCGCCGGCACGGCCGCAGAGGCATTGACCTCGTTCACATATTGCGTGTTGTGATGCGCGCCGGTGCGGATGTTCACCGGCAGCGTCTCGTAGTCGAGTCCCTTGAGCGCAAGCGCAATGCGCACGCGCCACGAAGTCGAGCTATTGAAAAAGCTGTAGAGCTGCATGATGCCGATTCCTGACCGCTCAGACCACACGCACGGTCAGTTCGCCGAGGCGCTCGACACCGACCTTCATCGTCTCGCCCTGCTTGACCGGACCCACGCCCTCAGGCGTACCCGTGAAGATCACGTCGCCCGGTTCGAGACGGAAGAACCTGGAGAGATAGGCGACCGTCTCAGCCACCGACCAGATCAAGTGCGAGACGTCGCTCTTCTGCTTCGTTTCGCCGTCGACGGTGAGCCACAGGCCGGCTTGCTCGAAGTGGCCCACGCTCGCGGCCGGATGAATCGGGCCGAGCGGCGCGGAACGATCGAACGCCTTGCCGATTTCCCAGGGACGACCCATCTCGCGCATCTTCATCTGCAGATCGCGGCGCGTCATGTCGAGACCGACCGCGTAGCCCCAAACGTGCTCCAGTGCGTTTTCGACCTCGATGTCCGAACCGCTCTTGCCGATCACCGCGACCAGTTCCGCCTCGTAGTGGTAGTTCGAGGTCTGTGCGGGATATTCCAGTTCGAGCGTTTCGCCGTAGGCCACCGGCACGATCGAATCACCCGGCTTGCAGAAGAAGAACGGTGGCTCGCGGTCGGGATCGAAGCCCATTTCGCGCGCATGCGCCGCATAGTTGCGGCCGACGCAGTAGACGCGGCGCACGGCGAACTGGTCGGACGAACCGGCGACGGGAACGGCAACGGGTGCCTCGGGAGTAAAGATGAATGCCATGATTGCTCGTATGGGAAAGGATAGAAAGGATTGCTGGGCGGCAGGCTCGCCGCCTCGTTGCGGGCACACGGTTGCAATTGCGTTCGTATGTCCGGTTTGTCCGCTCAGGTGCGCGACTCGCGCAGGAGATTCAGCGCCGCCAGCACGGGACGATCCGAGTAGCTGAACAGCACGCTCTCCTCGTCGGCGTCGAGACGCACGGGGAGCCACGAAGGCGCGACGAACACATCGTGCGGAGCGAACGCGAATTCCGTGTCGCCGATATGCGCCGTGCCCTTGCCTTCGACCGCGCAGTAGACCGTCGCATCGGTGCTGCGGCAGGTTTTGCCGCGAAAGCCCTTCGGCAGGAATTGCATGAACGTGGCGATGGTCGGCATTGGCCAGCCGCCCGTGGCCGGGTTCACGTAGCGCAGCTTCACGCCGTCCCACGGGTCGAGGTCTCCGTGACGGTAGAGCGTGTCGAGCGCCTCGCGGCTGCGTTCATAGGGATAACTGAAGATTGGGGACGTCGGGTCCGTCACCTCGTGACGCACCGGCAGCATGTTGCTGCCGTAGCGCGCCAGGCTGTCCCCTTCGGGGCGCGAAATCGGCTGCGTGTCCTCGGGATAGTTCTCGGCGAAGCTTGCGTCGAGATGCGCGACCAGCGGAATATCCAGACCATCGAGCCACACCACGGGCTCACCGCCTGCTGCGAGCGACGGGTTGCCGTGGTCGTGCCACGTCCACGACGGTGTGATGATGAAGTCGCCGGGGTGCATGGTCGTGCGCTCGCCGTTCACGGCGGTCCACGCGCCCTTGCCTTCCACGATGAAGCGCA
>Ga0306920_100006853_pt1 | contig 14939 bp, 9 predicted proteins | sample flu12Cox44000170_FD_204666 | JGI IMG/M metagenome (GOLD analysis project Ga0306920, IMG submission 204666) | Lab enrichment of tropical soil microbial communities from Luquillo Experimental Forest, Puerto Rico - flux4day.12C.oxic.44.000.170 (v2)... | ecosystem: Environmental > Terrestrial >... | reverse complement strand
GGGATGGGCGCCGGATTTGCCGGAATTGAAAATCCGCTGTATTACCTGGACAAAACGTTGATGCTGTTTGGCGATGCAAAGAATTTTGTGGGATCGATCGTGCGAGAATTGACCGGAGGCCACGGCTAGAAAGTCGCGGCGCTCCCAACCATTGCGCTCAAAGGATCAAGGGCGATGGGGGCTTTCGTAGGCCTTCCAGATGGCGATGCCGGTTACGCCGCCGATAAGCACGGCGGAGACAATTACAAAATGGCTCTGGGCTGGGGCGATTGGCGGCCGCCCCTTGACCATCTCGACCGGGGCGCAAGGCTTGTGGTTGTGAAAATCGTGGTAATCGTTCTCGTCCGGTGAGACGTACTTGCGATAAGAGATTTCGTTTTCCGCACGGACGCGGTAAGCCTTACCTTCCTCAACGGTGTGTCTTTCGGAGCCCACCTGCACATCGGCCTGACCATGCTGGCTGTAAACGGTAATGTTGCACGCATCCTCGATCGCAACGCGGCCGAAATCGGGCATCGAGGGCACAGGCGTTACGCGAACGTCGTTGGCGACGATGACGACATTTTCCTTGCCGCCGGGCGTAGAGTAAACAACAGCGCCATGATTGAGTTCAACGACAGCGCCGTAGGGAGCGCGGTAGATGTGTGCTCCGGACGAGCTCTCAAGTTCAAGAGATAGCTGGCCGACGCGCACGAGCAGCGCGCCGCCATCGCCCGTAGTGAGGTAGTCTCCTGTGTAGACGGTCGCGCCTTCGTCGGCCTCGGCATTGCCGATGCGGCCGCTCTGCGATTTGGCGACCAGGCCCAAGGCCGCGTTCGGAGCTTGAGCCTGCGCAAACGATGACGAGGCCGTGCCACCCCAAGCGAGCAATCCAACAGAAAAAATGAAACGGGCGGTTTTCATGGAAGCTGCATCTCCCTTTCGCAATTCAAGTCACGCTTCGACGCGCTGCTGCAATCCCTTCGAGGATTGGGCCGAACAACGGAATTGTGGGTAACCGGTGCGGGGACGGCCGGGAAATGGATTCGCATTGCGGGATCGCCGAAAAGAATCCACGTACGACGCACGTCGTTATCGGTTGCGCCGGCTTTAGCCTGAAGAATGAGGCGGCCGAGAGGCTCATGCGGATTAACTGCGAATAGGTGCAGAAGTGCCAGGTTCATTGAGGACTGTGGCGGCTGGCTGGTGAAGCCGGAGGAAGCCCACACGGCAACGGCGCCTCCATTGGGAGCAAGGATTAGTGACTCCGCGAGGCTTTGCGCATACACGTCCTGGAAGAAGCCGTTAAGGCAATCCATGAGGAGGTAGATCGGTAGGCGCCCGCCATTGGTGAGGGCAACGGCGTCATCGGTATTGAAGAGGCCGGCGAAAGACCACTGCTGCTCGGCACCGTGGCCATCGTAATTGATGAGCAGAGCTCCGGAGTTCAGAGCAGAAATGATTTGCTCATGCGCAGTCGTGGCGTCAAGGCCGTCCGTGAGCAGCGTAGAGACCTTCAAGGACGACGGAATGGTGCCGGCGGCAGAGACGGCCGCGGCGGAGAAATTGGAGTCGACATTCTGGTCGGCGATGAAGAAGGCTTCGGAACTCCACGGGCCCGCTGAATTGCCTCGCTCGTAGCCGACAATTTTGGAAACGACCAGGTCCGTGTCGGCCGACGTACGAACCGGCAAACGCCCCGTGGGAATCGTCGCGTAGCCAGTTTGGCGGAAATCCGTGAACCAGTCGTCGCTGGCGGTTTTGAAAGCGGCGGTTTCGACGAGGCGCGTTGGAACGAAATCGGTTTCGCCAAAGCCGAGGTAGTCTCGCGGGTCGAATGAGGCGTCGCCAACGAGCAAAATGGACTGAGGCTTGCGTCGCCAATTCGAAGCCGCATCGGAGAGAAAGCTGCGGATGGCGAAAGGACTGCGTTCGCCGTAGTTGTATTCGTCGTAGATGGCGTTGGTGGTGACCACGGAGACGGAGTGGCCTTGAGACTCGCGAAGGGCGACGAGAGGCTGAAGGTTCGCGACAAAATCCGGGTGGGAGATGATGACGATATCGGAGCCCGCACGCCTATCGTCGAGGAACGTCGGGCGGTATTGGCCGAGCGCAGTCGGGGAAGAGAGCGTGTCGTCAGAAAACGCCAGAATGGCGCGTTCAAAGGGCAAGCCGGCCGGAACCACGAGGTCGATCGCGTAAGAGTTCGAGTCGAGCGAAATCCTTCCGGGAAGCTCGGTGATATTCAGAGGGTCGGAAATGTCGAAGGCGCGAATCTTGGGACTGGCAAAGCCTGAGACGCGGGCTTCGGTTCCGGCGGGTACCGTGGCACGGAGCCAATCGCCATCCGCGGTGAAGGTATGAGGATAGTGGAGCCGGATGAATTGGACGAGGCTGACGTCGTTGTCGCCGTTCAGCGCTGTGAGCGTGACCGTGTTCGTGCCGTCGACAAGGAAGGAAGGATCGGCCGGGACAGTCTGCTTGAAGAGAATTTCGCCGGAGAAATTGATGTTGCCAAGGGAGTGGCCGTTCAAGTCGACGGAAATAGTGTGTTGCTGGTCGTCGGTGACACCCTGAATCGAGAAATCGAGAGAAACAGGGAACGAGGAAGTTGTGTCGCGATGAGCGATGACGAGCGTCTGGTCGACGGGATCGCTCGTGACCACCGCGCCGAAGAAGTTGTCGTTGTTTTCGCCGTTGAGCAACGCCGCGAAATAAATCGTGCGGTCTTCGCGAATGACGGTGAACGGGAAGCTCGGTGGAGCGGCGGCGGCCGAACCCGCTGCGCCCTCGATGAGAATGCGCTTGGCGTACTGATTGGAGCGGACCAACCAGTAGACGCGGGTACCGGAGAATGGGGTATCGATACCGGTGCCGTAAAACTCGATGGCATCCGTGGGAGAAGGCGAGCCGAAAGAACGGCCGGTGAGCAAGAGAGGCTGCTCGACCCCTTCGGCGAAAAGGTGCAGAGAGCGAACGTCGGTGGCCGGATCAAGGCCCGCGGCAAAGAGTTGCGCAAACGAAATGTGATACCAACCTTCCTGCTCGACAGAAATTTTGAGTGCAGCGTGGTCGGCAACCTGAAAGGCCGGCTGGCTCGCCGGTGGAACCGGAAGAACAGGGCGCGGCCTCTTAAGCGTGCGGGAAGCCACGTTGGGAGTAAGCGCCTGGGAGTGGAGTTCCCGGAGCGTCGGGGAGATTTCCCGAGCGTGTGCTGCTTCGACGCCAGTCTGTGCGGCAATTTCGCTCGACGGTGAAAATTCCGCGTAGGCCGGCCCGTGCAATGTGCGCGTGCCGTTGATGTCGGCGTCCTCAATCCAGTAAGAGGCGCCGGCCGTAGGATGGCTATCGACCCAACGATAGGCCTTCGCGGCATGCTGCGGTTTGGTGCCGCGCAGAAGCAGAGCCGAGCCCGCGATCAGAGAGGGACTGATGCGCTGACGGCCGGCACCGTCTTCACGATAAATGTGGAATCCGAGATTGCGGGATTCCTCGTGCGTGCGCCAGACCAGTTGCACCGAGCCGTCCGGTTGCGAGAAGGCGCGGAAGGAAGAGATATCGACGACGTTGGGGGCGACGATCGTGGAACCGACACCCGACGAGGTGGTTGGATTGGGATTCGTCGTTCCGGTTGTGACCGTGGCCGTATTGCAAGCGGTGAAGTAAGTCGTTGAACCGTTGCACGGCACAGTTGAACTGCCGAAGGTCGAAGCGATGACGTTGATGGTTATAACGGCAATGCTGCCGACACCGAGGTTGCCCAGGGAACAGTTGACGGTGCCGGACGAATTGGAGCAGGAACCTTGCGAGGCCGACGCCGAAACATAAGTGACTTGCGATGGAATCGGATCGCTGACGTTGACGCCCGTTGCCACTGCAGGACCGGCGTTCGTGACAAGGATGGTGTAAGTGAGATTGGTACCTTGGTCGACCGGCTCGGGTGAAGCGGCCTTCAAGATACTGACAAGCGCCTGGGTCGGAGAGACGACGGTTGTGTTGACCGTCGCGGTGTTGTTCGCGGTATTCGGATCGCCGACGGTGCTCGTGATGTTGGGTGAATTCGTGATGGTCGTGCCCGGGGCCGTCGCCAAATTCACCTTGACGACAAGCGGGAAATTGACGGAAGCGCCCGAAGCAAAAGTCTGGCCGGAATTAAGCGTGCACGTGATGGTGCCTGTGCCACCGACCGGAATGTTGTTACAAGTCCAACCAGCAGGGGCCACAAAAGCGACAGCCAGTGTGGTGTTTGCAGGAATGGTGTCGCTGAAGGTGACGGTGGTGGTTGTGCCGTTGGAGGTGATTGCGGTGGGTCCGTTGTTGGTCGCGGATTGCGTATAGGTGATGTTGTTGCCCTGGATCACGGGGTTCGGCGAACCGGAACTGCTCAGGACCAGATCCGCCTGACCAGCAGAAGCAACGACAATGCTGGCGACCGCCGAATTGTTGGCGCCATTGGGATCGGGGGTCGCGGATACGATGTTTGCGTAGCCGAGGAGCACCGTTCCAGCCGCAGTGCCGGATGGGACATTCATCACAATCGGGAACGTTGCAGTGCCACCCGCAGCCAGAGAGGCGATGTTGCAAGTGATGGTGCCCGTGCCGGCAGGAGAAGGAGTGATACAGGACCAGCCACTCGGGGTAGCCAAAGACACAAACGTAGCGTTGCTGGTGCCGCTCGAATTGCTCGCGGTGGGTTCGCTGAAAACCACGGTGCTGGCGGCGGCCGGACCGTTGTTGGTGACTACGGCCGTCATCGTGAAATTCGAGCCAGCTGTCACGGTTGACGCCGAAGGAGTATTCGTCACCGAAAGGTCGGCGTTGCTGGCAACTCCCACACTGTTGACGGCGGTGGCGGAATTGTTAGCAAGAATGGGATCCGTCGTGCCGGAAGCGACGTTGTCGACTTCAACGATTTGCGTGCCCGAAGCGGTTCCAGCGTTCACCGTAACCACAACGGTGAAGGTGCCGGAAGCGCCCTTGGCGACGTCGGGATTGTTGCAGGAAATGTTTCCGGTGCCGCCGACAGGCGGCAGGGTGGGGCAAGTCCAACCAGCGGGAAAGGTGATCGACTGGAAAGTGGTGTTGGCCGGAACGGTTTCGCTGAAAACGGCGTTCACGGCGTCAAACGGACCGCTGTTGGTTACGGCCTGTGTGTAGGTGAGATTAGCGCCTGGAGCAACGATCGCAGGCGAACCAGAATTGGTGACCGCGAGATCGGAACCAGCGCAATAGGCTCCAGACTGAGTGCCAGGGGTCTCAGTGATGACGTGAGTCGTCACAACAACGCCGCTTTGTCCCGGCGTGGAGCCGTAAGAATCCTCGACCGTATTCGTATATCCGTTGGTGCCACCAGCGACACTCGAACTGGCAGGGGAGGCCGTGAGGAAGATGGCGCCGCCACCACCCCCGCCACCCGGGCCGTGTCGCTGGCCAGGAAAACCACCGGGGGCCGTCTCGGGCCAGGCATTTCCACCATTTCCACCGTTAGCATTGACGATCAGGCCGGTGAGTCCGCCGCTGTTGGCGAAAACCAGAATGGAGCCGCCGGCGCCGCCTCCGCCGGTGCTGTCGTTGTCAGTGCTAAGCGTGGAGCCGCCGTTCGAAGTGATTGTTCCGGCGCCGGTGACAGAACCGGCGTGGAGGATGACAATGCCCCCGCCTGCGCCGCCGCTGCTGTAAATTCCTGTGCAGTTCGCGCCGCAGTCAGCGCTGTGATTGGTGCTGGATATGTAGTAGGACCCATCGTTGGTCGTGCCCGCGCCGCCACCGCCACCCATCACCAAAGCACTCGTGGAAGCGGGAAATGCGGTTCCACCGAAACCGCCATCGGTGGAGTTCGTGGCGGCCATGCTGTTCCAGCCATAGCCACCCTGGCCGCCAGAGCCGCCGTTGGCCCCAGCGCCCCCGCCAGAGTTGTAGTCATTGTTGACGGGGTGACCGTCGGTGCCTCCGCCACCCGCATTACCCGGAGCGCCGCGAGCGTAGCTGCCGCTCGGGAGCGAATCGGTAAGAGCGCCGCCGTAGGCGTCGGTAGACGTGGTCGTAGTTGTGATGGTGGCCGGTGCAATGAAGCGGGGTGTGCCCGCGATCCCTTCGCCCTTCGAAGCGTTGGCACCCGTCATCGTGGTGGCACTTGTCGGAGCTCCCGTGACGTAGTCGGTTGGCGTGTCTGTACCGCCCACCGAGGGCCCGTTCAGGATTTGGCCTCCGCCACCCCGGAAGCCAAGCGTATCGAGCGAAACCGTGCCGCCGAGTGTCAGCTGGGAAGAAACGTCAAGTGCAAGAACGCCACCGAGCTTGCCCGTCCAGGCCAGGGGAAGCAATCCGGAACTGAGCGTCGCCGAAGTGTATTGCGGTACGCGAATGACTTGATAAGTCTGCTGAGGTACATAGGTGGTGCCCGTCGAGGACGCTGCAACCAGCGAATAGCTATTGAGCAAGCCACCGGTCGGTCCCGTTCCGGTGAAGTTAAGAGTGCCGCCCGTGACGGGGACGGCATTGGTGGCGGTGACAAATTCGAAGAGGCCGGAACTGCCGAGGCTGGTCGAACCCGAGGCGGGATCACCCGGAACGCCGTGGCCGTAGGAGCTGGTGTTCGTGCTGTTGAGGGCCGCACCCTGCATTTGAATGATTAGCAGCAGGTCTCCAGCGGCGATGGCTTTTGCTGCGCCGGATGCCGCGCCGAGAGCAACGGAAATTGCTCCGGCGGCCAGTGTCCCGGCAGTTGTAGGCGGGAAATAGGTGTTGACGACACCGGTAAGGGTGCCACCCGCGCCGTCACGACCCGGGGTTGCGCAGACGAGCGGCTGGACGACGGTGTAGGGTGTGGCGGAGTTGTTGGAACTGTTTGGATCGCCAGCCAGACTGACCGTGGCGGTATTGATAAGAGTGGAGGCAATCGAAGGCGCTGTGACGGTGATCGTGATCGTGGCCGTGGCGCCCATGGCCATCGCTGAAGTGATGGAGCAGGATACGGTCCCGGATGAGCCGACAGCGGGAACCGTGGGGCAAGACCAGCCTGCTGAGGCGGTATAACCCACATAACCAACGTTCGCTGGAAGGTTGTCCGTTAAGACGTTAGCTGCGACAGGCGCGGAAGCCTGGCCCAGATTTTGAACCTGAATGGTGTAGGTCAGGGTGGAGAAAATGAACACTGGGGTCGGAGAGACCGAGACCGACAGCGCCAGGTCCGAGGTGGCGGCGGGCTCGATGACGACCGAGGTGAGGCTGGTGTTGTTGGCAGGTGCCGTGTCGGCGAACGTGGAATTCGTCACCGTGGCAGAGCTTTGAATCGTGGTGCCGGCTGCGGTTCCGGCGTTTTGCCAAATGATCTGGTTGGCTCCGGCGTGGTCCGTGGTCTGACCGCCGAGGGTCGTGTTCCATGTCGGCGCGGCGCTGCCAGATGTTCCCGTACCCGAGATGCTGACAACTTGTTCGATGTTCCCATTGCTGTCGACAATCCGCGTGCCCACGGCGTAGGCGTTATTCGCTGCCCACAGCGCGACCTGGACGGAGATGGTAAGAGTATTTGCGGTAGCTCCGCTCGCGAGCGTGGTGTTGTAGGTGCAAACGATCGGGCCGGTTCGGCCAACAGCAGGAGTGGTACAAGTCCAATTCGTGCCGGCGGAAGACTGGTAATTGGTATTCGCCGGCGTCTGCATATAAACCGTGATCGTTCCGCTCGTCACCGTCGCCGACGAGGAATTGTTCGTAACGATTTCGGTGTAGGTGTAATTCGAACCCCCAGCGACGGCCGAGGCGGATGCGGTCTGTGTCAGTTGCAGGTCCGCGGTCTGGGCGCGGGCGCTCGGAACGAGGAAGGCCGCGTTAAGGAACAGAAGAGCGACGGCGCTCGAAACAAGCGAGGCAACCCGGCGAAAACGAAGCGACGCCCCAAGACGCATGCGGCGTGCGAAACGACGCAGTGGATGCAGCACGCGCGTTTGAAAAGCGTTGAAAGACTCTTTCGCACCGCGTCTCTCGCGGGAGATCACTTTGCCGAGTACTTTTGTGGATTGAACGTCACTCTCAAGGCCGGCATCGCCGCGAGTTCCGACGACACCGGCGGGTCCGCCGATCTTCGTGATCCGATGGACGAGCAAGCGCTCAGGAGTCTCGGTGAAGGCAACGTCGTCGCGGTTCAGTTCCGAAGGAAAAGCGGGTGAAACCGTAACCAGGTCACCATTGAGTAGGTTCGGCCGCATGCTTTCTCCCCGTACCTCGAACCGCACCGAATGGCCCTCGAGAAGCACGGCTTCGCATACCGCCGCGAAAAAGCGCGAGTTCCGGCGAACCTGGGTTTCAGCCGCCGGCATGACGAATGGCCTCCACCGCGCTTTGTGTCGGGGTGAAACGGAACACCGCACAAGGAACGGAGCGAGTGAGTTGATCGAGGAAGCTGAGCGTAAAGCGAATGCCGCTCTCGAGGTAGTGAGGGACGAAAGACCGGGCAAACAGTTCGGCAGCGGCGCGCGACTGTGGAACGGGAATCAGTTGGTTCTCGGGTGCCTGCTGGAGCAGGAAAATGGAGCAAAGCAAAACACGGCCGGGCGAGGCTACACCCGCATCGCCATGCCAGGGGGTGCCGTACATCCAGAACTGATCACCGTGCTGGCGCAGGATGATGCGGTCGTCGCTCAAAAGCCGCACCCCCGGTTGCTCTATCCACAGGCGCGCCGTCGTGCTCTTGCCGGCACCAGAGTGGCCGAGGAAGAGATAGCCGGCGCCATCCTGATCGGCAAGACCCAAGGCATGAACTTCAACGCCCTCGCCAAGAGAGAGGCGGTGCATCATCACGAGTTCATCGATCGGGTACTCGAGGGGAAACACCGGTTTGCCAGGCACGAAGCTCGAGCGGTTGAGGACCACGTGGCCGCGTTCGAAGCGGTCATCGAACCAGGCGGCCTTGTACGGCTCCTTACCGAGAGCGGACGTCGAGAAATAGAAGCTGGTGCCGGTGGCGGCCTTGAAGGCTGACCAGAGTCCGCCAGAGACGAAGCTGGGTTGAGCGCCGGGAAACGAAAGGTCAGGGGACCAGGAGACTTCCAATTCGAGGTCACAGGCACGATTCGAATCACGCTGACAGAGAAATGGCTGGTGCTCGCGGTCGAGGGCCACGCGCATGCCGTTTTCGCACCACAAGCCGAAGGTGAAACCACCAATTCCGACCGCAAGGCGTGTCGCCTCGGTCGTCGCGGTCGCAATTCGAGTGCTCTTTGACATTCTTTGCCCTAGGGCCTCAGGAGCCGAACGTTCTGCAGAAGAGGGTTCTGCAGGAGGAATGGCCGGGCCCACCTGAACCCGCTACCTTGCAATGGCCAAGCACGGCTTCTTCGGGACGCAAGCTGACGCGAACCACTTGGGGTGGCTGGTAGGGTGCTCTCGTGTTGTTTTGCCCGCCGGTCTGCTTTTCTTTCATTTCGATCGTTCCTGGATCAGTCATTCACCGAGGGGGTGTTCGACAGCTGGTGCACCCTCCGGAACCACATCCACTTTCGGTTTGCAGGACTGGAAGAAGGGAATTTGAGCGCTGGGCGGGGACAATCTTTTTGAATTCAGCCGTGCCTTTTTTGAGGCGGGCGGCAGAGTTCAGAAGCTCGATGTGGTCGGCGCCGCCGGGGCAGCAAGCGCAGTCACCGTGCTCCGGAACGGCGACGCCAAGCGTATAGGCGCGGAGATGCGCAACCTGGCAGAGGAACGCGACGGGTGATTCCGCGTCGCCGTTCTCCAATTCGCCGTTGGCGGGGCACATGCTGCAAAGCGAACGAATCTGGCAGTTCGTGCAAATGGTCTCCCGGGTGGTGGGAAGAGCACGGATTTCCTGGAGCCGGCCCTCCCACCCCCGGCGAAAACTGCCGCTCCGCAGGTCGTAGCCATCCTGGTGGGAAAGCACACAAATCGTCAGGTGACCGTTGGGGTCGATGGCGCAGCCATTGTGTCCGCCACCGCAGGTATAGCGTTTGGCGGGGAGGGGGCGACCGGCCATCACCCGCTCCTGCTCGACGAGCCTCAGGTATTCGTTCATCCGAGCCGGTTCGTGGAAGTCGAGGGCCACTGCCTGCTCTGGCGTGAGCCGAACGCCGAGAGGGCTCTCTGAGCAGTCAATCCGGGGATTCACGAGTGGATCGAACTTGAACTCGACGCCGAGATCCTCTGCGAAGCGTTTCATCGCAAAGACTTCGTGAAAATTGATGGTTGTGGGAACGGTTTTCAGCTTGAGGGGAAGATCGCGTTCGAGCAGAAGAGCAATTCCCCTCCGGCAGCGGTCAAATGAGCCCGGAATTCCCGTCAGGGCCTCGTAGGTTTCCCGAGTGGCGCCGTAGAGGGTAATTTCGATGACAAAAGGCCGGTACTCGGCGAGATGATCGGCAATTTTTGGCGTGATCATCGTGCCGTTGGTGAAGAGCGTGATCAGGAAGCCGCGCTTTTTGGCTTCGGTGTAGATGTTCAGGAAATCCTTGCGTGCGAAGATTTCGCCGCCGGTATACAGAATCCACAGGCAGCCCAGGTCGACGAGTTCATCGAGCAGGCGCACATGCTCTTCGAAGGAGAGCTCCGAGCGCCGGGCATTGGCGTCGGTCATCGGAAGGTTGTTGTAGCAGTGCTGACACTCGAGCGGGCAACGGTGCGTGACCTCGATGGACACCTCAACCGGCGCGCGGCGGCCATGATGCCGTTCGTGAATCAGGCTTGAGAAATCACCGTATGTTGCCGTCTCGACCACGTCCGTGCTTGCCTTTCCGGACCATCCAGAGCGTCGCGTCCTTAACTCTTGCGACTGACCGCTTGTCCGAGGGAGCGCCCGCAAAATCTCAGGCGACGGATTCGATCAACTTCTCCTCGAGGAGCGAATCGAGAAATTCCTGGAGGTCTTTTTCCGCCCGCTGGGCGGACACTTCGAATTCGTCGCACACCCGCTGCACCATCTCCGGCAGAGTGTGTCCTACGCTCAGAAACTCCCAGAGGGCGCAACCGACCGAGTTCAGCGTGTAAACCGAATTCATGTCACCGACCCCGCGACGAATGGGGACGATGACGAGTTCCCCTTCAATTTGGCGTGAGACCACCTCACGATTGCGAATGAAACGCACCGCAGCAGCGATCATGACTTCCCCATTCCTCTGAAGGTTCCCTGTGGAAACAGGGTTTGGGCCCTGTAGTAGTTTCTAGTACCCAGGGGTAGCTGTCATGAACGGAGCACGGCGGGCGTACCGTAATGGTACTCAGTTATGGTTACGGCACCGTTCTGGAGAGCTAAGAACTGAAAGGACACAAAGTTAGGAGCGGTTTCACGAGTACAAAATCGGTTCAAGCGGCCCCCAGCGGGCGGTCGCGACCTCAAAATTCTCAGGTCCCGACCTTGCCCCCACTGCCAGGCTTTCAGTGGCTGCCAACCCGTAATAGGCCAGAGACCACCGGGCAGGGGCCTCTGCCCGGCAGGGCAACATTTACTGTGAGCCGCGTCTAGCCAGGTTTGGGGCGGGCGAGCCGCACCGTCTCAAGAAGAGACCGGGCCATTTCCACAATTTTCTGCGGTTCATACCGGCGCAGGGCGGCGAGGTCCACAAGATCCGCGCCGACGCCTAGGGCGAACGCCCCGGCAGCGATGTATTCCGCTGCATTGGAAAGGTTTACGCTGCCTGTTGGGATAAAAGGCGTGTCCGGGAAGGGGGCCCGCAGGGCCTTGAGGTGCTTGACGCCGCCAGCGCTTCCGCAGGGAAAGATCTTAATGACCCGAGCGCCGGCTTCGAGAGCCGCCATGACTTCGGTAGGGGTTAGCGCACCCGGGATGGCAAGGATACCGTGTTTCGCTGCGATTTCGAGAACGGGCACCGAAAGGCCCGGACTTACCAGGAACTGCGCCCCGGATTCCAAGCAGAATTCCGCCTGTCGTGCGGTAGTGACTGTGCCAGCTCCCGTGAGAACCCGCTCGCCATAGTGCTGCACAAGCTCACGGATCATCGCCGGTGCGTCGGGCACCGTCATCGTAACCTCAATAATTGGTATACCGCCTGCACAAATGGCATTGATGGCCTGGCGGGCTTCCTCGATGTTCGCCGCACGTACCACCGGAACGATTCCGATCTCCTTGATTCGCTTGATTGTGTCTTCGAGAGCCAAGAGGCCGCTCCTCGTGTCACTCTTTCACGGGTCGTCAGTCACTCATTCTTGGATAAGTCGCGGGATTTGTCACGCGTCACACTTGGACCGGAGCTCGAAGGCTTCGATTGGGATTGACGAAGAACCAGGCCACCGCACCAAGGGCACTCAGAAGCGCAGCGGCAAGGAACGAGGCGTTCCACCCGAGCTTGGCGGCAATAACAGGCGTGAGCGAAGCGGTGACCGCGCCACCCAGTTGCGCACCCATGTTCATAAAACCCGAGGCGGACCCGGCACGGCTCCCGGCAACATCGGCGGTAACCGACCAATAGGAGCTTTGCGAGAGGTACAGCGCACCGGCGCCAGCGGAGAGAACCATGCCGGCAAGGCGGACGCTTGCCGCGCGCGAACCAAGAATCAAAAGAACGGCCGCCAGAAAAAGAGCGAAAGCGGCGATGCCGCAACGGCCGGCACGCTTGCCGTGGGTTTTCGTGATGCGGTCGTTGATTACGCCGCCTAACAGGCTGCAAGCGACCATGGCGAGCGGCGGAAACGTACTGTAGAACGCGCTGGCTTTCAAATCGAGGCCACGTACTTTGGCAAGATAAATGTAAAACCAGCTGAAGTAGATCCACGCCACATAGCCGAAGCAAAAATAGCTGAGTGTGACAGCCCAGACATCGACGCTGCGAAGTATTGTGGACCAGGAAACCTGTGAGCTCGGAGTGGTCGGGTCCGCAGGCGATTGTGCCGCACACCCAGATTGGATGTGCGCCAGTTCGGACTGCGAAACGCTTGGATGTCCTTCGGGCGTGTCGCGAGCCGCCAGATACCAAATCGCTCCCACCAGCAGTCCGATGAGAGCGCTGAGCCAGAAAGACCAACGCCAGCCGTAATGCACCATGATGTAGGTGACAAACGCGGGAGCGGAACCGGCGCCGGCGCCCACGCCCGCGAAAATCAAGCCATTGGCCAAGCCTCGTTCCTGTGTCGGAATCCATCGCGAGACGAACTGATTGGAAGCGGGAAAAATGATGGCTTCGCCGGCACCAAGAAGAAAGCGCACGAGAACGAAGAAGAGGATGGCGCCCGGGATCGTTGGCGAGACCGCCGCCGTGAGCGCCGTGAAAATGCCCCACCAAATGACGCCAGTGGTGAGCACAAGTCGCGGGCCAAGGCGGTCGGCAAGCCACCCGCCAGGAGTCTGAAAGAGCGCGTATCCAAGCAGGAACGCGCTGAAAACCCAGCCTAGCTGAATGTGGCTCAAATGGTATTCGGCGGCAATCGAGCTTCCCGCCACGGAAATGTTCACGCGATCGAGGAAAGAAACCGCGCTCAGAACAAACAGCCAGAAGACCAGATACCAGCGAATGTTGCGCGAACTCGTTTCAGACACAGGAGCACCGAGCGGTGGAGTCTGCTTCGATCAAGCTCATGTGGTATGTGCCTTGAGCAACTCGTAGAGCCTGTCGGCGATAATGTTCTCCTGGCCGGGCTGCAGCATGAAGGAACACATCGCGAGACCGGCATACTGGCCGCCATGCTTCTCGGAAGTAGAGAGAACGATGGAGGGCTTTGAACTTCGCAGCGCGGCATTGGCTTCTCGCGGCGAAAGATTGATGCGCGCGGGGTCCCACTTGATTTCCATGTGAGGCACATGGTTCGCGATGTCCGGAACGAAATAGGAAGTGGTGACGGCGGGAAGCGTCGTGATTTTTGCGGAAATGACTTCCAGGCGGCGCTGCCATTCCTTGTTGAGCGCGTCCTGGTCATCCTGCAGATAGAGCTCAAGAGCCTTGATCATACCGACGATTTCTTCTTTGCCGACTTTTTGGCTGCGGCCGATGGTGTCTTCGTGTGGGCTGTTGTTGAGGAGCGCGTAGGCGACCAGGTCGGCGCGGCCAAGCAGCAGTCCGGCGCATTGCGGTCCGCGGATTGCCTTCCCGCCACTATAGGCAATCAGGTCGTAGCCCATGTTGGCGTAGTCCCAAAGATGAGAGACCGGAGGCGTATCGGCGGCGGCGTCAATGAAGGTAGGGATCTTCAACTCTTTGCCGAGTTTCACCCATTCGTCGACCTTAATCTGACCTTCCGAATTGGCGAAATTCGAGAAATGCATCATGGCGGTTTGCGGGTTGACCGCTTTTCGCAGGTCGTCGCGCGACTCGATGACCATGAGCTTCACGCCGGTATTCCGTAGCTGGTGATCGAAAGGATTGCGGTGCGACTTCTGGATGATCACTTCGGACTTCATGCCAGTGAGGTCGGGGATTTGTTGAATAAACTTCGGATTATCTCCGGTAAGGATGCCGGCAAGTCCCGATTCCATGGCGGCGGCGGCCCCGGAAGTAACAATCGCGGAATAACCGGCCGGGAGCTTCAGCATTTCGGCAATGCGCTTGCCGGCGGCGACTTCGAGTTCGGGAATGCTGACGAAGTGCTGGCTGGCCAGGGCCATTAGGGCTTCGACTTCCGGGCGCATAAGCGAACCGCCGAGCACCGTCATTGTGCCCTGGCCGTTAATCACGGTCGTAACGCCGAGTTCATCGTAGACGTTGCCGGTTGCGCCGAAGCCGGAAATTTTGGAATCGTTCTGAGGCGGCGGAGACGTTAACAGCTTCCTCGGATGCAACGCCACTCCGGCAAGAGCCCCGACGCTGCCCATAAACGATCGCCGTGTCCACTTCAAGTTAAATCCCATGGCTTTCTCCTTTTTGCTACTTCTTGACGACCGCGGCAATGCAGTTGATTTCAACGAGGGACTTTCCCGGAAGAGCCGCGACGGCAACCGTGGTGCGCGCGGGTCCGCCGTTCGGGAAATACGTTTTGAAGACGCTGTTCATACCGTCGTAGAAGTCGAT
>Ga0306920_100006852_pt1 | contig 14939 bp, 16 predicted proteins | sample flu12Cox44000170_FD_204666 | JGI IMG/M metagenome (GOLD analysis project Ga0306920, IMG submission 204666) | Lab enrichment of tropical soil microbial communities from Luquillo Experimental Forest, Puerto Rico - flux4day.12C.oxic.44.000.170 (v2)... | ecosystem: Environmental > Terrestrial >... | reverse complement strand
CGGCCCGGCCGTCCCCGGCCCCCGTTCGGGCCGGGCCGGGAGGAGCGGCGGCGCACCGAGGAGGACGTGCCTCCCGGGGTGCGGCGGCCGAAGGGGACGTTCCAGATCGGCGGGGCGGGAGCGGTGGGCACGGCCTCGGTGCGCGGCATGCCGGGGCTGCGACGCTTCCGTTGCGCCGGCATCGCCGTGTGGCCCTTCGACGACGCCGCGCCGGGCGCGCCGTTCGTCGCCGAGGTCTACCCGCGATGGTGCACCGGCCCGGTCGTGAAGAGCCGCCCGGCGGCCCGGTCCGCGCACCTGGCCGGCCGGCTCGGCGCCCTCGGTGTCGCGGCGCGGGACGCGGCCGTCCGGTCCGAGGACGCCTTCGACGCCGTCTGCACCGCCCTCGCGCTGTCCGAGGGACGCTTGGGACCACCGGCGCCGACGGACGAGGACCGGGTGGAGGGCCGCATCCTCGCCCCGCCCGGCGTCGCCGCTCCTTAGGCCTCGCCCACGGGTTCGGAGAGCGGGCGCTCTCCCCCGGCCCACGAGACGGCGCACGACTCCGAGCAGAACCCCACCTCGCGGCCGTCGACGAAGACGGCGGCGTCGGCGGGCAGCACCAGGCCGCACACGGGGTCGGTGACGGGGTGCTCCCCCGGCGGCCGGCGGGTGAGCCGGACCACCTCCACCGGCGCGGGGAACCCGGCGATGGACAGCTGGTGCGGCTCGCCCGGCGCCCCCCACGGCGGGCAGGCCGCCACCAGCTCGGGGACCGCCAGCACCTGACGGGGGCCGGCCACATCGCACAGGCGGGCGGCGAGGTTGACCGGGCTGCCGATGTAGTCGTCGCCCTCGAACAGGATGACCGCGCCGGTCGCCATCCCGGCCCGGATCGGGAGCGCCGACGAGCCGTCGTCGAGGCGGGCCTCCATCCCGAGGATGGCGGCAACCAGCGGCGCGGGCTCGACCGCCACCACCATGGCGCCGTCGCCCAGCCACTTGGCCACCCGCACCCCGCGCCGGCTGGCGATGCCCCGCACGCAGCCCCGGAACCCGGCCAGCACGTCGGTGGCCTCGTCGTCCCCCCGGGCCGACACGAAGCGGGTGAACCCGCACAGGTCCACAAAGGCGAAGCTGCGCTCGACCCGCACGCCGACAGTCTGCCGTGCGGGTCGGGCCCGGCCCCGCACCCGGCGCCCCGGATCGTGATGGTCAGCAACTCGGGGACCACCATGGCCCAGCCGCCGGCCCTGTCGCCGACCGGAGACAAGTTCACCGACAGTGGGCCCACGCCTGAGCCGGCTGCGCACCCGACTAGCCTGCCCAGCCGCGGAACCCGCTGCCTGAGCCGGCGAGCGCAAGGAGACCCATGCCCGAGTTCCCGACCATCACCCACGTCGCCCTCACCGTGACCGATCTCAACCGGAGCGTGCCGTGGTACGAGAGGCTCTTCGGTGCCAAGCCGGTGCTGGACGAGGACACCGGGCCGTTCAGGCACGTCGTCTGGCTCGTCGGCGGTCAGACACTGGTCGGGCTCCACCAGTTCCCCGATCCGGCCAGCGCCGAGCCGTTCAACGAGCGCCGGGCGGGGCTTGACCACCTCGCGTTCGCCTGCTCGACGCGCGACGAGCTTGCCCAATGGGAGACCCGCCTCAATGAGCTGGGCATCACCAACGGTGGGATCGTGGACGCGCCATACGGGTCGGGCCTGTCGTTCCGCGATCCCGACAACATCGCCCTGGAGTTCTTCGCGCCACCCGCATGACATCGCCGCGGCAAACGCGCCACCGGTCAGCCGGGAGCCGGTGAGCACGAGATACCCCGAGGTCCGTGGTCAATGGGTTAGGAAATCTCTAAGCAACGCTTAAATCCGCCGCCCCGGCGCCGATTCAAGACCCGTGCCGGGTGTGAGTGGTCCTGGGGCGGACCTGCCGGGTGACGATACGATCGCAGCCACGGAGCCGGTCGTGTTGCTGGCCGATGAGCGGGTGGACATGCGCGAGACGATCGCCTTCCATCTCGCCATGGCGGGGTTCCCGGTCGTGCAGGCCGGTTCGCTCGACGCGGTGGTGCACGAGCTGCACCGGGGCCGCCCCGACGTGGTGGTCGTGGCCGACGACCTCGGCGGGACTCCCGTCGAGGACCTGCTCGTCACCATCACCGAGCAGCCCGAGCTCGACGGTGTGCCGGTGATCACGCTGTCGGAGGACCCGACCAGCGGCCGGCTGGCGGCGTGCCTGGCGCTCGGAGCCCGGGACCACGTCCGGCGTCAGGCCGGCGCGGAGGAGCTCATCGCAAGGATCGACGCGGTCCTCCGGGTCGACGACGAGCTGGAACGGCTGCGGCAGCGCAACGCCGAGCTCGAGTTCCTCGCCGCCATCGACCCGCTGACCGGCATGGCCAACCGGCGCGGGGTCGAGGAGGAGCTCGATCGCCTGGTCGCCGGCGCCATCCGCCACCACCTGCCCCTCTCGGCGGTGATGGCGAGGGTCGACGGCCTCGACATGGCGACCACCACGCGCCGCCAGCGCGACGCCGTGCTGCGCGAGGTCGGCTACCTGGTGGCGTCGGCCCGGCGCACCGACGACTTCGCTGCGGTCTGGGACCGCCGCACCTTTGCGCTGCTGCTGCCCATGACGCCGCTGGCCGGGGCCAATGCGTTCGCCGGCCGGCTGCACGCGGTGGTGGGAGCGGCACCGGTGCGTTACGAGCACGGCGCCGTGCCGGTGACACTGAGCTGTGCCTACGCCCAGGTGGGCCCCGACGCCGAGACCGTGCTCCCTGCCCTCGAGACCGCCGTGTCGCTGGTCCAGGCGGCGGGCGGCGACGCCGTCACCCCCGTCTGAGCCCGTCGCGCTCTGGGCCTCCGTGTGTGGAGCGGGCCGGAGGCGGACGTAGGCAGCCCGTCACCCGGGCCCCTCCGCTGTGTCGATGGCGAAGAACGCTTCGGCCAGAGTGCCCGTCGGCAGCCCGCCCTCGGCGGCGTTGGCTGCCGTCCACGCCCGGATGCGGTCCTCCATCGCTGCGGGTTCGCGCATCTGGCTGGCATGGCACAGCAGCGCCTTGACCTTGCGCCCGAGGGTGGCGGTCACGTCGACGTACCGGTTGGCACGGTCGTGGGCCATCAACCACACCTGGTCCACCGTCCACGCGTCGAGGCCCTCGGCCGCGAGCTCGGGGTGGGCGAACGGGTTGCGGCTGTCGGGGTACACCGCGCTCAGCGCGGCCTCCCCGGCGGCGAGGTGGTCGGGGTGGCTGGCGAACACCCGCGTCCAGAGCCGTTGCGGCGACGGGCACACGACGCGGTGCGGGCGGACCCGGCGGATCACACGGCTGAGGTCGCGCCGCAGGGCGATGCTCGTCTCGAGTCGGCCGTCGGGGTAGCCGAGGAACGTGACGTCGCTGACCCCGACCACCTGCGCCGCGTCGACCTGCTCGCGGCGCCGCAGTGCGGGCACCTCGGAGCGCGGGAAGTCCTCGTCGAAGCCGCCGGCGTCGCCGTCGGTCACCACGCAGTACGCGACGTCGACGCCCTCGGACGTCCACCGGGCGACGCTCCCGGCGACACCGAAGTCGACGTCGTCGGGGTGGGCGGTGATCACGAGGATCCGCGTCACATCGGCGTCGGCGAGCACGGCCGTCGACGCTACCGAAGCCCCGCTCCCGTCACCGACGGCATGCCGCGGCGGCAGGGTCGGGGTGCGAGAGACTGGGCAGGTGCGGTCCTACCGTTTCTACGGCCTGACCGAGGACGGGGCCAAGGCGCTGGCCGGCGCTCTCGGTGAGGACGGGATGCGGACCGACCGCCTGGCCCCGGGCACGGCCGAGCTCCCCGGCTGGGTCGTCGTCGCCCACGGCGAGGACCGCAGCGAGGGCCTGCTCGAGATGCTGGCCCAGCTGTTCGGCGGCTCCTACGAGGGCGAGGACCTGGCCGGCGCCTGAGCGGACCCGTCAGTGGGGGGTGGGGACGACGACGGCGGCGGCCGTCGACCAGGGGAAGTCGATCCAGCGATCGGTGCGGCGCCAGACGTAGTCGCAGTCGATCACTGACTGCGGCTTCTGGTACAGCACGGCGCAACGCAGCTCGGCGACCTGCGGGAGGCAGAAGTCGCGGACCAGGGCCAGGGTGTGCCCCGTGTCGGCCACGTCGTCGACCACCAGCAGGTGGGCGGCGGCCAGATCGACGAGGTTGAGCGGCGGGGGGAGGATCACCGGGAAGTCCAGGCGTTCGTTGACCCCGGTGTAGTACTCGACGTTGATGACGTGGAGGTTCTTGACGCCCAGGGCGTAGGAGACCGACCCGGCGATCAGCAGCCCGCCGCGGGCGATGGCCAGGATCAGATCGGGGCGGTAGCCGTCGTCGGCGACGGCGCGGGCGAGGTCGCGGGCCGCGTCGGCGTACGCCGGCCAGGTCAGGACCTCCAGCTCGGCCATGGCCGGACGGTAGCCGCGACGTCAGGCCGGGCGCCGCCCCTCCGCCCGCAGCAGCATGGCGCCGAGGCGGGTGGCCCGCTCGCACCGCTCGCACACCGTCCCCCGCACGACCCGGTCGGCCACGACGACCTCGACGTGGACCCGGGCCGGACGCTCGCACCCCGAGGCCGCGCACGTGCCGATCACGGCGATGCTGGCGAGGCGGGGCGGGGGCGATGCGGCCACGTTCCCCAGTGTGGTCTGGGGGGGTGACAGCTACGCGGATGCCGGGCCCGCCCGGTCCCGGAGGGCCTGGTAGTCGACCTTGCCGTTGGGCGCCCGTCCGAGGCTGGGGAGCACGACGATCCGCCGGGGGGCCTTGTAGCCGGCCAGGTGCTGCTTCACGTGGGCGATGAGCCCGGCCTCCTCCACGTCCTCGCCGTCGGCGGCCTCGACGAGGGCGACCACCGCCTCCCCGAAGCGCTCGTCGGGGACCCCGACGCAGGCGGCGTTCGCCACCCCCGGGTAGGTCTTGATGACCTCCTCCACCTCCTCGGGGTAGACCTTCTCGCCCCCTGTGTTGATGCACTGCGACCCCCGCCCGAGCAGGCGCAGGGTCCCGTCGGCCTCGACCGTCGCCCAGTCGCCGGGGATCGACCACCGGGCGCCGTCGATCACACGGAAGGTGCGGGCGGACTTCTCCGCGTCCTTGTAGTACCCGAGCGGCACGCGTCCCTTGAGCGCCATCAACCCGACCTCGCCCGACCCCGGCACGACGTCGCGCCCGTCCTCGGTGATCACCCGCGACGTCGGCCCGAGCGTGAACACCGCCGTCTTGGCCGCGGCATCGGCGGTGGACACCGACAACCCCACGCCGAGCGCCTCCGACGACCCGAGCGTGTCGGCGATGATCAGGCGCGGGTTGTGCCGCAGGAGGCCCTCCTTCGACGACGCCGAGAACATCACCCCCGACGAGGTGATCACCCGCAACGACGAGATGTCCCAGCGGTCCGGGTCGGTGTCGAGGGCGGCGAGCATCGGCTTGGCGAAGGCGTCGCCCACGATGGCCAGGCTGCGGACGCCCTCGCGCTCGATCGTGTCGAGCAGCTCGACCGCCGAGAAGTGCCGGCCGGTGAGCGTCACGACGCTGCCGCCGCTGCTCAGGACCGCGAAGGAGGTGAACGAACCGGTGCCGTGCATCAGGGGCGCGCACGGGATGTGGGACGGGCCGGGCTTGACCAGCAGGTCCCGCACGTCGTCGAGGTCGCCCTCCTCGGGGTAGCGCACCGGGGAGGTGCCGTTGAGGATGGCGAACAGGTCGTCCTGGCGCCACATCACGCCCTTGGGCATCCCGGTGGTCCCGCCCGTGTAGACGAGGTACAGGTCGTCGGGGGACCGGCCCCACGGGGGCACGACCCGTCCGCCCGGGTGGCCGGCGATGGCGTCCTCGAACGGCAGCGCCCACGACGGACAGGGTCCGCTGCCGTCGTCGACCCACAGCCAGGTGCGCACCCCGGGGACTCGGTGACGTACGGCCTCCACCCGCTCGGCGAACTCGCCGTGGAACACGACGGCGGCGCAGTCCCCGTTGTCCCACAGGTAGGCGAGCTCGTCGGGCGCGTAGCGGTAGTTGGTGTTGACGGGAGGCAGGCCGATCTTGAAGGCGGCGAAGACGGCCTCGATGTACTCGGGGCACGAGTAGAGGTACTGCGCGAAGGTGTCCCCGGGGGCGAGGCCGGCCGCCAGCAGCGACGCGGCGAGCCCGTCGGCCCGGCGGTCGAGCTCGGCCCAGCGACGGTGCAGTGGTCCGTGCACGAGCGCCGGCGCGTCGGGGAGGTGCTCGGCGACGACCTCCCACACCTCGGCGAAGTTCCACGACGACACGGGGCCAGCCTACGTGGAGGGGTCACCGGCCCCGGGTGGACCGGGTGGCGCGTCCGTGGACGGCCGGCGGCAGGGGCGTGGCAGACTGCCGGCGGGTCGCGCCCGCGGGGGCGGGGCCGTCGTGAGGGGGTCGTCGACCATGAAGACGCACGCAGCCGTGCTGTGGGGGGTTGGTCAGGACTGGAAGGTCGAGGAGATCGACCTCGATCCCCCCAAGGCGGGCGAGGTACTCGTGAAGTGGGAGGCGGCCGGCCTGTGCCACTCCGATGAGCATCTGGTCACCGGCGACATGGTGGTGCCCGACGAGATCCGCCTGGCCAACGGCCAGGACGAGATGTTCCCGATGATCGGCGGTCACGAGGGTGCCGGCGTCGTGCTCGAGGTCGGCCCGGCGGTCACGTTGGTGGCTCCGGGCGACCACGTCGCCGCCAGCTTCTTCCCGGCGTGCGGCCGCTGCCGATACTGCGTGACCGGTCACTCCAACCTGTGCGACCTCGGCGCGGGGACCTTCGGTCTCGGTCAGATCAGCGATGGCACCGCTCGTCACCACATCAAGGGCCAGGACGTCAACATCATGGCCAAGCTGGGGACCTTCGCCGAGCACAGCGTGGTCAACGAGCAGTCGTTGGTGAAGGTGGATGCCGACCTGCCCCTGCCGGCGGTCGCCCTCGTGTCGTGCGGCGTTACCACCGGCTGGGGATCGGCCGTGCACCGGGCCGAGGTCAAGCCCGGCGAGACCGTGGTGGTGGTCGGCGTGGGCGGCGTGGGGATCAACGCCGTGCAGGGCGCGCGCATGTGCGGGGCGCGCACGATCGTGGCCGTCGACCCCGTCGAGTTCAAGCAGAAAGCGGCGCTCGACCTGGGCGCCACCCACGCCGTGTCGTCGATGGACGAGGCCCTGCCCCTCGTCACCGACCTGACCCGCGGTCAGATGGCCGACGCCGTCATCCTCATCCCCGGCGTCATGTACGGCGACCTGATCGCCGGCGCCATGGCGCTCACGGGCAAGGGCGGGACGGTCGTCGTCACCGCCGTCGCGCCGATGATGCAGATGACGGCCAGCATCAGCCTGTTCGAGCTGGCCATGTACCAGAAGGAGCTGCGGGGGGTCATCTTCGGGTCCGGCAACCCGCGCTTCGACATCCCCAACCTGCTGGCGCTCTACCGCTCCGGGCAGCTCAAGCTCGACGAGCTGATCACGCAGACGTATCCGCTCGACGGCATCAACCGCGGCTACCAGGACATGCGCGACGGCAAGAACATCCGCGGGGTCGTCACCTTCAGCTAGTGCGCGTGGCGGGCAGCCCGTGGTAGGGGCTCCCCGCCGCCTGCCACTCCTCGTACATGGTGAAGAACTCCTGGCCGAACGGGTCTCCACCGGTGAGCGGCAGCGCCGCCCGGCGGATCGTCCAGTCGTAGGGAGCCAGCCGGCCGGCCTCGGCGAAGTGGCGGCGCGCCCCCGCGTCGTCACCGCGGCGGCGGAGGTGGGCGGCAATGCGGAAGTGCAGCCGGGCGAGGACCTCCGCCTCGCTCAGGTCACCGACGGTGCCGTCATAGGCCGGCACCTCGCCGCCGGTCACCCAGCGGCGCACCAGCTCCATGTGCGGCGCCGCCTCGACACCGGTGAAGTCCTTGAACATGTCGGTGCCGAAGGCCACCGCGTTGGGCCGCACGATGCGGTCCTCTTCGTCGATCCAGACCACGGTCGGTACGTTGCTGATGGCGTACAACTCGCTGAGGACGTGCTCGCGGTCCACGAGCACGGGGAACGTGACCTCTTCGACCCACGGCCGCACGTCGTCGGAGGAGTCGTCGAGGGCGACGGCAATGACCGTGAACCCGGAGCCGGCCAGTTCGGTGTGCAGGGCCTGCCACCCGGGCAGGTCGTAGCGGCACCCTCACCAGCTGGAGAACACCACCAGGAGCTTCTTGCGGCCCTCCCACTCGCTCAGGTGGTGCACGGTGCCGTCGAGCGCGGGAAGGCTGAACGGAGGGGCGACGAGGGCGTCGAGCCCGCGTCGGCGCTCTTCGGCGGCCAGGGCGAGCGCGACGACGCCGGCCTCGGTGTCGGCGACCACCGCCCGCCCCAGCGCCGCGGCGGCGGCGTCGAGCTCGACGCGGTCGCCACCGCTCCGGAACGGCACACACACGCTGTCGCGGCACAATCCCTCCGGCTTGAGCTCCCAGCCGATGGCCTCACGCAGCTCCTCCGGGTTGAGCGACACGCGGCCGTCGGCCACCTCCGCGTTCACCGTCCGTTCGTCTTCGTTGATCACCGTGATCATGGTCACCGTTCTACGGTCGGCCGGATCGGCGCGGATTGTCAAGGGCCTACGCTCGGCAGGTGCACGTCGCCGAGATCTGGCGCTACCCGGTCAAGTCGATGGGCGGCGAACGGCTGACCACGGCGGTGGTCGGCGAGTCCGGGATCGAGGGGGACCGGCAGTGGGGCGTGGTCGACGCGGCCACCGGCCTCGTCCTCACGGCGCGCCGCGAGCCCCGGCTGCTGTTCGCCGCGGCCCGGCTGGAGGAGGGCTCGCCCGTGATCGAGGCGGCGGATGGGACGCGGCTGGGCGGGGACGAGGAGCTGTCGCGCTGGCTGGGCCGGTCGGTGTCGCTGGTCGGCGCGGCCGGCCGCATCGGACGGTACGAGGCGTCCGTCGACCGCTATCTCGACGACGCCGACTGGGTGACGTGGGAGGGACCGCTCGGCTCGTTCCACGACTCCGGGCGCACCCAGGTGTCGCTCATCGCCCGTGAGAGCCTCCACGGGTGGGACCGGCGGCGCTTCCGGTTCAACGTGGTGCTCGAGGGGGGGTCGGAGCTGTCGCTGTTGGACACGACGGTGCGGGTCGGGGCCGCCCGGCTCCACGTGGGAAAGCGGATCAGCCGGTGCGTCATGACCACCCGGGCCCAGCCCGACGGGATCGAACGCGACCTCAACGTCCTGCGGACGATCGTCGCCGACCTCGAGGGCTGCCTCGGCGTGGGCGCGGTCGTCATCGACACCGGGCCGGTCGCCCTCGGCGACCTCGTCACCGCCGACGTCTGACGGGGGGCGTCAGACCCAGTACTCGCGCATCAGCTCGACCACCCAGGCGGGTTCGGCGACCGGCCCGCGCGGCCCCATCTCGACGAGGTGGGGCTTGATGTCGAGCACCGGCGTGCCGTCGATGGCGTCGAGGTCGGCCACCCGGAGGTCGCGCCCGTCGACTCCGAGGAGCCGGCAGGTGCTGACGCCGATGCGGTTGGGCCGGGCCTTGGCCCGTTGGGCGAAGATGCCGACGAGGGGCCAATCGGGCCGGCCCCGCGGATGACGGGCCCCGGCCACGACGCTCGCCTCGTCAACGCCGTGGAACACGTAGACGACGTCGAGGTGGGAGAACTCCTCCAGCCCGAGGAGCGCGTCGGGCTGGAACCGCTCGTCGCGGCGGATACCCGCCTCGACGCCCCCCCAGTGGTCGTCGACCGCCTCGGCCCGGCCCCCGATCACGGTGGCCACGGGCCGCAGCGTGATCTCGCCGGGCACGGGCGGTCAGGTGCTCAGGAGCAGCCGCTCGTGGTCCCGCAACTGGTGCAGACGAAGCAGCTGCCCGCCCGCTGCATGGCGTTGCCGCACTGGTAGCAGTAGGGCGCGTCCTTGGCGACCTCGCCCGGCGTCGGTGCGCGCACGTCCACCACCTGCTCCCGCACGGTCGGTGGCAGGGCGGGGGACTCGACGACGCCGGCCGACGGCGTGGTCTCCTCCTCGATGCCGGGCAGCGTCGGCTGCATGCGCTCCCCCGTGGTCAGGATGCCGAGCTCGGCCCGCTCGTCGTAGGGCAGGTAGTCCACGGCGAGGCGCCGGAAGATGTAGTCGACGAGGCTCGACGCGATGCGCAGGTCTGGGTCGTCGGTCATGCCCGCCGGCTCAAAGCGCATGTTGGTGTACTTGCGGACGTAGGTCGATAGCGGCACGCCGTGCTGCAGACCGAGGCTGACGGCGATCGAGAATGCGTCCATGATCCCGGCCAGGGTCGAGCCCTGCTTGGACACCTTCATGAAGACCTCGCCGGGCCGGCCGTCGTCGTACTCCCCGACCGTCACGTAGCCCTCGCAGTCGGAGACCCGGAACGCGAAGGTGTTGGACCGGCGCCGGCGCGGGAGCCGCTCGCGCAGGGGCTGCTTGACCACCACGGTCTGGCGCTCGAGGGCGGCTTCGAGCTGAGCCACCTTGGCCGCCAGCTCCTCGTCGTGGGCCTCGGGGGACACGGAGTCGGCGTCCTTCTTGGTCGTCGACAGCGGCTGGGCCACCTTGCAGTTGTCCCGGTAGATGGCGATCGCCTTGAGCCCGAGCCGCCAGGCGTCGATGTGCAGCTGCTCAATATCTTCCACTGCGACCGATTCGGGGGTATTGACGGTCTTGGAGATCGCGCCGCTCACGAACGGTTGAACGGCGCCCATCATCCTCACGTGGCCTGTGTAGTGGATGGTGAGGTCACCCATGGAGCAGGCGAACACGGGCAGGTGGTCGGGCCGCAGATGCGGTGCGCCGACCACCGAGTAGTGCTCATTGATGTAGTCGACGATCTCCTCGATCTGCTCCGGCCCGTACCCCAGCCGGTGCAGGGCACGCGGCACCGTCTGGTTGACGATGCTCATCGTGCCCCCGCCCACCAGCTTCTTGGTCTTGACCAGTCCCAAATCGGGCTCGATGCCCGTCGTGTCACAGTCCATCAAGAACGAGATGGTCCCCGTCGGAGCCAACACGGTCGCCTGGGAATTGCGCACCCCATGGGCCTCGCCGACCTCGACCGCGGTGTCCCACGCCTCCTGGGCCGCGCACAGCAGATCGGTTGGTATCAGCTCCTCGTCGATCTTGGCCACCTCGTCGCGGTGCATCCGCAGCACGCGCAGCATGTGCTCGCGGTTGTCGGTGTAACCGGCAAACGGGCCCATCCGCATCGCCGTGCGCGCGCTCGTGGCGTAGGCGTGGCCGGTGAGCAGCGCGGTCAGGGCGGCCGCGTAGGCCCGGCCCTCGTCGGAGTCGTAGGGCAGGCCGAGGGCCATCAGCAGGGCCCCGAGGTTGGCGTAGCCGAGGCCGAGCTGGCGGAACCGCCGGGTGGTGGCGTCGATCTTGGGGGTCGGGTAGTCGGCGTTGCCGACGAGGATCTCCTGGGCGGTGAAGACCACCTCGACGGCGGCCTTGTACCCCTCGACATCGAAGCGGTCGTCCTCGCCGAGGAAGCGCAGGAGGTTGATAGAGGCCAGATTGCACGCCGAGTTGTCGAGGTGGACGTACTCGCTGTTGTGCACCACGACGCCCGCACCGTCGTCGAGGGAGACGACGAAGTTGTGCTCGTCCATGACCTCGAGGTCGTAGACGGCGACCTCCTCGGCCAGCTCGATCTCCTCGACCGACCGGATCCGGCGGGTGCCGTCGGTCGTCCTCACCCGCTGGCCGCCCTCGAGGTCGCGTGCCTGCACCCAGGCACCGGTCGCCGTCAGGAAGCGGTGCTCGGGCGTGCAACGCAGCGCCCGCCCGCACGTGAGGACCACCTCCACGATGGTCCGCGTGTAGCCGGCCACCCAGGCCTTGTTGATCGACGAGGTCGCACAGGCCGCGGCATCCACGTCGTAGGCCCGGACGCCGGGCAGGGCGTGGCCGGCATCCCACCGGCTCGTGAGCTCGGCGATGCTGACCGGGCCATCGGTGGTCAGCACCTCGGTCTCGCCCACGAAGCAGCACGGATTGGACGCGTTGATGCGTCCGGTATTGGCCGCCGTGTGCCAGCGGTTGATGGTGGTGTCGAACTGGATCCCGGGGTCGGCGCACTCCCACGCCGCCTTGGCGATCTGGCGGAACAGGTCGCGGGCCTTGACCGTCTGGAGCACCTCGCCGGTGGTCACCGCCCGCAGGTGCCAGTCGGCGTCGTCGACGACGGCGTCCATGAACTCGTCCGTGAGGCGGACAGAGTTGTTGGCGTTCTGGTACTGGATCGAGTGGCTGTCCTTGCCGTCGAGGTCCATGTCGAAGCCGGCGTCGCGCAGCGCCCGCGCCTTGCGCTCCTCGATCGCCTTGCACCAGATGAAGTCCTCGATGTCCGGGTGGTCGGCGTTGAGGATGACCATCTTGGCGGCGCGACGGGTCTTGCCTCCCGATTTGATCGTTCCGGCCGAGGCGTCGGCGCCCCGCATGAAGCTCACCGGTCCCGACGCCGTGCCCCCACCTTTCAGGGCCTCACGGGAGGACCGGATCCTCGACAGGTTGATCCCCGAACCCGACCCGCCCTTGAAGATGGTGCCCTCCTCCTTGTACCAGTCGAGGATGGCGTCCATGGTGTCCTCGACGGCCAGGATGAAGCAGGCCGACGCCTGCGCCGGCACGCCCGGGACGCCGATGTTGAACCAGACCGGTGAGTTGAAGGCGGCGCGCTGGTGCACGATCAGGTACTTGAGCTCGTCGCGGAACGTCGCCGCCTCGGCGTCGTCGAGGAAGTAGCCGTCCTTGCGGCCCCAGTCGGCGATGGTGTCGGCGACCCGGTCGGCGACCTGGCGGAGCGAGGTCTCCCGCTCGGGGGTGCCCAGCTGCCCGCGGAAGTACTTCTGAGCCAGGATGTTGGTGGCGTTCTGGCTCCAGAACGTCGGCACCTCGACGTCGCGCTGCTCGAAGGCGACCGTCCCGTCCCGGAAGTTGGTGATCCGGGCGTCCCGGCGCTCCCAGGCCACCTCGTCGTAGGGGTGGACGCCCGGCGTGGTGAAGTGCCGCCGGATGCCGATGCCGATGCGCTCAGGTGCCATGGCCATGGAGCGGGGTTCCTTTCGAGTTGGCGTCCTGCGACACCCCTCGAGACCACAACATGTTGTGGTCAGGGCGGTCGGCCCCCCCGAGGAGTGGGGTCATTACAGCATTGTAGTTTCACTGGTGTCAATGGCTGGCGTCCCGCTCCGGTGCTGGTCAGGGGGCGTTCGCGAAGGTTTGCACTCCGTCCACCGGACGTCCCCAGGCCGTCCCCAGGGTCTCCCCAACCTGTCCCCAACCCGGGACCGGCCGGAGACCGGCCCGGGCCGGTCTCGCTGGGCCGGCGGGAGCCGTCAGCCCTCCCCCGCCACCCTGGCCTCCAGGGCCTCGACGCGGTCGGACAGCTCGGCGATCACGGTGGCGAGCTCGCCGGTGAGCTCGGTGACGATCTGGAGCACGACCGCCGCCACGCCGGCGACGTCCTCTTCGGTCGCCTTCCGGGACCCGCGGTGGACGGCGTCGTGGAGGCGGTCGTGGAGGTGGTGGCTATCCATGCGCCGAGAAGCTAATGGCGGGTCAGGGCCCGGCGATCACGGGCCCTACGCGGTCGCCCGTCACGCGTCGGCGATCACGAACAACAGGTCCGCTTCGCACGCGACGCTGCCGCCCACCGACGCCGTCCCCGAGCCCGTCCCGGCCCGGGCCGAGAGCCGACCCAGCCTGACCTCGAGGTCGAGCGTGTCGCCCGGCGTGACCTGGCGACGGAACCGCGCCTTGTCGATCCCTCCGAACAGAGGAAGCTTGCCCCGGTAGCGCTCGTCGCGCAGCAACGCCAGCGCGCCCATCTGCGCGATCGCCTCGACCATGAGCACGCCCGGCAGCGTCGGCCGCTCCGGGAAGTGGCCGGCGAAGAAGGCCTCGTCGCCGGTGAGGTGCCAGCGGCCCCGGGCCGACTCACCCGGTACGAGCTCGACGATCTCGTCGACGAACAGGAACGGATGGCGGTGGGGCAGGATCTCGTCGGGCCGCACGGCCCCGACGGTAGCGGCCCGACCTCGGGCTACGGTCGGACGACGCATGGGCGTGACCGTCGCCATCGACGCCGGTACCACGGGCGTGCGCGCCTTCGCCGTCGACGAAGCGGGCCGGCCCGCCGGTTGGGAGTACCGGGAGTTCCCCCAGCACTTCCCCCGCCCCGGCTGGGTCGAGCACGATCCCCTCGAGATCTGGGCTGCGGTGCAGGCCACGGTCGAGGCGCTCGCATCGCGGCTCGGCCCGGTGGCCGCCGTCGGCATCACCGACCAGCGGGAGACCACGGTGGTGTGGGACCGGCGCAGCGGGCGCCCCTTGGCACCGGCCATCGTGTGGCAGGACCGGCGCACGGCGGCGCGGTGCGAAGAGCTGACGGCCCAGGGGCACCTGCCGCTGGTGCGCCACCTGACGGGGCTCGTCCTCGACCCGTACTTCTCGGCGACCAAGCTGTCGTGGCTGCTCCACGAGGGAGGCGTCTCCGCCGATCCGGACCTCGCCTTCGGCACCATCGACTCGTGGCTCGTCTGGCAGCTCACGGGGGGAGCGGTGCACGCCACCGATCCCAGCAACGCGTCCCGCACGCTGCTCTACGACATCGGTCGCCTGGCTTGGTCGGACGAGCTGTGCGAGCTCTTCGGCGTTCCCGCGTCGTGCCTGCCCGAGGTGCGCCCGTCGAGCGGAGCCTTCGGCGTCGTGACCGACGGACCGCTGGCCGGGGTGCCGCTGGCCGGGGTGGCCGGCGACCAGCAGGCCGCGCTGTTCGGTCAGGCGTGCATCGAACCGGGCATGACCAAGAACACATTCGGTACGGGCAGCTTCGTGCTGATGAACGTGGGCACGGCCTGCCCCGAGCCCGTGGAGGGGCTCCTCACGACCGTGGCGTGGACGGTCGGCGACGCCACCTCGT
>Ga0306920_100006851_pt1 | contig 14940 bp, 14 predicted proteins | sample flu12Cox44000170_FD_204666 | JGI IMG/M metagenome (GOLD analysis project Ga0306920, IMG submission 204666) | Lab enrichment of tropical soil microbial communities from Luquillo Experimental Forest, Puerto Rico - flux4day.12C.oxic.44.000.170 (v2)... | ecosystem: Environmental > Terrestrial >... | reverse complement strand
TGGGGTTAGGGCTGAGCCGCCTCCCATGCCTCTCAGAGTGTCCGAATTTGGGATTGTTTTGTCCGATTTCTGGACACATGCTTGTGTTTTCAATAACTTGTTGGCTTTGTTTTGGTGAAAAAAATCTCACACAAGGCCTCGAAGGGGCCAACGTCACACAGCATAGCATTCTTGCAAGCGGGGTCCCTTCGCTCGGCTCAGGACAAGCTCTTTCGCCTTGGTCCGGCGGCCTGCGAGGTGAGACAGGCGCTTTTTTCACATGCTCTCCCGCCATGAATTATCGTTATGAGGCGGGCGAGACCCCGTCTTTTATTTTCAGTAAGTTGACGGCTTTGTTCCGCAATCTGGTCTCCCCCCAGAGCATAGAGAGCCGGCCGCGACAGACGGCCACCAGATGTCATCCCAATCCCGCCGTGGGTGGGGAGGGACTTGCTTGGGTCGATCAAGCTTCTGGCTTCCTGACTCCTTCCTTCTGGCTTCTGATTTCTGGCTGACTCCCGACTCCTGGCTCCTTGCTTCATCGGTCGTCCTGCCCGTCGCCAAGAATCCTAGCCTCATAGTCTAGCTCATCCACCCCATGCTCGTCAAGCAAATTGTTGTGGTAAATGAACATTTCCAAATACGAGGCGGCATTACGACTCCCCTACCGCAGCTTCAGAGTGGTGAGCGCAAAAAGGGCAAAGACCAACGCCGCGATCCAGAAGCGAGCGATGATTTTGGACTCTTTCCACCCCTCCAACTCGAAGTGGTGGTGAATGGGCGCCATGCGGAAGACTCGCTTACGCCTCGCCTTAAACGATACGACCTGAATGATGACGGAGAGCGCTTCCAGCATGAAAATGCCGCCAATGAAAGGCAGCAGCAGCTCCTGCTTGATGATGACAGCGACACAAGCTATGGCGCCACCCAAGGCCAGTGAACCCACATCCCCCATGAAGATTTCCGCGGGATAGGCGTTGTACCAAAGAAAGCCGAGACTGGAGCCAACCATCGCGCCGCAGAAGACCGTCAGTTCGGCCGTGCGTGGCAGGTGCTCGAGATCCAGATAACCGGCCAAGACAGCATTGCTGGCTACGTAAGTCAATATGGTCAAGGCCGACGCCGAGATGATGACGCAACCGATGGCCAGGCCGTCTAGCCCGTCTGTCAGATTGACGGCATTCGAGGATCCTACCAAAACAAGAACGACAAACGCCGTGAAGGGCAAGAAAGCCAGGGGATAAGTCCAGATGTTTGAGAGGAAGCGGGAGATCAGGAAATCGGGGCGAATGTTCTTAAAGAAAGGAAACGTCAGGGTGGTGGAATAGAAGCCACGCGCCGTCAGTAACATCAGCGCTCCGGCAAGAACGAAACCGACCAGGACCTGCAGCATTAGTTTGCTCCAACCCGTGAGGCCAAGGTTCTGCCTCTGCCGAAGCTTTTGGTAGTCGTCCCAGAAGCCGATGCCGGCGAAAGCGAGACTGACGCCCAACACGAGCCAGACGAAAACGTTGCTCAGGTCAGCCCAAAGGAGCGTGGGGAGAACAATGCAGATGTTGATCAGGACGCCCCCCATCGTCGGAGTTCCCGCCTTGGCCTGGTGCGATTGGGGGCCTTCCTCGCGGATGTACTGACCCACCTGAAACACTTTCAGCTTTTCGATCACCCAAGGTCCCAGCAGCAAGGAGAGCAAGAGGGCAGTGAGGCTGGCGTAGGCGGTTCTAAAAGTGATGTAGCGGAAAAGATTGAATACGTGAACTTCGGAATGAAACTGGAGGTAGAGGTAGTAAAACATGGTGAGTAGTCAGTTGTCCGTTGTCTAGTGCAAGGGCATTTACGGACTCTGTCCGCACAGCAGACCAACAATCTTCTCCATCTGGACTCCGCGGGAGCCTTTCACCAAGACCACGTCTCCCGGCTGGATGATCGCGCGGCAGAACTCAACCGCTTCCAACGCATTGGGGAAGAACTTCGTCCTCTCGCAAGGCATTCCCGCCTCAACGGCTCCCTCGAGGAAGAACCGGGCTTCGCCCTGCACAGCCACGATCCAGTCCACTCCCAAGGCCGCGCACCTCCTGCCTACGTCGCGATGCAGGTTGGGGGAAGACACCCCGAGTTCCAGCATTTCGCCCGCCACGACGATCCGGCGCCGCGCGCCGGGCCAGGCGGCTAGCGTCTCCAGCATCCTCTCCATCGCCAGCGGATTGGAGTTGTAACTATCGTTGACCAGAACTGCTCCGCCTGGAAGCTCAACGATCTCACCGCGCTGAGGAAGGTTGCCGAGACTCGCCACGGCGCGCTCGAGATCAGCCGAGGGTATGTCAAACAGGCTGGCCGTGGCGACCGCCGCGAGCAGGTTCTCAGCATTGTGCCGGCCCGGAAGATGAAGCTCGAAATCGCACTCCAGGGTTGGCCCCTTTACCCGAAGCCGGCTTCCCCCCGGCCCAGCCTCCTGCCAATCGACTCCCTGAATTTGAGCCTCGTGCCCGAAACCGAAGGTCACCGTTCGTCCCTCAAAACCGTCCACAAAGCTCCGCACTCGCGGATCGTCATGATTTAGGACCGCAGTAGCAGGTGGCTTAAGGTTCTTGATCAGCTCACGCTTGGCTCGGGCTATAGAATCGACGGAATCAAAGAACTCCAAATGCACGGCAGCGACGTTGGTCACCACGCCTACCTCAGGCCCCGCAATCTGGGCGAGCCGGGCGATTTCACCAGGTGCCGACATCGCTAGTTCCACCACGGCGACTTCGTGGCTGGGCTCCAGCGCCAAAAGCGTGAGCGGTACCCCATAGTGATTGTTCAGGTTCCCCGCTGACTTATGCACCACAAAGCGGGTGGCGAGCTGTGCAGCAAGGAGTTCTTTCGTGGTTGTCTTTCCCGTGCTTCCCGTCACGCCAATAAGGCACCGTCCCCACTTTTGCCTGACGGCTTGTGCCAGCTGTTGCAGTGCGACGTTAGTATCCGGAACCGGGATTAGCGCACTGCGGATGGCTGCCGGCGAGGAGTCGAAGAAAACCTGCTCGACCACGGCCGCCACGGCACCACGATCGAAAGCCCGGGCGACGAAATCGTGTCCATCAAACCGCGCCCCCCGTATCGCAAGGAACAGGGACCCGGGCGTGATAGCGCGCGAATCAATTGAGTAACTCCGAACCGTGCGCTCTCTCTGCGCGGTCGAGGAGCCAAGGATGGTCGCAATCTCGCCGGTCGACAGTTGCATCTCGCTCCTGACGAAAGCAGTACTAAGTGTCTTCCTTCTTTTCTCTCCGCCCCATCGCGTGCAGCAGCTGACGAGCGACTTCGCGATCGTCAAAAGGGATTATCTCATCCTTCAGCACCTGATAAGTCTCGTGCCCTTTCCCAGCGATCAGCACCACGTCACCATCGACAGCCTCTGCCAGAGCTTTGCCAATGGCCGCTCGACGGTCTACCTCCGTGAGATAGGGTTTGTTTGCCCTCTGCAGGCCTACAAGTGCGTCATTCATGATCCTGATCGGATCCTCGGTGCGCGGATTGTCGGAAGTCAGCACGGCAAGATCGCTCAAGGAACCTGCCACCTCCCCCATCAACGGCCGTTTTGCACGGTCGCGATCACCCCCACAACCGAAAACCACGATCAACCGATTGCTTGTAAGCTCCCGCGCTGTCTTCAGGGCGTTGCGCAGGGCATCATCGGTGTGAGCATAGTCCACGACGACAAGGAAAGGCTGGCCTTCGCTGACACGCTCAAAGCGACCCGGAACCGACTTCAGGTCGGCAATGCCCTGTCGGACTGTTTCCCCCGGTACGCCCAATGCTTCCGCGGTCGCAACCGCGGCCAGGATGTTCTCCAGGTTGGTACGTCCGATCAGCGAAGACTCAATCTCCAGTTTTCCTTGCGGGGTTGTCAACGTAGCGCGAACCCCGGTCAGACTTTGGGTGCAATTTGTCACCCTGACGTGCGCGTCCGAGCTGATTCCGTAGGTCACGTGGCGCTTCTGAGGCAACTCCAACAGTCGCTCGCTCCACGGGTCGTCGAGATTGAGAACTGCCAGTTCCGGCGGAGGTGCCCCCAGCCCCTCAAAGAGTCGCCGTTTGGCGGCAAAGTAAGACTCGAAGTCCTTGTGGTAATCGAGATGGTCGCGGGTGAGATTGGTGAACACCGCCGCCAAAAAGTGGATTCCCCACACGCGCTCCTGTGCCAGCGCATGAGAGGAGACCTCCATGAGCGCGGCCTTTCCGTCGACAGCAACCAGGTCAGCGAAATAGGACAGCAGGTCGACTGATTCGGGAGTGGTATGGACTGCCGGCAGCGTGCGGTCACCCACGCGATACTCAATGGTACCGAACAGGCCCGGGTGCATGCCCGCCGCTTCGAGGATGCTGTGCAATAGGAAGGCGGTGGTGGTCTTGCCGTTGGTACCGGTGATGCCCACGAGTTGGAGCCGAGAGGCGGGATCGCCGTAGAATATTCGCGCCGCCTCGGCAAGGGCGCGGCGAGCGTGCGGCACTCGCACCCAACGACCGGCCAGTTCCGCCGGCGCCGGCCGCTCACTGGCTACGGCGCCGGCGCCCCGTTCCAGAGCCTGCTCAGCAAAATTGTAACCGTCGGCTTTCTCCCCCGGTATGGCGAAGAAAAGGCTACCCGGCTTGACGCGGCGCGAGTCGTAGGCGAGCGATGTGATCTCGCGTGCAACAAGATCCGCCCCCACTCGCTCGCCTGGCACGCCTCGAACGAGCTCCCCTAATCTCATCGTATACTCGGTCTAACGCGCGAATCGCACTCGGATTTGCGAGCCTGGAGTCAACTGGGTTCCAGCAGGAGGGTTCTGTTCCACGGCCAGCCCAGAACCACTGAGGCTCAGCTCCAATCCCTTCTCCTGACACTCCTCCGTTACGCGTCGCACCGCCAGACCAGCGAAATTGGGCATGATCACCAGAGGGCCGCGGTCAACCAAGACTGTAGCATAGGACTGCGTCGTTGGACGGCTGTCGCTGACCTCCGCGGAAGCGTCAGCGAAATCGGCTTCGGGAGGGGAGACGGCATTCGACTCTTGAGACCTCAGCCCGATGGTCGTGAGCAATGGTTGCCCCTTGAGAGCACCCGTGCCGGGGATCGGCTGCGTCGAGCGATCCTGCGGAACGTTCAGGTAGGCAAGTGTCTGTTCAGCGACCGATTTGAAGACGGGGGCAGCAACCTCGCCGCCGTGGTGCCCTCCGACCGGCGAGTCAATGGAGATCAGAATGCTGATGGCCGGGTGGGAGGCGGGTGCGAATCCAACAAATGAGCTCACGTAGTGCGATTGAGAGTAGGCCCCCGAGGGATCAATCTTCTGAGCGGTACCCGTTTTCCCCGCTGCGCTGTACCCGTTCAGGCGCGCCAACCTACCCGTACCTTCCTCAACCACTAAGGTCAGTATCTCCCGCATCGTTTGCGTGGTTCGCTCGCTCAGCACGCGACGACCGGGTGCCGGCCGAATGTGATTGTGTTCACCACCTCGGAACACCTCGCGAACAATGCGCGGCTGCAAGAGAATACCTCCGTTGGCAACGGCGGAATAGGCTGTGATCAACTGAAGGGGCGTCACCGACACTTCCTGTCCTATGGACATCTCACCGATCGACAGCCCAGACCAGCGGCTCGGCGGCTTCAATAGGCCGCATTCCTCGCCCGGCAGTTCAATCGTGGTTTGCTCCCCAAAGCCGAAGGCTCGCATGTAGCGATACAGCCGTTCCTGGCCCAGACGCAGCCCCAGCTTGATAGCCCCAACGTCGCTGGAATGGATCAGGATTTCCCTCACGGTGAGGGCGCCGAAGCGCTTCCAGTCGTGAATCACATGGCCAGCCAGTACGATGGTGCCCATCTGGCAGTCGACCACCTCATCGGGGTTGGTCAGCTTCTCTTCCAAGGCTGCGCTAAGGGTCACCAACTTGAACGTGGAACCGGGCTCGTAAACCCATGCGATGCCGCGGTTCAGCGGGGCAGGTAGGGCCGCTTGGTTGGCTTGGCTCGGATCGAAGCCGGGGGAACTGGCCATGGCTAGAATCTCGCCGGTGTTGGGATTCTGCACGACGATCACACCACCTGCCGCGTGCCACTTCTCGACCGTTTCCGCTAGAGCCTTTTCCGCGAATAGTTCAATGTTCTCGTCCAGGGCGAGCACAACATTCTTACCGGGGAGTCCGGTCCGTTCGGTGGATCGAAAAGCGCGAAGTCGAGCGTCGTTGACCAGCATGACCACGCCCGGGGTCCCTTTGACTGCGCCGTCCATGGCGTACTCCAGCCCCGCTAGCCCGTTGTCGTCCGTACCGACATAACCGAGCACACCCGACGCAAGTTCGCGCTTGGGGTAAGCACGCTGGGGTTCCTTGTAAAGATAAATGCCCTTCAGGTTTAGGCTGCGTACGCGCTCTGCTTCCTGGTCGGAGACCTTTCGTTTGACAAAACAGAAGGAACGGTGTGTGTTCAAACGCCCCAGCAGTTGTTCACCATCCACATTCAGGATCGTGGCGAGCAGATTGGCCACCATCCCTCGGTCGAGAATCTCCGCCGGTGCGGCGAAGATCGATTCCGCCGCACGACTCATAGCCAACGGTTGCATCTGCCGGTCGAAGATGGTGCCGCGCTCGGGCGCCAGTTTCACCGTATGCTGCTGCTGTTTCTGTGCGCGGTTGAGGAAGGAAACGTACCGAATGACCTGCAGGTAATAAAGTCGGGCAACGACCGCCAGCATCCAGACCGCGAGGAACCCACCAACGAGCAGGCACCGATGCAGCATCGGCGGCTCTTGCTCACATGCCGAGCGCGGCTGCGCGTTTTGACGGATCATGGGGCACGATGCTGAAGAACCAGTGGCTAGTGGTTAGCCGCTGGCACTGATCGCTAGCTAAGCTAGCCAGCTAGTGTTGCGGTCGGAAATTGCTTTACCTTGGTACCGCCCCTTTTGTGACATTCAGTTAGGTTAGGTTTGCCTTGTATCAGGGCGTGGCTCTAGCCGTGCCAAAATGTGGCCAGACGATGGACGGCTTTAGCCGCTGAAGCCGACATCAGGGGCTGAAAGCCCTGAGGGGGGAGACGCTTCCCTCGGCATGGCTAAAGCCATGCCCTGACACACCAGAAATCGAACTTGCGACCGACCAGGCTGAATAAATCAACGCAATTCCCGATCGCATCGCAACAGTTGCAACTGCCTCCGCTGTTACGGTTCTCGGTGAACTCCAGGCTCGCTGGGCCCCAACTGGTTACCGCCAGGTCCGTCCGCGGGCAGGACGCGAGCGAACACCGGATCACTCGCCGGAACGGGGGAAAATGGCCCGATGTGAATCACCTGCTGCGGGGCGGGTGGCGCCAAGCCGAGTTTCTGCCGGGCGTAGGCGTCAATCCGTTGTGGGTCCGCCAGTGAGGCCTCGTCCAATCGGAGCCGGCGGTTCCACTCCTCCAGCGTGGCGCGCTGCGCTTTGAGCTCTTGAATCTGATAACCGTACCGAAGGTGCTGGAAGTGTTGCCGCGCAAAGAGCAAACAAAAAAGGAGAACCAGAATGCCCAAACCGAGGAGACTGTAACACTCCTGTCGCTTCTCCGGGTCCACCTCGCGGCGGCGCCGCGAGTTGTCGATTCGCTTCACAAAGTACACGTCCGGGACGGTGGCTCGTCCTCCTGCCCGGCCTGTGAGGTTGTGACGGTATCGTTTCGGCCTTGGTAGGGCTGCGTTAGCCATGTTCTCCGCCATTCGGAGCCGGGAGTCGGACTCGCTCAGCCCCGACTCTGACCTCCTGGTTCTTCCTTCCGGCCTCAGGGATGGAGTTCGGTGGACGGCGCCGCCCGCGCCCGTCCCGGTACTTCATCCTTGACCTCAACATTCGATCGCTGCTTTTTCTGCAGCCCGCAACTTGGCGCTGCGAGAGCGAGGATTCGCGAGCACTTCCTCTTCGCTGGGCCGGACCACCCTGCGAGTGAGAACGCGCGCTCGACCCTCGCGTTGCCACGTCTGAAAGGCCTGCTTCACCATCCGGTCTTCCAGCGAATGAAAGCTGAGCATCACCAGCCGGCTGCCGGGAGTGAGTACCGCCAGAGCTTTGGAAAGGAAAGCCGCCAGGTTCTCCAGTTCCCTGTTAACCGCCAAGCGCAAGGCCTGGAAGGTTCGGGTCGCCGGATGAATCTGGTGGAGGCCCGTCCGGTAGGGGATGGCTCGCGACACCACCTGCGCCAGTTCGGTGGTTGTACGAATCGGACGGGCCTTCACAATGGCTCGCGCTACGCGGCGCGAGTGGCGCTCCTCTCCCAACCTAAAAATCGTGTCGGCTAACTCACGCTCGCGACTCTGGTTCACGATCTGTCCCGCAGTGGTCTCGGTGTCGGGGTCCATCCGCATGTCGAGGGGGCCGGAGCGGGTGAAGCTGAAGCCCCGGGCGGCATCCTCCACCTGCTGCGAGCTCATCCCCAGGTCGGCGAGCATCCCGTCGGCGAAAGATAAGCCGCTTCTGGCATGCAGGACGTCGATGTCAGCGAAATTGCCCTGAAGCACGATCAGCTTTTGCTCAAAGCCGCGCAGACCCTGTCGCGCCTCGCCGATCGCTTTCGGGTCCCGGTCGATTCCAAGAAGCCTTCCACCTCGGAGGCGCTTGAGAATCTCTTTGGCATGTCCGCCAGCACCCAGTGTCGCATCGATATAGACACCCTCGGGCCGAACCCGGAGGAGTTCCAGGACCTCAGCAGGCATGACCGGCCTATGAACGATTTTGGATTTTGAGTTTTCGATTTTGGATTCTTCATTATCGATTGTTTCTTGCCTCTCAACTTACGCTTCGGGCCCCGGAACCAAGAATTTCCAATCCAAAATCTGAAATCTTCAGATGCCCAGCTTGCTCAGCTCATCCATGTCGGCATCCGTGAGCTGGTTGCCTTCGATCTGCTGCTCGCGGAAGCGCTCGTCGTTCCACACGTCCAGATGGTCGAGTTGACCAATCACTGCCACTTCGCCGCGCACGGCGGCGGAGTCGCGGAGTTGCATGGGAATGAGAACCCGGCCCTGAGCGTCGATGCGCACCTGCTGACCAAAGTAATTGGCGCGGTCAAGGAACTTCCTTTTGGGCTTGTGGGTCGACGGCAGCGCGGCGAGCTTCTCTTCCATCTCGCGCCAGACCGGAAAAGGGTAGACTTGGGCGAACTGACCATCCAAACTAGTCACGAAGAACTCCGGACCGTAACCTTCCAGCTCCGCCTTGAAGGCAGTGGGAATCTTAAGTCGACCCTTGGGGTCCACGGTTGCCATGTGCCTGCCCCGTAGCGTTGCCAGACCTTTCATGAATTTCCTGAACCGCTTTGACCACCTATATGCACTTCCTGACCACTTTGGACCACCAACACCCACAGCGTAACCGTAAATCTGGCCGCTGTCAAGAGGTTTTTTTGAGTTTTTTTGGCGGTTTTCTTGTTTGTGGCCGGACTCCGGAGCTTGTAGACCCTATTGTGGTAGCGGCTGCCGTCGACTACTACAGATTGCGGCACAACGGCGGGGTCCAGGTCGGGCGGTCCCAGAGAGGTAGCCAGACAGTTAACAGATTCTCCAACTTCGCATCCGGCATTCGGGCACTGTCAAAGACCTCTGTTCGGTATCCGGGCGTGCGGGCGGCGCGCACTCCCACTCGAAGGGGGGCGGGTGGGAAATTTTTTGCGGCAAGCTATTTAGCCTACAAGTCTGGTGCAGTCTCCGCCGTCGCCGGGGCGCCCTCAGAACCTGGCAGCAGCCGATTCAGCGACCGCAAAATGTCGCGTTCCTCGGGGGTGAACTGCTTCTCCGTCTGGGCGCTGGAAAGCAATGCCTGCCGCTCGTCCGGCGTCATGTCCCGGAGCTGTCGGAAACCCTGCATCAACTGTTGCTGACGATCAGGCGGCAGGGCGCGCCAACGCGGAAAGACAGAGCGCAGTTCGTCCCGCTGGCCGGGCGAAAGGCTCTGGAAGATCTCCTCCCGCTGGCGGAAGGCGTCCTTCTGTTCGGGCGTCATCGCGTTCCAGCGCTTCAGGTTTTCGCGGATCTGCTGCTGGCGCTCGGGCGGCAGCCGCCGAAACTGCTCGCTCGCCATCAGGCGCTCTTGCTCCTGAGGCGGTACCTCGCGCAAGCGTTGGAAAGCGCTGGGGGGTGGCTGTCCCCGGGGGTGCGGATTCTTGCCCTGTGCCTGGCCGCGCCCTTTGGCCTGGGCGCCCGCACGTAGTTTCGGCGGGTGCTGGGCGGAGGCCAAGCCCGCCGGAACAAGGAGAAGCACAGCGACACTCCAGACCACCCAACGGTGAACCATACGCTCAGTCAACCCTACTCCCCTGGCTTGGGAAGCTCCGACAATACATCGAAGCTGGCAAGCATGTCGTAATCGTCGAGTGTTGCGGCCCCGCCTGTCCTTTCCTCTGCCATTTCCGGTGTGCTCATCGGAGACGGGGGATTCGCCGGGGAGCGTGCATTCGCGCCGCCGGGTATGTGCGTGAAAGAATCAGGGAGTAAGCCCGGCCGGCGCTCGACCATGACTGCAGACACCACAACCACCATCATCGTTACCACGGCTGGTGCCATCCATCGACTCCAGCCCAGGCCGGCCAAAACGCGGCCCCAGAGGCTCGGGAGACTCTCTTCAACCGCGGCGATTTTAGACCGCACCCGCGCGTCAAACCAGGGCGACGGTTCAAGCGGCTGCCACGAATCGAGCACCCTGTCAAGCTGGCGGTATTCCTCCAGCACCCCGCGGCATCTCGCGCACTCCGCAACGTGCTGCCGCACCTCCAGTTTGTCCTGCGCTTCGAGCATCTCCAAGGCGTAGGCAAACAAATGTTCCCGTTCAAAGCAGTTCTTCATATCCTTCCCTCTGCTATCAAAGGCTCGAGGCGGGCACGAAGGGTCTCATAAGCTCGAAACAGCAGTGACTTTACGGCGCTCTCCGATACCTCGAGGATCTTTGCGATCTGGCGATAGTCCACTTCCTGGTACTTGTGCAGGATGACGGCGAAGCGCTGCTTGTCCGGAAGAGCTTCCACAGCGTTACGGATCATCCGTTCGCGGTCAGCCTGAATCAACCGCTGTTCCACTGTCGGCCTCGAATCAGGCAGTCGGGCCACCGAAGGCTCGCCCTCCCGGAAATCTTCACCTAGAGGTCCGGTTGGGGCTTCGGCACGCGACTTACGGTCGCGAATGGCGTTCAAAGCCAGGTTGGCAGCGATCCGGTAAAGCCAAGTGGTAAAAGCAGCCTCGGGCTGGTAATGTTCGCGGGCCCGATACACCCGCAAGAAAACTTCCTGGGCTAAGTCTTCCGCCAAAGCCGGGTCTCGCACCATGCGCGAGAAGTAATTCACCAGCGGAGCCCGGTGACGACGCAGCAGGGCCTCGAACGACTCAGTGTCGCCCCGCCTAACCCGTAGCATGAGCTCCAGGTCCGATTCGATGGCCATCGATGCCACACTCTATATAACACCGAACGCAGTTAATTGTTGCGGCTTTTCCCAGACGACGCCTGGTTCCGGAGCGAACGCAGGAGGAGGCGCATCCCGGTTCGAGCCGAGTGCCCGATCCCGGTTTGACATGTCTTTCCATACTAATTTAGCGCGATATGGTAGTTTATTGAGGTCGGCTATCGCCGCACGCGCGGATCAACTGAGAGGAGCGAGGCATGAGACGACGAGAATTCCTAGCATCATCGCTGGCTGCTTCGGCCATGACCGCGTCCGAGTCACCAACAACGAGGGCCTGCGGTCGTACCGCCAATCAAAGCACGCCAGCCTACTACGAGCTCAGGCAGTACTACCTCCGCCGGGGCCCGCAGGTGAAGCTGACAGACGACTTCCTGCGCGAAGCGGCGGCGCCTGCCTGGAAGCGGCTCGGAATCGGGCCCGTCGGCGTCTTCAACACCATGATCGGGTCCGACACGCCCACCGTCTACGTGCTCATTCCGCACTTGTCTCTCGACTCCGTATCCGCCACCACCGCACGTCTCCAGGCGGACCCGGAGTATCAGAGCGCGGGCGCAGCTTTCCTCAGTGTGCCTTCCACGGACCCTGCCTACGTTCGGATGGAAAGCGCGCTGTTGTTGGCCTTCGAGAGCATCCCCAGGCTCGAAGTCCCGCCTGGGGTGGCGGAGAATCGGCCGCGCATTTTCGAGTTGCGAATCTACGAAAGCCACAGCGAAAAGGCGCATCTGAAGAAGGTGGAAATGTTCAACAACGCTGAAATCGCCATCTTCCGGCGCACCGGCTTGCGGCCTGTTTTCTTTGGCCGGACGCTGATCGGCTCCAAGCTGCCGAACCTTACCTATATGCTGACCTTCGACGACATGGCGGCACACGACAAGAACTGGGCGGTCTTCATTGCCGACCCGGAGTGGAAGAAGCTCAGCACCACCCCTGGCTACACGGACGGCGAGATTGTGTCGAACATCAGCAATGCGTTCCTTACGCCAACGCCCTATTCCCAGCTGTAGAGCAGGTGAGCCCCACCATCCCGGAGGGAAACCAAGGGAAACCCTCTTGACGATTGAGCCGGCCGATCGTAATCTATACAGTTTAGTCCAGTTTCAATTTCTCTAGAAGGCTGGCGTGCCGGCGTGAGGAGCGGTTGCCCGGGGAAAGGCTCGGCAAGTTTATTGCGACTGAGTTGCAACTAAAATTATGAAGGCAAAGCTAGGGCGTTGCTCGCTACTTCAAGCGCTCTCATCAAAGGGGTTCCGACTCACATCGCAACGCCGAGCCTTGATCGAGACAATCCAGGAAGCCGATGACCATCTTGATGCTGCCTCGCTGTTGAGGGCGGCCAGGCAACGTAAAGCCGATATCAACCGTGCCACGGTCTATCGTACCCTGGAGCTACTGAAGAGGCTTGGGCTGATTGATGAGTTGGATCTTATGCACCTTGAAGGAGAAAAGCATTATTACGAAGCTAGAGCTCGTCGGGATCACCTCCATCTGGCCTGTTATAAGTGCGGGGCCATCATGGAGTACACCACTCGAACCCTGGAGCGACTCAAGGACGAAATAGCTCGACACAATCAGTTTCAAGTTGGGGTGATCCGTTTGGAGGTGGGAGGGTGGTGCAAACATTGCCGCCCGAGGTCCGGGACAATTCGAGGGAGCTCAATGGCGCCGGGCTGCGGTCTACACTGAGCGGGACGAACGTGCAGATTCTAGGCTAGCAATTTGCTGAAAGAGGCATCGGCACGCTGAGTATCACGAAGCCCGCTGCGGGCTGTTTCTTAATGAAGTAAACCGGACGCAGATCCTTCTCCCGCAGGCGGGATCAGGATGAACATCGTCGGTCGCTTTCTCAGCAGTTGCTCGGGTTAAAGAAGGTTCCCGCGACTAACCTTTTGGCGAAGGGCCGTGGGAACCCTCGTGATCGACAACCCGGAGGGCTGGCGATCTTGTCTGATTCTAAGGTCGCCAGCCGGGGTATTTCAATGCAAAAAGGAGACCCATGGCCTCAGAGCGACAATTCATCCGGCGGCTCTTCCTCACCAGTCTCTCCTCCTTGGCTTTCGCAGGCTTTCCCGGCCTCGTACGGGCCGACAAGCCCTACTTCGTCACCTATGACGCTGAGATGGAGGAGCCTGGGAACCTCGAGATCGCGTTCAACCCTATGCTTGGCCTGCCTCAAACGGGTCAACCTTTTTGGTCAGCGTGGACAGAATTCGAGTATGGCGCCAAGGGCTGGTGGACGACCGAAGTCTACCTTGACGGTCAAAGCACTCGGGGGGAGAGCACCATCTTTACGGGCTTCCGGTGGGAAAACCGCTTTCGACCCCTGGCGAGCCATCACTGGATCAATCCTGTGCTCTACGTGGAATTTGAGGACTTGAACGGCGCTGACAAGACTCTGCTGGAGGTGGTTAACCACGATTCAGTGGAGGACCTGGCCGTTCCCAACCAGCGGGCCCGCGCCGATAGGCAACGTGAGGTCGAAGCCAAGCTGATCCTGTCCAGCGATTACAAGGGATGGAATCTCTCCGAGAACTTTATCAGTGAGAAGAACCTTGCTAATGCCCCTTGGGAGTTCGGCTACGCGGTGGGCGTCAGCCGCTATCTGGCCCTGTCGGCGTCCCCGGGGGCCTGCAGTTTCTGCCGTGAGAACTTCCGCTCCGGCGTTGAGTTCTACGGGGGCCTGGGTACCTGGCACCAATTTGGGTTCTCAGGGACCTCCCAGTACGTGGGCCCCTTCCTGGTTTGGGACCTGCCTAACGGTACAACATTGAAAATCGAGCCTACGTTCGGACTGAATCAAAACAGTGCACGAACGCTGATACGCTTCGGGTTCTCCTACGAGATACCGCGCTTCGACCGTTTGATCAGGAAGTGGTTCCGATGATTTTGACTTATCCCGGGGGCGCAGCTCGAACAACACCTACCGGTGGTAAGTGTCGTCGCGAAGGGCACAGAATGTTCATATGCCGAGTACTTCAGATTGTCCTAAGTGGAGTTGTCCTAGCCCCGCTCTTCTTGCTCGCGGCTGGTCCACGCGAGAGCGAGGATGGTCCGGCGGCGCAATTGAGCAAGGCTCCGCCCAGCGCGCGATTCCTACGGAACCCGTTTGCCGGCCAAGTGGAAGCTGTTGCCGCAGGTCGCAAACTTTTTATCCAGCACTGTGCCCAATGCCACGGCCAAGATGCCGGCGGCTTGGAGCGGGCTGCGGACCTCCGCTCATTGGTCGTTCAGGATGCCCAGCCCGGAGTCCTATTCTGGGCGTTGCGAAATGGCAGGATTCGCAAGGGCATGCCGTCCTGGTCGCATTTGCCGGACGCGCAACTCTGGCAGGTCGTTACGTACTTGAAGACACTCAAGTGAAATCAATGCGAAGCGCAGAGCTTGCCTTCTAAACTGTTCGACTTTTCATCCCTTGAACTTCTCCCCGCCCGCCTTTCGTATTAGGAATCGCAGAGTTTAGAAGGCAAACTCTGCGCTATCCGGCTTCGAATCTGCTAGAATGACCGCGCCTAATCTGTTCAGGGTTT
>Ga0306920_100006849_pt1 | contig 14940 bp, 3 predicted proteins | sample flu12Cox44000170_FD_204666 | JGI IMG/M metagenome (GOLD analysis project Ga0306920, IMG submission 204666) | Lab enrichment of tropical soil microbial communities from Luquillo Experimental Forest, Puerto Rico - flux4day.12C.oxic.44.000.170 (v2)... | ecosystem: Environmental > Terrestrial >... | reverse complement strand
GATCCCAATATTTTCACCAACGGCCCCTGGTATGGCGGCAGCCCGTACCTCGGACCGAATGCGACCGTCCGCGCGACAGGGTGTTTTACGGGATCTCAGCCCAACGGCCCCGCAAGCGCGCCCAGCAGCGTGTGCGGTCAGACCGGCAGCACGCCGCCCTCGGGGACGATCGCGAACCCGCCCTCGAGTGAAGCAGGTTTTGCATTTATGTGGCACTCGCACAACGAGCGCGAAATCACTACAAATAACATTTTTCCTGGCGGCATGCTGATGATGATGCTGGTGGATTCCCGGGAATTTCAAATTGACGAATCCAACTAATTCTGGAGAGAAGAGCAATGACAACGAACCATTTCATGACGATCCTGAAACATGCCGCGCGAGCCGGCAGTATCCTTTTCTCCGGAGCACTCCTGGCCTTCGGCCAGCAGCAGATCAATCTGACGGCGGGCCCGACCAACGCCACGATGGCGGATGGATCCGCAGTCCCGATGTGGGGCTACAGTTGCGACGCGATCCAGGTTGCGGGCTCCCTCGCAACTTGTGCCGCGTTGAACCCGACGGCAGCGGCGGCTGTGCCTCCCGGTTGGTCGCCCGTGGTGATTACCATTCCCACGGGGCAAACCCTGCAGATTAATCTCACCAATAATCTGGCCTTTACACCGTTAACGCCAACTGGAGCGGCGACGAACTACATCCCCACATCGCTGACGATCGTGGGTCAGTTGGGTGGCGGTCTGGGCAACGTGTTGCAAAGGACTACCACGGTGTCGCCTGACCATTCCAACGCCCAGGCGCAGACGTGGCCCATCGCGGGCACCCCGCCGGGCGTACCCCCGGTTGGAGTGAACCCGCCGCCAACACAAGGGGCGCGCGTCCAGTCAGTCGCCACGGAGGTGGCAGCGGTCGGCGCGACCGTTGTCCCCCCCCAGTGCGCGTCTCCCTGCTCATCTCTGACGTGGACCGCTCCGCGGCCAGGCACTTATCTGCTGGAGTCCGGCACGCACCCGTCCATTCAGGGTCCCATGGGTTTGTACGGAATGGTGGTGGTCACCTGCGCGCCCGGAGACCTCTCAGGCTGCACGGCAGGCACTGCGTATACCGGCGTATCCTACGCCGCGGATGCCAAGCTCCTTTTCAGTGAAATTGACCCAGTCCAGAACAACGCAGTCAGTGCTGCTGTTAATACGGCCGGTTTTAGCGAGACAGCCGTTTGGACCGGTGGGCCCAACGCGCCCCAACGCGTGGCAGCAGTTAACGTGACCAATGGAGGCAGTTACTTATCAGCGCCCACGGTTTCGATCACATCCTCCCCCACGCTTGGGGGAACGCAAGCCACTGCTACCGCGTCTCTAAGTTACTCGCTCGCCAGTATCACAGGGGGAGGGGGTAGCGGCTATACGGTTAATGACACCGTGAACATCATTGGCGGCGGGGGCGATGGTACTGCAACCGCAGTGATAATCAGTGTGAGTGGCACTGGCGCCATAACCGGTGTCAGTCTCACGAATCCAGGCGCCGGTTTTACCTCCGTGCCGAAGGTAACGGTCAGCAGCGCCACTGGCTCGGGTGCCTCACTCACCGCGACACTAACTACGATGGGATCCGTTACAACCATTACGGTAACCAATGGTGGCAGCGGCTACTATTCCGCTCCTACGGTTACGTTCAGCCCCTCCGGTGCCTTGGCAACCGCGGTCGTAACCCTGGGCGCTTGTGGCAGCGGGAACAGTTCGACAACGCCGGTCGCGTGTTATCCGCCGGCGGTGAATTATACGCCGCTCTATTACCTCATCAACGGATCGGGCTTCAACAAGACCAACGCCGCAGCCTCGCTGGTCGCGACGTCTCCGGCGACGGGCGTCAGTGGAAACGTCCTGGTGCGCCTGGTTAACGCCGGCATGCGCATGCACGTGCCGTCGATCGTCGGATCGCTTACTACGCCAAGCGGAGCCTCAACGGCTTCTCCTGGTTTCTCGCTGATTGCCGAAGACGGCAATGTCCTGCCGGGTGTTCAACGCGTGCAGAGCGAAGTCTTCATGGCCGCGGGCAAGACTTACGATGTGATGATCAATACGCCTGCAGCCGGCGGCACGGCTCTTCCGATCTATGACCGGGAGTTGAGCCTCTCAGGCAACGCCACGGCGCGCGATGCCGGCATGCTGGCTTACATCAACGTGAATAGCGTCGGCCTGCCGAGTAGCGGCGTATTCGCGCCTGCCGCCACGGCTGTCCAAGCCAACCCGGATACGTACAACTCGGTGCTTGCCACCAGGCCGCTGGTGGTGACGGATCCAGCCAAGGGCGTGCTCGCGAACGATGTCAATGTGTACGGCGTGCAAGTTGTAGGGACGGCGCCGGCGGGACTGACTCTCAATAGGGACGGAACGTTTACCTACACTGGCGGCGTTGCTGCATCCTTCACCTATTGCGGCAATGGCGCGACAACAGGGCCCGCCTGCGCGTTGGTGACACTGGGCGCATGCACGGGGAGCTGCCTCGAAGCTGGCTCCGGAATAACCGTCGCCAACATCAGCTACAACGCCAGCGTGGCCGGGTACATTGGCGTCAAGTCTCCCGGCGTCCTGTCCGTTGATTCAGATGGGGCCGGCTATCCCCTGACGGTAGCCGTGTCCACGGTCACTGCCTCGGCCGGCCTCAACGTAACGATGAGCCCGGATGGAGGGTTCGTCGCTACGCTTTCAACAGCGAATACCACCGCCACCGTCGCCACCTTCACTTATAAGGCGCAGAATTCGCAAGGGACTCAAAGCGCGACCACGGCCACTGTCACCATTAATTTCCCGGCGCCGAGCGGTCTTCAGGTGAGTGTCGTGGATGGTGCTACCAAGGCTGCGATTACCGACTACCGCTGGATCATCGAGGAAGACCGCACATTCTACGTTGACCCCAATTGCACGCAGAATCCGCCGCCGGCGGGGTGTCCGAGCGCGGCGAGCGGAATCGTACCGGTTTTCGGAACGAATTTCCACACCAGCTACATGCCCGTCGTGGCCACGGGCTGCACGGGGGTGCTCTCCTGCGAAAGCGGCCAGACTATTTTCGATCCTGCCACGCAGGCCCACATCCCCGCCGTGTGCGACATCGGCAACGGCATTTGCCGGCCCGACCCCACAGGAAACGGGTTTACGGCCATCGATCCCAAACAGGTCCAATTGGATCCCACCAAGCGGTATTACATCTCGGTGCTGCCCGGTGACGCCGCTAATCCGTTCAATGCCGGGAACCTGGGGGCTTGTCCCCCTACTACGGATCCAGCCTACGATCCGGCCGCGTGCGGCCACGGCATGGGTGGCGCTCCGATCGCCGCCGGTCAGACAGCCGTGACCGTGCTGGCGCAACCGACTCCGTTCCCGCCCGGAAAGCTCTCGGTGTTCGTGTTCGAAGACGACTTCCCGCTCAATGGCGAGCATGATGCCGGCGGTGGAATCGACGTGCTGGCGACCAACGAGCCCGGTCTGGGGAGCTTCCAGATCACCCTTTTTGACGATGCCGGCGGCACCGGCGACGCCACCGGCACGCCGACCTACGACATGTTCAACCAGCCTTTGCGGAACAGTCTGGCTGGGACCATCGATCCCATCACGCAGTTGGACGCCTGCCCGGTCGTGGTGAATCCGCGGACGGGTATGGTTGACGACCCGAAGTTTCCACCCAATTCGGGCCATCAAATCCCCGACGTTACTCAATTGGGCATCACCGGCATGATCGTCACCTGCCCGAACTTCGAATCCGACGGCCAGACGCTGTCGCCGCTAGCAGGGCAGGCGGTAGTTGATAATCTGTATCCCGGCCGCTATGGCGTGATGGCCACGCCGGCGGCGGACCGCATCGCGCGCGGCGAGGAATGGCTGCAAACCAACACGCTGGACGGCCAGAAGGCTCACGATTCCTTCATCCGAATCGGCGAGCCGCAGTTCTTCCAGGAGTTCGGGCCGGCGGGGCACCACGTCTCTATCGGTTTCGCCAATCCCAAGATCATTAATGACCGCAAGACGGGCGTGTGCGGCGGCACGGACCTGAACCTCAGCGGGGCCAACTGCAACCACAGCGTGACTGGCGTGGTGACGACGGAGCGTATGAGCCGCACGCCCGATCAGCGGCTGTACAGCAGCGGCGACAATAGCAGCTTCTCCTTCACCCAATGCTACGTGAGCTTGGGCGACACCGATGGCGAAGACTTCGCGTTCACCAAGTGCAACTCCGACGGCAGCTTCACCCTCACGGGTATTCCCGACGGCAACTGGCGCATCACTGTTTTCGACCAGTGGAACGACATGCTGGTGGACGGCCTCTCCACACCCATCGGGCTGGGTCCAGGATTTGGACTTTGCAGCCCAACCTCAACAGCTTCGAATTGCGACCTAGGCCAGATTGCCATGAACCAATGGCAGGCCAACATCTACACCCAGACCTTCTTTGACGCGAACGGCGATGGCATCCGGCAAGACAGCGAGGCCGGGCTCACGCTGGTGCCGACCAATATCCGCTTCCGCGACGGCAGTTTCTCCAATTTCAACAACACCGACCTCAGCGGCAATGCCGGCTTCAACGAAGTTTTCCCGCTGTTCAGTTGGTACGTGATCGAGACGGATGCGACCCGCTACAAGAACACCGGAACGCACGTGGTGTACGACGCCGGCGGGCCGGCCGACGGCACTTGCGTAGCCGGCGTGACCGCGCCCTGCGGGAGCTCCACCACTGGCACGAATATGGCGAATACGGCGGAAGTGGTCTCCGTGCCTACGAACCTCCGCGTTCCCGGCGCGGTCTATTGCAAAGATGCCGACTGCAGCACCCACCAGGGCGGTACCACGCCAGGTCCGCTGGGCGGCGGAACACCTAGCGATCCGCCCAGTGTTTGTACGACCGACGCCTCCGGCCTGACCACCTGCTCGACCCAGCTTTCCACCGGCCGTATCGATCCGCCGTGGGTGACGGCCGAGGGCTGGCAGGGCTTCTCCGGACAGAACTCGTTCATCGAATTCGGCAAGAGACCCTACGCGGTCGGCGAGAACGGTGGGATCCGCGGCGACGTGATGTATGCCTCCACCCGCCCATTTGACGACGTGCAGTTCAACCTCCATAACAGTTGGACGCCGCAGATTCCGAATGTCAAAATGAACCTCTACCAGGAGGGAACCGCGCCGGATGGCACCGTATCCCTCAAGTTGGTGGACACCACTTTTACCACCAGTTGGGACGCTTGGGCGCAAGGCTTCCATGCCGACCCAAGTACTCCAAACAGCCTCGTTCCCAACATGAACTGCCCGGGCCAGGGCACTAACCCGTCGGGTGGGACGAATCCGATCCCCGATCTCTTCTACTTCTCTCTGTATAACCAGCCGATGTGGCTGGACTTCTACAGCTCCCAGCACGGCGGGCCTGCCCCGAATCCATTGCCGTACAACGCGCAATTCAAGTGCTATGACGGTATGCACAATTGGAACCAAATCCAGCCGGCGCCCTTCGACGGCAGTTTCCAGTTCCCCAGCATCACGGGAATGAACCCGACGACCGGCGCGCCGACCAACACCAACTGCACGATCTGCGTGACCAACCCCGACGCCAGCGACCCCTACCGCTACGGCGGAAGCGCTACGCCGGTTGCCTGGACCTCGGGCCACGGCACCCCCATGTTGCCCGCCGGCAAGTATGTGGTGGAAGTGGTTCTTCCTCCAGGCTATGAGCTGATGAAAGAAGAGGACAAGAACATTCTGATCGGCGACAACTACATCGCCCCGGTTACCGTCCAGTTCCCCGGATTGGGCGGCGCGATCTACATTGTGCCCGACCAGGCCTCGGTGGATGCAGCCTTCAATGCTAACCAGGGCTCCCTTTCGGCCTTCAACCCCAATAATTACCAGGATCCGACGCAGGCTTTAGGCCGGATATCCTCGCTGCCGAGCCACGAAGGCGATACCGGAAGCGTCGAGACCTTCTGGCCGTGCGTGGGCCAAAAACGCATCGTTCCCGACTACCTCAGCCTTTTCCCGCAGGCCGTGGAAGTCGCGCCGTTTGCCGGCGCGACGCGCAATCTCTGCGACCGCAAGGAAATCGTGCTCGACGACCAGACTTCGGCACTGACCAAGTTCTACCTCTTCACTTCGGTCCACGTCACGGCCCATTTCACCGGCGTGATCACGGACGACTTCACTTCCGAATTCGACCCGTTCTCGCCGCAATTCGGCGAGAAATTTTCGCCGGCCAACCTGCCGGTCGCTATCAAAGATTGGACCGGCAACGAAATCTCCCGCATCTACTCCGACCACTGGGGAACTTACGATGGCTTGACCTACTCCACCTGGGAAGTCAACCCGCCCAACCCCACGGGGTATGGGCCTACCATGATGGTTACGTGCATGAACGATCCGGGTTCGGGCTCCACGCCGGATCCGCTGTACAACCCGTCCTACAGCCAGTTCTGCTATGAGATTCCGTTCATGCCCGGGCAAACGCAGTACATGGATACGCCCGTGACACCCACCTCGGCCTTCGCGGGCGCGGGGTACAACAATCCCGACTGCAACTATCCTGATCAAACGCCGGCTATCAAGGAAGTGGATGGCGATGGCGTTGGGCCTTGGGTGAGCGCGGCGGGCCACACCCTCACGATCACCGCGCTGGGCGACCAGATGGTGAACAACAACGCGTATTCGGGGCCGTCCGCCACCAGTTCGCCGTTTAACCAGAAAACGATTTCGCGCCACTATGGCTTTGGCGGCACGAAGGGCACTGTGACCATCGGCGGCATCAGCGTATCGGCCGCGAACATCACTACCTGGACCGACACGGGCATCGTATTGAACGTCCCCGCCGGCGTGCCAACTTGCACCATACAACAACAGGCGCAGTATGGTGGGTCTACTGCGCAGTGCGGCGAACTGGTCATCACCAGGGCCGACAACCACCTGCAATCGATCGATACCGTGACGGTCACCATCGGCGGCAAAGCCCCGACGCACGTCGCTGCTTCTGCCAGTATCCAGAGCGCGATTGACGCTGCCGCTCCCGGCGACCTGATCATTATCGATCCGACTTGCTCGAACCCCGTCGGGCCGGTTGCATGCACCACCGCCGGAGCCACCACCAATTCCACCGCCACGCACCAGGAGCTGGTCATCATGTGGAAGCCGGTCCGGCTGCAAGGTGTCGGAGCCGCTTCGAGCGTCATCAACGCCAATACCCATCCGGCGGGCAAGCTGGATGCATGGCGTCAACGTGTCAATTGCCTGTTCGGCCTGGCGCTTAACGGCCAGCCTTACAGCGCCAACTCGCCCACGGCCACGCCCGTTCCCCCAGCGACCTCGTTGAATCCTTATGATCCGACGGGGGCTCTTTCTTGCCCCGGAACCGGCTGGAACTACTTCAATTCCGATGGCGGCTCCAACGATCCGCAGGTGGACCGGATGCCGCTCGAAGGCGTTGTCGGCTGGGATGCCACGGTCAACGGCAACCTGTCCGAGTTGCTGCAGGAGCCTTCGCTGATGGGCGCGTACGAAGGCGCCGGAATTACGGTTCTCTCGAAGGGCGTGCGCTTCCCCAGCTGTACCGGGGGTGATCCGAACAATTGTCTGGTTTTCGGAAACGGGAATGATACCGGTAGTCAAGCGACCGAGTCTCAGTTCCCCTTAGGCACCGTTCCGCTGACCAGCAGCAACGCGGATTGCCTCACCACCGGGCCGGGGGCCACTGGCTACGCCAGCAACTTCCAGTGCAACCCGTCGAGCATCGATGGTCTGTCCGTCACCAACTCCTCGCAGGGCGGCGGCGGCATCTTCCTGCACGCCTGGGCGCATAACATGGAGATCGCCAACAACCGGGTCTACAACAACACCGGCACCCTGACCGGCGGTATAGTCGTCGGCCAGGGCGAGTCTCCCGACGCGCTCCTCAATGGAAACGGCGGCAACCCAGTTGGCTTCGACCAGCAACCCTGGACCTGCTACCCCGGCGGAGTGGTCGGAGGTGTGCAGCAAGTGACCATTCCCGGCCTCGCCCTTGGGACGCAGCTTCCGTACTGCTATGACACGAACGTGAACGTTCACCACAACTACGTCACGAACAACTCCTCCATTGGTGACGAAATATTCTCGGGCACGCCGGCGGGGGCAGGCGGAGTCAGTTTCTGCATCGGCGCAGACTACTACAAGTTCCAATACAACTGGGTCTGCGGGAACCTGAGCAGCGGCGACGGCGGCGGCTTGGCGCACATCGGCTTCGTCTACAACGGCGACATCGAACACAACACCATCATCTTCAACCAGAGCACGAACCCGACGATCGCCACCAATGGCGGCGGTATCATCGTCATGGGTGCGGCTCCCGATGGAACTAACGCGGCGGGCCCCGAGTGCGGAAGCGTAACCGACATAGATTGTGCGCCGGGGTTGAGCGACGGCACCGGCCCGAACATGAAGATCGATGCCAACCTGCTCATGGGTAACGCCGCGGAAAGCGGGAGTGGTGGTGGCATACGCTTGCAGGACGTCAACGGAACGGAAGTAGTCGCCTTCCCGTTGAACCCATCAGCGGGAACAACAGGCGGGGTCACTTACAACGGATGGAATAACATCAAGGTGACCAACAACATCATTGCCAACAACGTAGCCGGCTGGGATGGCGGCGGCGTGTCGTTGCAGGACGCCCTGGTGGTGGACTTCATCAACAACACCGTCATGTCTAACGATACAACCGCGTCGTCTGGGGTCCTCTTCAACACCCTGGGCGCTCCTTTAGCCAGCGCGCCGGGAGCTCCAAACCCGTGCCCGTCCAATCCTTGCACGACTACCTCGCAGGCGCAACCCGCAGGCCTGGTGACGATGGCGAATACTTCGCTTCTTACTGCGGCGCTGGCGGCCGAGCCACCGGTGGGTGGAGTTAAGGTCCAGTGCCCGACGGGCCACGCGACGGGCGCACTCGCCAACGGCAATTGCATGACCTATTCGGTGCCGGTTCTTTACAACGACTTGTTCTTCCAGAACCGGTCGTTCTACATTGGTGTGGGCGGTCTCGGGACCGGGAGCCTGAACCAACAAAACGTAGTGGCCTTGTTCAACCAGGGCACCACCACGCAGGCAGTGACTCAGCCCACTGCGGACGCGACAACGGCCAACGGCAATGGCGTTGTCATCACGGGAGGCACGGGCGCCTGCGTCACCGCGAGCTACTGGGACCTCGGAGTGCGCGGCGATACCGGACCAACCAACCATTCGGGGGGCATCACCCTGGTTCCGGAGGCATCGTTCATTACGAGTACGGCCGGTTATGCGGGCGGCGGCACAGGTTTCCAGATCAACTCGGCCTCCAACCCGACCGTGTTCAGTCAGTATTGCAATGGTTCGCGTACCCCTCCGGAATTCAAGTCGTTGGGGTACCAGGTGCCTCCGGGCATCGCGGACGCCACCGTGCCCAACCCCATCTTCAACCTGACGCCGGCCGCGACCGTCGACGAGGGCAACAACTGGATCAATATCGCTTGGGGCCCGCTGGGGCTGGCGAACCCGATCACCAGCCTCAGGCTGGGCAACTACGGGCCGGCGGCGCTCTCACCGGTCATCGGCTACATCACGGCAGCGAACTCGGCCACGACGTACGCGGCGGCGCCGACCCTGGACTTCTTCGGCACCAACAGGAAGGCCAATGGAGCTGTCGACGCGGGCGCTGTCGAGTTCGCGGCCGCTACCGTGCCCCCCGCGTTTGCGTTTGTCACCGGCGGGCCGCTCAACTTCGGCCCCGTTGGAATCGGAGGCAGCAGCGCGCCTCAGACGCTGACGCTGCACAATACAGGAACCGCCGCAGTGGGCGGCATTAGCGTGATTGTCACCTCGTCGCCCAACGGCACTTCCGGCTCCGTCTTCACGCGGCCGGCCGGAGCGGCGGGAGGTACCTGCGGCGCGTCTCTGCCCGCAGGCGGCACCTGCACCATCAACGTGGTGTTCTCGCCAACGGCTCTGGGAGCTTATACCGGCCTGGCTACGATCGCTGCGGCCAACACCTCCGTCTCCGGCTCACCGGTGCAATTGGCCGGAACCGGCAGTACTGCGGCGCTCTCGGCGACGGTAACGCCGAACCCGCTGGCCTTCGCCAATCAACTGCAAGGCACTACCAGCGCGGCGCAGACCCTGACTGTCACCAACACGGGCAATACTTCGCTGGCCGGCGGCACGTTTACCTTCGGCGGCGGCACGCCGCAGCCGTTCTCCCGTCCTGCGGGCGCGGCGGGTGGCACGTGCGTCGCAACGCTGGGAGTAGGCGCTTCCTGCACCATCAACGTGGTGTTCGCACCGACGACCTCGGCGCCCTTCGCCAGGACCCTGACGGTCGCCTATACCGGCGCCACGGTCACGCCTACACCGGTGAACCTGACCGGCACGGGCTTCTATCCTGTGGCCCCGACCACGCTCAACTTCCCGACTACCCAACTCGGGCAAACGAGCGCACCGCTAAATATCGCTGTGAGCAACCAGGGCACCACGCCGCTGACCTTTACCGCTATCACGCGCGCGGGAACCAACCCCGGCCAGTTCACAGTGCCGAACTTCAGTAACTGCAACGCTACTCTGCCGTTTACCTTGGCGGCAGGCGCGAGCTGCACGGTGACGGAGGCCTTTGCTCCGACGGGAGCAGCCGGCGCCAGGAGCGCAGCGCTGAACTTCACCATCACCGGCGGAACGAACCCATACCAGGTGAGTCTGCTTGGTACGGCGGTAGCGCCGTCGTTCACTCTGGCGCCGGGTTCGCTGGCCTTCGGTAATCAGCCAACCCGGACCGTCAGCCCGTCGCAACCGGTGACGCTCACCAACACTGGCGTCGGGCCGCTAACGGTTACCGCCATCGGGTTCACCGGCACTAACCCGGCACTGTTCACGCAGACCAACACCTGCGGGACGCTTCCGGCGACGGTGGCCTTGGGTGGAAGCTGCACGATCAACGTGAGCTTTGCCCCGGGCGCGACAACCGCGGGCGCGAAGAGCGCTAACCTGAGCGTGGCCGCTACCGGCGCCACCACGCAGACGACCTCTCTGACCGGCACGGCGACCGTCACGACGGCGGCCGAAGCCGGCAGCGGGTTCACCAGCTCTCCGGCGAACACGACCGTTAAGAACGGCACCGTCACCATCACAGCCGGGGCTGGTGGGGCCTTTACGCTAACGGCCGCGCCGACCATCACCGTCGTCGGAACGGCCAACGGAACGTTCTCGAACCAGGGCGGGACTTGCGTGTCAGGCCTCACGGTACCGGCAGGTGGCAATTGCACAGTGACAGCCACCTATACGCCGACTAGCGCAAGCAACACTACCTTCAATGTTTTGTTGACGGGTGGCGGCTTTACCGGCGCAACGGCGACCGCAACCCCCAACTTAACGGCGAACTAATCATGACGGCACGGGCCGGGCATCCCAGAGCTGGGATGTCCGGCTCGGCGTGCGAACGAGAAAGCTTATGATTCGGATGATCATATTAATTAGTCTTATGGCCGGCGGCGCTCTGTGGGGACAGAGCGCCAATCCTGCTTCGGCCCGGGCTCCCAAACCGGCCGCCGCAACGAATGCCCCGGCCGGAACCCCAGCAGCCGGTCCGGATACCGCAATGCCCGCCGCCGAGGACACCCCAGCCGGGCATTCACCGGCCGGTATACAACGCCGGATGCTCCTCCGGCACCCATATCGGCGTGCTCTGGTAGCAGGGGCCACCCGGGCCACGGACGGTGCGGCCGGCGCGCCCGCCGCACCTGCCGATGGCCCGACCGCGAAGCCCTCCGTGGTGAGTACAGCTCCGGCCGCGGTCCCCGCCGTGATGACACAGGCCCGGGCCGCTAAGCCCGCGGCTGTGGCTGGTCATTTACGCTATCGCCCGGAGCGGTTTGCCAGGCGAGCCGGCTTGTATTACGACCTCTGGTGGGGAGTGGATTCGCTCAGCGTCAAGTGGACCGAATCGGGGGAAGTGATTCGCTTCTCCTACCGGGTTGTGGACGCGGACAAAGCAAAGGCGCTCAACGATAAGAGGGCCGAGCCTTCATTAATCGACCCGCGGGCTGGGGTCAAGCTGGTGGTCCCATCGCTCGAAAAGATCGGGCAATTGCGGCAGAGCAGCACGCCCGTCGACGGCAAGTCTTATTGGATGGCCTTCTCCAATAAAGGACGGCTGGTGAGGCGCGGGGACCAAATTGATGTGGTGATCGGGCAATTTCGAGCCCACGGATTGGTGGTGGACTAGCGAGGCTTCGGCCTCAAACCGACGAGCAAAACCGCTCCGAGATTCCGTAAAATCTCGGGATGCCGAACATCCCCGAGTTGCCGAGTGGTCACGTTAGCTTGGAATGCCTGGACCGGGCGGTGCGTGCTCACGTCGTGTATAGCCTAATGATTGACCCGCCGCCGTTTCCTGGGGTGGCGACTCACCGTTCCAGCTTCGTGGCCATCGGTAACTGCCCGCCGCAGGCCCTCAGATTCTTAGCCTCGAAGTCATATGAAGTCGAAGTTCGGATCCTGGGCTCCGCACCAACGTCTTGAGCCGCTTGTTTGGCGGCGTCTGTGTCGCTATCATTTTTCCAGTTGATCACCGTTTGGGTGACTCCCGAAAATCAGGTCGTGGAGTTCGCGCTCCGCGGCTCTTCGGTTTAGCAGCAGGATTTTCGGTGTCCCCCAAATGGCTGTTTCATCCGGCAGCAGCCTCTAACCCTCAGATCGCGTGCATAAGACGGCTGTCAGGAGGCGACAGACAACGTCCTTGGCAGTGACGTCAAAGCAAGGGGAACAGAATCCACGTATTACCAGGTGACCCCGGAAGACCATTCGCCAGCGTGACGTTGAGGGTGGGTTCTGGTGGCGATCAGCGTAGCGCGCGGAATTTGCATTGTGTTACAAGACTTGGGCCGGTAATGGCGGCATACGTAGGCGTGCTGCACGGTTATGCAACCGTATCCCCGTCAGCATGACCAAAACCGCAGGGTGCGAAGCTTTTTGTTCGCCATGCCTTCTGGGTGGGAGGCCGGTCATTGATAGCTGCCTTCATCGTGAATTTGCTTATGCGCAAAGAGTACCAGATTTGATTCTCGTAAAATACGTCGCCTTACCATGCCGCGGGGCCAGGTTGTCGCAAGCAAATCAACAGGACTGGTCAATTTGATTTACGAAGCTGTTCTAGATGTTTCAGGCTGGCAAGCATTTCTGGATGCTTACGTGGAGGCGGTGGGGGGCTGGCGAGCCGCTCTTCTGTTGAACGACGGGCACCAGAGCAGAACAGTGCCGTTTCGCTGGTCCGGTTGGCCCGACCCAGACGTCGGTTTGAGTGCAGATCGGCGCACTGCCGAGAATCTCTGTCTAGCCGTTGGAGAGCTCGAGCCGGAAGGCGCGATTCGTGCGCTCGATCTGCTTTGCCCGGGGGAGGTATATGACCGATCCGCGGCTTAGGTGGAATTCTGTGCGCCGCGGGATGTGCGCTACTGTTTGGAAGGGATTGTGCTCCGCACCTGGGAAATTCCGTCGCTGATCGTTGCCGAGCGGGCGGAACCGGATGGCCCTTTCGGCGAGCCAGCGGTGGAGATTCTTCGCCAGTTGATGCCGCATCTCCGGCAAGTCGCCCTGCTCCAGAGAGAGTTGTCCGCGCTGCAAGCGAGACTGGCGGCATGTACTTTCTTCCTGGACCGCTCTCCATTTCCATTCCTACTGACCGATACGAGGCGCCGAGTCCTCTACTCGAATGCCGCCGCAAACCAGATCAGCGGCCTGAAGGACGGCATTGCGGTCAAGTCAGGCCAGCTCTCGGTGAGGTCCCTTGCAGACCAAGCCGCGTTGGCCAAAGCCATAGAGAAGGTCGACACCCGAGGCGTGTCACTGCGCCGCATCCAAGTGCAGCGGCCTTCGCATAAGCCTCCTTTCGTCTGGTACTGATACCGGTACCGGTACCGTTCTCCGCTCCGATGCCCCTTGGCTTGTCCCAACCCGTGGCAGCTGTTCTGATCATCGATACCGAAGCTGGCCCGGAGTTGGATCCCGAAATTCTGCGGGTGCTGTTCTCGCTGACACCAGCCGAAGCAACTTGTGACGGCGAAACTCGGTGGTGGACGGAGGGCGGAAGAGATCGCCGAGGAGATGGATGTCTCTATCGAAACGGTTCGCACCCACATCCGCCATATCTTGTCCAAGACTGCAACCGGTCGCCAGGGCGAGTTGATCGCGCTGGTACTACGCACAGCTTTATTCGGCCGTCGCTAAGAAACCGCGAATATACCCAATTTTGGGGACGTAAGCTGGCGTGCGAGAGCATATACTCTGGAACGTAGCATCTTACGTATGAATGCTCGGCGGTTGTAGGCCCAACTCTGAAGACTCGCTTCGGAGAGAAAAGCCCCACCGGCCAGGTTCGTCGGAGCACCGGGACCGCTGGTCAGCAAAACCTCAGGTGGCGGTGATCATAAAACGGCTGTGCGCCAGCCGACGTGAAATGCTTTCCCCGGAGGATCGCGTCACCGCTGGCACGCTTGTCGAATGGCAGGTTCCGGCTCTGGCCGGCCCGGGAATCTTGAAAGCTGGGATAGCTATGTGAGCGTGTCGGAGGATTTGCGATGAGTTTCTGTCTGGCGGTCTGGAACAGTCTGACAGCGATTTCCGACAGTGATGCAGCCGCCCAGTACCTTTTGCTGAGCAGCGACAAATCGGTGCGATCCAGGTTTGATGGCCGCGTGTATGCCTTCTATTCCAGCCTGACCGACCGCTACCCTGAAATCGAAATGCTTCCAGAGGACGAACTCGACGCCTGCCCCTGGGCTTGCGGTATCGACTTCTCTGGCGGCCACGTCATCATGGCAATCCAGCTGGAAAAATCCGCGAAGATCCTCCCCCACGTTTTGGCACTCGCAGGACAACACGAACTGGTATGTTACGATCCCCAGGCCGGCAAGGTTCATCTGCCCCC